>Ga0268386_10000732_pt1 | contig 21404 bp, 17 predicted proteins | sample RVTome_15_FD_200260 | JGI IMG/M metagenome (GOLD analysis project Ga0268386, IMG submission 200260) | Soil microbial communities from uranium-contaminated site in the Upper Colorado River Basin, Wyoming, United States - RVT150D86... ...
TGATACTCAGGCTTGCCTCGAATCCTCACGCATCGCTGTCGAGCTCGCCCGTGAGCACCGCGCGCAGCTCCATGTACTGCACCTGTCGACCGCTGCCGAAATGGCGCTATTCGAAACCGGCCCGATCGAGGAAAAATCGATCACCGGGGAGGTATGCGTGCATTTCCTCTATTTCACCAGCGAGGATTATCCGCGCCTCGGCAACAAGATCAAATGCAATCCGTCCATCAAGTCTCCGGACAACCGCGTGGCCCTGCTCGCGGCATTGGCCGAAGGCAGGATCGACATCCTCGCCACCGACCACGCGCCGCACACCGCCGAGGAAAAGGCCGAGACGAAATACCTCGCGGCCCCGGCCGGGCTGCCGATGGTGCAGGACGCCCTGCTGTGCGCGCTGGAGCAGGTACACAGGGGTTTTCTCAGCCTGGAGCGGGTGGTGGCGCTGACCTCGCACAACGTCGCCCGTCGTTTCGGGGTCAAGGAAAGGGGATTCATCCGCGAAGGTTATTGGGCCGACCTGGTGCTGGTGGACCCGCAACAGCCCACCCAGGTGACACCGGAGCGCGTGTTGTACAAATGCGGCTGGACGCCGTTCGAGGGTGAGCAGTTCTCATCCAGCATTGCGGCGACCTGGGTGAACGGCGTCGTGGCCTGGGATGGCGAGCGGCTCATCGAGCACGGCGCGGCGCGGCGCCTGCAGTTCAGCCCTCCAGGGCGCTGAGCCTTTATCGCTTCATCGATATCCAGTAACCTGCGCGCACACGGAGCAAAGCAGAGGAGTCGTAGATGGCATTTCTATCCGGCAAGCGGGGGCTCATCGTCGGGGTGGCCAGCCCCCGATCCATCGCCTGGGGGATCGCCGAGGCCATGCACCATGAGGGCGCGGAACTGGCCTTCAGCTATCAGACGGAGAAGCTCAAGTCGCGGGTGGAGAGCATTGCCGAGGAATGCGGCTCCGATATCGTGCTGCCCTGCGATGTCGCCTCCGATGAACAGATCGAAACGCTGTTCGCCGATCTTGGCAAGCGTTGGGACGGACTCGACATCCTGGTCCACTCGGTGGGTTTCGCCCCGCGCGACCAGCTCGAAGGCGATTACATGGACGTTGTCACCCGCGAAGGCTTCCAAATCGCCCACGACATCAGCTCCTACAGCTTCACGGCGCTCGCCAAGGCGGCCATGCCGCTCATGGCGGGCCGCAACGGCGCGCTGCTGACACTCAGCTACATGGGCTCGGTACGCGCCATGCCCAGCTACAACGTGATGGGGCTTGCCAAGGCCAGCCTGGAAGCGAACGTACGTTATATGGCGGGGAGCCTGGGCCCGCGCGGCATCCGTGTCAACGCCATCTCGGCAGGCCCGATCAAGACCCTGGCCGCGGCAGGTATCTCGCAGTTCCGCAAGATGCTGGATCACGTGGAGCATACAGCGCCCCTGCGTCGCAGCATCACACCCCGGGAAGTCGGCAACGTGGCCGCGTTCTTGTGCAGTGACCTGGCCTCCGGTGTAACGGGAGAGGTCACCTTCGTCGATGCCGGCTACAACATCCTGGGGATGGCGGAGCTGAGCAGCGGCGAAAGTTAGAGGCGGTCCTCGAAAACCTGGATTTCTGACTGCTCCCTGAGCATGCGAAGGAACCTCTGGGTCTCGACGCTGGCCGTAACGTTGGCGAGGCGCTGGCGGTAACTTTCGCGACGCGCCTCCTCTTCCTCGCTCAACTCGCCGGGCTTCACCTCGCGCAGCTCCACCACCGCATAGCCTTCGGCCAAGGCAAGGACCTCGCGGTTGACCTCCCCTTCGGCCGGCGCGACCATCTCGAACAGCTCGGTTCGAAGGTCGGCGGACAGCTCCGAAGCGGTACGCGTGGCGCCCTCCGATTCCACCAGCTCAAGGCCCGTTTCTTCGGCCAGTGCTTGCAACGATTCACCATTCTGCAGCCTTTCCAGCAGGGCCGAGGCGCGCGTCTGGGCCGCTTGCATTGCTTCATCCTGGCGGATGGCGGCGATGATCTCATCGCGCACTTCTTGGAGCGGACGAGGGGCTTCGGGTACATGTTCGCGCAGCTTCAGCACCGCGAGGTGGTTGGGCCCCAGGTCGACGGGGTCGCTGACCGAGCTCTGCAAGAGCACCAGGTCTGAGAAAGCGGCTTCGACGAATTCCGGGTTGGCCGCGCTCCCTTCCTCGGCGCCGCTGCGGTCGAACGGCCCGGCCACCTGGATTTCCAGATCGAGTTCATCGGCTGCGGCTTCCAGCGTGGTGGGGTCTTCGTAGATGATGTCTACCAGGCGATCGGCGGCATCAAGGAAACGGCGTTCGTTGCGCTCGGCGATGAGCTCCGCTTCGAGCGTCTCGCGGGCCTCTTCGAAGGTCATCCCCTCGGCAGGGCGGATGTCGCGAAGCTGGATCAGGTGCCAGCCGAATCCGGTCTGAACAGGTTGTGAAATCGGGGACTCCAAGGTCAACTCGTACAGCGCGTTTTCGAAGGCTTCGACCATGACGCCCGGTTCCACCCAGCCGAGGTCGCCGCCGCCGGCTGCCGACCCGCGATCCTCGGAGTGTTCCCTCGCGAGTTCGGCGAAGTCCTCGCCGGCGACGGCCTGCTCGTACAGGGCCTGGGCCTGTTCGCTGGTGGTCTCGATCTCGGCTTCCTCAGCGGTGGGGTCGACCTCGATGAGGATGTGCGAAGCCAGCCGCGCCTCCGGCGTGACGAAGCGCCCTGACTGGTCTTCGAACCGTTGGCGCAGGGTATCCTCGTCGACCGGTTCTTCCGCTTCCATTTCGGCCGCGCTCAATTCCAAGTACTCGACCACGACGCGCTCCGGTTCGCGATAGTCCTCCGAGTGGGATTCGTACCACGATTGGATGCGTTCCTCGGCAATGGGCGTGGCTTCGACGGGCTCCTCGGAGGCATCGGGCGCTTCAGGGTATTCGCCCTCTTCCGATTCGTCGTCGGCGTCGTCAACCTCGCCGTCGGGATACCCGAAGTCCGCCATCACGAGCAGCGCGCCGAACACGCGCGCTTGTTCCTGCAAGCGGATGTATTGGTCCACTTCTCTGGGCGTGGCGATCGCGCTGGCACCGATGGTCGCGGGGTACTGGCGCAGCACCACCGAAGCCCGCATCCGGTTCTCGAACTCCTGCGGCGTGATGCCCTGGGCGGTGAGCTGGCTCTGATAGACATCGCCGTTGAACACGCCGTCGACCTGGAAGCCGGGGATGTCGCGTATGGCCTGCGCCAGGGTTTGGTCATCAACCGACAGGCCAGTTTCCACGGCCACCTGGCGCAGGAGTTCCTGGTCGATCATGGAATCGAGGTGTTGGCGGCGGACCACCGGGCCGTCGAAGCGTTCGGCGTCGAAGTTCTGACCCAGGAACGAGCGCATGCGCGCGCGGTAATTCTGGAAACTGGTGTTGTACTCGGAAAGCGTGATGCCTTCCTCGTTGACGATGGCGACGTTGTTCTCGGTGTCCGGTGCAAAGTATGAATTCACGCCCACCAGTGCGAAAGGCACTGCCAGGAGCACAAGCACAAAGATGGCCATGACACCGGTCAGGCGGTCACGAAATTTCTGCAAAACCATAGTTCTGACTTTCTCCAGCGCCAAAGCAAAGGGCGCCGGGGAGGCGCCCTTTTAAACTAGTGGCGGAGTGGACGGGACTCGAACCCGCGACCCCCGGCGTGACAGGCCGGTATTCTAACCGACTGAACTACCACTCCGCTATTTTCTGGTGGGTGCTGACGGGCTCGAACCGCCGACCCTCGCCTTGTAAGGGCGATGCTCTCCCAACTGAGCTAAGCACCCTTCAGAAGGCGCGCTAGTTTACGGCATCCTTCAGCGCTTTGCCAGCCTTGAACGCGGGGTTCTTGGAGGCCGCAATTCTGATGGCTTGCCCGGTGCGGGGATTACGCCCCGTGCGTGCAGCGCGCTTGCGTACGGAAAAAGTACCGAAGCCTACGAGCGAGACGGTATCCCCTCTTTTCAAAGCCCTGGTAACACTTTTTACGAATGCGTCTAAGGCGCGGCCGGCATCAGCCTTGGTCAGACCCGCAGCAGCCGCGAGTGAATCTACAAGTTCAGATTTATTCATTCTTGCACTCCATAAAATTGATCAGTTTGCGATGTGTGAACCCAGCCTGCCACCCCACCGACCCTTTCTGACCCTGCCGGCTCATTTAATCGTGTCTCGAGAATGGCGGAATTTCCCTGAAAGCCTTGTATATCAAGGCCCGCAAGCTGTGGTCGAATACTAATACAGCATTTCCCCCGTACGCAACAGAATTTGCAAAAACATGACAGGTGCCGCCTGAACTAATGGCGCCAAGCTTTTCAATGTGGTGGAAAACCTTCTTAGTTACCGATCGGTAACATTCTCGCGATCAGCAGCGCAAACGGGCGGCGCGGACACGAGACGGGCCGCGCCAGGACTCCGTTCAGTGGGTGACGACAGTATTTTCCGCTCCCGAAGACGGACGCTTTCCAACGTCCGCGGCCTTGCCCTGCTCGGGCAACTTCAACAATGCCCGTTCCAGCACCTCATCGATGGTGGAAACGGGAACCACTTCAAGCTTCTTTAGGATGGCCTTGGGAATCTCGACCAGGTCCTTCTCGTTCTCGTCCGGGATCAGCACGGTCTTGATGCCTCCGCGATGGGCCGCAAGGAGCTTCTCCTTGAGCCCGCCGATCGGCAGGACCTTGCCGCGCAAGGTGATTTCACCCGTCATGGCTACTTCGGAGCGCACCGGGATTCGCGTCAGGGCGGACACCAGTGCGGTGCACATGGCGATACCGGCGGAGGGGCCGTCCTTCGGCGTCGCACCCTCGGGAACGTGCACGTGGGCATCGAACTTCTGGTGAAAGCCTTCTTCGATACCCAGCCGATCGGCACGGCTGCGCACCACGGTCATGGCCGCATGGATGGATTCCTGCATGACCTCACCGAGTTGTCCCGTCAAGGTCAGCTTGCCCTTGCCGGGGACCAGCGAGGCCTCGATGTGCAGCAATTCGCCGCCCACTTCGGTCCAGGCCAGACCCGTGACCTGCCCGATCTCGCTTTCCTCTTCGACCATGCCGTAGCGAAAACGCCGCACGCCCAGGTAGTTGTGCAGGTTGCGGGTGGTCACGAAGACCTTGTCGCGCTTCTTATCCAGCGCGAGCTGCTTGACCGCCTTGCGGCTGATTTTGGCGATTTCTCGCTCCAGATTGCGCACACCGGACTCACGCGTGTAATAGTGAATGATGTCCAGCAAAACCTGGTCGCTGACGTTGATCTCTTCTTTCTTGAGGCCGTTCTGCTCGAGCTGCTTGGGCAGCAGGTAGCGCTGCGCAATGTTGAGCTTCTCATCCTCGGTGTAACCCGGGATGCGGATCACTTCCATGCGGTCGAGCAACGCCGGCGGGATATTCAGGGTGTTCGCGGTGGCGATGAACATCACCTCCGACAGGTCGAAATCGACCTCAAGATAGTGGTCGGCGAAGGTGTGGTTCTGCTCGGGATCGAGCACTTCCAGCAACGCCGAGGACGGATCGCCGCGGAAGTCCATCGACATCTTGTCGAGCTCGTCGAGCATGAACAGCGGATTCTTGGCGCCCACCTTGGCCATGTTCTGCAGTACCCGGCCCGGCATCGAGCCGATATACGTCCTGCGGTGACCGCGAATTTCGGCTTCGTCGCGCACGCCGCCGAGCGACATGCGTACGAACTTGCGCCCGGTCGCGCGCGCGATCGAACGGCCGAGGCTGGTCTTGCCCACGCCAGGCGGGCCGACCAGGCACAGGATGGGGCCCTTCATCTTGCGTACCCGCTGCTGAACGGCCAGGTATTCGAGAATTCTTTCCTTGACCCGCTCCAGGCCGTAGTGGTCCTCTTCGAGGATCTTCTCGGCCTCGTCCAACTGCTTTCGAATGCGGCTGCGTTTCGCCCACGGCACGCTAACCATCCAATCGATGTAGTTGCGCACCACGGTGGCCTCGGCCGACATCGGCGACATCATTTTCAACTTGTTGAGCTCCGAGGTCGCCTTCTTCTCGGCCTCCTTGGGCATGCCGGATTCTTCGATGCGCTTGGCCAGTTCCTCGAGGTCGTTGGGCGCGTCCTCCATGTCGCCCAGCTCCTTCTGGATGGCCTTCATCTGCTCGTTGAGGTAGTACTCGCGCTGGCTCTTCTCCATCTGGGTCTTGACGCGACCACGGATGCGCTTTTCCAGTTGCAGGACATCGATTTCGCCTTCCACCAGCGCCATGAGGTGTTCCATGCGGCGGCGCGGGCTGCCCATCTCGAGCAGCACCTGCTTTTCTTCCAGACGAATGGCGAGGTGGGCCGCCACGGTATCGGCGAGCCGGCTGGGATCCTCTATGCCGGCCAACGTGGTGAGCAGTTCGGGCGGGATCTTGCGGTTGAGCTTGACGTACTGCTCGAACAGTGAGACCAGGGAGCGCATGGTGACTTCGAGCTCGCGCTCGGGCGCATCGTCGGCGGTGGGAACGAGGTCCCAGTGGGCCTCGAAGTAGCCCTTGTCTTGTTCGTACTTGCGGACGCGCACCCGCTCGCCGCCCTCGACCAGCACCTTGGTCGTGCCGTCCGGCAGTTTCAGCAATTGCAGGACCGTGGCCAACGTGCCGACTTCGAACATGTCGGCCGCGTCGGGATCGTCGACTTCGGCAGAGCGCTGGGTGACCAGAACAATGCGCTTGTCGAGGTCCATGGCGCGGTCGAGCGCCAGGATGGAGCGCTCGCGCCCGACGAACAGCGGGATGACCATGTAAGGGTAAACCACGACATCGCGCAGCGACAGTACGGGTGTCGGCTGGTGGGATATGGCGGCAGTGACCTCTCTGGCTTCAGATTCTGACATTGGCCTTCCTGTCTGCCGATGCCGGCTGCGGGTGGCGTAGCGTGAATCCTACTTTACACCTTCACGCCGGCATCCGCGTGTGTTGATTCAGCTAATGCAAATATTGTTGTCGGCGGCGGAAAATCAAGGACGATATTCGCCGCGGCGGAGTCAAGCTGTGGCTACTCGCTTGCTGCCACCGATTGGGGTGTGCTTTCGTAGAGGATAAACGGCTCAGCGTCGCCTTCGATGACGGTCTCGTCGATGACGACCTTCGAGACATTTTCCATCGAGGGCAGCTCGTACATGCTGTTCAGCAGCACGCCTTCGAGGATGGTGCGAAGGCCACGCGCGCCGGTCTTGCGCGCCATCGCCTTGCGCGCGATGGCGGTGAGGGCGTCGTCGCGGACTTCGAGCTCCGCGCCCTCCATCGAAAACAGCTGCCGGTACTGCTTGATCAGGGCATTGCGGGGTTCGATAAGGATGCGCACCAGGGCTTCCTCGTCCAACTCCGTCAGCGTGGCGACCACCGGAAGGCGGCCGACAAACTCCGGGATCAGGCCGTACTTCACCAGGTCCTCGGGCTCCACCTCGGCGAGGATCTCGCTGAGGTGCTCGGAATCGTTGCGGCTGCGGACCTCGGCGGAGAAGCCAATGCCGGCCTTGCTCGAGCGCGCCTGGATGACCTTCTCGAGACCGGCGAAGGCACCGCCGCAGATGAACAGGATTTGCCCGGTGTCGACTTGGAGAAACTCCTGCTGGGGATGCTTTCGACCGCCCTGCGGGGGCACCGAAGCGATCGTGCCCTCGATGAGTTTGAGCAGCGCCTGCTGAACGCCCTCGCCGGACACGTCACGCGTGATCGAAGGGTTTTCAGCCTTGCGCGAGACCTTGTCGATCTCGTCGATGTAGACGATACCGGTCTGCGCCTTCTCGACGTCGTAATCGCATTTCTGCAGCAGCTTCTGGATGATGTTCTCGACGTCCTCGCCCACGTAACCCGCCTCGGTGAGCGTAGTCGCATCGGCGATGGTGAACGGCACGTTGAGCATGCGGGCGAGTGTCTCGGCCAGCAGCGTCTTGCCCGAACCCGTCGGGCCGATCAGCAGGATGTTGCTCTTGGCGAGTTCGACCTCTTCCTCGTTCTTGCGCGTCTCGAGCCGCTTGTAGTGGTTGTACACGGCCACGGAAAGCACTTTCTTGGCATGTTCCTGGCCGATGACGAACTGGTCGAGGAATTCGTGGATTTCCTTGGGGTTCGGCAGCGAATCGCGGTCCGGCGCGGCCGAATCGTCGAGCTCCTCGCGAATGATGTCATTGCACAGCTCGACGCACTCGTCGCAGATGTACACACTGGGCCCGGCGATCAGCTTGCGGACTTCGTGCTGGCTCTTTCCGCAGAACGAGCAGTAGAGAATCTTGCCGTCCGAACTCTTACGATCTTGATCGCTCATGATCTAGACCTGGCCCCTGTCTCAGGTTCGCCGATTATCATCGTGAAAATACTACCTTTTCTTCTGGCTGGAGTCATCTTTTCTGCGATGGAAAATCTCGTCGATCAGGCCGTATTCCTTGGCCTCCTGCGGGCCCATGAACTTGTCGCGCTCGGTGTCTTGTGAAATCTGCTCCACCGACTGCCCGGTGTGCGCCGCCAGGATCTCGTTCAGTTCCCCGCGAAGTTTGAGGATCTCGCGGGCATGGATGTCGACGTCCGATGCCTGGCCCTGAAAACCACCCAGCGGCTGGTGGATCATGACCCGCGAATGGGGCTGGCAGTAGCGCTTTCCTTTGGCGCCGGCCGCCAGCAGGACCGCGCCCATGCTCGCCGCCTGGCCGACGCAAGTGGTGCTGACATCGGGCTTCACGAACTGCATGGTGTCGTAAATTGCGAGCCCGGCCGAAACGATCCCGCCGGGGCTGTTGATGTAGAGATTGATGTCCTTGTCCGGATTCTCGGATTCGAGAAACAGCAATTGCGCCACCACGAGGTTGGCCACGTTGTCATCGATGCCGCCAACGACGAACACCAGGCGATCCTTCAGCAGGCGCGAGTAAATGTCGTAGGCGCGCTCGCCCCGGGAGGTCTGCTCGACGACCATCGGCACCAGGTTCAAATTTTTCGTTTCCATCGTATTTGGATTAGGCCGTTTCCTTTCGCCCCGCCTCGGCAGGCTTTAGCGCTTGCGCGCCGCGCCCTCGATCACGTCTTTGAAAGCCATCGCTTTGGGGGTCACTTTAGCGTGTTCCATTACCCAGTCAACCACCTGTTCTTCGAGCACCGCATTTTCCACCTGTTGCAGCAAATGCTGATTCCCGAAGTACATCTGCCTGACCTCGTCCGGCTGCTCGTAGGTATCGGCTACCGTGTCGATCGCTTGACGTACGCGCGCGCCATCGATTCTTATCCTGTTCTGACGAGCGAGTTCACTCATGATCAAGCCACCGCGCACGCGCCGCCGGGCAGGTTCCGTGAACCGCTCGATCTGTTCCCCGCTCGGCCCCTGCTCGCGGTCTGCGCCGGCCTGGACGGCCATGCTTGCCGCCTCGCTGCGCACCATGCTTTCGGGCACCGCGAGGTCGGGGTGCGCATCGATCAGGCGGTTGATCAGTTCAACCTTGACCAGCGAAGTGCGCGCCTGCTTGAGCTCCCTTTCGAGGTTGGCGCGGATTTCGTTGCGCAGCTCTTCCCGCTCACCGCTTTCAATGCCGAAGCTGTGGATGAACTCCTCGTCCACCTCGGGGACATGGCTCTCTGAAACCTTCATGACTTCGAGCTCGACTTCGGCCTCCTTTCCGGCCAGCGCCAACTCGCTATAGTCCTCCGGAAAACCGAGCCGCGTCTCGCTCTTGTCGCCGGGCTTGAGCGATGCGACCGCGTCTTCCAGCGATTCGAACCCCGAGTCACCCATGACGATGGCGAGCCGCTGTTTGCCCCTCGGCGGAATCCTGCCCGCGTCGATCTGGGCGACGTACTCGACCAGCACCTGATCGCCTTCAGCGGGCTTCCGTTCGACTTGCTTCCACTTGGTCCGCTGCTGGCGAAGCGTCTCCAGCATATCGTCGACATCGGACTCGGTGACATCGGCCTCCGGGCGCTCAACTTCGAGTTCGGAGACGTCGACGGTTTCGAGCTCCGGATAGACTTCGACCAGGGCCGAGAATTCAAGGTCTTTCTCGGGCTCGGGCTCGGACAAGGGCTCCAACCGCGGCATCGACGCCGGGCGAAGCTCCTTTTCCTGGATGGCATGCTGGATACCGTGCTGCATGGCTTCGTTGACGATCTCCTGCCTGACCTGCTTGCCGTAACGCTGGCGGATAACGTTCATCGGGACCTTGCCCGGCCGGAAGCCCTTGATCCGCACCTGTTTGCTCAGTTCGCGCAAGCGATCGTCGACTTTGCTCTGGATGTCTTGGGCCGGAATCTGCACGGTCAACCGCCGTTCCAGGGCGCCGGTGTTTTCTACGGAGACTTGCATGCTTCAATTGTACCTTTTGCGGGGGCAATGGTGCGAAAGGGGAGACTCGAACTCCCACGGGTTGCCCCACTGGATCCTAAATCCAGCGCGTCTACCAATTCCGCCACTTTCGCTTCGTTTCGCGTGGTCGTCGGACTTGCTCGAAATATTGGCGCCGGAAGCCCGGAAAAATAAAGCAAGCTGGTGGGCCATCTAGGACTCGAACCTAGAACCAATAGATTAAGAGTCTACTGCTCTACCAATTGAGCTAATGGCCCGGAAATCTGGGGTGGACGATGGGGCTCGAACCCACGACCGCTGGAATCACAATCCAGAGCTCTACCGACTGAGCTACGTCCACCACTGAAAAACACATCCAAATCCACTTCCAAATCTGTTACTGCGTGCATTTTAACGCAATCTTCGAGGACTGCAGCCCATGGGCGACGGTTGAGCCCTGCACAGAAGTCGATGTTATTTCACACCGTCTGCAAAACCGGGCAATGTTACGGATTTGCGAGCGGGCGGTCAACGCCGCACGCCAAGGCGGACCGCGCCCCTGCAGTGATTGGAACACAGGAGCTTGCGCCGGTTCAGGCCGCAGGATCGGCCAAGCGGTAGCCCACGCCCTGCACCGTCACGATGAAGCGGGGCCGGGCGGGATCGTCGTGGAGTTTCTGACGGAGTTGCCCGACCAGGACGCGCAGGTAGTGGGTCTCGTTCTGCTGCTCCGGGCCCCACACGTCTCGCAGGATGTGCGGATGTGTCAGGACCTGGCCACGGTGGGTCAGGAGCAGGCGCAACAATTGGTACTCCTTGTTCGACAGGTGTACCGGCTCCTGATCGACGAAAACCTCCCGCTGCGCCAGGTCGACCCTTAGGCCATTTCTCTCGAACACGGGCGGCCGCGGTTCGGAATCACTCCGGCTTCGAAGCAAAGCGCGGATCCGCGCCATCAGTTCGCGAATGCCGAACGGCTTGGTGACGTAGTCGTTGGCGCCGCAGTCCAGCGCTTGCACTTTCTCTGTTTCAGACTCACGCACCGAGAGTACGAGAATCAGCGCCTGGGACCATTCTCTCAACCGCTCGATGAAGGTACGGCCGTCCATGTCCGGAAGGCCCAGGTCCAAAACCACAAGGTCGGGGTTGAGCTCGGCACAGATTTTCAGGCCGTCTTCGCCCAGGCGCGCCTCGCTGACCGTGTAACCGTGCGCTTCGAGGCTGATGCGCAGGAATTTGCGAATCTGGGCCTCGTCGTCAACTACGAGGATGGAATGCGCTTCAGCCAACGGGTTCAGGCCTCCGTGCGCGCCGACTTCAGCGGCAGGCGCATTCGCATGCAGGTCCCCCGCCCCCGCGGACCGCTTGCGACCGTGACGGTGCCCCCATGCGCACCTACCATCCCGCGGCAGATCGCGAGTCCCAGCCCGGTGCCCTGCAGGGCGCTGCGATCGCCGTCGCGAACGGTGTAGAACATGTCGAACACCTTCTCACGATCCACCTCGGAGATGCCGGGGCCCGCGTCGGTGACGCGGAATTCAATCCAATCACCGTCCATGCAGGCGGCGATTTCGACCCTTCCGTCCGGTGGCGAGAAGCGGACGGCGTTGTCGATGAGATTGAACAGGGCCTGCTCGATCAGCGCGCCGTGGACCCACAGCAGCGGGAGGCCGTCCTCGACCCGGGTTTCGATGGCCACGCACTGTGCCTCGGCGTCCAGCCGTCCGGCCGCGCTCGCCACGAGGTCGCGGACGTCTACCCAGTCCCTGCGAAGCGACAATTTGCCATGTCCCAGCCGCGTCATGTCGAGCAGATTTTGTACGTAACGATCCAGGCGCTGCGCCTCGGACAAAACCGTATGCAATAGTTCACGCTTGTCGGAATCGGAAAACGCGCCACCATACTCCAGCAGGCTGGACGATGAGCCGATGATCGCGGCAAGCGGGGTCCGCAGGTCGTGCGAGACGGAGGACAGCAAAGCCGAACGCAACTGCTCGGTTTCCGCCACCAGCCGGGAGGATTCCAGTTCCTGTGCGAGCCGCGTCCGGTCGAGCGCCACCGCGGCCTGCTCGCACAGGCTGCGGGCGATCTCAAATTGCTCAGGATCGGCTGCGCCGCGAAACACCGCCGTGCCCAGGGTCCGGCCGTTGATGGTCAACCCCAACTGAGCGAAGCCATCCGCTTCGGGCGGTGCTTCGCCGCGAATGATTCGTACCGGCCGCTCGAGGCACCGCTCAAGATGCTCGCGGAGCACGTCCAGTACCTCCTCGGCACCCAGCACGGAAACAATCTGGCTGCTGAATTCGTAAAGCTTGGAAATGCGTTGCAAGGACGTTTGCCGACGGCTGCTCTCTCGGCGCATGGTGGCAGCGAGATGTCCGGTCACGGCGGCCATCAATAGAAAGAAAGCCAGGGTCGCGAAATCACTCTCATCGGCGACGTCCAGCGTGTAATACGGCGTCGTGAAGAGAAAGTTGTACGCCAAAAAGCTTAGCGATCCCGCCAACAGCGAGGGTCCCATTCCCGTGGTCGCCGAAACCAGCAACACCCCTGTCAGGAACAGCAGTGAAAGGTTGGCATGCGGGAGGAAACGGTGCAGCACGAAGGCAATTCCCACCATGGCGACGACAATCACCATGGCGAGCAGGTAGCCGACGAACTGCCTCACGACCGCTTTAAAATCGGCGCGCTCGGGCCGGGGCGTCACGGGGCTGGCAAGCCTCCTTCGCAGGACCGGCATCTTCATCTGCCAATTATGCGACGCCAGTCACCCCTCGCGAAATAAGATTTCCGTCAGGATTTGACGAAGTTTTTATGTGACCCGGTTTCGGCCGGGCCAGATAATTGGACTTACCGGGGGTGCTTAATAACTCCCACCATCAAAAATTTCCATGCACTGGCGTTCCATCGGCCGTCTCTTCGGCATCCTGCTCATGTTCTACAGCCTGGGATTCGTGCCTTCGCTGGCGGTTTCGCTTCAATATTGGGACGGATGCTGGGAAGCTTTTGCTTACTCGCTGTTGCTCACGCTTTTGGCCGGATACCTGCTGTGGAAGTCGAATCAGCGGCAGCGAAATGAGCTTTCGGTAAGGGAAGGATTCCTGGTTGTCACTCTGTTCTGGGTCGTGCTGGGCATGGTCGGCGCACTCCCGCTGCTCCTGGGTCTGCAAATCACCTTCACGGACGCGGTCTTCGAGTCGATTTCTGGCTTTACCACCACGGGGGCGACCGTCATCATCGGCTTGGACGGCCTGCCGCCTTCGATCCTGTATCACCGCCAGCAGATCCAGTGGCTGGGAGGCATGGGCATCATCGTGCTCGCGGTTGCGGTTCTGCCGTTGCTGGGCGTGGGTGGGATGCAACTCTACCGGGCGGAGGCTTCGGGTGTCGCGAAGGAAGAGAAGCTCACGCCGCGTATCGCCGAGACGGCGCGGCTGCTGTGGGCCATCTACACAGCGCTGACACTGATGTGCGCCGCGGCTTACTGGCTGGCGGGAATGAGTGTTTTTGACGCCGTTTGCCACGCCTTCACCACGGTCGCCACGGGTGGATTCTCCACCCACGATGCCAGTCTGGCGTATTTCGACAGCCCGGTCATCGAATCGATCGCCGTCGTCTTCATGCTTGCTGGCGGGATAAACTTCGCCATCCATTTCTCTTTTTGGAGACGGCTCAGCATTTCGCCCTACCTCGAGGACCCTGAAACCCGCGCTTACGTCAAGATTTTTATTTGGGGGGTGGCCTTCGTTGCATTCAGCCTGATCGTGACCGGCACCTACGACCACCTGATCGATTCGATACGTTTTTCGGTCTTCCAGGTGACTTCGATTCTTACCTCAACCGGGTACACCACCGCCGATTTTTCCGTATGGCCGCTGCACATTCCGCTGTTGTTGGCCATGTTGTCCTTCACGGGCGGCTGCGCCGGTTCGACGGCGGGCGGCATCAAGGTATTGCGCATCCTTTTGCTGGGAAAGCTTGCGCTTCGACAACTCTTCAAACTTGCCCATCCACGCGCGGTCGCAATCGTCAAACTGAGAGGCCGATCGATCGGCCGGGAGATCATTTATTCCGCCCTGGGCTTCGTCTCCCTCTATATCGCGACATCTTTGCTTCTGACAGTCGCCATGATGGCCACCGGATTGGACCTCGAATCCTCCTTTGGCGCGGTGATGGCGACCATAAACCTGCTGGGTCCGGGCCTGGGCGAGGTGGCCACGTCTTTCGTTTCGGTTAGCCCGGTCGCCAAGTGGCTGGGCATTGCCGGCATGCTCCTGGGGCGCCTCGAAGTGTTCACATTGCTGATCCTGTTCCTGCCTGCCTACTGGCGGCACTGATAACGCGCTTTTTCATCGAAAAACCACCGACGATTCAATGAGCAACCACGCCAAACCGCTTTCGGATACCGAATGGAAGTGCCTGGAGTCCATCAGCAGGCTGCAAGGAATCGCTTCGCCAGCGGAACGCGCAGGGGTGGCCTACGGCCGAGACTGCAGCGAGAGCAGCCTGCACCAGCTCGCGGTGAAAGGCTTTATAGAACTCGTGCCGGAAATCTGGCTGCCGCTGGAGATGAAGCGCAGTGTCTATCGCCTCACCACCGCTGGCAAAGTCACGTTGGCAGACCGGCAAAAGGGCCGGGGCCCGGAGGATGTTTAGTGGCGCGCCCGGCAGGACTCGATCCAGTTGCGGGCGCGCCTTACTGGTTCGCAGATATTATTGCGGGTGCGAACATCGTGCGGCGCGGCCTGCATCGATGATTTCCTCGCACGCCTTCGGCATACCTCGGAAATACCGGTTCTCGTCCTGCCGATAAGATGCCACTCAGCCAAGGGGCACTGCGGCCCCTGGGATGAATGGCGCGCCCGGCAGGACTCGAACCTGCAACCGTCGGCTTAGCTTACCAACTACCGCTTTCGCGGCCCTGCATCCACAGGTTTGTGGTCTGGACTATCTCTTCGCCATCTCAGGCGCTGCACGTATAGTCTCTACGGAGCCCTTCGAAAGTCAGCCGCGAAGTTCACGCGTCGTCTCTGACAATTCTTGGGTGCCTCTACCCTCAGTGTCATGTTCGAGCCAAACTCACCAGGTTCAACGTAATAGCATTCGTCCAATTCCGGACAATATATGCAATAAAAATCAATCTCGTTTTTGTCGACAGGAACCGTATGCGTACCGTTCCGGTCCGCCCAGCAAGTTGAAAATTTCACATCAATCTTGCCGTAACGATCGATTGATCTGTACTTTACTTGAACCCGCCGGAATCGACCGTCCCTGTACGCCACCAAATCAAACGGACAATGTTCTGTCAGTGGCACAAAGATGGTGAAACCCTGCTCGAACAGATCCAACTGAGCCTTCAAGACCCCCAGGTCGCCCTTGTGTTTGGTGTGATGAACGTCTTGCATTCACAAATATTACACCGTCGTACGGGTCAACCAAAGGTTTCCACGGGATTGCCATCAGCATTACCTGTTAAGGGTTCCCCGTAATAGTGCAGTCCACTGTATCGGTTCGGTTTTCCGATACAGGCTCCTCGCTCAAAGGCCGGTGCTCTATCCAGTTGAGCTACGGGCGCATCTACTACACGCAAAGTGGTCGGGGTGGAGGGATTTGAACCCCCGACCCACTGCTCCCAAAGCAGTTGCGCTACCAGGCTGCGCTACACCCCGTTCCGTCGTACATTTTAGGCAGCTTGCGCTGCAAAACAAAGGCCATCCCCGAAAGGATGGCCCCTACTTGGATGGCGCGCCCGGAGAGATTCGAACTCCCGACCGCCTGGTTCGTAGCCAGGTACTCTATCCAGCTGAGCTACGGGCGCGAGAAATTCATTATAGCGCTCGCCGCGAGGGCTGCGAATTATGGTGTCGCCCTGATTTGATGTCAACCAAAAGGGATATCAAGCGAGCGCGAGAATTGCGCCTTTAATGTAGTCGGGGGGCGGAACGAATGCCCGTTCGAATCCCGCCCCCCAAAGCCATCCCTGGCCGATCGGGGCGTTTGTGTCCTTTTTTATGGCCCCGTTGCCTTCCCAGGCCTCGCCACCTCAACTCCTGGCTCCCCCGGATAAAGACCGTCCCTGGCCGAATGTGCCTTTCCTGGCAGAACTCCCCCGTTGACGTAGACACCTTCCCTGGTATACGAGCGCAAATCCTTTGCGAAAACTGTGCCCCGTGTGCTGGAGACCTCCCCGTCTCCGGCCTTTGCCCTACACCTCCAACGGAAGAGCGGTGGTGTACTTGTTGCTGCGCAACACGAAACTCGAGTTGACGCCATTGACGGCCCGGCACGGAATGATGTGCTCCCGCAACAGCCGCTCGTAGGCGGCGATGTTCTTGCACACCACTTTCAGGTGGTAGTCGTGCCCGCCGCTCATCGTGTGGCACTCCAGAATCTCGGGCCGGCGCTCGACCATGTCCTCGAATTCCCTGACGCCTTCGTCGTCGTGTTCGGCCACTGACACTTCTGCAACTGCGATCACCTCGAGCCCGATTCTGCGCGGATCCAGGATCGCCACTGTTCCGGCGATTACTCCGTTTTCTTCGAGTTTCTTCACACGCCGCCAGCACGGCGTGGTGGACAGACCTACCCGCTCCGCCAGTGCTTGACTGGACAAGCGTCCTTCGGACTGAAGCTCCGATAAGATTTTGTAGTCTGTCCGATCCATGCAAACATTTTTTCTTCACAAATCCTCTTTGCGAAATATTTATACCACTAATAGAGAGTTAATGGCAACTTCATTTCTTATTTTGTGTTTTTATAGTACAAAAATTATTTCGTTGGCTGCGGCGAAGGTTTTGGCGAGGCGGCACCCTGCCCCATATGATTAGAAGTCCTTCCGAGAAACCAGGAGTGAAAGTTATGAACGATGAAAGCGATCTGAAGGAACGCCACTGCAAACCCTGCGAGGGCGGTGTCGATGCCATGGCCCGCGACAAGGCTGAAGCGCTGATCGGACAGGTGTCCGGGTGGCGGCTGGCCGACGACGCCAAGTCCATCAGCCGCCGCTTCGAATTCAAAGGCTTCTACAAAACCGTGGCTTTCATCAACGCCCTCGCCTGGGTGGCGAACCGCGAAGACCACCACCCGGATTTCTGTGCCGGGTACAACTATTGCGAAGTAGAATTCACCACCCATGCCGTGGATGGCTTGTCGGAAAATGATTTTATCTGCGCCGCCAAGACCAATGCCCTGCTCGAGGACTGACGCCAGTTAGTATCCCTCGGGGTTTTGTTCTTGCCAGTTCCAAGCGTCGGCGCACATCGCCTCGATGTCGCGCTGCGCCTTCCACCCCAGCTCTTTGTCGGCCAGTGCGGGATCAGCGAACACGGCCGGTGCGTCGCCCGGTCGCCGGCCCACGATATCGAAGGGGATCTCGATGCCGGTCGCGCGCTCGAAGGCTTTCACCACCTCAAGCACGGTCTGTCCGCGCCCCGTGCCGAGATTGTGCGTCGCCAACCCTGGCTTTCTCAACAGCCATTCCAGCGCCTTGAGGTGCCCATCGACCAGGTCCACCACGTGGATGTAATCGCGGATGCAGGTCCCGTCACGGGTGTCGTAATCGCCGCCGAACACCGACAAGCGCTGGCGCACGCCGACGGCCACCTGGGTGATGTAGGGCATCAGGTTGTTGGGGATGCCCAGCGGGTCTTCGCCGATGCGGCCGCTGGCATGCGCGCCGACCGGGTTGAAATAGCGGAGAATCGAAAAGTTCCAGCGCGGATCCGAGGCATGCAGGTCGCGCAGCATGTATTCAATGGCGAGCTTGGTCTGGCCATAAGGATTGACGGCCTGCAGCGGGGCGCGCTCGGTGAGCGGCAGCGACTCGGGCGCCCCATACACCGTGCACGAGGAGCTGAACACCAGGTCTCGCACGCCGGACTTGGCCATCACCTCCAGCAGCACCGCTGTGCCGCCGACATTGTTCTGCCAGTAGCGTAACGGCTGCTCGGTCGACTCGCCCACCGCCTTGAGGCCGGCGAAGTGCATGACCGCGGCCGGCTCGCGCTCACGAAATAGCGCCTCAACCGCATCGCGGTCCTGCATGTCGGCCTGAACGAACGCCACCTGGCGCCCGCTGATCTCCTCGACCCGCTCGATCGCCCCGCGCTTGCTGTTGCTGAGGTTATCGAGGGCGATGACTTCGTAGCCCGCGTCCAGCAGCGCCACGCAGGCGTGGCTGCCGATGTAGCCGGCGCCCCCTGTCACCAGTACGCGGCTCATCGCTCGGCGAGATATTCGCGGAAGTAGTTAATGGTGCGCTCGAGGCCCTCGTCCAGCGGCACGGTGGGCGACCAGTCCAGCAGCTTCTTGGCCTGGCTGATGTCGGGGCAGCGCTGCATGGGATCGTCGGCCGGCAAGGGCTTGTGGACGATGGAAGAGCCCGAGTCGACCCGGTCGAGGATCTTTTCGGCCAGCTCCGCGATCGAAAACTCGCCCGGGTTACCGAGATTGATCGGCCCGGTGATGGATTCGTCGCTTTCCATCAACCGGATCAGGCTGTCCGCCATATCGTCGACAAAGCAGAAGGAACGCGTCTGGCTGCCGTCACCGTATATCGTGATGTCCTCCCCGCGCAGCGCCTGGACGATGAAATTCGACACCACCCGGCCGTCGTCGGGCAGCATGCGCGGGCCGTAGGTGTTGAAGATCCGCGCCACCTTGATCGGCATTCTATGCTGGCGGTAATAGTCAAAGAACAGCGTTTCGGCGCAACGCTTGCCTTCGTCGTAGCACGAGCGCGGGCCGATTGGATTGACGTTGCCCCAATAACCTTCCGGCTGCGGATGAATGGTGGGGTCGCCGTAAACCTCGCTGGTCGAGGCCTGCAGGATGCGAGCGCCGGTGCGCTTGGCAAGACCGAGCATGTTGATGGCGCCGTGGACGCTGGTCTTGGTGGTCTGCACCGGGTCGCGCTGGTAATGGATCGGGGAGGCCGGGCAGGCCATGTTGTAGATCCGGTCAACCTCGACGTAGAGCGGAAAGGTCACATCATGGCGCAACAGCTCGAAGTTCGGGTGATCGAGCAGGTGCAGGATGTTGCGACGGGTACTGGTGTAGAAGTTGTCGACGCACAGCACGTCGTGGCCGGCGGCCAGCAGGCGCTCGCACAGGTGCGAGCCGAGAAAGCCGGCACCGCCGGTGATCATGATGCGCAAGTGATCCATGGTGCACCCCTCGGGCGGGCGATGTAGTCACCCTTGTCATTGAGTCGCTTGATTCTGTCGCGAATGCGACGCTTATTCAAACCCCCGCTTTGAGACCCCTACTCGAAGTTGCCGATAAAAAAGAGGGGTGGCGCCTCACCGCCGCGGTTGATGGTCACCACGAAGCCGTTGCTCGTCTGGCTGTCGATGGCAACCGAGATGTCCTGCCCGGCCACGGTGAAGGTCTCGCCAACGCGGAACATGGTGCCCTCGTTGTCTGCAAAGTTGGCCGGTGGCACGGCCGCATCGTACGACCAAGACGGTTGGGACCGGTTGGGGTCGATATGATGAATGATCACGGCGTCGTCCGGAACGTCGCCGTCGTAATTGCCCATGCGCTTGCGCACTTCGATCGTGTAATACTTGTTGCTGCCCGCAATCGGCAGACGCGCCATGTAGTAATTGGGCGAGCCGGGGACGGCGGCCGCATCGATGGTTGCGGTCACCGTCTGGCCGTCGTTCACCTGGAGATAGCGACTGCCCGTGACCCAGCCAAGCTGATACTTGTGATGCATGTTGGGGTGTTGTCCGAGCCGGCCGTACTCCGGGTGTACGACGGCGTAACTGCCGGCCGCCCGGCTCATGACATCCCAGGGGCTGTCGTAGGGATCGCTATCCGAGTCCCAATTGTTGGCGTGCGGCAGGCCGAACCCGTGCCCCATCTCGTGGGCGATGACGCCGGCATGGGCGTAACCCCACGGCGGCTCCCAGGTGACGCGCCAGACCTTGGAAACGCCATCGAGCGTTGCGAACCGTCCGCCGCCCCAGGCGCAGCAATCCAGGTCTGCGTTGAACATCATGTTGATCCCCGAGAACCCGCCGCCGCCGTTGGAGAAGTCGACGAAGGGGTCGGCCGCATCCGTGCAGTCGTTGAAGAGCTCGTTAAGGTTCGCGTTGCTGCCGCCCCCGGGCGTGGGGACATAGAACGTATGATTGCGGGGGAGCGCCACCCAGTCGACGGCGGTGCTGCCGACGATGTTGATGTTGCCGTAGGACACCTCCCGCCAATAATGGTCAAGACCACCGGGCTGGTTCGCGTACATGCCCTGGAAAAACGCCAGGTTTTCCGGTTCCGCGGAGACATTGGCGAACTTGCACAGGATCGACACCCATGGATGCGAGCCGGTGAGGTCCATGGTCTCGTTGGTTTCGCCGGGGCTGCGGCCTTCCAGCAGGGTGATCGCAAGGGCCCGACGGGTCCCCGACCGCAGGGTGGGGCCGGGGATCTCCTCCCCGGGCTTGCGCAGCGTCGCCCGGACGCGCTGGCCGTGCCAAGCATAGAAGCCGCCGGCCACGCGCAGCAGTTCCTCGCTGACCTGGAGCTCGGTTACGGTTCCGTCATTCTCGGTCAGGGTGAGAAGCCGTACCGGAGGCTCACCAGACGCCGGGTGCGGGTCGCCCCAGATGGCGTCGAGCCTGCCTTCCACAAACGGGTCGGCAACCAGGCAGGGGGCGAACAACAGCAAGAAGAAGGGGAAGAAAACGGCAACAGCGCCAATGCCCGGGCGGGCGTTGGCAACATGTATCCAATCCTTGGACAGACGCGAACAGCGTCGCGGACTCCGAGTCCACATCGGCGCACCTCCTTGTGCTGACCGATATTATGCCCTATTTGAAAAGGAATTTCAGTCGTTTAAGCGGATTTCATGCGTTCGATCTCATCAAGCAGATCGAGCGCCAGCGCCGCACCCGGCCAATTAAGGCGCAGGTCGCGCACCAGGCGGATCGCGCGGCGGGCCCTGACCAGTGCTTCGCCGTGGAACCGCCATTCCTCGCGGCTGTCCCCCGTGGGTTCGATCACGCCCTCGTGGACCATCTCGATCACCAGTTCGCGGCTGGCGCCGCAGGCGAGGCACAGCTCCTCGAAAGTGATCCGCATGCGGTGGTCCAGTACCACGCCCCGAACTTCGGAAG
>Ga0268386_10000733_pt1 | contig 21403 bp, 21 predicted proteins | sample RVTome_15_FD_200260 | JGI IMG/M metagenome (GOLD analysis project Ga0268386, IMG submission 200260) | Soil microbial communities from uranium-contaminated site in the Upper Colorado River Basin, Wyoming, United States - RVT150D86... ...
CTTACAGCATGGCAAGCACTATTTGATCATGCACATTTATCATCAAAGGATACAATACTCATTCACGGAGCAGCTGGCGGTGTGGGTAGCTTTGCAGTACAACTTGCTCGATGGAGTGGTGCACATGTCATTGGAACGGCTTCTGCATACGATTCCAGTTTTTTAGAGGATTTAGGAGTCCACGACGTAATTGACTACAAGAAAACAAGATTTGAAGATAAGGTACATGACGTAGATGTCATATTTGATACAGTGGGTGGAAAGACTCTTGAAAGATCTTGGAAGATTCTTAGAAGAGGAGGCAGGCTCGTATCTGTGACAAGTCAAGGAATTCCCACAAGTTATGATAAACGACAGGAATACCTTAAAGAAAAAGGAGATTCATTTGGAGTTAATGCTACGTGGTTTATAGTGCATTCCAGCAGAGAACAACTTATCCGGATCGGTGATCTGATTGATTCTGGCCAATTAAGACCTGTTGTTGATACAATACTTCCACTTTCTCAAGCAAGTAAAGCCTATGAAGGTGCAAAAGATATTCATAAACATGGCAAAATAGTTCTCCGTGTAAGAACCGAGTTAGAATAAAACAACACGATCACATGTCTAACTAAAAAACCCTTAACCTGACCTTTGATTTTCCATGGTACGCTCTTGGAGAGAATTGATAATATCAGTTTAGTTTCATTATATCCAATACTTGCCAATTAATATAGGGGAAATTGTGGGCAGGTTTTGAAGATCCTTGATATAAGTGAACCAGAGTTTGGCGGACCTAACTAACACTTTCCCAAATGCATTATGGCTAACAGATTCTTGCAATCAGCTATAATTCAAGTAGCTCTAATTACTTTGCTTACAGTATGTGGGCGTAATATTACATGCGATGCGAAAAGACGATTCATTCTCGGAGGCAGACATCATGTAATAGGCTTGTACAACTCTGTTTTCTCTGACGGAATTATAGTAGTATCTTTCGAATAATAGATTTTCGTCAATGAATTATCTGCGATTCCACGCAAGTACACATCAGCAGTCGAGAACTTGCCTTTGACGTCAGAAGGTATGAGATTTTCTCCAAACTTTGAATCCAGTATGATTCCACTGGGTCTGGCGAGGTCCATGAGCCTCGATGCTATATTAAATGGCCTCCCTGAATAGTCGATTGTTGATCCATTTGAGACAACATTGGTCGCAGCCCCTCTAGATATTCCAATCCCTATCTTGTCGGGGATATTGAAATTAATCATATCATCTCCGTCACAGAGTTTGGCAAAATCGGTAAGGCAAGCCAGAGAAGACCTCACTACATAAGGCGCGACTTCTTTAAGGTTAGTCTCATCATGTGGAAATGCCAAAAGCAGCCCATCGCCAGTAGGTTTGGCGAACGAAGCGTTCCCAAAGTACCTGTCTATCATCTCAATGTATATCCTTTTCAAGAAAGCAGTAGTCTGAACGGATTCAACCTTCATGGCAAAGGACGAAAAACCCCTTACATCAATAATGACTGCTATGACGAATTCGGAGATCCCCTGCACATTATCAAGAAGCTGCCGAAAAGGGAGATCACTTGAAGGACGTGCATCCATTTACCTTCAAAAGATCAATTTAAAGTATTTATAGTCTGCTGCATTGAGTGGGACAACCAATTTGACTTGTTACTTGACATATACGTGACTGTCTTGATAATAGTCTTGGCGACTTTTTTTCAATTCGTGCATTCAAAATGATCCTTGGCTTCCGACCAAGATGTATTTTGTAGCTTCGATAGTTGTCATGGTCGCATTATTATAACTCATCATCTACTATCACGCGTATGTCTTTCTCTTCCATCGACTCTAGTTCCTTCTGGATTTTGCCTAGGGAGCACTGTTTGTAGGCTATCTTGCACACAAACAATCCTGACCACCTACGATTGCTAACGGCTCAAATGTCTCTGGCGATTCACAAGTAAGAGTTTGTTGCTCTCCAACCGGGGCAACTTCATGCCTATTCTGCTAAATTACTCCCTTGGGCTACACTGTAATATGGAATGATTCAGAAAAGTCATTCGACTGTCCATGTCACGGCTCAAGCTTTTCTCCTTCAGGAAACGTACTTAATGACCCTACTCATACTATACTTGAGCCCAAAGAATGGTGTATACACAAAGACCAAACCAATCCTACAATATGGAGAGCCTCGCAATTTGTCCTATCCTTTTGAGAATGTGTTATCAGATTGAAGTACAAGATTAGAAGTCATTCTGAAGCTTGGTAATCTTATGTCTTCGTAGATGGATTGTTAGCCAGGCCAACGAGCCATAAGAGGCATGAATGATCTAGACCAGGCTATTTTCTTATCCTTCTATTGCTTTGAAGTTATTACCTTATAATTCAATTACAGCAAAAGATTTGAAAGGATTCGGCCGTGACTATTTTTATAATCTGCTATCTATTTCTGTGCATTGCCTCTGCGTGACAAGTCTAGTGAGAAGGAACGTCTCTATAGATGATTTCATACTTATATCTAATTACATTACAAGAACAACCATGTCAAACAACACACCCATACTTGTACACAAGCGAACGATCTCAAGTGTTGAGCGAAATGGGAGCCGAAATCGTCGCTGCCGACCTCACAAATGGTGAGGAGGTAGTAAGAGCATTACGCGGTTGCAAGCGGATGTATTTTGGCATGAGTATCTCATCATCATATCTTCAAGCTACCGCTATTACAGCAGCAGCAAAAGAAATCCCTGATTTCGAGATTCTCGTGAACATCTCGCAAATGACAGTTTCGCAGATGAGTCTAACTGAAATGACCGAATCGCCTCAGCAGCAACAACATTGGCTCGCCGAGCAAGTCCTTAACTGGTCTGGAGTACCTGTATCGCACGTTAGGTCGACGATTTTCCTGGAACCTTTCTTCTCTAGCTTGGCGGCCTCATCAATCGCCAAAGATGGAACAATTAGAATGCCATTTGGTTCGGCAAAAATTTCACCAATTTCCGCTAGTGATGTGGCAATAATCAATTCCACAATTTTGGAAGATCCCACAGATCATCGAGGAAAAGTATATGAATTGACTGGTCCTCGATCAGAAAACATGAATGAGATCGCAAAAGAATATGCTATGGCATTAGATCGCCCAGTGAAATATGTGGACACGCCATATGATAAGTGGCTGGAAGAAGAATTATTGCCACTCCGTTTACCTCAATACGTTTTTCACCATGTTTCCACTATGGCTAAGCTCATCGCGGAAAATCGCTACGATCGGTTGACGTGGGACGTACAGAAGTTAACCGGAAAACCAGGCATGAGCATTCGAGAGTATGTAAGTGCGCATCCGGAGGTATTTTCCGCTGCCACAGTCACACGTTAAACAACTGCTGAAGGGAATTTTGTAAGTTATTTTGCATCACACTTGGTGCCTAGCATAGAGTAGACTAATATCAGAATTGCGGAGATAAGACAACCCGATTGCCATTTCTCACGCCTGATCTATATTTACAACAGCTATTTCGTACTCGGCAGTGTAAAGCAGAACGGCATTTGAGCATAGTCTATAGGTTTTTCTTAAGTATTTCTCTTTTTACATTCTTAGTACTTGTCATTTCTAAACATATTTTTTAGTAAGTCCCTGCTCTACTCTAGGATAGATCAACAAAGAAACAAAGAGTCTTGGTATGCCTTGGGAAAAAGAATATGGTTATGCCCATACAGTAAAAATTGGAGACACCATTTATGTATCAGGGCAGATGAGTCACGACGATGATGGAAATATTGTAGGTCGGGAAGAAATGGAAGCTCAAATGCGCCAGGCTTACTCCAACATAAAAAAACTGTTGGCACATTATGGGGCAACCATGGAAAATATCGTTGATGAGATACTCTTTGTTATCGATATGGATGCAGCTTTTGCTGCGGCAGTTAAATGCAGACAAGAAATCTTTTCTGGTACTCCGATCGTTGCAAGCACTATAGTGCAAATTCAGCGTCTTGCTTTTCCTGACCTTATGATTGAAATTAGATGCGTTGCGAAAGTATAAACCTCTAATTATTGACTTAATTTGCATTTACATTGAATAATTCGGACAGAAGAATTGAGAATGTGTCCTATCTTGCCACTATATAAGCACATCTCCATTTATTAGCTTTTTCCAGCGTTAGTTTAGACTACTGGTGTGATAGTATTAAAGAAGATATATTTTCATGCATTTCGTTAGAATCACAGTAGACCAATAATGCAGGTCATTATTGTCAAGGAGCCTCTTCGTGTTTTTACAATTGTAAAATAACTTGAAATAATTTATCCTTCGATCATGTGCAGAATCGTCTTTCATCCCACCGAACCCGGTCTAATCATTAAACAATTGACGTCTATGAAGGCTATAGAGATTTTATGTTATAAAAGAAGATAAATGAAACTTTGATATTCAGTGGTAGATTATCTATTTCTTGTCAAAATCGTGGTACAAAGGTATTGAGTGAAAAAGAAAACACTAGCAACAATGCAAACCGTCACGCAACATGGTTGGAACTCTTCTATGACCTTGTTTTTGTAGTCGTTATCTTTCAACTTGCTCATTATTTAGAGGACAATTACACATTAAACGGTTTTCTTAGTTTTCTGGCACTCTTTGTTCCTGTGTGGTGGTCATGGACTGGTGCTGTCTTTTATGCTACCAGATTTGCCACAGACGATTTGGGGCACAGAATTTTAGTACTTTTGCAAATGGTAGGTGCTGCTTTCTTGGCAGTATATGTGTCTGACGCCTTCGGAGATGGTTCTGTTGGTTTTGCCCTATCTTATGCCGCCATTCGTATAATTCTTGTTTTAGAATATGTGCGAACAGGTGCTAGCAAATCTTTTTCCTCTGCTACCTCTCTTATACGACGATACAGCATAGGTTATCTATGTGCTGCAATTGTATGGATTATCTCAGCGTTTATTCCTCCACCATTTCGGTTCGTTTTATGGGGGATCGGGTTAGCAATAGATTTTGCAACACCCATAACAGTAGGAAGACTGCATTCACAATTAGCACCACACATATCGCATCTACCTGAACGTATGGGTCTTTTCACAATATTAGTACTAGGAGAGTCAGTCCTAGGAGTTGTACCAGAAATCTCAAACATGGAATTCGATCTTTATTCTATGTTGATATTAGGCTTAAGTCTTAGCATACCTTTTAGTTTGTGGTGGCTGTACTTTGATAGTGTAGATGGTGCACCTATTCGTGCTCTACGGGAAAAAGGCAAAATTGGCGTGTACTCACTTTGGTTATTCGGACATTTTCCCCTTGTTGTTGCAATCACATCGGTTGGGGTTGGATTAGGATATATTATATCAAAAGCACAGGGGTTAGCTTTATCATACCCTGAACAGTGGCTTGTCTGTGGCAGCGTTGCATTGTCTTTGGGCGCTCAAGGGGTATTACACCTCTCATCTGCTTATTCTTACTTATATTTTGGCTCTACTCAGGATTATCGCTCCAGTATAAGATGGGCAATATATAGAATAATTCCGGCGGTTATGATTCTTCTAATTCCCATTTTGCGTATCCCATTGTCACCATTTTTGCTTGTCAGTATTTTGGCCGCTATTTGTATTGTACAAATAGTTATAGATTTAAAACAACATCCCCATCATCGTCGACGTCAAGTCTTGAAATGATTTTTTGTATGGAGTCACACCCACTATTTCACAGAAAAACTACTTTCTCATATCGATGTATACACAGCAGGCCCTCCTCTACTGATTTCGATCACCTGTTCAGAAACATGCGTACACCGTGCATGCGACAAAAAGAGGTCGGGAACTGAAAATGTGAACAGTGGTCCGAATCGGGAGAGATGATCAGTTGCGCAGTGATCTGAAGCCCGCACGAACCTCTTCTGAAAAGATTTGCGGCTGTTCCCAGGCTGCGAAGTGGCCGCCTTTCTCCACCTTGTTGTAATGGATGAGTTTGGGAAATGCCCGCTCTGCCCAGCTCCGCGGGGCCGGATAGAGTTCGTCAGGGAAGACGCTCACAGCAACCGGGATGGAGACGCCTTTGGCATTGAAATACCCCTTGCCCCAATACTCCCAATAGAGACGGGCGCCAGAAAGCGCCGTGTTCGTCAACCAGGTCATCGTGATATTGTCAAGGATGTCGTTGCGCGTGAGGCCCTCGGCCTGTCCTTGAAAGACGCGTGAAATCAGCTCGTAGCTGCGTGCGTCGTGATCAAGGAAATAAGCGGCCAAGCCCACGGGTGAGTCCGCGATTCCGTATAATGTCTGCGGTCGCAGACCCATCTGGAACCCGTAGGCGATTCCCTTTTGATAAACGAACTGCAGACGGTCATAAGCGAGTTTCTCATCGGCTGAGAGACCCGATGGCGCCGGCGCGCCGGATAAGGCCGCCCCGTCAATGTCGGCTGGAAAGATGCCGGGCATGTTGGTGTGAATGCCGAGCAACTCCGGAGGCGCCTGCAGGCCCATTTGTTCCGTGATGACCGCACCCCAATCACCGCCTTGCGCCACATACTTCGTGTATCCAAGGCGCTTCATTAGCTCGACCCACGCACGTGCAATATGGACAGGGTCCCAGCCGGTCGTGGTCGGCTTGCCTGAAAACCCGTATCCTGGCATATGGGGAATAACCAGGTGGAACGCATCGGATGCATTTCCGCCGTGTGCGGTGGGATTGGTCAGCGGATCGATGATCTTCATCTGTTCGATGATCGAGCCGGGCCATCCGTGCGTAACGATCAGAGGCAATGCATTCTCATGTTTCGAACGAACGTGAACGAAATGAATGTCGAGCCCATCGATCTCGGTTATGAACTGCGGCAGGGCGTTCAGTTTCGCCTCGCACTTGCGCCAATCATAATCTGTCGTCCAATAACGCGCGAGTGCCTGCATCGTCGCGAGCTGCACACCTTGCGATGCATCGGTGACCGTTTCCCGTTCAGGCCACCTTGTCGCGTTTATCCGCCTGCGTAATTCGGTAAGTTCTGCTTCCTGAACATTCACATGAAACGGACTAATATCCATAGCGATTAATTTATTCATACATTATTAAAGATAATGGTTCATGATGGATGGTAACGGTAATTAGATAAAAGCTAACTACCACAACAAATCTCTAATATTGTACGTCTGAATCAATCTGTTGCACCGCATAGATAGTATCAATAATCTATTATAGTACACGGTGTAGGCTATATTAGATATGTCTAGGGGGATGAAAGTTAATGACAGCCCTAATCATTTCATGGTCCTGGATGCAATTGGTCGAGGTATGAAAACAGCAGACAAGATAAGCACAGTGACTAAACTTGATAAAACAGAGGTTGAACTGATACTTAACGATCTTGCTGTCCAGCGCTTGGTGCACCGAATAGAAAAGAAAGGCCTCTTAAGGAGCAAGATTGAATTCACAATTAATGAAACTGGTAATGACTTGTTGAATTCTAAGAAGCATGAGCTGGAGCAAAAGACCAAAGATATTAAGCAAGCCTACGGTAGCGGCAACACTGCTCAATTCCAGTCATTTATGGGGACAGATAGGTCCTGGATACCTTTTCTGTTGTTTTCGGGTTTACTAGACGTCTTGTTCTTCGCCTCAGCGATGTCATTTTTGGGGATGGCAATGAGTCCTCAGGAAAGCTCAATTGCTGGCGATACTGGAGAGGCAACTGATTCTGCATCTGATTCAGATACAGCAGGCCAAGAAGATTCTGGCGCCGCTGACTCAAGTAGCAGCGGAGGCGGAGACTTCGAAGGAGGAGGGTTTGACAGCTCCGGAGGTTCTGGAACGGATTTCGGCGGTGATTTTAACTTTTAGCAAACCATTGAATTAGCAGCAATATTCATATTTATTGCAATTTTGAAGAAATGGTTTGAAAGTAGGTAAGATGTGGGCTCTGAGGCCCTCCTGTTGAGATCTTATTCTGTCTAAAGCATCAATATTTGCTTCAGGATTGTGGAAAATAAATAAAGTGCTCCATATTCCTCTCCTATTTTACTATTTATATCTTTTTAACATATAACTATAAGCATTGATTTGTAAAGCTGGTAATTTACAACGATTGTAAGCCTCTCACTTACTATCTATCTTAGGCTAAGATCTGATTAGTGTTATAACTTTGTTGCAGAAAATGGTCCTTACGTAAAAATCGAATCGTTACTAGTTATATTGACTGTTTGTATATCCATGTATAAATTTGCAAATCACAGGCTATTAAAATAGTGGGCTGCGTCCTACCAAGACGAAAAACAAAAGTGTTAAGAATAAATTTCAAATAGATTACAAAACTATTTTGGCAGCGTCAGACAAGCTTCCCAGCGTCAAAGTAGCTGAATAATAACTCGTATATTTTTAGCTTAGTTGTGCATATATGCAATATTGGTATATTGACTACATTTAATAATAATTCTATATAGTATTCTACGCTTATACTGTTACATGTTTAAATAGAACTCTCTTAATTAATTGTTATTGGGCAACACGATCAACTTCATTCATAATCACTTATCCTTCTGTTTGATAATTGCAATCGTTCTCATCGTCTCCTCTGGTATATCTATATTCGGTATTGATTTCATCTCTTCCCAGACCTTATTGGCACAACAACAGCAACGATCACAAACTCAATCTAATTTTACATCTGCTGAACAACAACTGCCGACTAAAGGGAATTCCTTTGAAATTGATAATGTGACATTTTCACATAATATGGCTTCTGTAAATGGTATTCAATTGCACTATGTTATTGGAGGACAGGGTGATCCTGTAGTTCTTTTACATGGATGGCCAGAAACATGGTATGCATGGCGCCACATAATGCCAGCCTTAGCTAAGAACTATACTGTTATTGCTCCAGACCTGCGAGGACTTGGAGACTCTTCAAAACCGCTAACTGGTTATGATGGTAAGACATTAGCTGAAGACATACATCAACTAGTTACGCAGTTAGGATATAATGCAATTTACCTAGTGGGTCATGATATCGGATCATTTGTAGTCTATCCTTACGCAGCTGCACATCCTACGGAAGTAAAGAAGTTAGTGGTACTGGACGTTCCTCCTCCCGGTTCCTTCCCTCCGCCCCAGGTGAACGGAGGACCCCCATTATGGTGGATCTTATTCCATCAAACACCAGACGTACCAGAACTACTTACAGAGGGTATAGAGAGGGAGTATCTATCATGGCACTATCAAAATCTTGCGTATAATCGAGATGCAATAACGGAGGATGCTATTAATGAATACGTTAGCCGTTATTCTGCTCCAGGTGGGATGCGTGCGGGATTTGAGCACTATCGGGCTATGCCTCAGGACGCAATTCAAAATCAGAATTATTCAAAGACTAAGCTTACAATGCCAGTACTTGCGCTAGCAGGAGGATACATTCCAACATTCGGAGGTAACACCAGTATGCCTAGCCTTGTCGAATATGGGATGAATCAATTGGCTCAAAATGTAACAGCAATCACAGTGCCAAACTCAGGACATTATATCGCAGAAGAGCAGCCGGATGCCGTAGTAAAACTACTTAACAGTTTCTTTAGTGGTAATTCTACTACATCTAGTAAATGAGAGCTATTTTTTAGTTTCCACATTGGTAAAATTATTGCCGATCTCTGATGTTTGTATTATACTAATGCTGACGTCTCCCTTTAAGGATATAATTCTTAATTGCACTATACATTAGAGAAACTATTGTGAGATAATATGCATATTAGAAAGGTGCTTCATCTATTCGGAATAGTTATAGCATCGTTGGCGCTTGTTATAATGACTGTAAGCGCAAGTAGCAATTCATTAAGTTCATCATTTGCACTAGGGGAACAAAGGTTTACTGCAAAAACGACAGATAAAGAAGTAGTGGGTGTTCATTCACCTGAATTCGGATTTGAGGAAAATATTGATGATGATGTGAATAATACTGTCCAAACCGGAATAACTCATCCGGTAATAACAGCTGGAATGGTAGAAAATCAAAATATAACTACGATGAAACTTAATGCTACTCAGTTCCAGCAAATCGACAAGTCACAATTCAAAAAGGCGCCGGAATTTGCTCAAATTAGCGGTTACATAAATACACCTAATAATAGTCCAATTACGCTTTCCTCTCTTAAAGGAAAAGTAGTGTTAGTATACATTTGGACATATACGTGCATTAACTCAATTCGTCCTATGCCGTATGTTCATGTTTGGGATCAAAAATATTCTGATAAGGGTTTAGTCATAGTTGGTGTTCATTCACCTGAATTTACGTTCGAAAAAAACTATACCAATGTGAAGGATGCTGTCCAAAGATTTGGGATAACTTATCCTGTGATACTAGACAGCGACCATGGAACTTGGAATGCATATGCAAATAATTATTGGCCCAGATATTACTTGATAGATACTCAAGGATATATAAGATACGATCACATAGGTGAAGGTGATTATGGTCAAATAGAAAAATCAATTCAGTCTCTATTAGCCGAACGTGCTGCTTTGATGGGTGAAAAGGAAATAAGCTTCAATAGAGAACCTACCACAGTAATTAATCCAGGAAGTTTGTATTACGTAGACTTAAAGCAGAACACAACACCAGAAGTGTACATAGGATATAATACAGCCAGAGCTCCGCTTGGAAATCCTGAAGGTTTTAAACCGGTCGAGACAGTTTCATACTCAATCCCATCAACTACAAATTTTAAACCTGATATTGTATATCTTCAAGGCAAGTGGAAAAACAATCCCGATAATATGGAAATGAAAAGTGATACGGGGCGCATTGTTTTGACATATTATGGAAAGTCTGTAAATATAATAGCGGGAGGAAAGGGCGAAGGTATTGTTTCTAATGATGAAGGACCAGCTGCAAGATTAACATCAAACAATTCATTGGGTGAGGATTTATCATCTGATGGTAGTTTCAGAATTGACGGACAAAGGCTGTATAATTTAGCGATACATAATAACTACACTGCTCATAGTATTGTAATTGATGTTAAGGGAAAAGGCTTTCAATTTTATACCTTTACTTTCGGGTAGATGGAGAGACGATACGGCAATATCCAGACGTTATTAATAGGAATCTGCCCCTTTTCGCAACCTCATATTATTTATACATTGTAAGTAGTTTTCCTTTTCATATCACAGAAGATAAGCAATATCTAAAAATTTATCCTAAACCAAGCAAACATTTTCTTACAGTTATTATTTTGTCGTTGTTGTTCTTCTACCAAATATAGTTACGTCTGTTCATGTTTTCTTGGCAGACTGACTATATGGTTAAAGCAGCAGTCACCTTTGGTTCCGATATCCTCTGACTTAGTGATCATTGACTTCCCAAATCCAAGATGGTTCAATTAGAGAAGATTACACAGGATTGAACTGACACACTAATTAAATAAAAGTAATTGGAGTATTATTAATCATGGATATGAAATTAGAAGTTTTGTTCGTACCTGTCTCTGACGTCGATCGGGCCAAGCTCTTCTACGAGAAACTGGGATTTCGCTTGGATATCGACGTCGCCAGCGGGGACTTCCGTGGGATACAATTCACTCCTCCCGGTTCGGAGGCATCGATCATTTTCGGCAAAGGAATCACTTCCGCCAAGCCGGGCTCGATCGACCCCCCGGTTCTGGCGGTGCACAGCATCGACGCCGCCCGCGACTACTTGATCGCCCGCGGCATCGAGGTGAGCGAGGTTTTCCATTATGCCGGCGGCCCCTTCAACAACGCCGCGGAGAACCCACGCGTCGGCGGGCATGACCCACAAGGTCGTTCCTACCACTCATTTGCGTCATTCGAGGATCCGGACGGGAACGGCTGGCTGCTCCAGGAGATCCAGATGCGGCTTCCCGGCCGCGAGTGGAACTTGAAGCGACCACAGGTTATGGACGTTGCAACCTTGGCAGGGCTCCTCCGCGAGACGGCAGAGCACCACGACCAGTTCGAGAAGACGCACGTAGAGCACCATTGGTGGGACTGGTACGCGCCCTACCTGAGCGCTCGTCAAAATGGCAGCAATCCAGAGGACGCAGCCGCCGCTGCCGTTCATTACATGGAGGAGGTCCTTCACGTGCTTCCCCGATGATCTCGTTCGAGTGGCCGTTCGATCCGAGCCGGTCTAGCGGTGGCGGCTTACGCGCGCATGCTCAGCTGTGATGCACAGTTCCGAGTTGTTTCGATGGTGTGAAGTAGACTCTGTAGTACGCCAGCTGTACGGGGTGCAATTGAATAAGCATTCACATATTAAGGATAGTGTTATCGGACAGAAAAATACTCAAAAAGATGAGGATCTGGATATTTATTCCTTTTTTGTCAGGGATTCTCAATCTGTCCACGAATTTCTCCGTTAGGATGCTGCTCAGTATGAATGTTGATATGTAACGAACCATTAGCCCCCGCTAGCGCTAGCTCGGATAATGGCTTGCCCTCCATCGGCCCTTCAAGCATATCAGCTGTAATCGTACCGGTTTCCGTCGCTCCATACATTGGAGAACCGTATCTAAAGAATGTAACAACTATGGGTCAGTTTTCACCTGATTTACCGAGATGCGTATGACCTGCTGTAGCATTTTGGATATCTGGAACATTTATGGCATATGAGATCGAGTCAGATGCAATGTCAAACGCAGAAATCTCCGCCGTGCCTGTAATATTAGTTTGAACTGGAGGTACCTCTTCACTGCCTGTAAGGTTTCCCCCTCCCTGTGCAAATACCAAATCACGCGATCCATTTGTTGCTATGATTATCGTCAGAACAGCTAACAGCACCACCGCCGCCAATGACAAACTAAATATTTCAATACTTACTTTCATTGTTTAAACGTAAAACTAGATATATTATATAAATATGAAGATTACGATCCAGATATCATACTTATTTTACTTAAGTGGATGTGACAAGTATGGCAGTATGACAGAATATTATTGGTGCATAGAGGAAGAACATCTAGGATCGTATACGAATAATGGTCTGAGTAGTAAGTATCTGTCAAACTACTCTTAGAATTTCTGTCGCAATCCAAGAAATACTTATCATATCGTCACACTCAATTTATCAGTCAATTCCATGACCACTTGTACAGGATCCTCTTATTTTGAATTCACAATGTTATACGAACCCACATTCTTTGCGACATCTAATTTCTAAGCTCCTAAATCCATACGCAAGCTTATATGCTTGAGATTCTAATCATCTACTAAGGAAGTTATAGAGTGTGGGTTACAATAAACTTACTAGAGAGCAAGAACGAGTTATTGTCAATAAAGTAACAGAGCCTCCGTTCACCGGAGAGTACGACGATTTCTATGAAGATGGAACATTTATTTGTAGAAAATGCAATGCACCTCTCTTTTCGTCCAAAAGCAAATTCAATGCCGGATGTGGTTGGCCAAGCTTTGATGAAACGTTACCAAATGCAATAAGACGTGTACCTGATCCTGATGGGGTGAGAACAGAAATAGAATGTAAGAATTGTGGTGGACATTTAGGGCATGAATTTCTAGGCGAAAGCATGACGGATAAGAACACTCGCGAGTGTGTCAATTCAATATCTATCTGTTTTGCTCCAAAGAGCAAGGAGCTGCCAAAGATCATAAATGAGTGAAAACAGAACTGATTATGAAACTGCAACGTTTGCAAATGGCTGCTTTTGGTGTAGCGAAGCAATCTTCAAAAGACTAAAGGGTGTAAAATCAGTTCTACCTGGATATTCCGGCGGACAAGTGAAAAATCCTTCTTATGAACAAGTGTGCAGTGGGAGGACTGATCATGCAGAATCAATACAGATCAAATTTGATCCAAAGGTTATAAATTTTGAGAAAATACTTGATATTTTCTGGCGTACACATGATCCCACAACCCTTAACCAGCAGGGTAACGATGTTGGAACCCAGTACCGTTCTGCTATCTTTTATCATGACCAGAAGCAGAAAGAAGTTGCTGAAAAGTCGAAAAGTGCACTTGAAAACGAAGGAACCTACAAAGATCCAATCGTTACTGAAATTACGCCATATAGCGACTTTTATGTTGCAGAGGATTATCACAAGAATTACTACGAAAATAATCAAAATGCTCCATATTGCAATTTTATTATAAACCCTAAAGTGAATAAATTGCTTCTGAAATATGGAAATGATATTAAGCAAGAATACATTAGATAACTCCTGGTATATGTGTTCAAATCCTTACGATTATTTTAATCGCTCACTTAAAAAATGTTTGATTAGGCTGCTACTAACATCCAAATCCTCTTCCAATGAGAAATGGTCCACTATTTCATTCATGCGACCTGAACTTCTATATCTTTAAGATCATTCTGGTATACCAAGGCATCCTGCGGCCAAGAAAATATCATTCTTCCCCATGCAACTAACGTACGAGGTGGGATTCATGCCAAATAGTTTGCCGGCTTGATCGAAGTGTTCAAACCAATTAATGGTAAAGAATAAAGAGAGCCAAGATTAAAGCTATACGAGGCTTATCATATATACAAGAAAACAAAACAAATGATTTAGGTCATTTCCGAATCGAAATTTATGGAGAACATGTCGAGCGAACAATCCATGATATGGATGAGATAGGGTCGTTAGTAAAAAAAATGGATTCGTTTCAAAAGGTCAGTACTTTGATGTTTTTTGGAATACTACAATAAGGTGCTGGAACGCATCAAAAGCCTTTGTGGATTATGGACGTTCGTCAAGACATTTCCTCACTATGTGATAGATTTTGAGATGCTAGCAAAGGAAGCAGAATTATATGGTAAAAAATATCATGGCCATGCATCCAACTCATCAGTAGGCCCATAACGAATTATTGTATTTTTTGACAATATTTATTAAGTTTTATATAATTACAGACTCTTATTTTGATATGCAATATCATAATACAGGCGGTAATGCATACAGTTGCAGTTAGCTATAATGTATTTACCCAGCGTCTCCATCGGATAATTCCTGCAATCCCTTCTCTGTTATATTCCATAGTCTAAATTCTGCATGGACAGGTTTGGGCAATGCTTCCTTAACTAAATGAAGCCACTCTAACTCATTCAGATTATTCCTTACCTCTAAATCTGAAAGTCTACTATGTGTAATTATTTCAGTCTCTAATACATCACTCTTAATATTATTCTGCGCTAGATCAGCTACAATATTAAGAATTTTCCTCGACTCAGACCCTATCCCCATTACCAACAAACTAGGATATTAACAATTTAAACGTATTTTTAGCCGTTGTTAACAAAGTTTGTAACACATCTTATCTGTCATGGCAAGTTCAATGTGAAGGCTACTAGATTTCAATAAGCTTAAGCTTACCTATTTGATTTATTAAAGTACTTGTGAATGACAATTTCAAAGAATCTTGCTAAATTTGCTAAATAATATAATGGAGTAACTGTAAGTAATTGTGGCATGCAAAATGCGAAGCAGGAGTTCCCATGCAAAAGGAAAGGTTATTCTAATTCTTACTTATTCCACATATCAACATAGATTGCAATGGCTTTTCATGACACATAAGCTATACCATATAGACAACATCTGAAGAATTAGTTGGATAAGCATATAACAAAGGGTCATTAAGATCCTTAGAAGTTAGCCCTAATCTGATGGCCATTGAGAATATATTAATAACTTCTTCAGCGTGAGGGCTCAATATATGGGCACCCAAGATACGATGAGTATCATCTTCAATTAAAACTTTAAATCCGGAATGGGTCTCACCTACTCTCTTAGATGATGCCCAGCTGGCGGTTTTTTCGAATTTGATTCTAAATTTATGACCACGTTCTAGAGCCTCATTTTCTTGCATTCCCACAGATGCCAGTGATGGTATAGTAAATACGACACTAGGCAAGCCCTTGTAATTGACTCCAATGGTATTTTCATTGATTAGATTGGTCGCTGCCACGTTTCCTTCATATGTTGCAGTTGGAGTTAAGGGAAAACCGTCGCTCGCTGCTGCATCGCCTGCTGCGTATATAGAAGGGTTTGAAACACTTTGTAGGTATTCATTTACCTTTATACCTCGTCCGGTATGCTCTATTCCTGCGGCGGTTAGTTCGAGTTCATCAATATTTGCCTGTCGACCTGCACCATGCACTACCAAATTAGCATCTATTGTATCTGATCTCTGTGATGAGCTGGAGCTAGCAGAAGCATCAGAATATTGTATTTTAAAAAGGTCATCAGCTAACCTGTCTATTTCTTCAACTTTCGATTGTAGATAACAATCAATCCCTATATCTCGACTTCTTTGCATCAACAGGTTAACAAGATCTGGATCGAAGTGCTCTAGTGGTTGCCTACCCAGATGCAATATGGTCACTTTAGCTCCTGCACGAGCGGCCACATGTGCAAACTCAAATGAAATATAACCACCTCCTATAAATACAATTTTACCAGGTAAATTCTCTTCTGCATATTCCAAGAATTGATCGCTTGTTATAATATTATCTGATCCAGGGATATTCAATTTCACAGGTTTCGCTCCAGTTGCTATTAGGATATGTTTGCCATCCAAAACAACATCAGTATTACTATCTGCTGCCTTTGACTCAACAACTAATTTAGTTGGACCGATGAATCTTGCATGACCATGAAAAGAAATAATTCCAGCCTTGTTATAACTATCTTCCCTATGCATTGGAAAAGGTTCAGTAAACGTTCGCTTGAAGCGTATCAGATCAGACCATTTAATATGTATTCTTTCGGAACCTACAATTCCTATATCTTTATGTCTTTGGCTTGCATCAATTACGTTTGCTGCCTCGACAAAGACTTTCTTGGGTTCACATCCATGTAACGCACATGTGCCTCCAAATGGTAATGAGTCAATTACGGCTACCCTCCATCCTGCAGAACTACATTTTAGTGCCGTAGTTGATGCTGCTGTACCGGATCCGATAACAATTAGGTCAAATGATCGCGCTTTATTGATATTTCTATCCATAAAGCCATTATTAACCTCTCAGGAAACACTTTGGCGTGAAATTAAAGGACACCAAATTAAAGTCTGAAAAGCTTCCGAAGGACTCCTTTATTGCATCTGCAATCATCGAGATTGCAACCTTCTTATTGCATACAACGAACCATTGCCTGATTATCAATTACACAGTTTGCTCCCATCCTCGAGCTTGATAAAGAGCCTCCTGTGATAAACTCTACTGCTTGGGCTGGGTTCATTGATGTATCTTGAGAGCTCATATTTAATAATGCCAGCTGTATCTCTGCTAGGTTTATCTGTCTAAGGGCTGCAGTTCTATCTCCATTAAGTAATGACCCATCAGCAGCCTTTAAATGAAATCTTGCTGATTCCAACATTGGAGTTGTCATATTTTCAGCGCTATTGGTTTGTGCAACAGCTTGAGAAATAACGACGGTAAACTCGCTGCTGCCTGATACTGATATCATAATGCCCATCAGTAATACCGTAATTATGAAAGTCTGAGCCATCCAATATTCATATAAATGGATCGTAGTTAAGGTTTCTCTTTTGTATTCTTATGTTTATACTCTTTTATTTTCTGCGGATAACAGAAAAATTCTTAATCATCATCTATAATTATACGTAAATAGTGACTAGCGTACAAAAGGAAAGGATTTCACTGTTTCCACTATTGTTAATCAATTTTGTTGGAACTTTAGGTTTTAGTATTGTTCTGCCTTTTTTAGCATTTTTGGTTATAGATTTCGGTGGGAATGTGATAGTTTACGGTATACTTGCTGCAGCGTATCCTGCATTTCAACTCATTGGGGCTCCAATCTTAGGAAGGTGGTCTGATACTTATGGAAGAAAAAAAGTTCTTATCTTAAGTCATTTAGGGACATTAACTGGATGGATAATTTTCCTGGTGGCGTTATTTCTACCTGTTAACGATGTGTTTAATATTAACTCTACAATATTAGGAACTTTTGTTATAACTCTTCCATTAGTAGTACTATTTCTCGGCAGAGCTATTGATGGACTTACCGGAGGAAATGTTTCTGTTGCTGATGCATATGTTGCTGACATTTCGTCGGATGAAAACAGGAGCAGAAACTTTGGGAAAATGACAATATCGTCTAACCTTGGTTTTATTGTTGGACCTGCGTTGGCAGGCATTTTAGGTGCAACTGTCTATGGAGAAACATTACCAGTATTGGTAGCCTTGATTCTCTCTCTAATCGTCTTAGTGATCATAATCTTTGCCTTAAAGGAATCCAAATCCTCGATTCTAATGGAAATTCCCGAAAAGGGCAATGTCGGAAAAGTTTTTTCATTTGAATCCAAAGAATGCTACAAGACTGCAAATCCTAAGAAACTGAGATTGCAAGATATTTTCAAGCTGAAGTATATTTCGTTCCTATTTGTACTAAATTTTCTAATTTTTCTTGGATTTAACATCTTTTACACTTCCTTTCCGATTCATGCAGTATCTAGTTTAGGATGGACGGTAACAGAAATGGGAGTATTTTTTGCAGTATTAAGTGGCATCATGGTTTTGGTACAAGGTCCAATATTACGTAAAGCATCAAAAAGATTCTCTGAGGAAAAATTAGTGATAATCGGTAGTATGATTTTAGGTACAAATTTCATTTTGCTTTTGTCAACTAATACTATCATAGTCTATGGGGCGGCGATCTTATTTGCAGTTGGTAATGGACTTATGTGGCCATCTGTATTGTCAATACTCTCAAAGCGCGCCGGAACAGTACAACAAGGTGCAGTTCAAGGTGTTGCAAATAGTTTCGAAAGTTTAGCGAGTATCATTGGATTGACGATGGGTGGACTTTTGTATAGTACGCTAGGGGCGACTACTTTTCTAATTAGTTCAGGAATTATATTTACAGTTTTTATCATGTCATTTCGATTATTGAAAATGAAATGATGCCTATGAAGGTCATGGCCAGAAAAGTTGATAGACTAACCTGTAACTGCTGGAGGGTAAAATATATTTGCATTATTTTTTGTATAAAAGTGCCTGATATTTGCTAAAAGAATCATGATTAAACAATCCAAAAGATAATACTTATATCTATAGCAAAGAATCTATGAATAATGAATACATTGGTTATCCTTGCAATAATAGTTCTGGGATGTGTGGCATTAGAAGTAGTTGATATAATACTTATTATGCAACTGATGCAGGGACTAGAGAATATACAAGTGGCAGATGTGGTACTCTTGCCTTCAATGCAAGTCAAGGAAGGCGCTCCGTCCACAGAATATTTAGCTATCTAGGTTTATTCTTGTCAACCGTAACACAAACACATGCTATCCACTGCAACGCGTTGATGGAATATTATAATTGACAGGTTGCCATTGACCCTAAATAAAAATTAGTAACATCCCTGCCTACTGAAATGGTGAAGGTATGCTAGACAATGTTGCAACCAAGTCATAACGACACCAGATCGTCACTCATATTCTGGCATTAAAGATCTGAATGGTGTATTGCAAAGTTGAGCTACTACTACACATAAACTTCATATCGAGCTTATTACAATACCTTTTCGCTGAGCATTTCATATTGGTTGCATTGAAACATGACCGAGTTAGAGACATAGTCGACACAGTTTTTGTAACTTTGGATGAAAATACTCTTGTAGCTGAAGCTGCAAGAGCATTGTACAAACAAGAACGACGTACTATAGTGGTCACTCATCTTAATTCTAGCACTGGCCAGAAAATCCCAGTCGGAATTGTCACAGAAAGAGACATTATTTTCAGAGTCGTAGCTCAAAACCGAGGACCATTTAAGATTGAGTTAAAGGATGTAATGAGTGCACCCATTATTACTATAGATGCGGATAAATCTGTTGAGGAAGCCAAGACGATCCTCAACAAGCATCAGATAAATCGCTTGCCTGTTGTTCATGATAGTTCTATCATCGGTATAGTGACAACAGGGAGAATTCTAAGCAATGTTTCAATTGAAAAGCATGCGGAGACTGAGTTTTGAACAATTTAGGTTATACTGATAATGATCTGCCGACTTTGAATTTTTCCGGTGACCGAACAAATTTTGACTTGCGGCTACGTAGCAAAGCAAAAAAATAATCTTGCTTCACAATTACAATTTTCCTTCTAGATGTACCCTATCACAAGATATCTTTTCATGCTGTTTTAGCAATCAATAGGAAAGTCATCTATTTCCATGTCATGATTTTAGGTAACTACGATCGGAGTACAAAATATACACGTGACAAGTGTCAATATCAGAGCCATGCATTAAATGGTTGTGGATTTAAAGTTCCATCCAGAGATGGCATTGGTTTCTCCTTCCTTCCTGTATAGCTTCCCGGTCTGAACATGATTATCGACTGTGGTTCTAATGAAGATTTCATTAATGAATAACCACTTCTAGTCAGAGTCTAACCAAATGTGAAGGCTTGGAATCCTTTTTCTTTGATATCAAGCACATGGAATGTGCCCCATAATATCATGAATTGATAGATTGTATAATCGTTGGCCATCTGTTGTAAATTTGCCCCACTCTGACAAGCCTACTCCATGATATTTTCCTACTAGAGTTGACTCATCTTCTGAGATAGTGATTTCTAAATAGATAATATATAATGGAAAAAAAGGTAAATCGGAGAAGTGCCGATGGCTGTTTGACAGATGAAGGCGGCAGTTTTTGAGAGGCCTGGTTTAGAGAATTTAACAATCATTGATAACATAGAAAAACCAAAAATAGATGACCACTGTTGCTGATAAAGGTCAAAGTAACAGGGATAAATCCGGGAGGTAGCCTAGAGAATCTATAATTTGACATAAGATTTTTTGTGCCTAATTTTATGTTGAATTATATTGAATACGATTGCTACGATAATGATGTCATCACCCAATCCTTGGTGATACTGTTTAGAGTAGTTACGGATTAATAACTCTGGATATCCTATCATAGCTCCTTAGACATTCTACTTCGTACACAATCTGATGTATATTATCTGCCTCCTGGAAATGCAGTAGACTGGGATCTTGATGGAGTAAAGCACTGTTTCAGCAGATCAAGAAGAGGAGATATGGTTTGAGTAATCTTCCTATAAGGATAGCCAGCACATGAATGAAATAATGGAATGGATGGATAGCGATGAAGAATGGGCAAAATGACTAAACAAGGGATTAGTAAGCATCTATTTTTGATGTTATAATCGATCAGTAATAAGCCTTTGAATTAATTTGAATTCCACGACTACACGTACATGCAATAGACAAGCACAACAACGTCGGTCTACCTGGATTTAGATGGTGTGAAGATGATAGCTGGTGTATCAACAAAAAATGGCAAAATTACCTGTTGCTAAGATAGAAAATTGAGACATTTTCTAGACGTTGGCATGTACGTTCTACTAAATCACGGTATGTATGATTGACATAGAATTTGTCCTCTATTAATGCAACATTTAGTCATTCAAATTGATCGT
>Ga0268386_10000734_pt1 | contig 21401 bp, 18 predicted proteins | sample RVTome_15_FD_200260 | JGI IMG/M metagenome (GOLD analysis project Ga0268386, IMG submission 200260) | Soil microbial communities from uranium-contaminated site in the Upper Colorado River Basin, Wyoming, United States - RVT150D86... ...
TGCAGTTCCTGGACCTCATCCAAGAAGGCAACATCGGTCTGATGAAAGCGGTCGACAAGTTCGAGTATCGACGTGGCTATAAATTTTCGACCTACGCGACGTGGTGGATCCGCCAGGCCATCACCAGAGCCATCGCCGACCAGGCCCGCACGATCCGCATCCCGGTGCACATGATCGAGACGATCAACAAGCTGATCCGCACCTCCCGCCAGCTCGTCCAGGAGCTGGGCCGCGAGCCCTCGCCGGAGGAGATCGCGGCCAAGATGGAGGTGCCGGTCGACAAGGTCCGCAAGGTCCTCAAGATCGCCCAGGAGCCCATCTCGCTGGAGACGCCGATCGGCGAGGAGGAGGACAGCCACCTGGGCGATTTCATCGAGGACAAGCAGGTCGTGTCGCCGGTGGAGTCGATCATCGGCCTCTCGCTGCGCGAGCAGACCAACCGGGTCCTGAACTCGCTGACGCCGCGGGAGGAGAAGGTGCTGCGGCTGCGCTTCGGCCTCTCCGACGGCTGCGAGCACACCCTGGAGGAGGTCGGCCAGGACTTCGCCGTCACCCGCGAGCGCATCCGGCAGATCGAGGCCAAGGCGCTGCGCAAGCTCCGTCACCCGTCGCGCTCCAAGAAGCTCCGGAGCTTTCTCGAATCCTGAACGACCATGGTGATCGGGGCCCATAGCTCAATGGCAGAGCAGCCGGCTCATAACCGGTCAGGTCTTGGTTCGAGTCCAGGTGGGCCCACCATTGTATCGGAGCGCTTGCACGGGTTGAAGCGTGGGTGGGCTGCGATAGAGAGTGGTGGCTCCGCAGGCCCGGTCTACCGCTTCGATACTCCGGCCGAGCGCCCGTCCGACCGTCCTCTTCTTCCTTCTCTTCCCTGTTCCCGAACTCCGGTCGAATGGCATGTGACGAACGACACCATGGAGAGCACGTGGATCCTCAACTGCAAACCCTGATCGAGCTCCAGGCGTTCGACGCGCGGATCGCCGCGCTCGACGCAGAAGCGGCCCGGCTGCCCAAGCAGATCGAAAGCATCCAGACCTCCCTCGCCGAAGCCAAGAAGCAGGTCGAGACCATCAAGACCCGTCTCGACACGACCCGCAAGGAGCTCCGCGCAAAGGAAAAGGACCTGGAGGTCATCAGCGCCAAGCGCTCCAAGCTGGAGGCGCGGCTGTACGAGGTGAAGACGAACAAGGAGTACTCCGCCGCGCTGCTCGAGATCGAGGAGTCCAAGCAGGAGAAGGCCAAGGTCGAGGAGGAGATCCTCGTCCTGATGGAACTGCAGGAGCGCCTCAACGTCGAGATGCGCGAGGCCGAGGCCCGCTTCACGACGCGCCAGGAGCAGGCGACCCAGGACGAGGCGGTCGTGCGCACGAAGCTGGCCGCGGTGGAGCAGGAGCTGGGGGGCGTGCGGTCCGAGCGCAATGGCCGCGCCAAGGACATCCCGTCCGGGCTGCTGGCCGATTACGAGAGGCTGCTGCGCGCACGCCACGGCGTCGCAGTGGCGGCCGTGACGACCTCGGCCTTCTGCGGGGGGTGTCGGGTGTCGATCCGGCCCCAGGCCATCCAGGAGCTGCGCTCGGCGATCACGGCGATGATGCGCTGCGAGAGCTGCGGCCGCTACCTCTACTGGCAGGAGTGAGTCGCGACATCACCGTCTACACGGACGGGGCCTGCAGTGGCAACCCCGGGCCCGGGGGGTGGGCTGCGATCATCACCGAGGACGGCACCGAGCGCATCGTGTCCGGCGCGGAGTCCCGCACGACCAACCAGCGCATGGAGCTGACGGCCGCCATCGAGGGCCTCGCCGCCATTCCCGGCCGCCGCCGCGTCCACGTCCACACCGACAGCGCCTACGTCATGAACTGCTTCGAGCAGCGCTGGTGGGATCGCTGGGAGAAGAACGGCTGGCTCGGCGCCGGCAAGAAGCCGGTCACCAACCGCGACCTCTGGGAGCGCCTGCTCGCCCAGGTGCGGCGCCACGACGTGGTCTGGCACAAGGTGCGCGGCCACAGTGGAGACGTCATGAACGACCGCGTCGACGCGCTCGCCCGCGGCGCCATCGCCTCGCTCGCCCCGCGCGGCTGACCCGGCTCGCCGTGCTGCACGTCCTCGACGGCGACGCCACCGTCTCGGCCTTCGAGCGGGCCGGCATCCCCGGCGAGCGGCTCGTCTGGCGTGACATCGTCGTCGAGGGGCCCGTCCCGGCCGTCGCCCACGGGCCGCTGCCCGGGCGAACGGCCTACCTGGTCGAGCGCCTGGGTATCGACGCGGCGGAGTACACCCGCACGACGGAGGAGCAGCTCTCGCGCCTGGCGGCCGCTCTCCGGTACGACGAGGTCGTGCTGTGGTTCGAGCAAGACCTCTTCTGCGCCGTCACCCTCTGGTCGCTGCTCGACTGGCTCACGCGCCAGGCCTCCGCCGCCCGCGTGTCCCTCGTCTACCCGGCTGGCGACGTGGACGCCCGCGGGCTGGGCGCCTTCGAGCCGTCGCGACTGGCCGCGCTCTTCGCCGCGCGGCGGCCCGTGACCGAGACGACGCTCGCGCTCGGTGCTCAGGCCTGGGCCGCGTACGCCGGCCCCGATCCGATGGCGGCCCAGGCGTTCGTCGGCCGTGAGGTGCACCTGCCGTTCGTGGACGGCGCCTTCCGTTGCCACCTGGGCCGCTTTCCCTCGGTCGCCACCGGCCTGAACGAGGTCGAGACCGCCGCGCTGGACGTCCTGGCCCGGGGCCGGCGGGGCTTCGCCGACCTCTTCCGCGAGGTGGGCGCTCACCCGCGGATCGTCCCCCACGGCATGGGCGACGTGCAGCTGGCCGCGTGCCTGCGGGGTCTCGGCCCGCTGGTGCGCGCCGACGGCGATCGGCACGAGATCACCGCGCGCGGCCGCGCCGTCGCGGACGGCGACGAGGACTGGCTCGCCATCCAGCCCATCGACACGTGGCTGGGTGGCGTGCACCTGCGCCGAGATCGCCCGCTGTGGCGCTGGGACGCCGCCCGAGGTCGGCTCGTCAGCGCACCGTCGTGAGCCGGCCGCCCGGCGGGGCATACGCCCCGGGCGTATAATCCAGGTGCGCGTCGGAGAAGGCTGGGCGGTCGCCGGTCACGGCAACGTGGCGGGAGGAAAGTCCGGGCTCCACAGGGCAGGGTGCTGGGTAACTCCCAGGGGGGGCAACCCCACGGAAAGTGCCACAGAGAAGAGACCGCCGCCCGCAAGGGCGGTAAGGGTGAAACGGTGAGGTAAGAGCTCACCAGCGGCACGGGTGACCGCGTCGGCTCGGCAAACCCCACCCGGAGCAAGGCCGAATAGGAGAGCGTTCGGGTGGCCCGCCCGTGGCTCTCGGGTCAGGCCGCTGGAGACGCCGGGTAACCGGCGCCCTAGAGAAATGATCGTCGCCCGGGCGCAAGCCCGGGACACAGAACCCGGCTTACAGGCCTTCTCCGGCGCGCGTTAATCATTCCGCGATCTTCCGCGACGCCTCTGGGCTCCCCTGCCCCCCTGGCGCAGAATCCGGTCCTGTAATCTCGGCGTCCTGGCTCGACGGAATCGAGGGCAGCCGGAGGACCGCGCCGAGCGCCTGATGGTCGGCCACCTTCGTGTAGAGCATCGTCGTCGACAGGTCCGCGTGGGCCAGCAGCCGCTGGATCACCCGGATGTCCACGCCCGCCTCGAGCAGCATGGTCCCGAACGTGTGTCGGAAGCGGTGCGGGGTGCAGTCCAGCACCCGGGCCGCCTCACCCCACGACTGCGTGCGGCGCTCAATCATCTTCCGCGTCCAAGCCGGCTCTTTCGGTAGGAGAGCAGGAACGAGCGCGGATCCATGTCCGTGTGGTTGGCGAGGATGTAGGACACCACGAGCTCACGGAGGTCTGGGTGCAGCGGCACCACGTGGGTCTTGTTGCCCTTGCCGACCGTGCGGATCGACCCCGGCCACGTAAGCCCGTCGCCCAGCGTCATCGGCTGCGTGGAGATGTCGCCGATGCGGATCCCGCAGATCGGCGACACGCGCAACCCCGTGTAGTACAGGAGTGCGCGCACCAGACGCTCCGCCGGGGGCAACTCGAGCGCGAGCAGTCGCGTGCGCTCTTCCGGCATGAACGGCCTCGGCACGTACTCCGGCTTCTTGATCTGCGGGGCGCCGGCCATGGGGTTGGTCGCCCACAGCCGCTGGTCCACTCCCCACTTGGCGAACTCACTGAGGGCCGCGCGCCGGCGGTGCAGCGTGGCCATCGTCAAGCCCTTGGCCGAAAGCCGATGAAAGTAGGTCCGCACGAGCTCCGGCGTGAAGGCCAGGATCGTGTCCGGAGCATCGACCGTGGCTAGAGCCACGAGGATCTTGAGGTCGGCCTTGTAGCGGACCAGCGTAGAGCGCCGCCCGCACGTCGTGACCGTCGCGCACCGCCTGTTCCAGCTCGACGAGCAGCGCGTCCACCGTGGCGCTGCGATGACCGAGCGCGGTGCCGAGGGCTGCGGGTTCGGCCATCAGGCGGGGAGCCGAGCCGATCGAAGTATCCCTGGCCGATGTGGACGGGGTTGGTCAGGACGTTACGCACCGACGACTTCGCCCACTGGCGTCCCCGCTGGGGCCGAATGCCGAGCCGCCGCAGCTCGAACGCGCTACGAAACCGCGCCATGCTTGGACCAACGGGTTTGTCGAACGACTGCAGGGCACGATTCTCCAGGAACTCTGGCGCGTGGCCTTTCGACGACGCTACTTCACCAGGCGGGCGGCTCTGTAGCGAGCCCTCTACCTACAACACCCAACGCCCGCATCAGGGTTATCGCCTGCGCGGGCGCACTCGGGCCGCGCTGGTCTGGGGCGTGGCGGCGACGCAGTGATTTCATTCCCCACCACTCTGGGACGGCAAAAAGCGTCAACACGGTTCCGACTCTGGACAGGCTTAGGTGTTTTTCAAGTTCGACGGGCACACGAGGTGGTCGGGTCCCACGACAGCACTTTCATGATGTGGCCGTCCATGATCCCGAACACGCGCTCTTTGCCGCTGAGCCGCAGTGACATCACGGCGTCGATGTCGGTCTCGCCGATCGCGTCGAGTCGTTGCCGGGCACCGGGGCAGAGGCGCCAGACCTCGATGAGGTGATTGCCGCCAGAACGGTAGAGGATTTCGCTCCACGTCATCCGTTCGAAAAGAAGACGACAGCCTCCTGGTGGTGAACCAGGAGGCTGTACCGGGCTGCACCAACCCGGTGACCGTCATACCTCGCCGATCAGGCGGGAGCAGTTGATTAATTGGTCCGGCAGTAGTTAGGAGCCAGGGTCGGGTGCGGGCGGGATCCGGTATCGAACTGTGCGCTGATCGTGCCCTGGAGGTCGGTCGCGGTCCCGGTGCCGGTGATCGTCACGACATCGTTGAAGCCGGGCACCGCTCCACCGGCCTGGCTGAAGTTGAGTGTTCCGCCGGCGGCGATCGGAAAGTCGATGAACGAGCTGTCTGCGAACTGCAGGCGCACGGCGCCGCCGGCCGCGCTGGTCATCGTCACGTGGTACACGAAGGTAGCGGTCGTTTGCGGCTGACCGGCACCACGCCGGGCGCCACACTGGACATTCAGGTCCCCGGCGACCATGTCGAGCACCGCCACTCCTCCGCGCTGACGCGCCTCGCTGGTCGTCCACGCGCCGGATAGCGTGATCATCGCCACACCCACCAGGGCCGCCGCCATCAACCGTTTCATCGGCTCCTCCTGTCGAAGACTTGAACGGTCACCGTTCCGGGCGGTCCTTGAGCAGCAACTAGCGGGCCACGCCACCGGCTCAGCAGGCGCCTTTAGAGCCGAGCCGTTACGAGACGCCGCCTGACCCGGGCTGACGGCCATAGGCAAATCCGACGACATCATGACACCGAGCTCTCACGAGTCGTCTTCGCTGGGTTCTCAGACCTGAGTTATTCGCGTGCGGCAACTACCTCGAGGAAGTGGTGGGCAGGGAACGGACATCTCTCCTGATGGTTGGGCTTGCCTTCCAACGTGGGAGCTGAGCTGACTGCCCGGAATGATGCCGGCCAGGATGAGGTTCGCGACCTTGCTCTTCGTCGACGAGCCCGGCAGAGGCTGCGCCCGGTTCGTACAACGTCTCCCTCGGCTCTGCGCGCTTACATGACCATCGCAGAGGCCGGTAACGCCGCGGTGGAATCGCCAGGAGATGCGTGTGGTTGCGCGTCGAGGACTGCTCCCCGGCTTACAGGCTTTCTCCAGCGCGTTTCTCGAGGGCTCCACCGCGAGGACGACTGAACTTCATGGAAGTCGAGCCCGCACAAGATCATCGCGCAGGGCACCGACTGGCGCTTTCTCAACGAGCTGAAGAAGGAGCTGAAGCGGTAGCGGCACCATCGGCTTCGAGGGGTCCTCGATGACGGCGCGATCGGCACGGTCACCAATCTCGCCGCGCGCCTGTGTGTCGCATGGACGGCGCGGGATAGTTCCCTGGTTTTCCTCAGCCCGCGCCTCTCATCCCCTCGACGGCGGCGTCAGCGTGTCCCGCCCGCGGCCCGGAGCCGCGCGATCCGCTCCTCGATCGGGGGGTGGGTCGTGAACAGCTGCATCAGCCCGCGGCGGGTGCCGCCCGAGATCCCGAACGCCGCGAGCTGGTCGGGCAGCGCCGCGCGCCCGTAGCTCGCCCGCAGGCGCTCGAGCGCGCCGATCATCCGCTCGCGGCCGGCCAGGTGGGCGCCACCGGCGTCGGCGCGGAACTCGCGCTGCCGCGAGAACCAGAACACGATCAGGCTCGCCAGGATGCCGATGACCAGCTCGGCCACGATCGCGGTGATCCAGAAGGCCGGCCCGTGACCCCGCTCGGTCTTGAACACGACGCGGTCCACGACGTGGCCGATGACCCGGGAGAGGAAGATCACGAACGTGTTCACGACGCCCTGGATCAGGGCCAGCGTGATCATGTCGCCGTTGGCCACGTGGCTCACCTCGTGGGCCAGCACGGCCTCGACCTCCTCGGGCCGCATCCGCTGCAGGAGTCCCGTGCTCACGGCCACCAGGGCGCTGTTGCGGCGGGCCCCCGTGGCGAAGGCGTTGGGCTCGGGCGAATCGAACACCGCGACCTCGGGCATCCCGATTCCGGCGGCCTTCGCCTGGCGGCGCACGGTCTCCACGAGCCACTCTTCCGTGGGGTTCGACGGCCGCGCGATCACCCGGGCCCCGGTGAAGCGCTTGGCCGTCCACTTGGACACGGCCAGCGACAGGAACGAGCCGCCCATGCCGAAGACGGCCGCGAAGACCAGCAGGGCCCGCAGGTCGAGGTCGACCCCCCGCTCGTCCAGCAGGCGCTCCACGCCCAGCAGCCGCAGCGTGATGCTGAGGACGACGAGGATGGCCAGGTTGGTTGCCAGGAACAGCATCACACGCTTCATGGATCGCCTATCCTCCGGGTTCAATCCTGGGCCAGCAGTCTACCGCGACCGGGCCCCATCACAGCATCGCAAGCCCGTCCAGGGTCGGCGGGCGCCGACCCAGCGGGAGCGGTACCAGTCGTCGTCGAGCTCCCCGACCCCGACCCGCTTGCCGGTCTGACGGGAATGAATGAAGCGCCCCTGCCCGATATAGATCCCGTTGTGGCGCAGGCGATCGAAGAACACCAGGTCGCCGGGCTCGAGGCGGTGGCGAGGAACCGGGGTTCCGTGCTCGTACTGCCTGGCGGCGTTGTGGGGAAGCCAGACGCCGACCTGGGCGTAGACGTACCGGACGAAGCCGGAACAGTCGAAGCCGGACGGATCGGATCCACCCCAGCGATACGGCGCGCCGCGGTGCCGCATCGCAACCTCCACGACGCGTTGACCCCGACCCGGGGGTTCCGGTATCGAAGGCGTTCGGGCCGTGGCTCCGGGCGTCGGCCCGGGTATCCTCCCGGAGGCGGTCGAGCACGCCGTCAGCGCGGCGAAGACCCCGGCGAGGGCCAGACATCCCGTGCCGCGCAGCGTGCTCTGCCGGGTCATCGCCGGGATTGCGGTGCGCCAGACGTCGCGCGGGACGGGAGCGCGGCACGCCCGATCCGCCGTGGCGCCCGTGGGCGGCAGAGTGTCAACCGGCGAGCGATTCGATCGTTCGCACCTCGTCGGCGGACAGCGCCAGGGCGCGGCTGGCCAGATCCTGCGTCATGTGCTCGGGGTCGGAGGTGCCGGTGAGCGGCAGCATCCCGACCGCCTGCGCGAAGCGGAACACCACCTGGGCCGGCGTCGCACCGAGCCGCGCGGCGAGGGCGCCGACGATGCGGTGGCGCAGCACCTCGGCGTTGGCGGTGAGCAGCGAGAAGCCCTGGTAGACGATCCGGCGGGCGGCACAGAAGGCGCGCACCTCGCGGTCCCAGCCGAGGCGGGCGAAGCAGCGGTTCTGCACGAACCGCGGCAGCTCGGCACCGCTGACCTCGATCTGCTCCAGGTGGCGCAGGGACACGTTGCTCACGCCCAGCCGGCGGGTGCGGCCCGCGTCGCGCTGTGCCAGCATCGCGGCCCAGACCTCGGCGTCGGCGTCGCTCCAGCCGCGCCCGGAGGCGGGTCCGTGCAGCACGTAGCTGTCGACGTGATCGGTGCCGAGGTGCTCGAGCGAGCTGGTCATCGACTGGGCGACCTGCGTGGACAGGTCGGCCGACGGGTCGTAGGGCAGCCGGTGATCCTGCCCGCCCACGTAGGTGAATTTCGTCTGCAAGAAGAGCTCGGCGCGCGTCGTGACGCCCGCCCGGTAGGCGGCAGCCAGCGCCTGCCCCACGCCGGCCTCGACGTAGTGCCGGCGCTGGTTCGCCGTGTCGATGCCCCGGAAGCCCATCCGGAGCGCGAGCTCGGTCAGGCCGGCGGTGCGATCTTCCTTCCAGGCGGTGCCGTACAGGAAATCGGGCGTGGGGGCCGGCATCCCGGCATTGTGCCACGATCGCCGCGGGCACGGCGCGCCTGGCCTGGCTTACCGGTGCTGCCCCGGGCCGCGCTTGCCGCCGTCGTGCCTGGTGTGACCCCGTCCGGGCCTGGGGCCTGGCTTGCCATGGTGGCGCCTGTCGTCGTCATGCCGGCCGCGCTTCCAGCGCTCCTCGCGCTCGCGCCAGTCCCGCTCGTGGGAGGCCTCGCGCCAGTCGCGTCCCCAGTGACCCTCCCACCGCGGCGGCCCATCGTGACGCCAGCCCTTCCAGTGGGTCGGCCGCGCATGGAAGTAGCGGACCGGGACGCGCAGGATCGGCACGGGCACGTGCACCGGCGCGACGACCACCCACGGTCCGTTCCAGCTCGGGCCCTGGTACCAGCCGTTGCCATGGAACAGCCAGTACTGGTGACCGTAGAAGAAGACGTTGGCCGGGGCGCGCGGCGCGTAGTAGACCGGGGCGCCTGGAATCACCGCGAGCGCGGGTGGACCGGGCAGCTCGATGCCCACGTTGATCTGCACCTGCGCATGGCTGGGCGCCACGAGCGCCGCCACGATGAGAGCCGCCAGCACGAGTCGACGCATGGGCTTGGACCTCTCCGTCCTCGGGATGCATCGCCCCAGGTGGCGATGTCGGCATCATAGCGGGGGTCGCGACCGGCACGGTAGCGGATAGACCGCCCGGGCCGGCTACCGAGGCGGAACGAGGATCCAGGCCTCCGGACACGCCGCCACGTAGGGGTAGTACGCGCCGGCGCTGGGGCAGTAGTACCAGTACCCGGCCGGTTCCGGCTGGACATAGACCGGGGGCGGCGTGACGACCGGCGGCGGAGTGTCAATGTAGCGCGGCCCCCACAGGAACAGCGGCGCCACCCCGATGAAGGCCTTGCCCCGGAAGCCGTGGTGGTGGCCGAACCCGCGATGCTGGCGAAAACCCGAGTGGTGGCCGTGGAACCGACCGCCACGCTGGCCATGCCAGCCGCCGTGGGAGCCGCCGCCACGCCCCCCGTGGAACCCCTGACCCCCCCGGCCCTTGCCCCGTCCGCCGCCGGCCTCGGCGACCGAGGCCCAGCCGAAGAGCACGGCAAGCGCCACCGCGAGGGCAGGACGATAGAAGCTCACGCCGGTGAGACGCATACCCGCCTGTGCCTATTCACGTGAGAGGCCAGCGTCCTGCCGTGTGGCGATCGCGCGCGAGCCCTCGGTCGCCGCGCCGGCTGGCGGCGCAGCGCTCGTCCGCAGCCGCGCGAGGATCGCTGACCATTCGCCGCGGCCGACGACCCGGCCCAGCCGGCAGACGACGCCGAAAACGATCGCCCCCGCGACGGCCCCGAGCACGAGCTGATCGAGCCCCGTCCCCGCCTGCTTGGCGGCCAGGAAGGCCAGCGCGGCGGCGGTGGCGATCTTCGTCAGGTCGGCGGCCGGGAAGCGGTAGCCGTGCCGGCGCGCCAGGGCCACGAACACCCAGACCGTGGCGATGAGCTGGCCCACGGCGTTGGCGATCACGGCGCCCGTGGTCCCGTGGCTCCGGATGAGCAGCGCCGCCAGCCCGAGGTTCACGGCGGCGGCGGTCGTCGTGGCCGCCAGCGCCGATCGCCGGTCGCCGAGGGCCGGCAGGGCCGCCCACGCCACCTGGCGGAGCGCCGAGACGAGCGCGACGCCGGCCAGCGCGCTGAGCAGCGCGGCCGCCGGCAGGTAGGGCTCGCCGTAGAGCAGCACGATGATCCCCGGCGCCAGCGCCGCCGTCAGCGCGGCCGTCAGGGCGCCGGCCAGGGCGACGTAGCGGAGCGCGGTGCGGTACACGGCCTCGAAGTCCGACCGGTTGCCGGCTCCGTGCAACGCGGAGAACGCCGGCAACAGGGCCCCGACGGCGATCTCGGGAATGATCATCGCGCGGGTGGCCAGTCCGAAGGCGAGGCTGTAGAAGGCGATGTCGTGGGCGCTGCCCCACAGCCCGAGAAAGAACACCTCCGAGCGGTCCCACACGATGGCGTCCAGCACCGCCACGATCGAGAGCGCGATCAGGTAGGTCCGCATGTCGGCGCGCTGCCCGGCGGGGACGGCGACCGGCGCTTCCGGGTAGACCCGCCTCGCGCTGCGGCGCACGAGCCCGCACGAGATCACGAGCGTGAGCGCCAGCCCGCCGACGATCCCCACGATCCCGGTTCCCAGAGCCAGGGCCGTGACCACGACGACGAGCTGCAGCGACATCTTCAGCGTGCTCAGCCGCGCGGTGACGTCGTACCGCTGGGCGCCGTAGAGGGCGTGGGTGTCGATGCTCTCCAGCGTGATCGGGAACAGGGCCAGGACCACGACGACGAGTGGCCAGCGCAGGTGGGCGGGGGCCAGCCACAGCACCAGCGGCGTCGCGACGCTCACGACCAGCGCGGTGGCGAGGATCTGCCGGTGGCGGAAGTACCGCGCCAGCCCCGCGGCGCTGGCGCGGTCGCCCCGTGCCGAGGCCGCGGCGGTGTAGCGGGCGGTGGCCAGCGCAAAGCCGAGCGTGGCCACCGCGTCCAGCATGGCCCACGCCCACGTGACGTAGGAGTAGTCGCCCATGCGCTGGGGCCCCAGTCCGCGGGCGAGGAGCACGGAGGTGAGCAGGCCCGACCCCACCCCCACCAGCGTGACGAGACCGTACCAGGCGGTGTTGCGCACCAGGGCGGCCTTGACGTTCACGCCGGCGATCCCCCGGCGGCCGGCGGGCCGGTCAGGCGCGGCAGACTCACGCCTCCCAGGCGCGCAGCAGCACCGCGCCGAGGTCCACGAGGGCAGGCGCCAGCGCGAGCGGCACACACGGAACGAGCGCGTGGGACGCCGGCGCCGCGGGACGGGCGTCGTCCGCGAGGTGGGGCGCGAGGTGTCCGGCGAGGACGTCGAGGTGCTCGTGCACGACGGCCAGGTGATCGCCGGGCACGACGTGCACGCTCACCGAGGTCACCAGGCGGCGCCACGCATCGGCCGCCGCGGCGGCCGTCCCCCACGGCTCCCGCTCCGGCCACAGCAGGACGACGGGACCAGGGTACGACGGCGCGAAGTAGCGCATGACGATGCGGTGGTAGAGATCCATCATGCCCGGCGTGAACCCGGCAGCCCCTGGCGTGCACTGGCGGGCGATCCGGCGGACGAGATCGACGCCCTTGCCGACGACGAAGGCCGGGCGCCGTTTCAGTGGCAACGCCCCGAGGGCATCGAGGAACGAGCGCAGCCGCGCGACCGGCTCGGCGACCCGCGCGGGGGAGAGGCCGAGCCGCCCGGCCACGTACCGCAGCAGCCGGCCCATCGCGGCCAGCGACGTCTCCGGCGCGGCGGCGATGAGGGCGAGCAGCTCCACCGCCTCGCCGCTCTCGCGCAGGCGCCGCGCGATCTCGTAGGCGACGAGCCCGCCGTTGCAGTACCCGGCCAGCCGGTACGGGCCGCGGGGTTGCAGCGCGCGCACCACGCGGATGTGCTCGTCCACCATCGCCTCGATGGTCGGCGGGATCGGTGCGGTGACCCCGGTGAAGGGGTGCACGACGTGGACCGGCTGGCGGGGGCCCAGCCGGCGCGCGAGCCGGAGGGCGTAGAAGGCGCCGCCGGTCAGCATGCCGTGGAAGAGGAAAAGGGCGGGTCGATCGCCACCGCGGTTCAGCGTGAGCGCCGGGGCGGTGACGTCGACCCGCTCGCCCTGATCCCGGATCAGGCGCGCCAGCCCCTCGATGGTCGGGCTCTCGTAGAGCGCGGTGAGCGGCAGGGCGCAGCCCGTCAGGTCGGCGACCTGCTGGATCATGCGCGCCGCGCTGAGCGAATCCCCACCCAGCTCGAAGAAGTCGTCGCCGGCGCCGACGGGCCGTCCCCCGAGCAGGGCCTGCCACAGATCGGCCAGCTGGGCCTCCAGCGTGCCGGCCGGCGCCGCCCCCGGCACCGGCACCGCGCGTGGCGGCTCGCCGCCCGCCGCCGCGAGCGCCCGGCGATCGAGCTTGCCGTTGGGCGTGAGCGGCAGCGCGGCGAGGGCCACGAACCCGGCGGGCACCATGTAGGCGGGCAGCGTGCGCGCCACGTGCTCGCGCAGCGCCTGGGGTTGCACGGCTGCGCCGGCCCGGCCCACGACGTAGGCGATCAGGCGCTTGCCGGCGGCGTCCTCGCGGGCGAGCACCGCGGCCTCGCGCACGTCGGGATGGCGGCTCAGCACCGCCTCGATCTCCCCCAGCTCGATCCGGAGACCGCGGATCTTCACCTGCGCGTCGAGCCGGCCCAGATACTCGAGCCCGCCGTCGGGCCGCCAGCGCGCCAGGTCGCCGGTCCGGTAGATCCGGGCGCCGGCAGTCGTGCTGAAGGGGTCGGGGATGAACCGGGCCGTCGTTTCCTCGGGCCGGTTCAGGTAGCCGCGGGCGAGTCCCGGTCCGCCCAGGCACAGCTCGCCCGGCACCCCGATCGGCACCGGGTTGAGGTGACGATCGAGCACGTACGCCGTCGTGTTGGCGATCGGCGGGCCGATCGGGATGGAGGCGGCCGTGGGATCGACCGGCCGCGAGATAATGTGTGCCGTCGCCGAGACCGAGCACTCGGTGGGTCCGTACCCGTTGAAGAGCCGCGTCGTGGGCAGCACGGCCGCGGCCCGGGCGACGTGGGGCACCGACAGCGCCTCGCCTCCCAGGTCGAGCTGCCGCAGCGGCGCCAGGCACTCGGGGTCCTCGTCGACCACCATGTTGAAGACCGAGGTCGTCAGCCACATCGTGGTCACGCCGTGGCGCCGGATGACCTCGCGCAGCTCGCGCGCGGTGGGGATCGCCGAGGGGAAGAGCACGAGACGCGCGCCGTGGACGAGGGCACCCCAGATCTCGAACGCGGAGACGTCGAACGACAGCGCGGTCGACTGCAGAATCACCTCGTCGGGGCCCAGCCGCGTGTAGCCGTCCTGCCCGAAGAGCAGCCGTACGATGCCGCGGTGGGGCACGGCCACGCCCTTGGGACGCCCGGTCGAACCCGAGGTGTACATCACGTACACGAGGTCGTCGGGCGTGACGGGTGCGGGGGCCGGCCCGGCGCTCGATGCGTGCGGGCCGTCGACCTCCACGATCGGCAGGCCGGGTACGCCCGGAGCGCGGCCCCGACGGACGAGCACCGCTACCGCCCCGGCGTCGGCCACCATGAAGGCGATGCGCTCGGGCGGGTCCGTGATGCCCAGCGGCAGGTAGGCGCCGCCGGCCTTCAGCGCCGCCAGGTAGCTCACGATCACCTCCGGCGAGCGCTCCATGGCGACGCCGACCACCGCGCCGGGCTTTACGCCGAGCGTACGCAGACGCGCCGCCAGCGCCTCGGCTCGCCGGTCGAGCTCGCCGTACGTGAGCGACAGCTCACCGGCCACGAGCGCGAGGCGGTCGGGGCCGCGCGCCGCCTGCCGCTCGACCAGCTCGTGCACCGTCGCCTCCGCCGGGTACGGGCGGGCCGTGCGGTTCCACTCCACGAGGACCCGGTGCCGCTCGCACGCGTCGAGCAGGGGCAGCCGGGACAAGGGGCACTCGAGATCGGCGACGGCCGCCTCGAGCAGCCGGCGGAACTGGGCGCCGAGGCGCGCGACGGTCGCCGGCTCGAAGAGATCCGTGCGGTACGTGAGGGTCCCGGCGACGGCGTCGGCCCGTTCCTGCAGATCGAGGTGCAGGTCGGCGTCGGCGGTCCCGGGGTCGATCTCCAGGTGATCGAGGTCCCACCCGGGGGGCAGCGCCGGCCCGAGCGGCTCGAAGGTGAAGACGTTCGAGAACAGCGGCCCGCGCGCGCGATCGCGGACCGGCTGGACCGCGCGGGCCACCTGCGCGAAAGGGACGTCGGCGTGACGGAGGGCGTCGCGCGCCACCGTCGCCACCCGCGCGAGCAGCGTACGGAACGAGGGATCCCCCCGGAGGTCCACGCGCAGTGCGAGCGGGTTCACGAGGCATCCGAGCAGCGCGTGCAGCTCGGGCGACGGCCGCCCGGTCGCCAGCGTCCCCAGGACCACGTCCTCCTCGCCGGTGTGGCGGTGTAGCAGGCCGACGAACGCCGCGAGCAACACCGCCTCGAGGCCGACCCCGGCCGCGCGCGCCGCCTCGCGAGCGGCGGCGGTCAGCCCCGCGTCGAGATCGACGGCGTGCCGGGCGCCGCGGAACCCGCGCACCGGCGGGCGGGCCCGGTCGGTGAACAGCTCCAGGATCGGCGGCGGCCCGGCGAGCTGCCGGCGCCAGTAGTCGAGCTGTCTGGCGGCGGCGGGCGTCTGCAGCCACGCGTGCTGGCGCAGCGCCACGTCGGCGTGCTGCACGGACGGCGGCGGCGGCGCCGGACGCCCCTGCTCGCGCGCCGCGTAGAGCGCTGCCAGCTCGGGCACCAGGGCACGACGGATCGCCACGCCGTCGGCGATGGCCCGGTGGACGGTGAGGTACAGGCGGTCGTCGCCGGCGTCCAGCCGGACCAGACGCGCGCGGTACAGCGGACCGCGACCAAGGTCGAAGGGCCGCACCGCGTCCGCGGCGGCCAGAGCGCGCGCCTGCGACTCCGCCTCCACCGTCTCGCGGAGATCGACGACGGACAGCTCGGCCGGCGGCGTGCCGATGATCGACACCGGCTGTCCTCCCTCCACCCGGAACATCGTGCGCCAGCTCTCGTGGCGATCCACCAGGTCGGCGAGGGCGCCCTGCAGCGCGGCCGCGTCCACCCCACCGCGCCGACGGATGGTGATCGGCTGGTTGCCGGCCGGGAGGTCACCGGCGAGCTGGGCGAGAACCCACGCCTCCTGCTGGGCGAATGACAGCGGCGTCGACTGGCGATACGGATCCATGTTCGGTGAGGCGCCCCCAGCGGGTGCGACGGAGCGGCGCTCGGCATGACAAGGGGCAAGCCGGGTGCCAAGACCAGGGGCACGCCAGCCGGGGCCCGGCCCCCGAGCCGGCCGCAACCAGGTGGCAATAGTGGGAACAACCCTTCCCATCCGGGCAGATACAATGATGGCCGAGGCGTGTGGAGCCCATGAGCCCCCGATCCCGGCCTCCAGTGAGCGACGCGGAGCGGTATCGTACGCTGCTGGAGATCAACAACGCGCTGATCTCCAACCTCACTCGCGAGCCACTCTTCGGGGCCATCGCCGCCGCGCTCCGGCCGGTCGTGCCCTTCGACCGAACGGCCATCTTCCTGCACGACCCGCAGCGCGATGTCCTGCGCCTCTTCGTGCTCGAGTCGGCGCTGCCGTCCTCCTACTTCGTCGTCGGGTTCGAGATCCCGGCCACCGACAGCCACGTCGGGCAGGTGTTCCAGCGGGGCCGGCCCTTCGTGCGCCACGATCTCGCGCGCGAGCACGCCTACCCGGGCGAGCGCGAGGCGCTCGCCGACGGCGTGCGCTCGTACGCCATCGTGCCGCTCGTCGTGCGTGGCCGGTGCCTGGGAACGCTGGCGGTGGCCAGCACGCGCGCGGGCGAGTACGCCGACGCGGACGTCGCGTTCCTGCAGGAGGTCGCCGGCCAGGTCGCGCTCGCGATCGAGAACATGACGGCCTACGAGCAGATCGCGACGCTGACGGCGCGCCTGGAACGCGAGAACGCCTACCTGCAGGAGGAGATCCATCACGAGCACGACTTCGCGCAGATGGTGGGTGCGAGCGAGGCGCTGCTGGCGGTGCTGCGTCGGGTCGAGCGGGTGGCCCCGACCGACGCGACCGTGCTCGTCACCGGCGAGACCGGCACCGGCAAGGAGCTGATCGCCCGCGCCATTCATCACCAGAGCGGGCGCCGCACGCGCCCGCTGGTGAAGGTGAACTGCAGCGCAATCTCGGCCGGGCTCGTGGAGAGCGAGTTCTTCGGTCATGCCAAGGGCGCGTTCACCGGGGCGCTGGAGCGGCGGGTCGGGCGCTTCCAGCTCGCCGACGGTGGCACCATCTTCCTCGACGAGGTCGGCGACCTGCCGCCGGAGACGCAGGTGAAGCTGCTGCGGGTGCTGCAGGAGCAGGAGTTCGAACCGGTGGGCAGCAACCAGACCGTGCGCGTCGACGTCCGGGTCATCGCGGCCACCAACCGTGACCTGCCGACCGCGGTCGAGGCTGGCCGCTTCCGCGCCGATCTCTTCTACCGCCTCAACGTGTTCCCGCTCGAGGTCCCCCCGCTGCGCCAGCGCCGCTCGGACATCCCCCAGCTCGTGATGTTCTTCCTCGCCCGGTACGGCACGAGGTTCGGCAAGCGCGTCGAGACCGTGTCGCAGGCGACGATGAACCGGCTGGTCGCCTACGACTGGCCGGGCAACGTCCGGGAGCTGCAGAACGTGGTCGAGCGCGCGGTGGTGCTGACACCGGGCCCGGTCCTCGAGCTCGACGGTGACCTGCTCGGCCCGGCCCCGCCCGCCTCGCGGACGACCGCCGCCGCCCCGGCGTCGCCGCAACCGGGCGCGGGGCTCGCGGAGACGCTCGAGGAGGTGGAGCGGGCCCACATCACCGCCGCGCTGCAGCGAAGCGGCGGCATCATCGAGGGACCACGCGGCGCGGCGGGGCTGCTCCGGCTGCACCCGAACACTCTGCGCAGCCGGATGGAAAAGCTCGGTCTCCGCCGCTGACCCGCTCCTTCGCCGACGCGCACTCCCGCTGAAGCGGCGATCGCGCGCCACGAAGCTTCGGAGGTCGCCCTGAAATCGTCGTGGCGGGGTCACGATGGCTCGTCGGCACCGCGCCGGCCGTGTCGTGTAAGTCCGCGGCCCGCCTGACCTCTCTCGGCGCCTTGAGCTAGCACGACTCCTGCAATGCCGGGCGATCGAGGATCAGCGACCGTGCTCAAGATCGTGACGACCGAGCCGCCGGCCGGAGGGGCCGTGCTTCATCTCGAGGGGCAGATCATCGGTCCCTGGGTCGAGGAGCTGCGCCGGACCTGCGAGGATCTGCTGCCGAACGGCAGCCTCGCGCTGGACCTGTCGCACGTCTCCTTCGTCGAGCGGCGCGGCGTCGAGCTGCTTCGAGCCCTCGGCACGCGCGGCGTCCCGCTGCGGCACTGCTCGGCCTTCGTCGCCGAGCAGCTCAAGGTCTCGACGTGACCGACGACGGCGCCGCCGCGCTGTTCGACCGGCTGCGGGCCGGCGACGGCACCGCGCTCGAGCCCCTGATGGAGCGCTTCGCCTCCCGCGTCTACCGCGTGGCCCACGGAGTGACCGGCAATGCCCCGGACGCGGAGGAGGTCGTGCAGGACGTCTTCCTGACACTCTTCCGCAAGGCGGCCAGCTTCGAGGGCCGGGCGGCGCTCGGCACCTGGCTCTATCGCATCGCGGTCAACACGGCGCTGAACAAGCGGCGGGGCAAGCGCGCCCAGGTCGAAGCCTCGCTCGAGGATTACCTGCCGCGGTACACCGCCGATGGCCATCGCGAGGGCGACCGGTCGTTCCTCCTCGCCGACTGGTCGCTGATGCCCGACGAGGTCCTGCTGTCCCAGGAGGGGCGCGGGGTCGTCCGGGCGGCGGTGGAGCGCCTGCCCGCCCACTACCGTGTCGTGCTGGTGCTCCGCGACGTCGAGGAGCTCTCCAGCGAGGAGGTCGCGGAGATCGTGGGCGACAGCGTGGCCTCGGTCAAGTCGCGCCTGCACCGCGCGCGCATGGCCCTGCGCGAGCAACTCACCCGCACCTACGCCTCCGAGCGCTTCCCCGCCGCCACCGCCAGGCCGCAGTAGCCGGGTCGCGCATCGCCAGGCGGTGACGCCGTGTCCATGGGGCATGAGCACACCACGGTCCGCCGACACGCGCACGACCGCCGAGGGACGCCGACTCGAGGAGACCCGAGCCCGCACCGCGCACTGGCGCCGCTGGGGGCCCTACCTGGCCGAGCGCCAGTGGGGCACCGTCCGCGAGGACTACAGCCCCGACGGGACGGCCTGGGACGCCTTCCCCCATGATCATGCTCGCTCTCGCGCGTACCGCTGGGGCGAGGACGGCATCGCCGGCATCTCGGACAATCACGGGCGCCTCTGCTTCGCGCTGGCCCTGTGGAACGGGCGCGATCCCATCCTCAAGGAGCGGATCTTCGGGCTCACCGGCAGCGAGGGCAACCACGGCGAGGACGCCAAGGACTACTACTTCTATCTGGACTCCACGCCGACCCACTCCTACATGCAGGCGCTCTACAAGTATCCGCAGACCGCCTTTCCCTACACCGCGCTGGCGGAGGAGAACCGGCGACGCGACCGCCGGGCGCCGGAGTACGAGCTGCTCGACACCGGCGTCTTCGACGACGACCGATACTTCGACGTGACCGTGGAGTACGCCAAGGCGACGGTCGAGGATGTCCTGGTGCGCATCGCCGTGGCGAACCGAGGCCCCGAGCCGGCCGAGGTGCACCTGCTGCCGACCCTCTGGTATCGCAACACGTGGTCGTGGGAGGCGGGAGCGACCCGGCCGGGCCTGCGGGCGGTGGTCGGTCACGCGAGCATCGAGGCCGACCACGCGGACCTCGGCCGCCGGTGGCTGCACTGCGAGGGGGATCCCGCGTTGCTCTTCACCGAGAACGAGACCAACGCGAGCCGGCTCTGGGGCGTGCCCAACGCCGGCCCCTACGTGAAGGACGGCATCAACGACTACGTGGTCGAGGGGCGCAAGGACGCCGTCAATCCTGACGGCACCGGCACCAAGGCCGCCGCCCACTACCGGCTGACTGTTCCGGCCGGGGGGACCGCGACCGTGCGCCTCCGCCTCACCCAGGCCCCCCAGGCCGCGCGGGCGTTCGGGCGCGAGTTCGAGGCGATCCTCGCGCGGCGGATCCGCGAAGCCGACGAGTTCTACGGCACCGTGATCCCCGGGTCGTTGTCGGCCGATGCCCGCCGGGTGATGCGCCAGGCCTTGGCCGGCCTGCTGTGGAGCAAGCAGTTCTTCCACTACGACGTCCGGCGCTGGCTGGAGGGCGACCCGGCCGGGCCGCCGCCGCCGGCCAGCCGCCGCGGGGGCCGCAACCGCGAGTGGGAACACCTCTACAACGAGGACGTCGTCTCGATGCCGGACAAGTGGGAGTACCCGTGGTATGCGGCCTGGGATTTGGCCTTCCACACGATCCCCTTCGCGCTGATCGACCCGGAGTTCGCCAAGCAACAGCTCCTGCTCTTCCTGCGCGAGTGGTACATGCACCCCAACGGACAGATCCCGGCCTACGAGTGGGCGTTGGGCGACGTCAACCCCCCGGTCCACGCCTGGGCCGCGCTGCGTGTCTACCGGATCGAGCGCAAGCAGCGCGGAAGCGGCGATCGCGACTTCCTGCAGCGCGTCTTCCACAAGCTCCTGCTGAACTTCACCTGGTGGGTCAACCGCAAGGACGCCGAGGGCAGGAACCTCTTCCAGGGCGGCTTCCTGGGGCTGGACAACATCGGCGTCTTCGACCGCTCCGCCCCGCTGCCGACCGGCGGCCATATCGAGCAGTCCGACGGCACCGCCTGGATGGGCATGTACTGCCTGAACATGCTGGCGATCGCGCTGGAGCTGGCCAAGGAGGACCCGTCCTACGAGGACGTCGCCTCGAAGTTCTTCGAGCACTTCGTCTACATCGCCCACGCCATGGACGATTTGGGCCACGAGGGTCTGAGCCTCTGGGACGAGGCCGATGGCTTCTACTACGACGTGCTGCACGCCGACGGCCACCATCGGCCCCTCAAGGTGCGCTCGCTGGTGGGCCTCGTCCCGCTCTTCGCGGTGGAGACGCTGGAGCCGGAGGCAGTGGACACCTTGCCCGGATTCCAGCGGCGCATGCAGTGGTTCATCGACAATCGCCCCGACCTGCGCGAGCACGTGCAGCTCGTGGCCCGGCCCGACGGGGCCATCCGGCGGATGCTGTCGATCGTCTCGCGCGACCGGCTGCCCCGCGTGCTGCGGTTCATGCTGGACGAGGGCGAGTTCCTCTCGCTCCATGGCATTCGCGCCGTCTCCCGCCACCACGCCGGTCAGCCGTACGTGTTCTCGCTCGGCGAAGCCGAGCACCGCGTGGACTACGAGCCGGCCGAGTCCACGAGCGGGCTCTTCGGCGGCAACTCCAACTGGCGGGGCCCGATCTGGTTCCCCATGAACTACCTGCTGATCGAGTCGCTCCAGAAGTTTCACCACTTCTACAGGGACGCGCTGACGGTGGCCTGCCCGAGCGGGAGCGAGCGGCACCTCAATCTGGCCGACGTGGCCGCCGACCTCTCACGCCGGCTGACCCGCATCTTCCTGCGCGGGGCCGATGGTCGCCGGCCGGTCCATGGCGGTGCCGAGAAGTTCCAGACCGACCCGCACTGGCGCGACCTGCTGCTCTTCTACGAGTACTTCCACGGCGACAACGGCGCCGGCATCGGCGCCAGTCACCAGACCGGGTGGACGGCGCTCGTCGCCAAGCTGCTCCAGCAGAGTGGCGAGTGATGGCCGTCGCGGCGATCATCCTGGCCGGTGGCGACGGCACCCGCCTGCGCTCGCGCACCCGCCGGCTGGCCGGCGCCGACCGGCCCAAGCAATTCTGCGCGCTGCTCGGCGGGGAGACGCTCCTCGAGCAGACGCGCCGGCGCGACGCCCGGCTCGTCGCGCCGGCACGCACGCCCGTCTCGGTGACGCGCG
>Ga0268386_10000735_pt1 | contig 21400 bp, 19 predicted proteins | sample RVTome_15_FD_200260 | JGI IMG/M metagenome (GOLD analysis project Ga0268386, IMG submission 200260) | Soil microbial communities from uranium-contaminated site in the Upper Colorado River Basin, Wyoming, United States - RVT150D86... ...
CTCGGCCCCCACGTCGCGGCGCTCGGGATGCGGTTCTACACGGGGAAGATGTTCCCGGAGAAGTACCGCAACGGGATCTTCATCGCCGAGCATGGCTCGTGGAATCGCAGCAGGAAGGTCGGTTACCGCGTGATGTTCGTGCCCATCGTGAACGGGAATCCCGCCGGATACGAGGTCTTCGCCGAGGGATGGCTGCAGGGGGAAAACGACTGGGGCCGCCCCGTCGACGTGCTGGTCATGCCCGATGGCGCGCTGCTCCTCTCCGACGACGAAGCGGGTGTGATCTACCGAATCAGCTACACCAGATAAAGTCGCGGGGACAGGCAGGCCCTACGGGCCTGCACCCGCAGCAGTCCAGGTCGGGGACAGGCCCTGCGGGCCTGCACTCGCAGCAGTCCATCGCGCCGGCGCGGTAGGTCGGATCCTCAGATCGCCCGGAGACAGGCTTCGAGGATCGACTTCGCGACCTCCCGGTTTTCGACGGCGCGCGAGAGAAGAACGCCTCCTGCGCCGAGCGCCAGGAGCGCGAGCGCCGTTTCCTCCGATTCGCCTTTCGGGTCAACCAGCCGAGCGGCGACAGCCGCCGCCGTTTCCTGGAGCTCCCGCTCGAATGTTTTTCGGACGGCGCTGCTCGAGCGCGCGGCCTCGGCGGCGAGCGCGGGAATGGGACATCCCGCGCCGGGATCCTCGTCGCTTTGCGCATCGAAGTACTCACGGATGATCTGGTCGGGAGAGGCGGATCGGCGCCGGACTTCGGCGAGAAGCCGTCTACGAAAGTCGCGGAATGCGACGGCGAGGCTTTCCAGGAAGAGCGCCTCCTTCGACGAAAAATGAGCGTAGAAACCGCCGGCGGTCATCCCTGAGGCCCTCATGACGGCGCCCACGCCGGTCCCGCGGTAGCCGCGTTCCCGAAACATCCGGCTTGCCTCGGAGAGGACGCGTTCGTGGGTAGTTTTCTTCTGGTTTGGCGAGTAGCGCATGACTGAAGTTATATGATGATTATAATCTGATGTCGAATCTGCAAGATTCTTGTTGCAGACTCGTCAACCTCTGATATGGTCGTTTCCCAAGTTGAACAACTCGGACACCGCTTGGCTCCTCGTGGCCACGGCCCTGGTGCTGCTCATGACCCCTGCCCTCGGTTTCTTCTACGGGGGTCTCGTTCGCAAGAAGAACGCCTTGAACACGATGATGATGAGCGTCTGCGCGCTCGGCTTCGTCGGACTCGGATGGGCGCTCGCCGGCTACTCGGTCGCGTTCGGCCGCGGCAACGCGTGGTTGGGCGATCTCTCGATGGCCTTCCTGCGCGGCGTCGACCTCCAGCCGCAGGGCACGATCCCGCATCTGCTGTTCTTCGCGTTCCAGGGCACGTTCGCGATCATCACGGCGGCGCTCATCTCGGGCGCGATCGTCGAACGCATGCGCTTCGGCCCGTACCTCGCCTTCCTGACGCTGTGGGGGATCCTCGTCTACGCGCCGCTCGCGCACTGGGTCTGGGGCGGCGGCTGGCTCGCGAAGCTCGGCGCGCTCGACTTCGCCGGCGGCACCGTCGTCCACATCAACGCGGCGGCGGCGGCGCTCGTCGTGTCCCTGGCGCTCCGACCCCGCAAGGACTACGCGCGTCGGGCGATCCTTCCGCACAACGTTCCGTTCACGCTCCTGGGCGCGGGCCTGCTCTGGTTCGGGTGGTTCGGGTTCAACGGAGGGAGCGCGCTCGCGGCAAATGGAATCGCCGCTCTCGCCTTCGTCAACACGATGCTCGCTCCGATCGCGACGCTCGTCGTCTGGACCCTGGTCGACCTCTCGAGGACCGGCCGCGCGACCGCGGTCGGTGCGGCGACGGCGATCGTCGTCGGTCTCGTCGCGGTCACGCCGGCCGCCGGTTTCGTCAGCCCGATCTCCGCGCTGCTGGTCGGCGCGGTCGCCGCGGTGCCGAGCTACTTCGCGCTGCTCTGGCGCGCCCGAACGCGGATCGACGACTCCCTCGACGTGGTCGCGGCGCACGGCGTCGGCGGCACCGTCGGGGCGCTCCTGACGGGCGTCCTCGCACAGAAGTCGTGGAACGGCGTGGCGGACGGACTGCTCTTCGGGAACCCGCGGCAGCTCGCGATCCAGGCCGTCGGCGTCCTCGGCACGATCGCCTTCAGCGCGGCGGGCACGTTTGCGATCGTCAAGCTCCTCGGGGTCTTCGGGGCTGTCCGCGCGACCCCGCGCGACGAGGGGCTCGGCCTGGACGTCACGCAACATGGGGAGGAGGCGTACTCGCGTGGCGAGGGCGCGATCCTCGTGCTGCCCGACGTGGGAACGTCCAGCGGCCTGCCCGTCACGGCGCCGGCCCTGCTCGACACCGAGCCCGGTACGCCATGAAGCTCGTCGTTGCGATCGTTCGCCCCGAAAAGCTCGCCGACGTGCTCGAGTCGCTCTTCCGAGCCGAGGTGCGCGGCCTGACGCTGCACCGCGTGCAGGGGCACGGCGGCGAGACCGAGCAGGTCGAGACGTATCGCGGAACGACGGTCAAGATGGAGCTCTCCGACAAGGTTCGGCTGGAAATCGGCGTCTCCGACCACTTCGTCCAACCGACCGTGGACGCGATCCTGCGCGGCGCGCGGACCGGCGAGGTCGGCGACGGAAAGGTCTTCGTACTGCCGGTCGAAAAGGTCTACCGGATCCGGACCGGCGAAGAGGACCAGGCCGCGGTCACGCCGATCGAAGAGCTCGCGTCGACCTGAGCGCCTGCGCGGTGATTTCCGTCACCACGGTTGACGTTTCTCGACAGCGGAGGTCCGGCCGGGCCTTTAACAACTCTCGCCAGTCCAGTGATTTGGCTCGCGGGACGTTCCGGCACGCTGTTCGCTCCGGCTTCCTTCCCAAGCGCAGACCCGATGACCGAGTATCCTCCCACGTCGCGCCGCAAGTGCCGCTACCTCGTCGAGTGGATGAGGTGGGGCACTGTCTGCACCGGGTTCACGCTCGACATCTCGCCGACCGGCGTTTTTATTCGCACCACGTACATCCCCGACAACGGAGAGTCGGTCACGATCTACCTGCTCGTTCGAGCGGGAAAGAAGCTGCGGCTCCGGGGAACGGTCGTGCGTTCGTACCGCGTCCCCGCGAATCTGCGGCGATACGTGGCGAGCGGCTTCGGCCTCCGCCTCGACGAAGCGCCCGAGGAGTACTTCGAGCTCCTCGCGAGTCTCTTCCGGCTCCGCATCGCGAGCGCGAGCTGACGGTTCCTTCAGCCGCGTCGCGCGGCGGCGAGGGCAGACTGATTCCCGTCACGCGGAGTGACGTTTCTCGACACTGCACTTTTCCCTCGCAGGCGGCCAAGCCACGTCTATTCAAGAGATTGCCTTCTCAGGCCGGTCGGCACGCCCTTCGCTCTCGATCAATCCAAGAACCCATCCCGATGGCCGAAAAACGATTTTCCTCGCGCCGAAAGAGGCGCTATCTCATCGAGTGGCAGACCGAGGACAACCTCTGTACGGGATTCACTCAGGACATCTCGCCGACGGGGATCTTCGTTCGCTCGGCGTACATTCCCATGCTCGGCGCCGTCTTGAGGATACAACTCCAGCTTCCGGACGGCGGGAAGCTGCGGCTGCGCGGGACCGTCGTCCGATCCCAGCGCCTCCCGCAACGGATGAGAGCGGTCCTCCCGAGCGGATTCGGAATCCGCTTGAACGAAGCTCCGGAAGAGTACTTCCAGCTTCTGGCGAATCTCTTCGGCCTTCGCTTCCGCGAAAAGGAAGGTGTCCCGTCCGTCGAAGACGCTCCGAAGCTGGCGAGCTGACCCGAATGTCCGAGTTTGCCCCTTCGTGCGGCGGGTGATGGGACAGTTTCAATCCACAAGGCCGTGCCGATGAAGAGCGAGCCGGATCTGTGCCTCGTGTTCGCGTGCTCAGGCTGCGGTAGCCATTCCTATTGGACGCACGGCACGGTCGTGCCCTACTGCCTGCACTGTCGGTGCTCGCGGTGTGCTGCGATCCTCTCCCGGATAGACGAGAACGGCATCGAGCACGTCTATTGCCCGATCTGTATCAAAGAGTGCGACGTCGGTGATCCGGTGGTGAACTGATCCCCCTTCGCGCGGCGGCGAGCTTCTCGAAAAAATCCAGGCTTTCCGGATTGGCCATCGCGCCACGGTTCGCGACCTTCTCCGGCGGATCACCGCAGAGAATGCGTCGCACCGGCACCTCGAGCTTCTTGTTGTTGAGCGTCCGCGGAACCCCCGGAACCTCGTGGATCTCGTCGGGCACGTGCCGCGGCGAGAGGCTCTCGCGAAGCGCCCGCCCGATGCGGTCTCGCAGCGCGGCATCGAGCGTCGCGCCCCTCCTCGGCACGACGAATAGCAGCAGCTCCCCGGGCCCGCCGCGGTCGTCGGGCACGTGCACGACGAGGCTCTCGGCAACCTGCGGAATGGACTCCACGACGCCGTAGAACTCGCTGGTCCCGATCCGGACGCCGCCGCGCTTCAGCGTCGCGTCCGAGCGTCCCGTGATGATGCAGCTGCCGCGCGGCGTGATCTCGATCCAGTCACCGTGTCGCCACGCGTTCGGCCAGATGTCGAAATAGCTCGCGCGATATCGCTCGCCCGAAGGATCGTTCCAGAACGAAACCGGCATGGAGGGCATCGGCTCCGTCAGGACGAGCTCGCCCGTCTCCCCGATGACCGGTCGGCCGTCGGGATCGAAGCTCTCGACCTTCGCGCCGAGGCAGCGGCAGGAGATCTCCCCCGACCAGACCGGGACGAGCGGGCACGCGCCGACGAACGCGGTGCAGACGTCCGTGCCGCCCGAAACGGAGCCGAGCAGGAGCTCGCGCCCGACCTTCGCATACACCCACTCGAAGCCTGCCGGTAGGAGCGGCGCGCCGGTCGAGCCGACGCCGGAGAGGCGCGACAGGTCGAAGTCGCGGCCCGGCTCGAGCTTCTCGCGCATGCACGCGTGAAGGTACGGAGCGCTCGTGCCGAAGTACGTGATGCCGAGCTCCGCCGCCGTCCGCCACAGGACGGAGAGATCCGGATACGCCGGGTCTCCGTCGAAAAGAACGACAGTCGCTCCGACCAACAGGCCGGAGACGAGATAGTTCCACATCATCCAGCCGGTCGTCGTGAACCAGAAGAATCGGTCGCCGGGCTCGAGGTCGTGGTGAAGCGCGAGCATTTTCAGGTGCTCGAGCAGTATTCCGCCGTGCCCGTGTACGATCGCTTTCGGCAGTCCCGTCGTCCCCGAGGAATAGAGGATGTAGAGCGGGTGATCGAACGGCACCGGCTCGAAGAAGAGAGGCGCGGGGCGCGAGACGAGCTCGTCCCACGCAAGCGCGCCGGGAAATCGATCCGGATCGAGGTCCGGCCGGAGGTAGGGAAGGATCACGGTCGCCTCGAGCGTCGGGAGCTCCGCCCGCAGGAGCGCGACCTCGCGGGAGCGATCGATCTCCCGCCCGCCGTAGCGATAGCCGTCGCACGCGATCAGGACCCGCGGCTCGATCTGGCGGACTCGATCGGCGACGGCGCGAGGGCCGAACTCCGGCGCGCAGGAGGAGAAGACCGCTCCGAGCGACGCCGTCGCGAGAAAAGCGACGATCGTTTCCGGCACGTTCGGCAGGTATGCCACGACGCGGTCCCCGCGACCGACTCCGAGGCGCTCGAGCCCTGCCGCGGCGCGCGCCACCTGGTCGGCAAGCTCGGCGCGCGTGAGTGTGACGTCCGCGCCGCGCGTCTGAGAGCGCGCGACGATCGCGACGTCGGCCGCCCGCGCGAGCGTGTGCTCGGCGTAATTGACGGTCGCGCCCGGAAACCAGCGCGCGCCCGGCATGACACGAACGGGGAGAACGCCCGCCGGCGGGGCGTGCGCGACGACGCCGAAGTAGTCCCAGATCGATTTCCAGAACTTCTCGATCTCCGCCACCGACCAGCGCCACAGCGGATCGTAAGAATCGATGAAGAGGTTGCGCGACCTTCCGAGAAAGCGCAGGTAATCCCCGATCCGGGTCGTCTCGAGAACGTCGCGGGGCGGACTCCAGAGGATTCTTGGGCCCACGGTAGGATTCTGGCACTGTGGCGTGTGCAGACTCCGAGGGTCTGTCCCCGCGAAATTAAGGAAGCGTGTGCAGGCCCGTAGGACCTGTCCCCGCGACGTTTCTATAGCGATGAAAGTCGGAACGCGTCTCGCGATCGGAATCGCGGTCTTGAGCGCGCTCGTGATCGCGGGGGCCGCCTGTCGGCGCTCGCGTCCCGTCGGCGCCCTCTCAGTACGGCCCGCGACCGTCGACCTGCCGCGCTCCTTCGCCGCTCCGCTCGAGCTGAGATGGACCCCCGCCGCCACGCTCCACCGGTTGCGGGGAAAGCCGCGCGTCTTCGTGCACGTGCTCGACGGCGGCCGGAAGCTGCTTCGCACTTTCGATCACCCGCTTGCCGAGGATTGGACGCCGGGCCGCGCGCAGAGCTACGAGATCGAGCTCTATCAGTCGGCGATCGCGGAACCTCTGCCCGAGGGCGCCTACGAGATGACGTTCGGCCTCTATGACGACGGGAGTCGGAATCGCTGGCCGCTCACCGTGGACGGGGAGGAGGTCGGCCGCCAGGAGTACCGGCTCGCGACCCTGGTCGTGCCGAAGTCCGCGCCGCCGGCACCGTCGTTCCAGTTCGCCGGGGGCTGGCTGCCCGTCGAGCCGGGCTCGTCGAAGCAGGTCGTGGCGCGACGGTGTCTCTGGGGAGGGGGCTCGATCGCGGTCGTCGCGCCTCCGGGGCCGGGAACGGTCCGTGTCGCGGCGAGCCTGAGGGCGGGTCAGGGCCCGGGTGTGGCCGCCGCGTGGCGGGTTTCGTCAGGCTGCTCGCCGGAAGTGGCGGAGATTTTGGGGAGCGAGCTCGAGTGGGCCGGATTTTCCGTTTCGGGGAGGGCAGGCGAGCCTCCGTGCGAGATCCGGTTCACGCCGCCCGCGCAACCCACGCAACTCCTCTGCCTGGAAGTCCTTGCGTGGAGGCCGTCCGAACCCTGAAATCCCCGTTTTCCGGCACGGTTCTTGATGCTGTACCTATGGAGAGTCTTCGCTCTTCAGGAGGTGCAGGAACATGAAACGCAGTCTTATTGCGCTCGTCGTCGCCGGCGGTCTTGTCGCGACGATGAACTGCGCGACCAAACCCGAAACCAAGGTCGTGGCGGAGGGAAGCGAGACCGTCATCAAGCAGACGGGTCCGGGTGAGAACGTGAAGACGACGGTCGTGACCGGCGTCGTCACGAAGTACGAGCCGGGCAACGAGCTCGAGATCCGTCCCGCGGACGGGAACATGCACGACTTCGTCCTCGAGGACAGCGTGCAGGTGCAGGGCGCGATCGTGATCGGGCAGCCGGTGACGGTGACATACACCGATGTCGGCGGAAAGAAGCACGCCAGCATCATCTCGGCCGAGCCGTTGCCCCAATAACCCTCGGCTGAATCGGGAATTCGGCGGTCCTTGGGACCGCCGAATCTCTTTCCCGCCGATCTCGGTAACAGTCATCGCGCCCGCGTCGGAGAGAACCACCCGGGCGAGTTCGCCCCGAGACATCGAGAGGAGCCGGCCGTCCGCGGCTGCGCAACGGTCGAAGGCGCAGGCTCCCGCCAAGCAGAAGAGAGCGCCGGCCGGGCGCGTGAAAGCCCAGGCGCCGACTGAGAAGAAGCGCGCTCATGCGCCCGCCCCCTCCCGTCGCCCCGAGGCGGTCAGCCAGCCCCGTAAAACGATCCGCGGAGGTTCAGCCGCAAAGGCCCCTCGGCAGAAGGGCGTCGCACGAAGCTCTTCGCGCTCCGACTATCGACCGGCGCCCGCGGTACCACGACGCGAGGCGTCGCCCCGCCCCGTTGCGCCGCCGCAGGTCTCGGGCGGCGAATCACACGGAAGCGCCCATGGCGCGGGGAAGCAACCGGCGGTCAAGCCGCAACCTCGACCGAAAGGCGCCTCGGCAGGCCCTCCTCCGAAACAGAAGGGGAAAGGACGAGGCTGAGACTCTCTTGAGACGCCTTGACGCGGCAGGGTTCCGGGTCTAACGTCGCGAGAACGGCGTGAGGCATTTCGCCCACGCTGGAATTGCCCGTCGGGAGCGATCGCCCCGGCGAGAGGAGGTCTCATGCATCCCGGATTCATTCCCCATTGGAAGAGGCAGCGTTGCGGCGAGAGCCGCGTCGGCGCGGACTGGGGCTCCGGAGGGCGGCGCGGGTGGCGCCGAGCATGGCAGTACGAGATGGCCGGCGAGGACGACCCGGGTCCGTACGGCTTCGGCGGCGGCGCATTCGGCGTGCGCCGGCCGCTGCGATTTCTCGCCTACAAGCTGCAGCTCGAGGACGCACAGGTCGCGGAGCTGGCGCGGATCTTAGACGAGATCAAGACCGAGCGGGCCCAGGCCGCGGTCGATCACCGGCGGACGCTCTCGGCGTTCGCGGACGCCGTCTCGTCGGACGGGTTCGATCGGGAGAAGGCGGAAGGCGCCGCGAAACTTCGTCTGGAGAGCGCGGATCGACTCCGCGCAGCCGTCGTGACGGCGCTCGGCCGGCTGCACGAGCTCCTGAACCCGGAGCAGCGAAAACGGCTCGCTTACCTGATCCGAACCGGAACACTTTCGATCTGACCTGGTAAAAGTCCGGGGTCCGATCCTGAAGGGGGTCAGATCCCGGCAGAAACTGGGACGACGAGAGCCCGCACTTTCGTTAGGCCGAGCCGGATACGTCGAACGGCGTCTCGCCCGGTCAGGTCTGTCGCTCGGAGACCGAGATTTCGACGTCGCTGCGGTAAAGCTCGTACGCTCGCTGATACTCCATGACTCGTGCGACCTCGGCGACGAATTCCTCGCTGTATCCGGCCCGCCGAAGAAGGTGAAATCCCATCTCCATCCCGGACGCGATGCCGCCGGCGGTGATGATGCGTCCCGCGTCGACCACCCGAGCCCGGCTGATGCGGGCGGCCGGGGCGATTTTGGCCAGGCGGTCGATGGGGACCATTCCGGCGGGTGAAGACTCGACGCGATCGGGCTCTTTGCGGTTTGTCGCCGGCAGACCGTTGAGAAGTCCCATCTTTCCGTAAACCCACGATCCCGTGCAGACACTGGTCAGAAGCGTCGAATCCGGGAGGGAGGAGACATAGTCGTGGAGGCGACGGTTGTGGAGCTCCTGCCGCGTCCCGAAGCCTCCGGGGATCAGGAAGGCGTCCATCGCGGGCGCATCCTGGAACGAGTAGTTCGGCAGAACCGTGAAACCTGCCTGAGTCTGCACGGGGCGAAGGGAGTCGGCGATCAGGAAAGCGTCGAGCTCCGGATCGAACCGGCGCGCCACGGAAAAAACTCCGAAGGGCGCCGCGAAATCGACGATCTCGGCGTCCTTGAATACGTAGATCCCGAGTCGAAATCCGGGGGTCAGCGGCTTTTCCGCCATGGCGTTATCTCCGAACCGACAGCTTGTCGTAAGCGACGGTCGGCAGCGAGAACCCCAGCGAGAGGCCTTCCACGTCCGGCTGGATGAATCGGTAGACCTGCTCGTGGAAGAGGGGGATCAGGAGCGCGTCGCGCGCGATGCTCTCTTCGACCTCGCGGTAAATCGAGTGGCGGACTCGCGGGTCCATTTCCGCGCGGCCCCTCGCGCCGAGCTGATCGATCTCGGGCGTTCCGCAGAAGAGTCCCACGAAGCCCTCCCGCGAGTTGATGGCTCCGTGGACGAACGTGTCGGCGTCCGGATAGTCCGAGGCCCAGCGCCCGATCACGACGTCCACTTCTCTCTTCTTCCGCATCTCGACGTATTCCGCCATCGTCCGGTTGATCGGTCGGATCAGGAATCCCATCTCGCGGAAGATCTCGTTCAAGTCCTTGATCAGAGCGACGTACTCGCCCGTGAACGAGGGATGGACGAGCGCGGCGACCTCCACGCTCTCGCGCGACATGGTCTTGTCGGACGATTGCTGCACGGGGAGCGGCCGCGTGGGGTCCGACCGCCGCTCCGCAGCCGCCGCATGGCCGAGCAGGCCCGGCGGAATGAGCCCGCTCGCGGGAATCGCCAGCCGCCCCAGGGTGCGGCGCACCAGGGCGCCGACGTCGATCGCCTGACGAATCCCGCGGCGAACGTCCGGATCCCCGAAGGCCGGCCGATGGATGTTGAAAGCGATGAAATAAGTCGATAACCGGGGGGACTCTTTGTACCCGGCGGCGTAGCGCCTGTCCTGCCGCAACGCCTCCGCGTCCCGCGGCAGCAGGTCCGAGGCAACCGAGTAACGCCCCGCGAGGAATTCAGACCGCATTTCCTCGGGCTGGACGCCGAATCGGAACACGATTCCTTCACTCCTCGGGAAGCCCTCGCGCCAGTAGTGGGGGTTGCGCTCGAGCTCCAGCCGCTGCCCCGGCTCGAACCCGACGACCCGGAACGGACCCGTGCCGACGGCGCCGTCCTTCCAGCTGTGCCCGAAGTGAACGGTTCCCTCGGGGACGATCGACGCGACGAGGTCGGAGATCAGGACGGGGAAGAAGGAAATCGGGCGCTCCAGCTCGATCGTGAACTCCGTGGGCGAGACGATGTGGAAGCCCTCGAGCGCGCTCACCTCTCCTTTCAGGACCGCCTTGGCCCCGCTGATCGGTGCGAGCGCCCAGCGGCGATCGCTTTCGGAGCCTCCGAGCAGTCGTTCGAAGCTGTAGCGGACGTCCCGCGCGGTGACCCGGCGGCCGTCGTGGAAACGGATTCCCGGCCGCAGCCGGAAGCGGTATCGCAGGCCGTTGTTCTCCGCGTTGACCTCCGACGCGAGCCAGGGGACGACCTGAGCGCCCTCGGTCTCCCGAAGCAAGCCCTCGTACAGGTTCGGGAGGACCTCTCCCTGCTCGACCGTCTCCGCGACCGCCGGGTCGAGGCTTCGAACCACCCCGGCAATCGGCACCGTCAGAACGCCGCCCCCCACGACGCGAGACGGTCCCGGCTCCGGAGACACGGCGCCCTTTCCGACCTCCGTGTAGTTGATGAAGGGCGCAGTGCTCTTGAGCGTTATGCCGCGAACGGACGGCGCCGCGATCCGGTAGTCCACGTCGTGAAAGAGCGGCAGGAGAACGGCGGATTCGAGAAGGTGGTTCTCGAACGAACGGTACAGGCCCTCGCGAACCCCCGGCCGGCTCTCGCGGCGCGCCTCTTCCAGGATCCGGTCCGTCTCGGGCGAGGAGAAGTAACGACGGAGCCGGCCGTTTTCGGAGTGGAAGAGGGTGAACGTGAAGTTGTCCGGGTCGTCGTAGTCGGCGATCCAGCGCCCAACGAAGAGATCGATCCCCGCCGTCTCGTTCCACGACTCGAGGTACCCGGCCATGTCCTTCGTCGCAACTGACACTTCGACGCCCAGCTCGGCCCAGCTCGCGAAGAGCGACGACGTGAGTGCGCCGTACTGGTCTTTCAGGATCGGGTGGACCGAGGCGCGCAGCCGGACCGGCAGCGACAGCCCCGTCGCACGGATCATCTCGGCCGCCTTTTCGCGGGACGCGTGAGGGAGCCGTCTGCCGGCGTCGTGTCCCAGGATTCCGGGCGGGATGATCCCGATCGCCGGAAGGGCGAACCGTCCGAGCGTTCCCCAGACAAAATCGCGCGCCCGCGCCGCGTCGGACAGCGCGCGTCTCAGGGTCGGGCTCGAGCCCGCGGCTCCGGTGCCGTTGAACAGGACGAAGTACGTGTTCTTCTTGGGCGTCTCGGCGAGACCCGATCGGAAACGCGGGTCGCGCAGAATCGCCTCGCGGTCCTGCGGCAGGAGGTCGCGCGCGACGTCATACTGCCCGGAGCGCAGTCCGGCGGCGATCTCGGACGCGGAAAGCGACGCGCGGAACTCGATCCGGTCGAGCCGCGAGGGGGAGTCCTTCCAGTACTTCGGGTTTCTCTCGAGCACGGCGGAGTCGGCGGTGTGTGAGGCGACGAGAAAGGGTCCGGTGCCGAGCACCTGCGCAGGGGACTGTGGCGGGTGCAGGCCCGCCGGGCCTGTCTCGGCTGCCATCGACGTTCTTCCGTCGGTCAGGAATGCGGGGTAGACCGGAAGCGCTTCGCGCAGGCGGATTTCGAGCTCCGATTCCGAAACTGCAGTGATTCCGGAGACCGAGTCCGCCTTGCCTTCGACGTACTCGTCGACGCCCGAGATTGCGGCGTACGCCGCGGGCATCGCCTGGCGCGAGAGACCAATCGACCGTTCGAAGGAGCGCTTCGCCGCCGGCGCCGTGAGCGGGGTTCCGTCGGAGAAGGTGACACCAGAGAGCAGCCGGAGGCGGACGGTCTTTCCTCCGTCATCCAGGGACCAGTTCTCGGCGAGAAGCGGCTCGAGCCCGCCCTGGGCGTCGGTCGTGACCAGCGTCTCGAATACGTTCGCGACGACCTCGTGCTCTTCGGTCGTTTCGTAGTCGCCTGGCTCGATCGAGGCGATCGGGTTGGCCATCGCGACGACGAGCGTCCCTCCGCTCGGGATCGCTTCTTCCTGGGCCTTTTCTTTCGGGGTCAGCCGCTCGATCTCGGCGAGGTAGGAGGCGGCCTTCGCGTATTCTCCGCGGAGGTTGGCGACCGTCGCCGCGAGCGAGAGGAGCTTCGCGAGTGACTCGCTCTTTTCTATGGACCGCGCGGCCTCGAGGCCGCGCTCCGCCCAGCGGCGCGTCTCCTCGGTGCGGCGCCCCTGCCAGGCGGTCTCCGCGGCGAAGAGGATGCCGGCGACGGCCTTCTCCGGTTGACGCTCGCGCTCGAAGATCCGAACCGCCGCGTCGGCGTCGCGCAGCGCCCCGTCTGCATTGCCGGCGATCCGGTGCGCTTCGGCCATCAGGAGCTTTGCATCACCTTCGAGCGAGCGATCCCCGGTCCATTCCTCGTCCTCCAGGTACTCGAGCGCGGTCTTCGCGGCCCGGCTCGCATCGTCCGCGCTGAACGAGTCGAGTGACTTGCGCGAGAGCTTCAAGCCGTACTCGACGGTCTTTTCGGGGTTGTCGGCCTGCGAAAAGTGGTGAAGAAGGTCGGGATAGATCCGCTCGAGGCGGCCGGCGTACCGTCCCTCGATCAGCTCGGCGTACTTGCGGTGAAGCGATCGGCGCTTGCGCCGCGAGAGCGCGCCGTAGAGGACGTCGCGCACGATTCCGCTGGAGAACGCGAGCCGGTCGCCGCGCGACTCCCGCTCCTCGTCGAACACCCCCTCGCGCACGAGCCTGTCAATCGAGTCCTCGACCTTTCCGGCGCCTTCCGCGAGAACTTCGAGGTCGGCGAAGTCGAAGCTCCGTCCGAGCACCGAGGCGATCGAGAGAAGGTCGCGCAGCTCTTCCGGAAGCCGCTCGATCCGCTTCTCGACCGCCTGTTGGATCGTCGCCGGCATCGCATCCGACGAGATGCCGGTTTCTCCCGAAAAGCTCCACTCGCCCGTGTCATCGCGGGCGACTCCGCCGGAGTCGATCAAGGACCGCAGGAGCTCCTTCGTGAAAAACGGATTCCCTTCGGTCGCTTCGTGAACGCGCTTCGCAAGCTCGTCGGAGACGTTCGGCGCTCCGACGAAGGACTCGACGAGAGCTCGGTGCTCGGTCGGGGAGAGCGGACCGAGAGTGATCGACACGAAACGCGGGTCGTCGGCGAAGGAGTCGAGCGTCCGCGCGAGCGGGTGGCGCTTGTCGACTTCCGTTTGCCGGTAGCTGCCCACGAAGAACGTCGGCGTGGGTCCGAGGCGGCGAACGATGTACTGGAGCGCCTCGATCGACACCTCCGCCGCGTGAAGGTTCTCGAGTATGAGCACGAGGGGCTTGCCCGCCGCCATCCGGGTCAGCGTTCGCGCGAGCAGCTCGAAGATCTGGATCCGGTCGTCCGCCTTCCGCTCCCCGGCGGGGGAAGCGACGCGTGAGTCGCCGCTCGCGGCGGAGCGCAGCTCGCTGATCTCGGTCAGGAGCGGAAACAGGGAGAGAAGCTCGGGCGCGAGGTCGGAGAAGTCCGCCTTGTCGGCTCCGGAGCTTCCGGGGTCCCTCGAACGGAAATAGTCCTGGATGAGCTCGCAGAACCCCTGGTAAGAGAAGGCCTGATCCTGCTCGACGAAGCGCCCGTAGAGGACGCGGATCTTTCTCATCGACACGAGCTTCTTCAGCTCCTCGAGGAGTCTCGTCTTGCCGACTCCCGGCTCGCCGGCGACCACCGCGAACTGGCAATCCCCGGCGACCGCGGAGTTCAAGCGCCGCTGGAGCTCGGCAAACTCCCTCTCCCGGCCGACGAACGCCGATGCGGACGGCCTTTGGAACGTGCGGCTCGCCGTCCCGATCACCGACATCGCGAACTCGTCGCTGTGAAGGGTCGAACGGTGGCGTCGGAGCGACTCGGAGAGCTGCGCCGCTTTCTGAGGACGGCGCAGAGGGTCCTTCTCGAGGCACTGCAGGATGATGTCCTGCAGATCCTCGCGGATCTCGGCTCCGAGAGACCGGGGTGGCTGCGGGATATCGTGCACGATCCGGTAGAGGACCGACTGGACCTCTCCGGTGAACGGTGGCTCCCCGGTCAGGCATTCGTAGATGACGGTGCCGAGCGAGTAGATGTCGGAGCGACCGTCGAAAGCGTGAGCCGTGACCTGCTCCGGCGAGAGGTACGTGACGGTTCCCACGAGCGTGCCCGTCTTGGTCAGGCGGTTCTCGGTCGTCGCGTGCGCGAGGCCGAAGTCCATGACGCGGATCCTCGCGGAACTCCCCTCTTCTCGGGCCACCATGATGTTCTCGGGCTTGATGTCGCGGTGAACGACCCCCCGCGAATGGCTGTACTCGAGCGCGTCGGCGACCTGGATCGCGATGTCGAGGACCTCTCCCAGCCGGAGCGAGCCGTCGTAGAGGAGGCGGCGCAGGGTCGTCCCCTCGACGAGGGGCATCACAAAGAAGAGCGAGCCGTCGTGCCGTCCGACGTCGTAGATCGGGACGATCCCCGGATGGTCCATCTGCGCGACGATCTGCGCTTCGCGCTGAAAGCGCTCCTCGATCTCGGGCGTGAGCTCGGTCGTTGCGAGGAGTTTGACCGCGACTTCGCGGTTCAGCAGCGGATCGCGCGCCCGATAGACGACCCCCATGCCGCCGCGGCCGAGCTCCGCGGCAACTTCGTACCGATTGGCCAGCCGTGTGATCAGCATTTGTTCGCCCGAAGGATCCGGGTTTCCGGGAAAGTCAGGAGACTAGCAGTTTTCCGGCGCCCGGTCGCCGCTATTCGAAGTAGCCGTTCACGTCCAGAAGCAGGTGCACTCCGCCCGAGTTCTGCCGGCAGGACACCTCGAGTGTCGCCCCCGGGCCCAGCGGAAAAATCCCGTTGTTCGTGCGGATGAGCCCGGGTCGATAGCTGATCGCCGACGCCATCGGGGGCTCGCCCTCGCCGGAGAAGATCGTCAGTTGCCCGGACGCGGAGGCGCCGAGCACCGTGACGTTCAGCGAGATCGATCGGGCTGTCCGCGGAACTCCGCACCGTCCCGCCAACCGGAACGAGCGATCTCGATCGACCGCGACCGGAGGACCGCCGAACGAACCCGGCGGCTGGCGAGTGTCCACGGCGCGGCACGGGACCAGCGTGTAAAAAGACGTCCTTCTCGGCGGCGCGGGCGCGGTCGGGCTGCGCAGACGCTTGCGAGCCCACCGGATTCCCCGGTCCAGGTATTCCGGTCGAGCCAGACCTCTCGCCTCCACGAGAAACTGAGCGCCGGACGGTTTCCAGAAGTCGGATTTCGACAGCAGGTAGCTCCCGCCTTTCGGAAAGCAGAACGCGCCGACGGCCTGGACGAAGATCGCGAACGCAACGCACGCGAGAAACGCCGTGAGGCCCGCCGGGCGCAATCGCGCGACGGCGGGAACAAGCGCCAGCGTGAGGAACGGAAGCATGTCGGTCAGGAACCTCGGCCCGTACGCCCAGCCCCCGCGCCAATCCATCGTTCCGTGGAGAACGAGCTGTCCGAGACAGGCGAGCCAGAGGAGGACGATGGGCAGGCGGCCGGCGGCGCCGAGCTCCAGGCGGCGCCCGGCCGCGAGAAAGAGAAAGAAGGGCGCGAAGACGAGAAGTCCCTTGCCCGGGCTGACGAGAAGAGCGGCGACGCCGTCTGGAATCGAATGTTCGAACACGCTCGTGCCCACCAGCGACTGGTAGCCTCCCAGCGGCCGTCCCAGGAAATAGACGTTGTAAGCGAGGAACGGAACCGATGCTGCGACGGCGCCGTATGCGAATCGGGCGAAAGCGTTCCGGGCTCGCAACAGGTAGAAGAGGGCGATCGCCGCGGCGAAGACAGCGTTTGCCGGCCGGTTGAAGATCGTGAGACCGCAGAGCGCTCCGATGGCAAGGGCGGCCCGCGGCGCGGGGCCGTACCGGACGAGCAGATAGAGAATCGAGGCGAGCAGGAGCTGTCCCAGGCCGTGCTGCCACATGGCCTGCGAGCTCGTGGACCACGTCTGGGTGCCGAACGCGTACGCGGCGGAGAGAAGGAGCGAGTTCTTTTCGTTTGTCAGCCGGCGGAGAGTCAGCCAGACCACCACGACCGAGAGCGCGGCGATCAGCGATGCCACTCCCTTCTCCATGAGCTCGACAACCGTCTCGAACCGCCAGGCGTCCGGTTTGGCGGTCGCCACGTAGACCACCGCGGGTACAAAGAGCGGCGTCGCGAGGACCGGCAGCACGATTGGATAGAACGAGACGAGGTGTCCGCGCCCCCAGGTGAACCAGTGGGCGTCCGGCGGGGGAGGACCGTAGGAATCGAAGACGACGGTTCCCCTGGTCAGGATCGCGAACGGGAGGAGGCGCGCGGATCTCGAGTCCCCGGCGCCGATCAGCCGGCAGTTGGCGTTGTACACGATCAGGCACACGACGAAGATCGCGAGCAACACTGCTCGGCGGGGAGGCGCTTCGGGCGATCGTGTCAAGCGGGTCGCGGCGGAGGTTAGCATGACGACTCCATGTTCCTGCTCATGTCCGCGATCGCGCTCGGCTTGGGACTCATCGCCACGCCTTCAGCCGCGAGATTCGACCTGATCTTCGCCGGAGGCCGCGTCATCGACGGAACGGGCGCACCCTGGACGAGGTCCGACGTCGGGATCGTCGGCGACCGCATCGCGGCCGTGGGCGAGCTCTCGCGAGCCACGTCGAAGCGCCGGATCGACGCCTCGCGCCTCGTCGTCTCGCCCGGCTTCATCGACATGCTCGGACAGTCCGAGTACGGCGTCATCGTCGACAACCGCGCGGCGAGCAAGATCACGCAGGGCATCACGACGGAAATTACGGGCGAAGGCCGCGCGATCGCTCCGACGAACGCGCGGATGATCGCCGACGCGAAGGAAACGTGGGCGCGTTACGGCGTGACCCCGGACTGGACGACGCTCGCCGGGTACTGGAGGGCGTTCGAGCGCGCGCCCCCCGCGATCAACCTGGGAACCTTCGTGGGCGCGGGGGGCGTTCGGGATCTCGTCATGGGCAAGGAGGAGAAGACGGCGACCCGCGAAGAGATCGCAGCGATGGAGGCCGCGGTCGCGCAGGCCATGGAGGAGGGCGCATTCGGGCTTTCCACGTCGCTCGCGTACGTGCCCGACCGCTTCGCGTCGACCGACGAGATCATCGCTCTGGCGAAAGTCGCGGCCCGCTACGGCGGGACGTACATCACCCATCAGCGCGACGAGGGGGACGGAATCGACGCGAGCCTCGACGAGGTGTTCCGCGTGGCGCGCGACGCGCAGATCCCGACCCAGATCTATCACCTGAAGACGGCGGGCAGGCGCAACTGGGGCCGCATGCCGGCGGTGCTGCGGCGGATCGAAGCGGCCCGCGGAGAGGGCCTCGACGTTTCCGCGAACCAGTATCCCTGGGCCGCGAGCTCCAACAACCTGGACGCCAGCCTGCCGCTCTGGGTGCGCGAAGGGGGCCGCGAGAAGCTGGTCTCGCGACTCCGGGATCCGGCCACTCGCGCCCGCGTGCGCGCGGACTTTCCTAAGGAGAACCCGGACTGGAGCGATCAACCGGGGTCGCGGATCCTGATCACGCGCGTCTTGAACCCCGCGCTGAAGGCGTACGAGGGCCGGACGATCGCGGAGATCGCGCGCTCCGAGAACAAGGATCCTCTCGAAGTGCTCATGGACACCGTGATCGCCGACCGCGCGAACACGGGACGCGTCACGTTCTCGATGAGCGAGGAGGACGTACGCGCCGCGCTCGCCCACCCACTCGTTTCGATGGGGACCGACTCCGGCGCGAAGGCGGAGGACGGGATCTACTCGGAGGAGAAGTCTCACCCCCGCGCCTGGGCTTCCACGGCGCGGATCCTCGGCAGATACGTCCGCGACGAGAAGCTCCTCACGCTCGAGGAGGCGATCCGGAAGATGACGTCGCTCCCCGCGTCGCGGATGGGCCTCACCGATCGCGGGATCCTGAGGCCGGGCATGGCGGCCGACGTCGTCGCGTTCGATCCGGCGACCGTGCGCGATCGCTCGACGTACGCGGACCCGCTGCACTACAGCGAGGGAATTCCGTACGTGTGCGTGAACGGCCAGCTCGTGGTCGACGGTGGGAAGATCACGGAGGCGCGCCCCGGCCGACCCCTCATGGGCCCGGGTTACCGGAAAGGGGCAGTCGGAGGGAATCGATGAGCTCATCCGGGGAAGGCCGGGTCGTCGTCCGCGGCGCCGCGTCCGGTTTCGTTCAGGAGATCGTCGCCGGGGGCCACCGCCTCGCGTCCGACGAACCGGTTTCCGTCGGGGGGACCGACACCGGCCCGACCCCCTACGATCTCCTCTTGGCGGCCCTGGGGAGCTGCACCTCGATGACGGCCGGCGTGTATGCGCGCCGCAAAGGGTGGCTGCTCGAGTCTGTTACGGTGCGTCTCACCCACTCCCGTATCCATGCGGCGGACTGCGCCAACTGCGAGACGGAAGAAGGGATGCTCGACCGGATCGATCTCGTAATCGAGCTCGAAGGACCTCTCACGCAAGAACAGCGGGCCCGGCTCCTCGAGATCACGGAACGATGTCCCGTCCACCGGACCCTTCGGTCCGAGATCGAGATCGTGAGCCGCTTGGCCGGCGGTTCGTGATTGGATAGGCTTCCCAAAAAACGGAGGTCAGTCATGGCGCTGAGAATCAACAGCGAAGCTCCCAACTTCACGGCGGAAACGACGCAGGGAAAGATCAACTTCCACGAGTGGATCGGCAGCGGGTGGGCCATCCTCTTCTCGCATCCGAAGAACTTCACGCCGGTCTGCACGACCGAGCTCGGGTACATGGCGGGACTGAAGCCCGAGTTCGACAAGAGAAACACCAAGATCATCGGCCTCTCAGTGGATCCGGTGCCGGATCACGAGAGGTGGTCGAAAGACATCGAGGAGACTCAGGGGCACGCGATCAACTACCCGTTGGTCGGGGACCCCGAGCTGAAAATCGCAAAGCTCTACGACATGCTGCCGGAGGACGCCGGGATCACGTCACAGGGTCGGACCGCGGTCGACAATGCCACCGTGCGCTCGGTGTTCGTGATCGGGCCGGACAAGAAGATCAAGGCGATGCTGACGTACCCGATGTCGACCGGCCGCAACTTCGACGAGGTGCTGAGGCTGCTCGATTCCTGTCAGCTCACGGCGAAGCACAAGGTCGCGACACCCGTGAACTGGAAGCAGGGGGACGACGTCATCATCGTGCCCGCGGTCTCGGACGACGAGGCGAAGCAGAAGTACCCGGCCGGCTGGAAGTCGCCGAAGCCGTACATCCGGATCGTCCCGCAGCCGGGATAGGCGCGAAGCGTCGCCGCCGAAGGCGGTGGAGTCCGCCTGATAACCGTCTGCCCTTGTCGGGCGGACCAATGACTCCTACGGCAGAACGGAAGCCGTGGGAGTGTTTCCTTCCCCGGCTTCCCGAGACGGGAGTCGATGGATGGTGCGATTCTTCTGGATCTGCCTGGGTGGCGCGATCGGGACGGGCGCCCGATATCTTCTTTCCGGCTGGGCGGCGAGGTACTTCGGCGGCTCTTTCCCGTACGGCACTCTCGCGGTCAATCTCGTCGGATCTCTTTTGATCGGCGTGGTCATGCACGTCGCCCTCGCGACCGCGCAGTTCTCCCCGGACCTGCGCGTGGTGGTCGTCGTCGGCGTACTCGGAGGGTTCACGACTTATTCCGGGTTCAACTACGAGACGCTCCAGTACTTTCGGGACGGAGCGTGGCTGATCGGCTTCGTCAACATCCTCGTCATGGTCGGGGGTTGCCTCGCCGCCGGAATCGCCGGCCTCGCGTCGGCTCGGTGGCTCGTTGGGAACTAGGAAACCAGGAAGGAGTCCCGATGCGCGTTCTCGACGGCGAACAGGTTCTCGCCCGGATCTTCATCGGCGAATCGGACAAGTGGCATCATCAGCCGCTTTCAATTGCCCTGCTCGAAAGGCTCCGCAAGGAAGGATTCGCCGGCGCGACGGTCTTTCACGGCGTCGCTGGATTCGGCGCCCGCAGCGTTCTTCATACGAGTCACCTGCTCCGCCTCTCCGAAGACCTCCCGGTCGTCATCGAGGTCGTGGACAGCCAGGATCACGTCGAACGCTTGATTCCGATCCTCGACGAGATGGTCGGCGAGGGCCTTGTCACGCTCGAGAAGGCCCGCGTCATAAAGTACGCGCCCGGAAAAAGACCGCTCCGTTCGGAACGCTGATCCCGGATCGCGTGATTTTCAAGGACGTCACTTCCACGGTGGGCGGGACGCCCCTGGTCGAGCTGCGGCGGGTCGGGGCGAATCTGCCCGGGCGAGTCGTCGCCAAACTGGAGATGCGCAACCCCTGCGGAAGCGTCAAGGACCGCGTCGGAGTGGCGCTGATCGAAGACGCCGAGCGCCGGGGTGTCCTCCACCCGGGCACGACGCTGGTCGAGGCGACCGGCGGTAACACGGGAATCGGTCTCGCGTTCGCCGCCGCGCTTCCGCCGATGTGGTACTCACTCCTGGGATCCTCATGGGTGACGCGGTGGTCCGGGCCAGGCAGATCGTCGCGGAGATTCCCGGCTCGGTCATGCTCGACCAGTTCACGAACCCGGCGAATCCGGAAATCCACCGGAAAACGACGGCCGTGGAAATCTGGGACGACACGGAGGGCGCGGTCGACGTCTTCGTTTCCGCCGTCGGCACAGGCGGGACGATCACCGGCGTGGGAGAAGCGCTCAAGGAGAGAAAGCCCGGCGTGCGCGTCGTGGCGGTCGAGCCTGCCGGTGCGGCCGTCCTGTCGGGCCGGCCCGCCGGCAACCACCAGATCCCGGGGATCGGAGTCGGTTTCGTCCCGGCGGTCCTGAACCGCGCGATCCTCGACGAGGTCGTCGCCGTGACCGACGAGGACGCCTTCGAATGCACCCGCCGGCTGGCGCGGGAGGAAGGAATCCTGGCGGGAGTCTCTTCCGGTGCCGCGCTCTCGGCTGCGATCGAGGTCGCTTCCCGCGAAGACAGCTCGGGCAAAAC
>Ga0268386_10000736_pt1 | contig 21384 bp, 9 predicted proteins | sample RVTome_15_FD_200260 | JGI IMG/M metagenome (GOLD analysis project Ga0268386, IMG submission 200260) | Soil microbial communities from uranium-contaminated site in the Upper Colorado River Basin, Wyoming, United States - RVT150D86... ...
GAACTGGGGCAAGCAGGACATCCGGCTCACCCGCCTGTTCGGGACGGCCGACCGGACCCTGCTGCCGTCGTACAACGCCAAGCTGAACTGGCAGGCCACCTCGAACACGATGGTGTCGCTGTTCACGTTCGACAACGCCAAGTCGAAGTTCGGCCGTGACTTCGGGATTCCATTGCAGAAGTCGGATAGCGCGCTGTGGAACCAGGAGGCCGCCCTGGAGAAGGACGTGGGCGGGCCCAGCCGGCCGCCGGGCCTGTGGAAGGTCCAGATCGACCAGACCTTCTCGCCCAACTTCTTCATGTCCGCCAACGCCGCCTACTACAACACCGGGTTCACGCTGACGCCGCGCGGCGGCCTGGAGCAGAGCTTCACCGCGGACTACGTCAACGGCATCGTGAACGGATCCTACAGCGATTACGTCGCGGTCCGGCCGCAGAAGCACCTCAACGTCAACGGGAACTACTTCTTCGAGGGCATGGGCGGGAACCACGAGCTGAAGTTCGGCTTCGGCTACCGCAACATGAAGACCACCTCGGGCACCCACTATGGCGGCGACGGGACGGCGGGGTGGATCTACGCCGAGGACGACTACGAGGCGTGGGTGGTGCGGGACCGCAAGCTGACTTACGGCGGCAAGTACATGAGCGCCTACGTCGGGGACGTCTTCACGAAGGACCGCTTCACCCTGAACCTCGGCGTGCGGTACGACGTCCAGAACGCCAAGAACCTGGCGGGCGAGGTGCCGGGCAATCCAGCGTTCCCGAACGTGCTGCCCGCGATCGCGTTCCAGGGCGACGACAGCGAGCCCATCGAATGGAACTCGGTCTCCCCGCGCGCGGGCTTCAGCTACGCCCTCGACGAGGCTCGCCGGACGGTGCTGAGGGCGTCTTACGCCTACTACGCGGACCAGCTCTCGTTCGGCGACGTCGACGACGAGAACCCGCTCTCGCTCAGCATCCTCGCCTACGACTGGATCGACGGCAACGCCGACCGGGTCGTCCAGCCGGGCGAGGTGGACTTCAACAGCCCGCTCCGGTTCGCGTTCAACGTGGACCCGGCTAACCCGGGCGCCGTCGGCACCACGGCCAACAAGCTCGACCGTGACTGGACGCCCAAGCGCGACCACGAGTTGGTGGTCGGGATAGACCGTGAGATCGCGGGGAACTTCGCGGTCGGGGCGGCATACACCTGGCGGCGTGCGACCGACTGGACCTACCAGCCCCGCCTCTCCAACCGTTGCCCGGGCGGCGAGCCCACGCTGGCGAACTGCACGATCATCACGCCGGAGCAGTATGTCCAGAACGCCCCGGTCACGGCCAACGGGTACACCGCGTTCACTTACTCGCCTGCGGCGGCCCTGGTCACCTCAGGCGGCAGCGGGCGCATCCGCACCGTCGCTCCCGGCTACAGCACGACCTTCAACGGGCTCGAGCTGACCGCGACCAAGCGGCTCTCGAACCGCTGGATGGCGCGTGCCGCGTTCTCCTGGAACGACTGGACTGAGAACTGGGACGGCACGCCGTACTCGCTGATCAACGACGACGGCAACCCGACCCGGACGGAGACCGACCCGCTGGTGCAAGGCGGGCCCGTCTCTCGCCTGTCGGGCGGATCGGGCAAGGCGAGCTTCTACACGGTCGTCCCCTGGCAGTTCTACGCCAACGGGCTCGTCCAGCTCCCGATGGGCTTCGACGTCTCGGCGGCCTTCCTCGCCCGCGCCGGCGGCGCCTACCCCGTGAGCCTGCTGCTCGGCGCCGGATCCGATGGTACCAACCCCGCGCTGGCGACGGCCGATATCGACAGCCTGAAGTACGACAGCATCTACAACCTCGACCTGCGGCTGGCCAAGACGATCCGCCTCGGCGGCTCGTCGCTGGTGCTGAGCGGCGAGTGGTTCAACGTGCTCAACACCGACTTCGTGCTGTCGCGTTACCGGTTCGCCAACCAGGCTCCGTTCACGAACGCCTCGCAGGGTGCGGAGGCGGGACGGGGCCGGATCGAGGAGATCATCATGCCGAGCATCGTCCGCTTCGGCGCGACCTTCTCGTTCTAGTCGTCTCTCGCGCGTGGCCCCGGGGGCTCGCCCCCCCGGGGCCGTTTTTTTTGGAGGGGGCAGGCATCCATTTCCCTGATCGGTCCGGCCGCGCTTGGACGAGCGGCCGATCCAAGACCTCGGAGCGCTCCCCCCTGCGGATCCAAGGACCAGGATCCGGCGCCGCCGCTCGACCCGTTCGCGGATTCGGTCCCGCGTGCGGCGTGATGGATTTGTGTACGGGCCCGACCACCGCTCGAGCCTGCGGCACGGCTCCTGGAACCGACTCCGATCACGCCACATCGCCAAGCGCGGTCGTCGACGCGATCGCTCCCTCCGCAGACGCGGCCCATTCAACGCTCTGATCGCCGTCCCCTCGGCGCCGTCGCGGGCGCGCCACGGCGCGCCGTTCGCATTCTCCGAGGCGATTCCGTTGCGAGGAGGGCGTTCAAGATTCCGGAAGTGTTCAAGCATTTCGATTGGAACTCAACGAGGGGGTGAGTCGATGAGAAGATTGCTTGGTTGTGCGCTGGGGCTGGCGCTGATGATCGGCGCGGCCCCGCGAGCGCACGCCCAGATGGCCTGGGGCAACATCTACGGTTCCGTGACCGACGAGTCCGGTGCCGTGCTCCCGGGTGCCACGGTCGACCTGCAGGGGGAGACCGGCACCCAGACCACGACGACCGGAGCCCAGGGCGAGTTCCGGTTCCTGCGCGTCATCACCGGCAACTACACGATGAAGGTGACGCTGACAGGCTTCACCACCGCGACACGGCCGATCCGTGTGACCACCGGCGAGAACATCAACGTGACGTTCCCGATCAAGGTGGCGACGGTCGAGGAGACCGTGACGGTGACGGCCGAGACGCCGCTCGTCGACGTGAAGAAACGCGGCACCTCGACGACCATGACGGCGGAGGAGCTGCACCAGGTCCCCAATGCCCGCGACCCGTGGGGCGTGCTGTGGGCCGTCCCCGGCGTGCTGGTGGACCGGGTGAACATCGCCGGCAACGAGAACGGCCAGCAGGCCGGGTTCGCGGGGAAGGGGACGACGGGCACCGACTCGAACTTCAACCTGGACGGGCTCGTGATCACCGACATGTCGGCGACCGGCGCCTCGCCCGCGTACTACGACATGGGCGCGTTCGAGGAGATCGCGGTCACCACCGGCGCCGCCGACCTGCAGGTGCTGTCGGGTGGGATCGGGATCAACATGGTGACCAAGCGCGGCACCAACAAGTTCCACGGCAGCGCCCGATACCTGCTGTCGCACAGCGACATCTCGTTCGGCAACGTCCCGGACGCGCTCGCCAACGATTCGCGCCTGGCGAACGCCGACGGGTCGCGCCGGGACAAGGCGGACCACATCCAGCAGATCAACGACTTCGGCTTCCAGCTCGGCGGGCCGATCATCAAGGACCGGCTCTGGTTCAACGCGAACTGGGGCAAGCAGGACATCCGTCTCACCCGCCTCATCGGTACGGCGGACCGTACCCTGCTGCCGTCGTACAACGCCAAGCTGAACTGGCAGGCCGCCTCGAGCACGATGGTGTCGCTGTTCACGTTCGACAACGACAAGTCCAAGTTCGGACGTGACTTCGCGATCCCGCTGCAGAAGTCGGACAGCGCGCTGTGGAACCAGGCGGGCGCCCTGGAGAAGGACGTGGGCGGGCCGAGCCGGCCTCCCGGGCTCTGGAAGCTGCAGGTCGACCACACCTTCTCGCCCAACTTCTTCATGTCGGCCAACGCCGCCTACTACAACACGGGCTTCACCCTGACCCCGCGGGGCGGCACCGACCAGAGCTTCACCGCCGACTACGTCAACGGCATCGTCAACGGGTCCTACAGCGACTACACGGCGGTCCGTCCGCAGAAGCACGTGAACGTGAACGGCAACTACTTCTTCGAGGGGATGGGCGGCAACCACGAGCTGAAGTTCGGCTTCGGCTACCGCAACATGAAGACCACCTCGGGGACGCACTACGGCGGCGAGGGGCTGGCCGGGTGGATCTACGCCGAGGACGACTACGAGGCGTGGGTAGTGCGCGACCGGCGTCTGCAGTACGGCGGCAAATACATCGACGCCTACGTCGGCGACGTCTTCACGAAGAACCGCATGACCTTCAACGTGGGCGTTCGCTACGACGTGCAGAACGCCACCAACCTGGCGGGCGAGGTGCCGGGCAACCCCGCGTTCCCCAACGTGCTGCCCGCCATCGCGTTCCAGGGCGACGACGGCAACCCGATCGACTGGAGCACGATCTCGCCCCGGGCCGGGTTCAGCTACGCGCTGGACGACTCGCGCAAGACGGTGCTCAGGGCGTCTTACGCCTACTACGCCGACCAGCTCTCGTTCGGCGACGTCGACGACGAGAACCCGCTCTCGCTGAGCATCCTGGCCTACGACTGGATCGACGGCAACGCCGACCGGGTCGTCCAGCCGGGCGAGGTGGACTTCAGCAACTTCCGGTTCGCCGCCAACGTGGATCCCGCCAACCCCGGGGCAGTCGCCTCGACCGCCAACAAGCTCGACCGCGACTGGACGCCGAAGCGCGACCACGAGGTCGTGTTCGGTATCGACCGCGAGATCGCCGGGAACTTCGCGATCGGGGCGGCCTATACCTGGCGGCGGGCGACCGACTGGACCTACACGCCGCGGCTGTCCAACCGCTGCCCCGGTGGTGAGCCCACCCTGGCCAACTGCACCATCATCACCCCCGACCAGTACGTCCGCAACGCTCCGGCGACGGCCAACGGGTACACGGCCTTCACCTTCTCGCCGGCGGCGGCGCTCGTCACCGCGGGTGGCAGCGGGCGCATCCGCACCACGGCTCCCGGCTACAGCACGACCTTCAACGGCCTGGAGCTGACCGCGACCAAGCGGCTCTCGAACCGCTGGATGGGCCGGGTCGCGTTCTCATGGAACGACTGGACCGAGAGCTGGGACGGCACGCCGTATGCCGTCGGTGGCCTGACGGCCGACGACGCCGGGAACCCGACCAGCACCGAGCGCCATCCACTGAAGGAGGGCGGGCCCGTCTCTCGCCTTTCCGGCGGATCGGGCAAGGCGAGCTTCTACACGATCGTCCCCTGGCAGCTCTACGCCAACGGTCTCGTCCAGCTCCCCATGGGGTTCGACGCCTCCGCGGCCTTCATCGCCCGCGCCGGCGGCGCCTACCCGGTGAGCCTGCTGCTCAGCGGCGGGTCCGACGGAACGAACCCTGCCCTGGCGACGGCCGAGATCGACAGCCTGACCTACGACAGCATCTACAACCTCGATCTGCGCCTGGCCAAGACGATCCGCCTCGGCGGCTCGTCCCTGGTCCTGAGCGGCGAGTGGTTCAACGTGCTCAACACCGACTTCGTGCTGTCGCGCTACCGTTACGCCAACCAGGCCCCGTTCACGGCCGCCTCCCAGGGCGCCGAGGCGGGGCTGGGCCGGATCGAGGAGATCATCATGCCGAGCATCATCCGCTTCGGCGCGACCTTCTCGTTCTAGCCGTCTCTCACCAGGGGCTCTTTCGGCTTCCTTGGCAAGGTCGCCGAGAGAGCCCCTTTTCCCGTACCCCGTTCTTGTCCGAGGCCTGGTCGGCTGCAGAGCACCCCTCCCGCAGCGGTGCAGCGCAGGCGCTAGACTATCCGTCGTGAGGTGGCCGGCCCCGCTATCCCTCCTCCTGCTGGCGTGCGCCGGCTGCTCGCGCTCATCCGGACCGGTCCGCGTCGAGACGCCGACCGTCGTCCTCGTTTCCATCGACACCCTGCGCTCGGACCGGCTTCCCGCCTACGGCTACGCGGGAGTGGAGACGCCCCACATCGACGCGCTGGCGAAGCGGTCGGTGCTGTTCGAGCGGGCCTACAGCCACTACCCGCTGACGCTGCCCTCCCATGCCTCGATCTTCACCGGCGAGCTGCCACCCGCCCATGGCGTGCGCAACAACAAGGGCTACGTGCTGGAGGCGAGCGCCACCACGCTCGCCGAGCGGATGGCCGCAGCGGGCTACCGCACCGCCGGCTTCGTCTCGTCCCTGGTGCTGCGGCGCGGGACCGGGATCGAGCAGGGCTTCGAGCACTACGAGGAGCCGGGGCCGCAGCCCGGCCTCGACCCGAGGCAGGCCTTCGCGCAACAGCGAGGGGAGAAGACGCTGGCCGCCACCCGGCGCTGGCTCGAGGAGAGGAGCCGCGGCGAGAAGCTCTTCGTGTTCTTCCACACCTTCGATCCCCACACGCCCCACGATCCTCCGGCCCCGATGGCGCAGCGGTACCCGGACCCCTACGACGGCGAGGTGGCCTACTCCGACTCCGTGGTGGGCGGGCTCATCGAGGTCCTGCGCTCACAGGGACGGTTCGACGAGGCGTTGATCGTGCTTCTCTCGGACCACGGGGAGGGCCTCGGCGACCACGTCGAGCGCGAGCACGGCATCTTCCTGTACCGGGAGGCGCTCCAGGTCCCGCTGATCGTGAAGCTGCCGGGTACCCTCCGGGCCGGTGAGCGGATCGGGGCCCCGGTCGCGCTCGCCGACGTCACGCCGACGCTGCTGGCGCTACTGGGCCTCGAGGCTCCCGCCTCGGCGGGAATCCCGCTGTTCGAGCGGCCCCCGCCCGGGGACCGGGTGCTCTACGCCGAGACCTCGTTCGGCCTCGACCAGTACGGCTGGAGCCCCCTGAAATCGGCCCTGCGCGGGACCGAGCACTACATCCAGGCGCCCCGGCCGGAGCTGTACGACGTGGTGGCCGACCCGCAGGAGAAGACCAACCTCCTGCCCGGCCGGCCCGTCCCGGAGCGGCTCGCGCGGGCGATCGAGGCGGCGGGGGAGGGAAAGCGGACCACGGCCTCGGTCTCGCCCGAGCAGGAGGAGCGCCTGGCCGCGCTCGGCTACGTCGGCGGGCCGTCGGCGGCGCCGCCCGCGGGGGCCGACCTTCCCGACCCCAAGGACCGGGTGGCCGAGGCAATGGAGCTGTGGGAGCTGATGGACCGCATCGGCAAGGACGAGTCCGCGCAGACGGAGCTGAGGGTCCTGGAGCTGCTCGGGACGACGGGACTCCGCCGCGAGGAGCTGAACCGGACCGTGGCCGGGAACCTGATGGGCGCGGGGCGCCTGGATGCGGCGCTGAAGGCCCTGGAGCCCTTCCGCGAGTCGGCGGCGGCCGAGACCCAGCTCCTTCGCGGAGAGGTGCTGGCGCGCCGCGGCCGGGACCGCGAGGCCCGGGCCTGCTTCGACCGCGCGCTCGAGGCCGATCCTCGCAGCCCGCAGGCTCACCGCAACGTCGGGATCCTGCTGCTCGCGGAGGGGCGCGTGCCGGACGCCCGTCGTTGGCTCGAGAAGGCGGTCGAGCTCGACGGGGGCCAGGCCGAAGCCTGGAACGGGCTCGGCGTGATCCGATCCCGGTCGGGAGACCCGGCCGGGGCGGTGGCGGCGTGGCGCCGCGCGGTGGAGGCCGACCCCGGCCTCTCGGACGCGTGGTACAACCTGGCCTCGACGCTCGCGCGCCAGGGGCGGCACGACGACGCGCGCCAGGCGCTCGAGCGGTACGCGGCCGCCACCCGGGGCCCGGAGCGCGAGAAGGCGCTCGCCCTCTTGAGCCGCATCGGCCCGGGCCGGCGCTAGCCGGATGGCGAAGGCTCGCAAGCGTCCTCCGGCCCCGCCGCTCGCGTCGCCACCCTCCCGGCGCCGTCTGGCCGCGGCCGGCGCCGGGCTGGCGCTCGTCGTGGCGGCGGTGGCGTGGACGGCCTGGCCGCGCAGCGGCAGCGTCCGTCGCGATCCCGGCCTCTCCGTCCTGCTGATCACGATCGACACCCTGCGCGCGGACGCGCTGGGCTGCTACGGCCGGCCCGGGAACGTCTCGCCGCTGATCGACCGGCTGGCCGCCCGAGGGGTGCGGTTCGCCTCGGCCCGCGCGCACAACGTCGTGACGCTGCCGTCCCACGCCAACATCCTCACCGGCCGGCTGCCCACCGAGCACGGGATGCGCGACAACGCCGGCTTCCGCCTCGGGGAGGACGTGCCGACGCTGGCCACGATCTTGAAGGAGCGCGGCTACCGGACGGGGGCGTTCGTGAGCGCCTTCCCCCTCGACTCCCGCTTCGGGCTCGCCCGCGGGTTCGACGTGTACGACGACCGGCTCGGCGGCTCGGAGCACGGCCGTTCCCTCACGCCGCAGGAGCGGCGCGGGCGCGAGACGGTCTCGGCCGCGAGGCGCTGGCTGGAGGCGGAGGACGGCCTCACCTTCCTGTGGCTCCACCTCTACGACCCGCACTTCCCCTACGCACCGCCGTCGCCCTTCGCCGCGCGCTTCGCCGGGGACCCGTACCACGGTGAGGTGGCCGAGACCGACGACAGCCTCGCCGGGCTGCTCCAGCCCCTCCTGGAGGCGATGGACACCGGCCGCACCCTGGTCGTCCTGACCTCCGACCACGGCGAGTCGCTGGGACAGCACGAGGAGGCGACCCACGGGATCTTCGCGTACGAGCCGACGCTGCGCGTGCCGCTGATCCTCTTCCAGCCCCGCCTGCTCGCCCCCCGGGTGGTCGAGGAGCCGGTTCGCCACGTCGACCTGCTTCCGACGATCCTCGACGCGCTGGACGTGCCCGCGCCGGCGGGCCTCCCCGGAGCGAGCCTGCTGCCTCTCGCCAACGGCGGCCAGGGCCCGCCCGACCAGTGCTACTTCGAGGCGCTGTCGGCCACGCTCAACCGCGGCTGGGCGCCGCTGCACGGGGCGGTACGTGGGCGGACGAAGTACGTGGACCTGCCGATCCCCGAGCTCTACGACCTCGCCTCCGACCCCGAGGAGCTGCACAACCTGGCGCCCAGCCGGCCGCGGGAGCTGGAGGAGATGCGGGCGCTGCTGCGCCGGGTACGGGCGGGTGAGGCCGTGCCAAGCCGCGGCCGCGAGGATGCCGAGACCCTCGAGCGGCTGAAGGCGCTCGGCTACGTCGCCGCTTCGGCTCCGGCGCGACAGAAGGAGTACACGGAGGCGGACGATCCGAAGCGGCTGATGGCTCTCGACCGGGAGCTGGAGCGCTCGATCAGCCTGTACGCTCAGGGAGACCTCGCCGGGGCGCTGGCCGTCTGCGAGGCCCTGGTACGGCAGCGCCCGGACATGGCGCTCTCGCTCGGCCACCTGGGGTTCCTGCGACGTGAGGCCGGCGACCTTCCCGGGGCGGTGGATGCGCTCAAACGGGCGCTGGCCGCCAATCCCGACGACGGCGAGACGGCCTCGCTGCTGGGCGTGTACCTGAACGAGGCGGGGCGGGCCGACGAGGCCGTCGCCGTGCTCGCTCCCTACGCGGACCAGACCCCGCCCGACGTCGAGGTGCTGAACGCCTACGGCATCGCCCTGGCCTCCCTACGCCGGCCGCGGGAGGCGCTGGACGCGTTCCGGCGGGTGCGGGACGTCGACCCTTCGAACGTGCTCGCCCTCGTAAACGCCGGCGTCGTCCACCTCATGGACGGCGACCTCGTTCGCGCGCGCGAGGCGTCCGCCGCGGCGCTGGAGCTGGATCCCGGCACCGCGCGCGCCCACAACAGCCTGGGGGTGATCGCGTCGCGCGAGGGGAGAACCGATCTGGCCATCCGGCACTGGCGCGAGGCCGCCCGCCTGGACCCCGGCGACTACCAGACGCTCTTCAACCTCGGCATGCTCCTGTGGGGCCGCGGGGACCGGCAGGAGGCCCGCACCTACCTCGAGCGGTACGTCGCCGAGGCCCCGGCCGGGACCGAGGCCCGGGACGTGGCCCGGGTTCGGGAGCTGCTCGGCGCCCGGCGCTGACGCCACCACGTGACGGCATCGACCTGAAGAAGCAGGCTATTTTCACGACCTCGAGAGTGCGCACCGTTGACGACGTTCGGCGAACGCGGCTACGGTAGGCCATGCGCCCTGTCGCCGCTGCCCTGGCCGCGGCCTTCGTCTGCTGCGGTTGCGGGAGGGGCGCCGCGCCCTCGCCGTCTCCAGCCCCTGGCCTGGCCCAGGAGGTCGAGGATGCCGCTGCGGACACGGCCCTCCTCCGGGAAGTGCAGGGGGCGGTCAACGAGGTCGTCCGCGCCCTGCCCGATTGCGACAGCGTGAAGGACAGGCTGGCCGACGCCCATGCGACGCTGGAGGAAGCGGCCCCGCGGGTGCGTACCGAAGCAGGCCGGGTGAGCCTCGGCGCCCTCGAGGCGCAGCTCCGCAGGCCCGCCGAATTCTGCCCCTGACCGGATCCGCTGAATGCCCCTGCCAGGCCTCCGGAGCTGCCCTGACGCTGGCAGCGGCGGGTACTAGCAGGAGGCCGGCGGCGTGTCCTCGCGATGTCGGCGGAGGAAGGGGAGCCGCCGCGTCACGGGTGAACGGGCCGGGACCGGGCCAGCCCGCGGACGCCGTGTGCCAAGAGCTGCTCCAGCAGCCCGGAGTCCGGCGCGAGCCCGGCCGCGCCCCGCAGGGAGCTGGAGCCCAGCACCGCCCCCCCCACGGCCGCCGCGAGGTCCAGGCGGGGGCGCCCGGACCAGCCGGAGCGCTCCAGCGCGAGGAGCTGGTCCACCCGGCGCAGGTAGTCCAGGAACACGGCCTGGATCGGGTCGGCGTCGGCGAGGTCGAGCAGGAGCAGGCCCCTCGCCTGGTGGAAGAGCAGCCTCTGCTCGGGATGCCGCTCGAAGAAGCGGTCGTGCGCCCGCACCAGCCCGGCCACGCGGCGGGGCAGCGGGTCGGACGGGCGCATCCCCGTGCGGCAGGACCGGTCCAGGTGCTCCACCGTCTGGGCGAGCAGGTCGGCGATCAGCGCCGACTTCGAGTCGAAGTAGTTGTAGAAGGCGCCCTTGCCCACGTCGGCGCGCTCGGTGATGTCCTCGATCCGCGTCGCATAGACGCCGCGCTCGCCGAACAGCGCGAGGGCCGCGCGGAGGATCCCCTCGCGCGTGCGCTGCCGGCGCTTCTCCCGCCGCCCCGGGGACGGGGCCCCCGCGCCATCCGGCATCCGTCGTGCGGCCACGGCGGGCGTTCCGTTCCGATCCTTCGCCAACCCGGTTTCTCTCTTGACCCTGCTACCGTCGAATGATATGACTGATAGTCGTAGACGGTCAATGGTCCGTTTCTGCAGGTCCGGGGTCGTACCCACCCGGGCTCCGTCGCCCTCCTTGAGCGGCGCTCTCCCCAGGGAAGGTGCGAGATGAGCGTCCCGACGAAGGCCCGCCCCAAGCCTCCCGACCCGGTGCCGGCCCGGGTGATCGTCGAAGACCTCCGCCCCGAGGTCGACGGGGGGCGCTTCCCGGTGAAGCGAACGATGGGGGAGCGGGTGAGGGCGACCGTCCACGTCTACGCCGACGGGCACGAGGAGATCCAGGCGGCGCTCCTTCACCGGCCCGAGGGCGAGGAGGAGTGGCGGGAGGTCCGGCTGGTGCACGTCGGCAACGACGTGTGGGAAGGCGCGTTCGACGTGGAGGCGCTCGGGACCTGGCGGTACACCGCCGAGGCGTGGCTGGACCGCTTCGGTACCTGGCGGCACGGACTCGCCAAGAAGGCCGAGGCCGGACAGGACGTCTCCGTCGACCTGCGGGTGGGCGCGGCCCTGGTGGAGGAGGCGGCCGGCCGTGCGGCCGGTCCGGAGGCGCGCCTGCTGGAGGCGTCGGCCGCGCTCCTGCGTGGCGAGGGCACGAGCGGTCCACGGGAAGCGGTGGAGCGCGCCCTGGAGAGCGGGCTGGCGCAGCTCATGGCCCGGCACCAGGACCGGCGGGGCGCCGTGCGCTACCCGCGCGAGCTCGGCGTCTCGGTGGAGCGCGAGCGCGCCCGTTTCAGCTCCTGGTACGAGATGTTCCCGCGGTCCACCTCCCCCGAGCCGGGCCGCCACGGCACCTTCCGCGACTGCGAGGCCCGGCTCCCGTACGTGGCCGGGATGGGTTTCGACGTGCTCTACCTGCCGCCCATCCACCCGATCGGCCGGAGCCACCGCAAGGGGAAGAACAACGCCACCGCGGCCGGTCCGGACGACGTCGGGAGCCCGTGGGCGATCGGGGCGAAGGAAGGGGGATTCGACGCCATCCACCCGCTCCTCGGGACGCTGGAGGACTTCCGCCGCCTCGTCGCGCGGGCGGGCGAGCTGGGGATCGAGGTGGCGCTGGACCTGGCGTTCCAATGTTCTCCGGACCACCCCTGGGTGAAGGAGCACCCGCAGTGGTTCCGCTGGCGTCCGGACGGGACCGTCCAGTACGCGGAGAACCCGCCGAAGAAGTACGAGGACATCTACCCGCTGGAGTTCGAGAACGAGGACTGGCGAGGGCTGTGGGAGGAGTTGCGCCGTGTCGTGCTCTTCTGGGTCGGGCAGGGCGTCAAAGTCTTCCGCGTGGACAACCCGCACACCAAGCCGTTCCGGTTCTGGGAATGGCTCATCGCCGAGGTGCGGCGGGAGCATCCGGACGTGATCTTCCTCTCCGAGGCCTTCACCCGGCCCAAGGTGATGTACCGGCTCGCCAAGCTCGGATTCAGCCAGTCGTACAACTACTTCCCCTGGCGCAACACCAAGGAGGAGCTGGTAGCCTATTTCTCCGAGTCGACGCGGCCCCCGGTGGCCGACTTCCTGCGCGCGAACCTGTGGCCGAATACGCCGGACATCCTCACCGAGCCGCTCCAGCACGGCGGCCGGCCGGTCTTCGCCTCCCGCCTCGCCCTCGCCGCCACCCTGGGAGCCAGCTACGGGATCTACGGTCCGGCCTACGAGCTGATGGAGTCGCGCCCGCGCTCGCCGGGGAGCGAGGAGTACCTCGACTCCGAGAAGTACCAGGTCCGCCACTGGGACCTCGCCCGCGACGACAGCCTGCGCGACCTGGCGGCGCGGCTCAACCGGATCCGGCGGGAGAACCCGGCCCTTCAGGGCGACCGCTCGCTGCGCTTCCACGCCGTGGACAACGACCAGCTCGTCGCCTACAGCAAGCGTAGCGACGACCTCTCCAACGTCGTGCTCGTGGTCGTGAACCTGGACCCGCACCACGTGCAGTCGGGCTTCGTCGAGTTCCCGGTGGAGGAGCTGGCCCTGGATCCGCGCGCTCCCTGGCAGGTGCACGACCTGCTGAGCGACGCGCGCTTCTTCTGGCACGGGAGCCGCAACTTCGTCGAGCTGGATCCGAGGGCGTCGCCGGCCCACGTGTTCCGGGTGCGCCGGCGCCTGCGCAGCGAGCGGGATTTCGACTATTTCCTGTAGGCCGCCCTCGCGCGGCAGGCTGGGGAGTGGGACGGTCGTGGCCGCAGCAGGCGGCCTCTGCAGTCGAGAGCCGAGAGCCGAGAGCCGAGAGCCGACAGGACTGATAATCGGTTGGCGGGGATGGAATCCAAACACGGGATGGGCGAAGGAAGCGGGGTGGCGACGACGCCGCAGGCCGTTCGCGGTCCGCTGCCGGAAGAGGATCCCCTCTGGTACAAGGACGCCGTCATCTACCAGGTGCACGTCCGCGCGTTCCACGACAGCGACGGGGACGGCGTCGGCGACTTCCGCGGGCTCGCGGAGAAGCTCGACTACGTCAAGGAGCTCGGCGTCACCGCCATCTGGCTGCTGCCGTTCTACCCCTCGCCGCTCCGCGACGACGGCTACGACATCGCGGACTACACCGGCGTCCATCCCGCCTACGGGACCCTGGCCGACTTCCGCTACTTCCTGAGGGAAGCGCACCGGCACGGCCTGCGGGTGATCACCGAGCTGGTCCTGAACCACACCTCCGACCAGCACCCCTGGTTCCAGCGGGCGCGGCGGGCGCCGGCGGGCAGCCCCGAGCGGGACTTCTACGTGTGGAGCCAGACCCACGACCGCTACCGCGAGGCGCGCATCATCTTCAAGGACTTCGAGGCATCGAACTGGACCTGGGACGCCGTGGCCGGCGCCTACTACTGGCACCGCTTCTACTCCCACCAGCCGGACCTCAACTACGACAACCCGCGGGTGTTCAAGGCGGTCACCCGCGCCCTCGACTTCTGGCTGGAGATGGGCGTCGACGGGCTCAGGCTGGACGCGGTGCCCTACCTCTACGAGAGGGAGGGCACGAGCTGCGAGAACCTGCCCGCAACCCACGCGGCCCTGAAGATGCTGCGCCGCCACGTGGACCGGCGCTTCCGCGGCCGCATGCTGCTGGCGGAGGCCAACCAGTGGCCGGAAGACGCGGTGGCGTACTTCGGGGAGGGCGAGGGCGACGAGTGCCACATGGCCTTCCACTTCCCCCTGATGCCGCGGATGTTCATGGCTCTGCGCATGGAGGACCGCTACCCGATCATCGACATCCTGTCCCAGACGCCGTCCATCCCGGCGGCCGCCCAGTGGGCCATCTTCCTCCGCAATCACGACGAGCTGACCCTGGAGATGGTCACCGACGAGGAGCGGGACTACATGTACCGGGTCTACGCCCACGACCCGCAGGCCCGCATCAACCTGGGCATCCGGCGCCGCCTGGCGCCGCTGCTCGGCAGCGACCGCCGGCGCGTGGAGCTGATGAGCGCGCTGCTGTTCTCGCTGCCCGGGACCCCCATCGTGTACTACGGGGACGAGATCGGCATGGGAGACAACATCTACCTGGGCGACCGCAACGGCGTGCGCACGCCCATGCAGTGGAGCAGCGACCGGAACGCCGGGTTCTCCCGCGCCAACCCACAGCGGCTGTTCCTCCCGGTGATCATCGACCCGGGGTTCAGCTACGAGGCCCTCAACGTCCAGGCCCAGCACGACAACCCCCATTCGCTCCTCTGGTGGACGCGGAAGCTCATCGGCCTGCGGCGCCGCTTCCGCGCCTTCAGCCGGGGCACGCTGGAGTTCCTCTACCCCTCGAACCCCAAGGTGCTCGCCTTCGTGCGCCGCCACGAGCAGGAGGCGGTCCTGATGGTCGCCAACCTGTCGCGCTTCTCGCAATTCGTGGAGCTGGACCTCCAGGCGTACCGGGACCTGGTCCCGGTGGAGGCCTTCGGCCAGACCGAGTTCCCCCGGGTCGGCGATCGCCCCTACTTCCTGACCCTCGCGCCGCACGCCTTCTACTGGTTCACCCTGGAGGCGCGCGCGGCCGTGGCCGAGGCCAGGGTGGAGGCGCCGGCCGGACGGGAGCTTCCGGCTCTGAGCGTGGCGGGAGCCTGGGAGGGCGTGCTCCGCGGCCGCGGGCGGTCCGCCCTGGAGGAGGTGCTGCCGGAGTTTCTCCGCTCGCGGCGCTGGTTCGGGGGCAAGGCCCGCCGGATCAAGTCTGCCGAGCTCGCGGACGCGGTGCCGGTGCCCATCGGCCGCCGCACGGTGTACGTGGTCCTGGTGCGCGTGGAATACGTCGAGGGAGACCCGGACACCTACGTCCTCAGCCTCGCCTTCACCCCTGGCAGCCGCGCGGCGGAGGTCCACTCCGACGTGGTCATCGCCCGCCTGGGCGCCGGGGGGGAGCAGGGCCTGCTCCACGAAGCCATCCACGACCGGGACTTCGCCACCGCCCTCCTCGACGCGGTGGCGCGGCGCAAGCGCTTCAAGGGTGCCCACGGGGAGATCGCGGCGACGCCGACCCGGGCGTTCCGCACCGCCCGGGGAGAGGGGCCGCTGGAGCCGGCGGTCCTGAGCGCCGAGCAGAGCAACACCTCGCTGCTCTACGGCGACCGGCTGTTCCTGAAGCTCGTGAGGCGCGTCGAGCCCGGCCTGAACCCGGACCTCGAGATCACCGGGTTCCTGGGAGAGCAGGGCCGCTTCCGGCACGTGGCGCCGCTGGCGGGGAGCCTGCAGTACCAGCCGCGCAGGGGGGAGGCGATGACCCTGGGGGTGATGCAGGGCTCGGTGCCGAACGAGGGCGACGCCTGGTCCTTCACGCTCGACGGGGTGGGCCGCTACCTGGAACGGGTGGCGGCCCTTCCGGCCGAGCAGCGCCAGGCGCCCATCCCGGAGGTGGGGCTACTGGACCTCGCCGAGGGGGAGATCCCGGACCTGGCCCACGAGCTCATCGGGACGTACCTGGAGTCGGCGCGGCTGCTCGGCCAGCGCACCGCCGAGATGCACCTCGCCCTGGCCGCGGGGGACGATCCCGCCTTCGCCCCCGAGCCCTTCAACCCGTTCTACCAGCGTGCCCTCTACCAGTCGCTGCGCAACCTCACCGACGGGGTCTTCCAGCTCCTGCGGCGCGGCCTCAAGGACGTGCCGGAGGCCGCGCGGGGGGACGCCGAGCGGGTCGTGTCGCTGCACGGCGAGCTGCTGAGACGGTTCCGGACGATCGTGGAGCGGAAGGTGACCGCCCTGCGCGTCCGGGTGCACGGCGACTTCCACCTCGGCCAGGTGCTGCGCACCGGACGCGACTTCGTGATCATCGACTTCGAGGGCGAGCCGGCCCTCCCGCTCTCGACCCGTCGCACCAAGCGCAGCCCGCTGCGAGACGCCGCCGGGATGGTGCGGTCGTTCCACTACGCCGCCTACCAAGGCCTCGCCAACCTCGGGGCCAGGGGCGGAGCCGACGCCGAGGAACTGTCGCGGCTGCGGACCTGGGCCCACCTGTGGTACCTCTGGGCCTCCTCCGCCTTCCTGCGCTCCTACCTCAAGACGGCGGCCCAGGGCTCGTTCCTCCCGAAGGGCCGGGAGGAGCTGGCCGCGATGTTGACCATCTACCTACTGGAGAAGGCCGTGTACGAACTGCGTTACGAGCTGAACAATCGCCCCCACTGGATCGGGCTCCCGCTGAGCGGGATCCTCCAGCTCGTGGAGACCTCCCGGTGAGCGCGGTGAAGCCGGCGCCCGGCCTCGTCGGCGAGCAGGACGTCTACCTGTTCCACGAGGGCACACACGTGCGGGCCTATCGCTGCCTGGGGTCCCACCTCGGCGTCGTCGAGGGCCGGGCGGGGGCGCACTTCGCGGTCTGGGCCCCCAACGCCGAGGCGGTTTCCGTGATCGGGGACTTCAACGGCTGGGAGCCGGGCCGGAATCCGCTGCGTCTGCGTAGTGACTCCGGCATCTGGGAGGGCTTCGTGCCGGGCGTGGGCCGCGGAGCGCCCTACAAGTACCGGATCCGGTCCCGGCAGGGTGGCTTCGAGGTCTCCAAGGCGGACCCCTTCGCCGTACACCACCAGACCGCGCCGTCGACCGCGTCGGTGGTCTGGGACCTGGAGTACCGGTGGGGGGACGAGGAGTGGATGCGCGGGCGCGGAGAGCGGCTGGCGCTCTCGCGGCCGGTTACCATCTACGAGGTACACCCGGGCTCCTGGATGCGGGTGCCGGAGGAGGGGAACCGGTTCCTCGGCTACCGCGAGCTGGCTCCCCGGCTCGCCGACTACGCGGAACGTCTGGGTTTCACGCACGTCGAGCTGTTGCCCGTCATGGAGCACCCGTTCTACGGCTCGTGGGGCTACCAGTCGACCGGCTACTTCGCCCCGACCAGCCGCTACGGGACGCCGCAGGACTTCATGTTCCTGGTCGACCACCTCCACCAGCGGGACATCGGCGTGATCCTGGACTGGGTCCCCTCGCATTTCCCCGACGACGAGCACGGGCTCGTCTTCTTCGACGGCACCCATCTCTTCGAGCACGCCGACCCGCGCCAGGGCTTCCACCCCGACTGGAAGAGCTACATCTTCAACTACGGCCGCCACGAGGTCTCGAGCTTCCTCAAGAGCAGCGCGCATTTCTGGATCGACGTCTTCCACGCCGACGGGCTGCGGGTGGACGCGGTGGCTTCGATGCTCTACCTCGACTACTCGCGGCGGGAGGGGGAGTGGGTGCCGAACGTCCACGGTGGCCGCGAGAACCTGGAGGCCATCGCCTTCCTCCGCGAGCTGAACCAGAGCGTCTACCGTGAGCACCCGGACGTCCAGACCATCGCCGAGGAGTCGACCTCGTGGCCGATGGTCTCGAGGCCGCTGTACGTCGGCGGGCTGGGCTTCGGCTACAAGTGGGACATGGGCTGGATGCACGACACGCTCGAGTACATGTCCAACGACGCCGTCCACCGGCGGTACCACCACGGCGAGGTCACCTTCCGGACGATGTACGCGTTCTTCGAGAACTTCGTCCTGCCGCTCTCCCACGACGAGGTCGTGCACGGCAAAGGGTCGCTCTACGGCAAGATGGCCGGGGACGACTGGCAGAAGCTCGCGAACCTGAGGCTCCTGCTCGGCTACATGTACGCCCAGCCAGGGAAGAAGCTGCTGTTCATGGGCGGCGAGTTCGGGCAGCGGCGTGAGTGGGACCACGACCGGAGCCTGGACTGGCACCTGGTGGAGCAGGACCTCGGCCATGCCGGCCTGCAGAGGCTGGTGGGCGAGCTGAACCGCCTGTACCGCGGCGAGCCGGCGCTCCACGAGCGCGACGCCGAGCCCTCGGGTTTCCAGTGGATCGACTGCAACGACGCCGACAAGAGCGTGCTGAGCTTCCTCAGGTGGGGACGGGACCGGACCGAGGCGGTGGCGGTAGTGTGCAACTTCACGCCGGTCCCGCGCCCGAACTACCGCATCGGCGTCCCGTGGGGGGGATGGTGGGCGGAGCGGCTCAACAGCGATGCCGGCGAGTTCGGCGGAGCGGGGTGGGGCAACCTCGGCGGGGTCGAGGCCGCGCCGATACCGGCCCACGGCCATCCGGCCTCGCTGAGCCTCACGTTGCCGCCCCTGGGCATCCTGTTCCTGAAGGGGGGCGCCGGTGCTTGACCCCGCGCCCAAGGCCCGGCGGCTCGGTCTGTAGCCGGCGCCCGTGCCGGTACCGGTAGAATCCACTGATGGAACGCTACATCTGCATCCACGGCCACTTCTACCAGCCGCCGCGGGAGAACCCCTGGTTGGAGACCGTCGAGGAGCAGGACTCCGCCGCGCCGTACCACGACTGGAACGAGCGGATAACCGCCGAGTGCTACGGCCCGAACGCCGCCTCCCGGATGGTGGACGAGTCGGATCGGATCACCGCGATCGTGAACAACTACGACCGCATCAGCTTCAACTTCGGTCCCACCCTGCTGAGCTGGCTGCAGGCGGGCGCGCCGAAGGTGTATGCGGCCGTGCTGGAGGCGGATCGCCGGAGCCGGGAGCGCTTCTCCGGCCACGGCTCGGCCATCGCCCAGGTCTACAACCACATGATCCTGCCCCTGGCCAGCCGCCGGGACAAGAGGACCCAGGTCCTGTGGGGGCTGCGGGACTTCGAGCACCGCTTCGGCCGCCCGGCGGAGGGGATGTGGCTGCCCGAGACCGCGGCGGACACCGAGACGCTCGAGACGTTGGCGGAGGCCGGCGTAGCCTTCACCGTCCTGGCCCCCTCGCAGGCGCGCCGCGTGCGGCGGATCGGGAGCCGGGCGTGGAGGGACGTCGGCGGCGGACGTGTCGACCCCAGCCGGGCGTACCAGGTCCAGCTCCCCTCCGGCCGCGCCCTGGCCGTCTTGTTCTATGACGGGCCGATCTCGCGGGCGGTCGCCTTCGAGGGCCTCCTGCAGCGGGGCGAGTACCTGGCCGGCCGGCTGCGGGGGGCGTTCGTGGAGAGCCGCGACTGGCCCCAGCTCGTCCACATCGCCACGGACGGCGAGACCTACGGCCACCACCACCGCTTCGGCAACCGGGCGCTCGCCTACGCCCTCCACCACATCGAAGAGGAAGGCACCGCCCGGCTCACCAACTACGGCGAGTACCTGGAGCGCCACCCGCCGGATCACCAGGCGGAGATCTTCGAGCCTTCCGCCTGGAGCTGCGTGCACGGGGTCGGCCGCTGGTGGACGGACTGCGGGTGCAACTCCGGGGGGCGTCCCGGTTGGCGCCAGACCTGGCGCACGGCGCTGCGGCAGGCGTTCGACTGGCTGCGCGACACCCTCGCCCCACGGTTCGAGCGCGACGCCGCCACGCTGCTGCGCGACCCGTGGGCGGCGCGGGACGGGTACGTGGACGTGCTGCTCGACAGGGGCCCGGACAGCCGCGCGCGCTTCCTGAAGTCCCACGCCGTTCGCGAGCTGGACGGCGGCGAGGCGGTGCGGGTCTGGAAGCTGTTGGAGCTGCAGCGCCACGCGCAGCTCGCCTACACGAGCTGCGGCTGGTTCTTCGACGACGTCTCCGGGATCGAGACGGTCCAGGTGATGCGCTACGCGGGCGCGGCGGTCCAGCTCGCCCGCGACCTGTGGGGCGAGGACCTGGAGGGGGAGCTGGTCTCCCGGCTCTCCGCCGCGCGCAGCAACCTGCACGAGCAGGGCGACGGCGGGCGGGTGTACTCGGGCTACGTGAAGCCGAGCATGGTGGACCTGCCCAAGGTGGCCGCCCATTACGCCATCAGCTCCCTGCTCGAGGAGGCGCCGGCCCGGAGCCGAGTCTACTGCTACTCGGTCGAGCCCGAGGTGGAGCGGACGCTGCGGACCGGCCGGACCCGGCTCGTGGTGGGCCGCGCCCGCTTCACATCCGAGATCACCTGCGAGACCGCCCGCCTGACCTACGGCGCCGCGCACTTCGGAGACCACAACGTGAACGCGGGCGTGCGGGAGTCCCCCTTGGGCGAGGACTTCGAGGCCCTCGCCCGCGAGACCACCGAGGCATTCGAGGGAGCGGACATGGCCGGGGTGATCCGCATCATGGACCGGCACTTCGGAGAGACCAGCCATTCCCTCCGCACGCTGTTCCGGGACGACCAGCGCCGCGTGCTCGGGCGGATCCTCGAGTCGACGCTCGAGGCCGCCGCCACGCTGTATGCCCAGATCTACGAGAACCATGCGCCCCTGATGCGCTTCCTGGCCGAGCTGAACGTGCCGCAGCCCCGGGCGTTCCTGGCCACCGCGGAGTTCGTCATCAACAGCCGGCTCCGCCAGGCCCTCCGCTCCGAGGAGACCGACCTCCAGGCCGTCCGGGCCCTCCACGAGTCGGCCGCCCGGGAGGGCGTGCCGCTGGACGGCGACAGCCTCGGCTATGCCCTGGGGAGGCGCCTGGAGGAGCTGATGGAACGGTTGCGAGCGGACCCCGGAGACCTGGAGCTCCTGCAGCGGGCCGACGCGCTCGCGGCGCTGGCCGGCGCCCTGCCGTTCGAGGTGAAGCTCTGGCAGGTGCAGAACGCCTACTTCGAGCTGCTCGGGGCCGAGTATCCGGCCCGGGCGAGAGGCCCGGAGCCGGGAGCCCGCCTGTGGGCGCAGCGATTCCGCTCGCTCGGGGAGGCGCTCGGATTCGAGCTGGCGGCTCTCGAGTCCTGAATCGCGGAGGCTCGGGGTTCTTGGTCGCGTTACCGCGCGGTTAACCCCCAACTCCATCCACAATCCACCTCGAGTCCATGGCGACGGCGAGACGCGATTCCTACCTTGGCCGGTAATAACGTTCGCACCTCAGGTTCTGCGAACGGCGACACCGTCGCGCCAGGGGGGGTGGTCCAGTCCCCCCCTGGCATTTTTTTCGCCACGCTGGACGCGACAGCCGGGCGTCCTCCCGGGGATCGATGCCGTCGCGCCCGTGAATGTCTC
>Ga0268386_10000738_pt1 | contig 21325 bp, 19 predicted proteins | sample RVTome_15_FD_200260 | JGI IMG/M metagenome (GOLD analysis project Ga0268386, IMG submission 200260) | Soil microbial communities from uranium-contaminated site in the Upper Colorado River Basin, Wyoming, United States - RVT150D86... ...
TCACCGGCCTTTTCCAGAAGCTGACCGCTGATCGCTGATAGCTGACCGCTGCCGCCGTCAAGATTTCAAGTGTCCTTGGCTATGGTTAGAACGACCGGAGAGGGGCGTCGCCGTATACTGCCGGCTATGGGCCGCTCGCCCAGTCCCCATGTCGTGATCCTCGGCGGTGGCTTCGGCGGCCTGGCGGCCGCACGGGCGCTGGGCCGGGCCCCCGTTCGCGTGACGGTGGTGGACCGCCGCAACCACCACGTCTTCCAGCCGCTGCTCTACCAGGTCGCGACCGCCGGCCTCTCCGCCCCGAACATCGCCGCGCCGATACGCCGGATCCTCCGCGGCCTGGCCAACACCAGCGTCGTCCTGGGCGAGGCGGTCCGGATCGACGCCGCCTCGAAGCGGGTCGTGCTCGACCGCGGCGAGATTCCCTACGACTACCTGGTCGTGGCCACCGGGGCGGCCCACTCCTACTTCGGCCACGACGAGTGGGCCCCCCACGCCCCCGGACTGAAGACCCTCGAGGACGCGCTGGAGATCCGGCGGCGGGTGCTGCTGGCCTTCGAGGAGGCGGAGCGCGAGGACGACCCTTCGCGGCGCGCCGCCTGGCTGACGTTCGTCGTGATCGGCGCCGGCCCCACCGGCGTCGAGCTGGCCGGGACGCTGGCCGAGATCGCGCGCCACACCCTCGCCCGGGAGTTCCGCCGCATCGACCCCGCCCGCGCGCGGATCCTCCTGATCGAGGGGACCGACCGCGTCCTGCCGCCCTATCCTCCCGACCTGTCGCTGGCGGCGAGACGCCAGCTCGAGGCGCTCGGAGTCGAGGTCCGTACCGGCGCCCTGGTGACCGGCGTGGACGGCGAAGGCGTGCGGGTCGGTTCCGACCGGCTCGATGCGCGCACGGTGCTGTGGGCGGCCGGCGTCGCCGCCTCCCCGCTGGCCCGGACGGTGGGGACACCCGTCGACCGGGCAGGGCGCCTGATCGTCGAGCCCGACCTGACGCTTCCCGGGTGGGGCAACGTCTTCGTGGTGGGGGACCTCGCCGCCGCCGGGAAGCCCGGCAGCGCGGTGCCCGCCGTGGCGCCCGCCGCCATGCAGATGGGAGCCCACGCTGCCGGCAACGTGCTGCGGGCGATCGGGGGGAGGCCGCTCCTGCCGTTCCGCTACTCCGACAAGGGCTCGCTCGCCACTATCGGACGGCGGGCCGCAGTGGCGGACATCCGTGGCCTGAAGCTGCGGGGATTCCCAGCCTGGTTGGCCTGGCTGGGCGTCCACATCTTCTTCCTGATCGGGTTCCGGAACCGGCTGATCGTGATGTTCGAGTGGGCCTGGGCGTATTTCACCTACCAGCGTGGGGCGCGCCTCATCCTCGGTCCGCCCCCGCGGGAGAGGGCGCCCCCCGCCGCTGCCGGCCCGTCGGGCGCGGAGGAAGGCGGGTCGCCGTCACGCGTCCCCGCGCACCAGGTACGGTCGTGAAGGAACGCCAGGCTGCTTCCCACCATGCCGCCGCCGGTGGCCATCCAGCGGAAGCGCCGTCGGGACGGTCGCTGCCCGCCACGGCCGCAGCCGGGGAATACACCGTCGTGTACCGCCGCGGGCGCAAGGGGGGATGGACGGCGTCCGTGAAGGAAGTGCGGGGCTGCCGTGGCCGCGGGCGCACCATCCGGGCGGCGCGCGCCGCGGTACGAGCAGGGTTGGAGGCGCTCCTGGAAGGCTCCCCTCGGCCGACGCTCCTGGAGGATGTCCGGCTCCCCGGCTCGACGCGGCGCCTCATCGTCCGGCATTGGGCCACGATGAAGCGCGCGGCGCGCGAGGCCGCGCGGGCGCGCGGGGCGGCGCGCGAAGCCCTCACCGCCCTGAGGCGGGTCGGCGTCAGCCTGGCCGACGCTCGCGAGCTGCTCGGCCTGTCCAACCCGAACGTCAAGCGGCTGCTGCGCTGAGAGGTGAGGTCCCCGTCACGTGAGTCGGCGGCGCCCCGGCCACCCAGGTGGCACATCATTTGACAAGCGGGTCCCGGTACCGATGCCACGAGCCCAGGTAGTCTGTGGGGGGGCTGGAGGTCACGTGGAGACACGCCTCTTGGTGCCGCCGTTGATGGGAGGGATTGCGGGACGTCGGTGGCTCATCCTCGTCCTGGCATCGGTCTCGATGTTCGGTCACGCCGCCCGCGGCCTGACCGACGACCCGGCCGAGCGCGACGCCTGGCAGCGCCCGGCAGAGGTCCTTGACGCGCTCGGTATCGGCCCCGGAGCCGCGGTCGCCGACGTCGGCAGCGGGGACGGCTACTTCACCTTCCACGTGGCCCGGCGGGTGGGACCGTCCGGGACGGCGATCGCCGAGGACATCGACGGCGACGACCTCGCCAAGATCGAGCGCAAGGCGGAGGCGGCGGGCTTGGCGCAGGTGAAGACCGTCCTCGGCACGACCGGCGACCCGCGCCTGCCCGAGGGGGCGCTCGACGCCATCCTGGTCGTCAACGCCTACCATGAGATGGTGGAGCACGACGCCATGCTGCAGGGGATGGTCCGCGCGCTCAAGCCGGGAGGCCGCCTGGGCATCATCGACATGAAGGACGCGCCGGGTGAGCCTCGCGCCGCCTACCGGGGGCGGCACCGCCTGCCGGCCGAGGTGGTCCTGGAGGACGCCGACCGGAACGGCCTCGTCTTCCGAGGCGAAGAGCGGGGCTTCCGGCGGCCGCGACGGGGCGGCGAGGACTGGTACTTCCTGGTGTTCGTGAAGCCGGGAGCTCCGGCGGTGGGGTGAGCCGGCGTGCCGATCAGCCCGGGGCGCGCTCGACGCCCGTGCCGACCACGAGCTCGCGGTCGAACGCCTGCCGGAAACGCTCGCCGATGCGACGCGGCCGCCAGCCGAGCAGCTCGGGAACGACGAGGACGACCGACTGCTTGCGCACGCTGATCGACGGAGACAGCGGCACGCCAGGGTGGCAGCGCTCCTCGACGTCGTCGGCGAGCGCCAGCACGACGGCCGCCCGCTCGACGGCCCTGCGGTCCCCGGCGTCCAGCAGGGGAGCGTAAGGCTTCACCCCCGCGTCCTCGTCGCCCGCGTTGTGCACGATCGAGGCGGTGAGCGCCACCAGTCGGTGGGAGAACCCGTTCAAGTCCGTGGCGAGCAGGATCCGCGCCACGTGCTGGTGGCGGTCGAAGAAGTCCACGCTCCGCCCGACGTCCAGGACTGCGGCCGCGTGGGCGAGCGCCTCCTGGACCTCCGCGCCTGCCCTCCGCTCCAGCGCTCGCAGGATCGCGCCGGACACGGCGGCGCGGCGGACCGCGGCGGACGGGTTCCATCCTGAGAAGCGCAGCACCAGGCCGGCGACCGAGGCGTCCCTGACCTCGCGGGGCGGTGGTAGCTCGTCCGAGACCGCGCTCGAGGCGAGTCCCTCCCGGACACCCTGTCCCGAGACGTGAAGCTCGGCCGCCCCCAGCTCGTCCATGAGGGCCTGGACGCCCAGGCTGCCGCCCACGATGGAGTCTCCCCTCTCCTCGCTCAGGCCGGGGATCCTCTCCCGGTCCCGGAGCCGGCTGGAGGCGATCCATGCGGCGACCTCGTCGGTTCGCCTCCGCGTCAGCACGTAGCCGTGGAGCCGCACGATAGGGTAGGGCCGTCGGCGGCGGTCGACCTTCGCGATGTTCCGCACCGTCCCCCCGGTTCCCACCAGGGACTCGCCGCCCTCGAGCCTCCCGATCCTGGTGCGGGCCAGCAGCTCGCGCACGTGGGCCTGGAGGCGCCGGATCTCGCCCCGCCGGGGCGGGTCCGAGGAGATGAACCCGTCGCTCAACCTCAGGGATCCCAAAGGGAGGCTCCAGGAGCGTACTCGCTTGCGGAGCCGGAAGCGGGTGAGCTGGAGGCTGCCTCCGCCCATGTCGAAGGCGACGCCGCTCTCCACCGGCAGGCCCCTGACCGCCCCCACGAACCCCAGGTGAGCCTCCCGCTCGCCGTCGATGACCTGCACGTCGATCCCCACTTCGCGCCGGATACGGTCGATCAGGGCGTCGCCGTTCTCCGCCTCCCGGACCGCCGCCGTGGCCACGGCCAGTATCTGCTTCGCCCCGGCTCCCAGCGCGATCGCCCGGAAGTCGCGGAGGGCGTCCAGGGTGCGCTCCACGGCCTCCGGACCGAAGCGGTGACGGACGTCGAGGTCGCGCACGAGGCGCAGGGAGGCCCGGGTGCTCGCCAGGATCCTCAGGTGGCCGTCATCCTCGACCCCGAAGACGGCCACGCGCCCCGAGTTCGAGCCGATGTCGACCACGGCCACCGCCCGGTTGGCTGCCGGGGCCGGCGCTGCAGGCTGTGCCATCCGCGGACCGGGCGCGCTCCCCCGGCTACCGGGCGGGGCTGGCCTCGGGCTGGCCCGTGCGCCCCGCCTCGCGGCGCTCCCTGTACACGGTCCAGACGATGGGCAGCACGGAGAGGAGCACCACCACGATCGCGATCTTGTCGATGTTACGCGCCAGGTCGAAGCCGGGGACGAAGCGCTGGATCAGCGGCGGCAGGGCGTAGCCGGCGAGGACCATGCTCCATACCCAGGTGAAGGCGCCGATCACGTTGAAAGTGATGAAGGTCCGGAAGGGCATCCGGGTGATGCCGGCGACGATCGGGGCGAAGGTCCGTACGATCGGGACCCAGCGGCCGGCCACGATGAAGAAGGTACCCCAGCGCTGGTAGAACGTCTCAGTCCGGGTCAAGTACACCTTCTTGAATACGGGGATCCCGAGCAGGCTGCGGTCGTTCCACCCGTACATCGCCCGGCCGAACCAGGAACCGATCCAATAGCCGACCTGGTCTCCCAGGATCCCGCACAGCGGCACCAGGCCGAGGAGCAGGGGCAGGGAGAGGAGCGGCCGTCCGTCCTCCCCGATGGTGGCTGCGAAGATCCCGCACAGCACGAGCATCGAGTCGCCGGGGAGCAGGGCGAAGAAGCCGGTCTCGGCGAAGACGATGAAGCAGATGGCGGGCAGCCCGCCGGTCTGGATGAGCCACTGGATGCCCTCCGGCGTCAGCAGCCACAGCAGCTTCTCGACGTACTCCAAGAACCCTCCTCCAGCCCTGGATCGGGCGGTCGGCCCGCTCGGGCGAGCCGTCCAGCCGGACGGCGCAGTCGCCATTGTAATGGGCGCCACGGGAACCCGGGAGGCGCTCGCCCCGGGGACCACCTACCACCGTCGGGTCCGTGCTCACGAAGGCGGCCCGTCCGGCTCGCCCTACTCGAACCTGGCCTCTGCGATCACGCCCTGACGGGAGCGCCCGTCATTCGGGGGTGGTGCGGTCGCCGGTGACGAAGTCCTGGTCCACGACCGAGTCGGCCTCGCCGGCGCTGAGATAGCGGGGGGTGACCGCCAGGACGCGGTTGCGCCCCTGGCGCTTCGCGGCGTAGAGCGCCTTGTCCGCGGCGGCGAGCAGCCGCGTGCTGTCCCGCGCGTCGTTGGGACACTCGGCGACGCCCCCGCTGATGCTGACACAGCCCAGCGGCTGCTGGTCGCCATGGGGAAAGGGGTGGGCGGCTATCATCGCGCGGACCTTCTCGGCCACCGCGAGGGCCTGCGGGGCGTTCGTGTGGGGCAGGATCAGCAGGAACTCCTCGCCGCCGAACCGCCCGAAGATGTCGTCCTTCCGCACGCTCTCCTTGACCAGTGCGGCCAGCATCTGGAGCAGTTTGTCTCCCGCCACGTGACCGTGGACGTCGTTGTAGTTCTTGAAGTTGTCGATGTCGAAGAGGAACACCGCGAGCGTGGCGACCTGCTGCTGGGCCTGGTAGACGTGCTCGGAGAGGGTGTTCGTCATGTGGCGCTTGTTGAACACCCGGGTGAGGCCGTCCATGTCGGCTGTGACCTTCATCTCGATGTAGGCGGCGGCGTTGTGGAGCGCCAGGGCGCCGATCTGCGCTACCAGACGGAGGATGGCCTTGGCTTCGGAGGACGTCTGCTGGGGCCGGCTGAGCGCGATCAGGCCCACCGTCTCCTCGTCGAAGACCATCGGAGCGGCGAGGTCGGCCTCGAATCCGAGGAGCGCCGCCTGCTGCAGCTTCTGCCGCGTCACCGACGTCAGCCCTTCGAAATCCTGCCGGGACATGACCCGCTGCACGTCCGCCACGAACCCCAGGTCGCCCTGGCCCACGAGCACCTCGGTCCCGACCTTCACCAGGGAGACCGGCGGCTCGACTGCGGCCACGACGAGCTGTGCCGCTCGAGAGCCGTCCGCGGCGGCGCGCTGACGGCGGAGGAGCACCAGGGCCTGCTCCGGCTCCAGGCTGCGCTTGACGATGTTGAGGAGCACCTGCGGGATGCGCCGCTCGCTCAGCCCGGTGTGGAGCTCGCGCGTGAGATGGGGCAGCTCGTGAAGGAAGCGGGAGAGGAACAGGTGTTCCTCGCGGAGCACGTGCGACTCCCGCCGAAACACGGCCGCGTCGCGCTCGAGGCTGCGGATCCGCCCTCGAGCCTCGAGCGCCTCCGCGCCGAGCTGGGTCACTTGGGCGCGCTGCCGGACCAGCGCGGTGAGGGCGATCACGAGTCCCGTACCGAGGCCCAGCAGCAGGATGGTCGTCATGCCACCAAGCCCAAGCGCGCGGTGTGCCAACGACGGTGCCCAACCGGTCCGCGGCCGCTCTCGGTATGACCAGCGTAGCGAAGCTGTCCCCGACCGGGGACGGCGGCGAGTTTGGCTACGACCGGCTTCAGGCCGCACATTGCCCGATTGGACGACCTCGCGGCTCGCAGCGACCCGCTTGGGACGCGCACGGTAGCGCACCACTACCCACCGCGCACCCCGACGCGGCACCCGAGGGGGTTCGAGCCTGTGGCTGGGAAGCCTAGCACAACCACCCGCGCCGGGGCCTATCGAATGTACCGAACGGCCGGTCCGCCCGGACCGGGGCTCAGGGACGCGGCAGCACCTCTTCCCAGGGCAGTCCCGGCCGGCCGAAGTGACCGTAGTTGGTCGTGCCGCGGTAGATCGGCCTCAGGAGGTCCAGCCGCTCGATGATCGCTGCCGGCCGGAAATCGAACCCCAGGGCGAAGTCCAGCACCGCCCCCTCGTCGCCCGTTCCCGCGGTGTCGACGCGCACCGCCACCGGCTGCGCCACCCCGATGGCATAGGCCACCTGCAGCTCGACGCGCCGGGCCAGGCCCGCTTCCACCGCCTGGCGCGCGACGAAACGGCAGAAATAGGCGCCGCTGCGGTCGACCTTGGACGGGTCCTTGCCGCTGAAGGCGCCGCCGCCGTGGCGGGCCGCGCCGCCGTAGGTGTCGACCACGATCTTCCGGCCGGTGACGCCGCAGTCCGCGGCCGGGCCGCCCTGGACGAAGCTGCCGCTGGGGTTCACGGTGAAGCGGATGGACGGATCGCGCCAGGATCCCAGCGCGCGCGGAGCCAGGTCTGACTCCACGTACGCGCGGACAGCCTCCGGTTCGGCTTCGGGGGAATGCTGGGTGGAGACGAGCACGGCGGTGACGCGGGCGGGCACGCCGTCCACGTACGCCACCGAGACCTGGGTCTTGCCGTCCGGGCGCAGCCACGGCACGCGCCGGGCCCGGCGGTCCTCGGCGAGGCCTCTCGCCAGGCGATGCGCCAGCAAGATGGGCAGCGGCATCCGCTCCGGGGTCTCGTCGGTCGCGTAGCCGAAGACGATCCCCTGGTCTCCCGCCCCCTGCTCCCCGACCCGGTTGGTCGTGGGATCGACGCTACGGCCGATCTCCCACGACTGCCCGGTCACGAACTGGAGCACTTGGAGGCCGTCCGCGCTGAAGGGGCTCCGGGCGTCGTCGTAGCCGACCTCGCGGACCGCCCGGCGGACGATGTCCAGGTGGTCCAGGCTGCCCACCGAGCTGATCTCGCCCGCGAGGACCACGGTGCCCGACTTGCACAGCACCTCGCAGGCCACGCGGCTCCGGCGGTCCAGGGCGAGATAGGCGTCCAGCACCGAGTCCGCGATGTAATCGCAGACCTTGTCGGGGTGCCCTTCCGCGACCGACTCCGAGGTCAGGACCGCCGTCCCGCGCGCGGGGATGTCGTCGTTCCGGATGGACCGAACGAGCGTCGACGATCGCGTCATGGCCTACGCGGCGACGTCGGGCTGGGCGCCGGACCTGTCGAGGGGGCCGCGCGCCGCGCGGCGCGGCGTGAGCCGCAGCGAAAGCTCGCAACCCCGGGTGAGCGGATACTCCCGTAGGATGCGGTCGCGCCGCCCGCGCGCCTCCACCACGTCCGTGGTGCCGAGCGAGAGGCGGACCCTCTCCTTTCTCCAGCCGGGCAGGTGGACGGTGAACGCGACCCACCAGAGCCGGCCGTTGCGCCAGAGGTGGTGGTCGGGGTCGGCGGCTCCGTCCGCCGAGCGCGGCGAACGGACGGAGAGCGCGGTCCGATTCGCGTCCCGATGGAAGCGGCTCGAGGGAACGGCCCGGCTTGTGGCCATGGTGTCTTCTCCTTCCGAAGAAGACACCCGGAAAGCGCAAGAGCGCCGGACACTTCGTTGCCCTCGGCTCATGAGCCGGGGGCCACATCTCCTTTCGGCCACGAGGCCCGAAAGGACGGCACCTTGGGATGTCCGCCCAGGTTGCCGGGCCCGCTGGTGCGGGTCGCTCCGGATGTCGATCATGAATATGCACCAAGAGGATCGGCCTGGCAAGAGGGACTTTGTGTCATAGGCGGCGCCTCTATACTCGACCAGGGCCATGAGACTGGGCGCCGGGGGCCGGAGCGGGGCCTGCGGGCCGGGCGGGGTCATGGGCCTGCTGGCCGTGGCGTGGCTCGGCTGGCAGGCCTGCGCCCGCCCGCCGGCGGCGGCTCCGCCCGCGCCGGCTCAGCGGCTGGGAGCGCTGATCGAGGAGCTGTCGGAGCCAGGCGGCTACTTCGACACCGACAACCTGGTATCGAACGAGAGCGCCTATCTGAGCGTGGCCGACCAACTGGACGACGCCGGGTCCGGAGGGGTCTATCTCGGGGTCGGCCCCGACCAGAACTACAGCTACCTGGCCCGGCTTCGGCCGCGCTGGGCGTTCATCGTGGACATCCGGCGTCAGAACATGCTCCAGCACCTGCTGTTCAACGCCTTTCTGGAGAAGGCCGAGGACCCCCGCCGCTATCTCTGCCTCCTGCTGGCGCGGCCGTGCCCGGAGGCCGCTTCGGACCCGTGGGACCTGGCGCGAGGCCTGGTGCGGCTCGAAGGGGTCCGACCGAGCCGGGAGGTGTTCGAGGCGAACCTGAGCGAGGCGCTGGCCCACGTCGGCGAGCGCCTGGGGGTGTCACTCACCGGCGCGGACCGGGCGGCCATCCGTGGGATCTACGAAGGGTTCTTCGAGGGCCAGCTCGACCTTCGATTCCGCAGCCACGGGCGGCCGTTCAGGGCCCACCATCCCACGTACCGGTCGCTGCTCATGGCGCGCAGCCCCGGAGGGCGCGGGAGCTTCCTGGCCTCCGCGGACGACTACCGCTTCGTCCGCGACCTGGCACGCAGCGGCCGCCTCGTGCCGATCGTGGGCGACTTCGCAGGGCCGACGGCCCTCGAGTCGGTGGCACGGCTCGTCAGGGAGAAGGGGGAGAGTGTGCGGGCCTTCTACGTCTCCAACGTCGAGTTCTACCTGATCGGCTCGGGCCGGTTCGACGGCTACGTGCGGAACGTCCGCGGCCTCCCGCACGACTCACGGTCGCTGCTCATCCGGGCCTGTTTCCACTACGGCGCCGAGCACCCCGCACGCGTCGCCGGGCATCGGAGCACGACGGTGGTGCAACCCATGGCGCGCTTCCTGTCCCTGTACGACGCGGGCGACTACTCCACCTACTGGGACGTCTGCACGCGGGACTACCTGCGATGAGCCGTCGCCGCGGGCTGACCCTCCTGTCCGCGGTTGCCCTGGTCGGGGCCGGCGCCGCTCTCGCCTTCGGCGAGCCGGCGTCGGACCGCGTCCCGGTACCGGAGCCGTCCGAGACGGCGATGCGCTACTACCACAGCGGGAACGTGCTGTGGGCGGTGAGCAACGCCTGGGGCCTCCTGGTTCCGGCGGCTCTGCTCCTCACCGGCTTCTCGGCGCGGCTCCAGCGGACGGCGGAGACGCTGGTGGGCCGGCGTTTCTTCCTCCTGATCGCCGCCTACTTCGTGCTGTTCGCCGCCGTCACGTTCCTCATCGACCTGCCCCTGGCCTACTACATGAGCTACGTCCGGCCCCACGCCTACGGGCTCTCCAAGCAGACGCTCGGGAAGTGGGCGGGAGACGCGGCGAAAGGGCTCCTGGTCGGGATGCTCGTGGGCGTCCTCACCCTGTGGATCCCATACCTGCTCCTCGAGAGGAGCCCGCGCCGGTGGTGGGTCTACACCGGGATCCTCTCCGGGCCGTTCTTCGTGCTGCTGATGCTGGTGACGCCGGTCTGGATCGATCCGCTCTTCAACGAGTTCGGGCCGATGAAGGACAAGGCTCTGGAGGGCCGGATCCTGGCGTTGGCCGACCGGGCCGGTATCGAGGGGGGGCGTGTGTACGAGGTCCGCAAGAGCGTCGACACCGAGACGGTGGGCGCTTACGTGGCCGGCGCACTGAACACCAAGCGCATCGTGCTGTGGGACACGATCGTCGGGAAGCTGGACGAGCGGGAGCTGCTCTTCGTCATGGGGCACGAGATGGGCCATTTCGTCCTCGGCCACACGCCGCTTCTGATAGCGCTCTTCAGCGGCCTGGTATTCCTGGGCCTGTTCGTGGTCCAGCGCAGCGCCCGCTCGCTGATCGCGCGCCACCAGCGACGATTCGGCTTCACGGAGCTGTCGGACGTGGCGTCGCTGCCCCTGATCCTGCTGCTCTTCAACGCCACGTTCCTCGGGATCACGCCGGTGGCGCTGGCGGTAACGCGTCACTACGAGCGCGAGGCCGACCGCTTCGGGCTCGAGATCACGCGTGACAACCGCGCGGCCGCGACCGCGTTCGTCAAGCTGCAGCGGGAGAACCTCGGGAACCCGCGGCCGGGGCTGCTCTACAAGCTCTGGCGGGCCTCCCACCCGACGCTCGGTGAGCGCATCGACTTCTGCAACGACTACCGGCCTTGGGAGACCGGATCGCCTCTCGAGTACGCGCCGCTGTTCCGCGATCCCTCTCCGCCCTGACCGCTCGCCGCCTAGACGACCGCGCCGAACCGGCTGAAGAGGAGCCCCAGGATCCAGCCCGCGAGCGCGGCTCCCAGGGCCACCGTGGCGAAGGCCGCCCCCGACAGCAGCAGCGGCTTGCGGGTGAGCGCGCCCTTGAGGACGCCGACGGCCATGAGCGTCGCCACCGAGACGGCCCACGAGAGGAGCAACGCCACGGAGGGCGGAGCGAAGACGTACGGGAGGAGCGGGAGCACGCTGCCGATCACGAACGACAGGAACATCACCGCGAGCGCGACCGGCACCAGGATCCTGGTCCTCTACGGGATCAGCAGGACCTTCCCTGTCGTCCGGCGGCCCTGAAGCGCGCGGTGGGCTTCGGCGGCCTCCGCCAGCGGGAACTCGATGTCCATCCGCAGCTTCAGCTTTCCCTGGCCGACCCAGCCGAGGACGTCGGTGGCGCGGTCCACCAACTCCTCGCGCGTCGCCACGTGGTGGGCGAGGATCGGGCGGGTGAGGAAGAGGGAACCCTGTGCGGCCAGCACGGCGGGGTCGAACGGGGGCACCGGTCCGCTGGACTGGCCGAAGAGGACGAGCATGCCGCGGGGAGCGAGGCACCGCAGGCTCTTCTCGAACGTCGTCCGCCCCACGCCGTCGTAGACCACCCGCAGCCCGCGGCCGCCCGTGAGCCGCTTCACCTCGGCCTCGAAGTCCTGGCTCGAGTAGAGGATGACATCGTCGGCGCCGGCGTCCCGGGCCATGAGGGCCTTCTCCTCGGTGGACACGGTGCCGATGACGCGCGCCCCGCGCATCTTGGCGATCTGGCACAGCAGCAGCCCGACCCCGCCGGCGGCGGCGTGGACCAGGCAGGCGTCCCCGGGCGCGAGAGGGCAGGTGGTGCAGGCGAGGTAGTGCGCGGTCATGCCCTGGAGCATCGCGGCGGCACCCTGACGGGGCGTGACGCCGACCGGGAGCGCGACCAGCCGGCTGGTCGGAACCACCGCGCGCTGCGCGTACGCGCCGGGTACGCCGGTGTAGGCGACCTTGTTGCCCGGCCTCACGTCCGTGACGCCCGGCCCCACGGCCACTACCGTCCCCGCAGCCTCCTGGCCGAGCGTGAACGGCAGCGAGGGGGGCCTGTAGAGCCCGGTGCGGAAGTACGTGTCGATGTAGTTCAGGCCCGCTGCCTCGATCTGGACGAGCGCTTCACCCGCCCCGGGCGAAGGGTCCGGTACGTCCTCGTACCGCAGCACCTCGGGCCCGCCATGAGCGTGGACGCGAACAGCCTTCATCGGATGCCTCCCTTTCGCGGGGCCGGACACGAACCCGGCTCCTCGGCCCCCCGGGAGCTTCTCTTTATTCGCTCGGGCCGGCCACCCGCGGTGTCCCGCCCGAGCGCCGGGGGGCCTGCGGGGCCGGACACGAACCCGGCTCCTCGGCCCCCCGGACCCCCCTACATCCGCCGGTAGCGTGGGCCGCTGCCGCTTTCGCGGGGGGTCCACCGCGGCCCGAGGACGTCGGTCGCCTTGCAGTCCACGCAGTTCGGCGGATTCACCACGAGCCTTCCCTCGCGCCTTTCGTACACGCCCGCCGGACACAGGTGCTGATAGAACTTGGCCACATCGGCCGGCACGTCGTGGCCCACGACCAGATGGGACGGGAGGTCGTCCCTCGTCATGTTGCCTGACTTGAAGACCGCGTCGACCTTTGAGAACGTGAGCTTCCCGTCCGGTATTAGGGGCTCCTCGCTGACGGTGCGGCGCGGGACGTCGGCATCGCGCTGGGTAGCGATCCTTCCGCCCGGGAACGCCCCGCCGGTCAAGCTCATGAGCGCGGCCTTGATCCCGCCCAGGTAGAAACCCGACTGCTGGAACACGATCCTCATGTTCCGCCGGGCGTGGAGGTCGGAGACGATGAAGCTCTCGTCCACCAGGCGGTCGTAGTCCTGGAGCGCGGCCCGGGACGTGTCTCCGGCCTTGAGCGCGGCGAAGGCAGTCCGGGCGGCGAGGATCCCCGACTGCATGGCGTAGTGGATCCCCTTCAGCGACGCCACCTCCACGAAGCCTGCGGAGTCGCCCGCGACCAGGAGACCGTCCCCGTGGCGCCGGCCGGGCAGGGCGTAGTAGCCGCCCTCGGGGATGGTCTTGGCTCCCCACTCCACCATCTCGCCGCCCTCCAGGTAGGGACGCACGAGCGGATGGAGCTTCATTCGCTGGAGCAGGAGGTGGACGTCGAGGCTCGCGTCCTCGTAGTCGAGGCCCACGACCAGGCCGAGGGCGAGGAGGTTCGGCTCCAGCGGGTACAGGAAGCTGCCTCCGAAAGCCTCCCTTGGAAGGGGCCAGCCCAGGGTGTGGATCACCGCGTCGAGGGGCTTCTTCGTGTCCCAGACCTCCTTGACCCCGAGGGCGTACATTTGCGGGTTGGTCGAGGTGATCGCCTGCCAGCCGAGCCAGGCCTGGCTCAGCGCCCCGCGGGTGCCTTCGGCGAGCACCGTGATCCGGGCGCTCACGTCGGTCGGCGGCGTGTGACCGCTGCCCGGCCGTCCCTCGCGATCGAGGCCGGACGCGACGGTCCGGACGCCCCGGACGCGCTCGCCCTCCACCAGCAGCGACCCGGCGGGGAAGCCGGTGAAGAGGTTGACGCCGAGCTGCTCCGCCTTCTCCCCGAGCCAGCGCACCAGCTCGCACAGCGAAGCCACGTAGTTCCCGTGGTTCCTCATTGTCGGCGGTGTCGGCAGCCGGAACGAGCGCGACGAGCTCAGCAGATAGACACGCTCCCGCTCCACCCGCGCGCGGAACGGGAACTCGGAGTCCTTCAGCTCCGGGAACAGCGTGCGGAAGGCGACCGGGTTCACTACCGCCCCCGAGAGGCAGTGCTCGCCCAGGGATTCCGCCTTCTCGAGCACGGCGATCTCCACGTCGCCGAGGCCGCCGCCCGCGTCGTTGTCGCGCTTGACCAGGCCCGCCAGCTCGATGGCCCCGGCGAGACCGGCAGGTCCTCCGCCAACGAAGACCACGTCCATCGGGACCCCCTCGGGATCGGGGTCGTCCGCCACGATCAGGCGGTCCGTGGGCAGCTCCGGCTGGTGTCGCGACGGCACCAGCGGGCGGGTCCGGCCCGGTTCCTCGCTCATGCTCTCTCCGTCCGTCTCGGCGGTGGGCAGTCGGGCGGGAGACCGAGTCTACCACCCCGCCCGGGGACGCCTTCAGGCCTGGACGCCCGCGGTACCGGTCAGCAGCGGGTCGCGGCGGGCCGTCTCGCCCAGGGCCCATCCGAGGATGCATGTCGCCCAGAACGACGCTGGGAAGAAGGGCAGGCAGCAGAGCAGGATCGCGAACTGCGCGACGAAGCTCGCCACCAGGTAGAGCACGAGCGCGAGGACGTAGTTCACGAGGTTGCGCCGGATGAACTCGACGTTCTCCCGGATCTCGAAGCCGGCCGAGAGGCGGCCGAGCAGGGCGAACCGCACCACGGCCGCGGGCAGGTAGACGTAGAGCGCGAGCATCACCAGTAGCATCAGGGCATAGAGGCCCATGATGCCGATGCCGAGCAGCGCGCCGACCGCCTCCTCGGCGCTGCCTGAGCCGCTCATGCTCCCGAGCCCGCCCGCGAAGAGCGCGATCAGGCAGCCCAGCGCGGCCGGGACGGCGAGGATGGCGAGCAGGTGCGCGAGGTACAGGGCGGCGGCCAGGAGGCCGTCGATGAAGTAGCGCCCGAGGTCGTCCCAGTCCGGCAGCGGGTAGGCCTCGTTGCGGGCCGCGCGGCGGATCAGGGCCAGGAAGTAGCCGGCGACGAAGAAGGCGCCGATGATCACCGACGCGAGGAGGGTGAAGACGCCCCCCAGCAGGATCTTCCGTACCCAGTCCGGGTCGTCGGTCACGAACCGGAGGGCCCGCCCGAAGTCCAGCGTGTCGTCGGCGGCCGGGTGCGCTCCGGTCGTGCTCATCTGCGATCTCCCTTCTCGATGGGTCCGTTGCACGTCGTCGAGACGCCTGCCGGATTCAGGGACCGTACCTCGGCGGGCGCGGCCAGGCAACCCATCGCCGTCTCCGCAGCTCCCGCGCGCGGTCCCGGCGCCCTCATAATCTGTTGGCATGCCCACCATACCAGGGACGCTGGCGAGCGCCGCGCCCGGCGGTTCATGAGCAGCCCGGCCGGCCGACCCCCGCTCCGCCGGAGGCTGCACGATCTCGTCACGCAGTCCGTCGTGCGGCCGCTGCTGTTCGTGCTGTGGTCCCTGGTGATCTGGGGGACGCTGGTCGGCCTCGCCTTCGTCTACGCCGCGCTGACGCGGGGCCCGGCCGCGGTTGTACGGGCCGTGTTGCCTCCTTCCACCGGCGGGATCTGGGGCGGGTTGAACCTGGCGCTCGCCGTGGGCGCCGTCGCGGTGTGGATCGTCGTCGCCATCGCCGTGCTCCGGAGACGCCGGGGCTAGCGCAGTTCGCCGGGCAAACGCCGCTCCATCAGGCCGGCAGGGCGCGCCAGGTGCGCCGGAACGGGTCCGGCTTCTCCCCTGTACAAGGGATCGCCGCCACGACCGCGGGCGCTACGCTGGCGCGGGCCCAGCCCAGGCGTCCCAGGGCGGTCTCCAGGCGGTCCCGGAGGTCCCCGACGTCCACGATACCGCGCTCCGGTACCAGCTGCAGCTCGAACTCCTCCGCGCCACGCTGCGTGAGCCGGAACGAGTGCAGAGGATAGTGTTTGAACAGCCAGGCGAGCTTCCAGGCGTCGGCCTCCCGGCCGTCCGGCGTCAGGAACGTGCACTGCCGCCGGCCCGTGAAGCGCGTGATCGACCACCCGTGGTAGCCGCAGGGACAGGCATCTGGCGAGATCTCGCCGCGATCGCCCGTTCGGTAGCGCAGGAGCGGGAGCACGCTGGGCCGCAACCGCGTCACCACCAGCTCTCCCGCCACGGATTCCACCCACACGTCGGGAACGAGGGTGTGGAAGCGTCCGTGGGAGAGGAGGCACTCCCACGCGATCGGACCGGTGTCGGTGCTGGCGTAGTAGTTGACGACGGGGGCGTGGAGGGCCGCCGCGGCGCGGCTCCGCTGCTCGGGGGCGAGGTACTGGGCGGACGACAGGACGATTCGCGGCCGGGGGAGGCCGTCCCTGGACTCGAGCCAATGCAGGCCGTCGGGATCGGCGAACAGCACCGCGGGCCGGGCACGGAGGAGCCGCTCCAGCGCCCGCGGCCGCACCAACGAGATGCGGTGCAGCGCGCCGTCGTCCACTAGCGGCAGCCGGACCGAATACTCGATCCCGCCGGACAGCGAGCACAGGAGCACCACACGCGGCCGCGGCGGGAGCGTGACGCCCAGCCACCCGGTCCAGAACGCGAGGACCGCCCACATGTGCACGCAGTCGTAGGGGTCCTTGAGGAGCGTGACCGGCCGCCCCGTGCTCCCGGAGGACTGGACCGCGACCAGCTCGAGGTCGCGATCGGCCGGATCCAGAGCCGGCAGCTCGGCCCAGCGGCGCCGCAGCGTCTCGCGGTCGAGGAGTGGAAAGTGGCGGATGTCGTCGAGGCTCCTCAGGTCGCGGGGCGAGAACCCGGCGCGCCGCAGCGTCCGCGCGTGGTAGGGCGAGCGGAGGAGCGCGTCGCCCAGGCGCGCCAGCCTCGGTTCGAGCGCCGCCCGCGCCAGGGCTTCGTCGCGGATCCTGGAATGCAGCCGCAGGGACTCTGCGGACTCGCGGGCGCGGTCGGCCCATCGCCGCTGTCCGCCCGTCCGGCGTTGGATGCGGACGGAGGGGGCGAGCATGGCCGGGTTCACTCGCGCCATCCTCGAGCGGCGGCCTCGTTCTGGGCCGCCTGCTGCAGGAGCTTCGCGCGCCGCTCGGCCTCCGCCTTCCGCGCCGCCTCGGCCTTCTCGTACTCCACCAGGGTCTGGCGATAGTCGAGCTGCGCCACCCTCTTCTTCGACTCCTTGTCGGACTCCCCGGCAATGGTCCCGCCCACCATCGAGATCCACTTCCTGAGGAACTCCTCCTGACGGAACGCGTTCGCGCGGATCATCTCCGCGGTGAGGGGCCGGACGGCCTCGAAGAACGGGCCGAGAGCGCCAGAGGGGTCGAAGCGGGGGGCGAGGGCGCGGACCGTCTCCTCGCGCAGCGAGGTCGAGGCGAGCGCGTGGGCCAGCATCCCCATCTGCTCTCCCCAGAGCTTGTGCTCCCGCTTCGTCCACCCCGCCCAGGTGCTCCGGGCAGGAGGGACCACCCCCGCCATGCGGAAGACGTCGCTCACGATCGCCACCGAAAGGTCCAGCGGGTACGGCGACACCAGCGGTGCGGCCCGCAGCTCCTCCTGGATCCGCTTGAGTTCGAAAGCCATGGCACGGGCGCCTCGGGCGCCGGTCCGGCGGCGCCACCGGCGGCAATCGTGCAGAGATCCCCCGCCCCGGTCAACCGGATCCCGGGATCACCGGAAACGGGGCGCGAGGCCATCCGTCCGCCCGGCCCCGCGCGTAGGATGTCGGGGAAGGGGAGGTGACGATGGCCGAGAGTGAGAACGTAGCGGTGATCCAGGCCGCGTACGCCGCGTTCGGACGGGGAGACATCGCGGGTGTGGTGGACCGTGTGACCGAGGACGTCGAGTGGGAAGGCGCACGGGGGACGGCGGAGCGCCTGCCCTTCGGCGGCCGACACCGGGGCAAGGGGGGCGTCGAGCAGTTCTTCGCCGCGCTCGGCGAGCACGTCGAGTTCCAGTCGTTCCGGCCGAAGGAGTTCATCGCCCAGGGCGACCGGGTTGTGGCCCTCGGAGACTACGAGGCGCGGGCGCGGAAGACCGGGCGTTCCTATCGAGCCGAGTGGGCGATGGTCTTCACGCTTCGCGATGGGAAGGTGACCCGCTTCGAGGAATATACGGACACCGCCGCGGTCCTGGCCGCGTTCTGATCCTTGGGAGCGGAGGCGGCGCCGCCTCGCGTACGATGGGCGCGTGGACGTTGCCCTCACCCGCGAGGTCCCCCGGTCGATCGTCCGCTGCGAGCTGACCCACCGCGCGCGCGAGCCGATCGACCACGCTCGGGCCGTGGCCCAGCACCGCGCGTACTGCGAGGCGCTGGAGGACCTCGGGCTCACCGTCCTGCGCCTTCCCGCGGACGAGCGGTTCCCGGACTGCTGCTTCGTCGAGGACACGGCCGTCGTCCTCGACCAGGTGGCGGTCGTGACGATGCCGGGAGCGCCTTCGCGCCGGGGCGAGATCGCCGCGGTGGAGGAGGCGCTCCGCCCCTACCGTCGCCTGGAACGCCTCACGCTGCCGGCGACCCTCGACGGCGGCGACGTGCTCCGGGTGGGCCGCCTCCTCCTGGTCGGACGCTCCTCGCGAACCAACCCGGCCGGGATCGAGGCCCTCGCCGCGGTGGCGGCTCCCCTGGGATATTCGGTCGCCGCGGTCCCCTTCTCCGGCTGCCTCCACCTGAAGAGCGCGGCGACGGCCCTCGACGAGGAGACGGTCCTGTTGAACCCGGACTGGATCGAGGCCGGACGCCTGGACGGCTGCCGGACCGTCTCCGTCGCTCCCGGCGAGCCGGAGGCGGCCAACGTGCTGCGCGTGGGGGGCGAGGTCTGGGGCCATGCGGGCCATCCTCGGACGCTGGACCTCCTCGAGGCACGCGGCTACCGCGCGAGGCGGCTGGACGTATCCGAGTTCGTGAAGGCCGAGGCCGGGCTCACCTGCAAGAGCATCCTGTTCCGGGCCGGCTGAGCCGCCGCTCGATCGGCTCAGCGCGCCGGGCTCAGCAGCGCTTCCGCGAGCTCAGCCGCCGCCTTGGCGAAGCCGGCCAGGTCGGCGACCACCGCCAGCCGGAACTTCGTCTCGCCCAGAACGTCCTTGAGCGCCTCGCGGGCGGCCTGGCCCCCGTCGCGGAGGGCGAGGAGCGCCACCAGCACCCGTGACCGCTGGATCCCGTGGCGCAGGGCGTCGATGGCTCCCTTGCCGCGGACGTTGTAGAGGAAGTCCGAGTCGGAGACGATCACCCGGATCGCGTCGGGTCTCTCGTCGGCGTGGGTGAGGAGGAGCTGGAACGGGTAGTCGGTCCCGCCCCCCGAGTAGTTGAGCAGGAACTTGCGGGCGGTCTCCTCGTCGTACATCCACGGCGAGACCAGCGGCTGGCCCGACGAGTACACGACGCCGCGCACGATCCCCTTCTTGCGGATGGCGGACGCTGCGAGGACCTGTGCGGCGAGGGTCATGGCGTTGAGGCTGGCCGCCGGGTTGGGCATCGAGCCGCTGGTGTCGAGGTAGATCTCCACCGCGGGCAGGTCGGCTGCCAGGTCCGGAGGCGGCTCCGGCTCGAGCTCGCGGCGCAGCGGCCTCGTGCCCGCCAGGTGCCCCTGGGACAGGACCGTCGCCGTCCAGTCGATGGCCCGTGGGTTGTCGCCCCATTCCCACTCCTCTGTCACGGTAGGCAGGAACGGCTCCGGCGAGGGGCGGACGGCGGGCAGCTCGATGACGTGCTGGTCCACCAGGCGTTTGTAGTGCTTGCTCACCAGGGCCTCGCGGAAGGCGGCCTGCTGGGCCCCGGGCATGTGCTCGGTGATCCGGTCGATCGCGGCGAGCGGGTCGCCGTCCTCGCGCTCCACTCCCCCCGCGTCCGCGATCCAGCCCCGGGCGCCGGCCTCTTCGAGGGCGTCCTCCACCTCGGGGTTCCCGCCGAGGGCGCCGTCGTAGTCGTCCACGTCCGGCCGCGGCACGTCGGCGCCCATCGGGATCCGGTACGCGTTCTTCGACGGGTCGGGGATGTAGCGGAGGAAGCAGCAGCAGAAGTACGCGAACTGCAGGTAGATGCCCTCGAGGTCGTAGAAGGTCTGCGCGAAGACCCGGGCGTCGGCGCGGCAGCCGGGATAGTCCCCCTCCATCTTCGGGATGAGGGCCTTCGGCACCAGGGCGCCCGGCTCCTTCCCCCACAGCTCTTCGTAGATGGCCAGGTAGAAGAAGAAAAGCGGCGAGACGTCGACGGCCTTCCCCTGGCCCACGAATCCGCGGTAGACCGCGCACAGCTCCTCGGCCCGGGTCCGTCCCACGGACTCGTTCACCAGCAGGTCGAAGAAGAGGTTCGTGAGCGACTGCTTCAGTCCAGGGATGAGCCGCCGCTCCATCACCTCGAGGGCGGCGGCGAGCCCGAGGGTGTGGGGGTAGCGGACGTGGTGCCCGATCTCGTGGGCCAGGACCGCGGTGAGGCTGGTGGCCGCCCCCATCTCCGCGAGCAGCTTCAGGTTCACCACGACCTGGCGGGTCTCGAGGTCGATGTAGGCCAGGGGCTCGTCGCCGCTCCAGTGCGAGCCTCCTCCCCCCTCGTACGGCTGCGGCGGGCTGAGGCTGGCCTTCACGTCCCAGACCGCGAGGGCGTCGTGCCACGCCCTGGCCAGGCCGTCGGCGGTGGGGAGCGTGCGCCCCGCCTGCGCTCTGCCGCGGTCGGTCGGGCTCATCGCGGGAGCAGGGCTACCAGGTATTGCGAGGTCTCCAGGGTGACCGCGGCCCGCCACTCGTTCGCGGCCATCGCCCGCCAGTCCGCGGCCATCGGCTGCCGCCGTTCCAGGTCCTCCAGTAGATCGAGGCGCAGGCCCGGATCCGACACGGGCGCCTCGTCGCATCCCATCGCGCCGAGGAAGAGCGGCTCCTGGCCCAGCCACGCTCCCACCGCGGCCGCGTCGCGACCGTCCCCGCCGGTGCGCGATCGGTCGTGGACGCAGACCACGGTCGGCGCCAGGAAGTGGACCGGCCCCGGCAGGAACCGCGGGTCCTCGTGGGCGAGGTAGATCCATTCGAGGTGGACTCGGGGAGGCGCGTCCAGGCGCTTCGCCGGCTCGGCCAGCGCTTGGCGCGAGACGTCGGCCACCACCGACTGCAGGTCGGCCAGGCTCTGCCTTCCAGCGAACGCGCGGAGGAAGATCCTCCGGAGCCAGACGGGCGCGGCCTCGAGGTTCTCCCCGAGGTTCCAGCAGTCCGCCAGGATCTCCGCCCGGCGCGCGGGCGGCAGCCCCGGGAGCGACGCCGGGATGAGCCGCGTCCAGGCGAGCGTGAAGAAGCTCTGCGCCCCCGCGGAGGCGGGATAGAGGTACCCGAGCCCGATCCCCTCGGCGGCGAGCTCGAGATAGCTCGCCAGCACCGCCTCACCTTCGGCTGCCGACGCGTCGGCGGTATGCAGCCCTTCGGCCAGCGTCCGGGCCGGCCCTTCGCACACCTCGCGCCAGAGCGCCGGGTCCCAGCGTGCGAACCGGCGCTGGGCCTCGGTCTCGAGCCGCTCGAGGAGGCCC
>Ga0268386_10000739_pt1 | contig 21324 bp, 20 predicted proteins | sample RVTome_15_FD_200260 | JGI IMG/M metagenome (GOLD analysis project Ga0268386, IMG submission 200260) | Soil microbial communities from uranium-contaminated site in the Upper Colorado River Basin, Wyoming, United States - RVT150D86... ...
TGCCAGTCGATGTCGAGCAGGACGTCGCACCCCGCCGCGGTCCGGTTTTCCACTTCTCGCTTGCTGGTGCCCTTGTAGTCGCCGAAGACCAGGGCGTACTCCAGGAAGGCGTCCTCGTCGACGAGACTGCGAAACTCGCGCTCGTCGACAAAATAGTAGTGCTCGCCGTGACGCTCGCCTGGGCGGGCCGCTCTCGTTGTATGCGACACCGAGGGCCCCAGGCGGCGATCCCTTTCGATCAGGGCGCGGATCAAGCTGGTCTTGCCGCCGCCGGAGGGGGCTGCCAGCACGAAAATCCGCCCGCGGCGTTCGGTGTCGTCGCTCACTCGATGTTCTGGGTCTGCTCGCGCATCTGCTCGATCAGCACCTTGAGCTCCACGGCGGCCTGGGTGGTGCGCTGGTCGACGGACTTCGAACTCAGGGTGTTGGCCTCGCGGTTGAATTCCTGCAGCAGGAAATCGAGCCGCCGCCCCACCGGTTCGTCGAGATCGAGCACGCGCTGGGTCTCGGCGATGTGGGCGTCGAGGCGGTCGAGTTCCTCGTCGACATCGATCTTTTGCGCCAGGAAGGCGACTTCCTGCTCCAGGCGGCCGGGGTCTAGCGGCTGCTGGAGTTCGGCGATGCGGTCCACCATTTTTTGGCGCAGGGCGTTGCGAATCTCCGGCAGCCAGCCGCGGATCTGTCCGACCCAGTGTTTGAGACCGTTGAGCCGCTCGCGCAAGGCCTCATCCAGCTTGCTGCCTTCCCGTCGGCGGGCTTCGTGAAGCTCGGATATCGCCTTGCGCAGCAACTCCAGCGCGGCGTGGTGCAGCGGCCCCGGATCGGGCGGTTCTTCCTGCACCATGCCGGGCCAACGCAGGATCGTCATCAGACCGGGACTTTCCTCTTTTCCGGCGACGGTCTGCAGTTCGCCGTGGAGGCTCAGTACCTGCCGCGCCAGGGCCTCGTTGAGCGACAGTCGGCCGGTGCGCGCCGTGTCCTCCGCAGTGAAGCGCAGGACCATGTCGACCTTGCCGCGGCTCAGCGTTTCGCCGAGGACGTTGCGGATCTCGCCCTCGATGGGACGGAAATCTTCGGGCAGGCGCATGCCGACTTCGAGGTATCGGTGATTCACCGAACGGAGTTCCCAGGCCAGGCGGCCGAAATCGTGCTGCGCTTCGGCGCCGGCAAAACCGGTCATGCTGCGGATCATGCTTCTGCCTCTTGGTGGTATTGCGTTGGCGTCTGATCGCGGCGGGGCGCCGCTCCTACAAATTCCTGACGGGGCTGAGTAGAACCCGTAGGAGCGGCGCCTCGCCGCGACCGGCGCCGGCCAATGGTACCGGTTAGCCAAATGGAAGTCAGCGACGGCGGTACTGATATGATCAAATAGGTAGCTTTAACTCGCCCCGAGCCGAACGATTCCACGATGACCAGCCAGCCAAAGCAGACCCCCCGACCCAGCGGCCGCCGCGACGACGAACTGCGCAAGACGCGCATCGAGCGTGGCTACACGCGCCACGCCGAGGGCTCGGTTTTGATCACATGCGGCGACACCCAGGTGCTGTGCACGGCCACGGTTGAGGACCGCGTGCCGCATTTTCTGCGCGGCAACAACGAGGGTTGGGTGACGGCGGAGTACGGCATGCTGCCGCGCTCCACGGGCAGCCGCATGGCGCGCGAGGCGGCGCGCGGCAAGCAGGGCGGGCGCACCCTGGAGATTCAGCGGCTGATTGGCCGCTCGCTGCGCGCGGTTGTCGACCGGCGAGCGCTGGGCGAGCGCACGATCACGCTCGATTGCGACGTCATCCAGGCCGACGGCGGCACCCGCACGGCATCCATCACCGGCGCCTACGTGGCCCTGGTCGACGCCTGCCGCTGGCTGGTCGCCCGCGAGAAGCTCGAGTCGAGCCCCATCCACGGGCAGGTCGCCGCGGTTTCGGTGGGGATTTTCCAGAACCTGCCGGTGCTGGATCTCGACTATGCCGAAGACTCGATGGCGGAAACCGACATGAACATCGTCATGAACGACGGCGGCGGCTTCATCGAGCTGCAGGGCACCGCCGAAGGGCATGCCTTCCGGCGCCACGAGCTGGAGCGACTGCTGGAGCTGGCGGAGGCCGGGATCGCCGAGCTCATGGCCCTGCAGCGCGATGCCCTGGATTAATGAAAGGCAATCGATGACCAAACTCGCGCTGGCCAGCAACAACGAGGGGAAGTTGCGGGAAATCGAGCAGATTCTCGCCCCTTTGGGCTGGGAGGTTCGCCCGCAAAGCGATTGGGAGGTCGGTGAGGCCGTCGAAGATGGGCTGACCTTCGTCGAAAACGCGCTGATCAAGGCCCGCCACGCCGCTGAACGTACCCGCCTGCCTGCCCTCGGTGACGATTCCGGTCTGCTCGTCGACGCGCTCGATGGCCGCCCAGGCCTGCGATCGGCACGTTATGCCGGCGGGGCCGGCAGCGCCGCCAATGTCGAAAAATTGCTCGAAGAACTGCAGGACGTGCCGGAGGCAGATCGCGGCGCGCACTTTTATTGCGTCATGGTGATGATGCGCAGCGCAAAAGACCCCGCCCCGCTGGTCTCGACCGGCCGTTGGGAGGGCCGCATTGCCGCGGCGCCGAGTGGCGAGGGCGGATTCGGTTACGACCCCGTGTTTTTCATCCCGGAACGCGACTGCACCGCAGCCCAACTCCCCGAAGGCGTCAAGAACGCCATCAGCCACCGTGGCCAGGCGCTGGCGGGCATGATCAGCAAGCTGCGCCGGGAATTTTCGTCCTGAGGTCTATCGGAGGCGCTGCAAGCCGGTGTTGAGCCACCAGCCACTGGGCCTTTACGTGCACATGCCCTGGTGTGTTCGCAAGTGCCCCTATTGTGATTTCAACTCCCACGCCTTGAAAGGCGACCTGCCGGCGCAGGAGTACCTGGAGGCCCTCGTGCTCGATCTGGAGCAGGATCTGCCGCTCGCCTGGGGCCGGCCGGTCGGTTCGGTGTACTTCGGGGGTGGCACGCCGAGCCTGTTCAGTGCCGATCATATCGACACGCTGCTGAGCCGTTTTCGCGGCTTGCTGCACATCAGCCCCGATGCCGAGATCACCCTGGAGGCCAACCCGGGCACGATCGAACGTGACAGCTTCAGCGGCTACCGCCAGGCGGGCATCACCCGGGTGTCGCTTGGCGCGCAGAGCTTCGATGACGACTCTCTGCGCCGCATCGGCCGTATCCACGCGAGCGATGAAATCCGGCAGGCCGTGGAATCGCTGCACTCCGCCGGGATGAGCAATTTCAATATCGACCTCATGTACGGCCTGCCGGGCCAGACGGTGGCCAAGGCGGTGTCCGACGTCGAGCGGGGTTTGGCCTGCGGGCCAGCCCACGTCTCGCATTACAACCTCACCCTGGAGCCCAACACGGTCTTTGCGGCCGACCCCCCACCGCTGCCGGACGAGGAGCATTGCTGGGAGATGCAGGAGGCCTGCGGGGCGCTGCTGGCAGAGGCGGGCTTTGAAAATTACGAAATCTCAGCCTGGGCGAGACCCGGCAGGACCTGCCGGCACAACCTGAACTACTGGCGTTTCGGCGATTACCTGGGCATTGGCGCCGGCGCGCACGGCAAGCTCAGCCTGCCTGGTGAGGACCGCATCCTGCGAATCGCCAAGCAGCGCCATCCCAGGCGTTACCTTGCGGCACGCGAGGACGGCAGCTGGCGTGCGGACACCCGCGAGCTGGATGCCGCAGAGCGGCTGTTCGAGTTCTTCCTGAACCGCCTGAGGCTCGCCGAACCGGTCCCCAAGGCGGCCTTTTCCGCGGCAACCGGCCTGCCGGCCGAGTCCTTAGCGCCGTACGTGGAAACCGCGGTCAAAAGGGGTCTGCTGGAGGACCGCGGGGACAGCCTTGTGCAGACGGATTTCGGGCGCCGCTTCAACAACGATCTGCAAGAAGTTTTCCTGCCCTGAAGAGGGCCTCGAATGGCCTTGCATTCCGCTACCCGCCTCAGTAAACTGGCCGGTCTTTCGCGCCCCGACGGGCTGGATTACTTCGAGCAGGAATTGTCATGAAAGCTGACATTCACCCCGAATACCGTGAAGTGGTGTTCCAGGACGTATCTTCGGATTTCGCCTTCCTGACCCGCTCCACCGTGGAAACCGAGGAAACCATCAAGTGGGAAGACGGCAACGAGTACCCGCTGGTCAGGGTGGAAATCTCGAGCGCTTCCCACCCGTTCTACACCGGAACGCACAAAGTGCTGGATTCCGGCGGACGCGTCGACCGCTTCAAGAAGCGTTACGGCAAATAAGTGCCCCCCGGTGAAAAAACCCGGACCGACGCGGTCGGCCCGGGTTTTTTTGTGCGCCAGCGTCGGGAAGGGACCGTGTATTATTAATTGAAGAAGGAGGACCGAGTGGCTGAAAGACGCGTCGTCATCACCGACCATCAAACTCAGAAGAGCGCTGAGCTTCCCATCATCTCGGGCAGCGAGGGCGAGCCGACACTCGATATCAAGGGCCTTCCTTCCGAACTCGGTTTTTTCACATACGACCCCGGCTTCGCGGCGACGGCGAGTTGCACCAGCAAGATCACCTTCATCAACGGCGAACAGGGCATCCTGCGCTACCGCGGCTACCCGATCGAGCAGCTCGCCGAGCAGAGCACTTTCGTGGAAGTGGCCTACCTGCTGCTGCATGGCGAACTGCCGCCCGACAAGGAGCTGAAGAAGTTCGAGCGCGACATCACCTACCACACGATGGTGCACGAGCGCCTGAATCATTTCATTCACGGCTTCCATTACGACGCCCACCCCATGGCCATGATGGCCGGCGTGGTGGGCTCTCTGGCGGCGTTCTACCACGACAAGCTCGACATGGCGGACGCCGAGCATCGCTTGCTGGCGGCCAAGCGCATGATTGCCAAGATGCCGACCATCGCGGCGGCCTGTTACCGCTATCACATGGGATGGCCGACCGCCTATCCGAAGAACTCGCTGAGTTTCTGCGAGCGGTTTCTGCACATGATGTTTTCGGTGCCGGCGGAGCCCTACGAAGTCAGTCCGGTCGCGGCCCGTGCGCTCGACCTGCTGTTCATCCTCCACGCCGACCACGAGCAGAACGCCAGCACCTCGACCGTGCGCCTCGTCGGTTCCACCGGGGCCAACCCCTATGCCTGTGTTGCGGCCGGCATCTCTGCCCTGTGGGGGCCGGCGCACGGCGGCGCCAACGAGGCCGTGCTCAACATGCTCGGCAAAATCGCCAATGTCTCGCGTGTGCCGGAATTCATCGCGCGCGCCAAGGACCGCACCGATCCCTTCAGGCTGATGGGTTTCGGCCACCGCGTGTACAAGAATTACGACCCCCGCGCCTCGATTATCCGCAAGGCCTGCCACGAGGTGCTCGAGGAAATGGGCAAGAAAGACCCGCTGCTCGATCTTGCAATGGAACTCGAGCGCATCGCGCTGGAAGACGACTATTTCGTCGAAAAGAAGCTCTATCCCAACGTCGATTTCTACTCGGGAATCATTTACAAGGCGATGGGCTTCCCGGTCAGCATGTTCACCGTGATGTTCGCCATCGCCCGCACGGTCGGCTGGGTGGCGCAATGGCTGGAGCAGTCACAGGAGCCAACCAAGATCGGCCGGCCTCGGCAGGTCTACGACGGGCCCGGCGAGCGCGATTACGTCCCGCTGGAAAAACGCTAGTTCAAGCCAGCGCAGCTCTCGGCTCCTTACCCTCCAACAGCTTCTCGACTTCCGCCAGGCTGGCCCGCCTTTGCGGCTTGCCGTCGATCGGGCAGGGCGGCGCCTGGCGCAGCTGCAGTTCGTCGAAGATCAGCATCTCGATGGTGAAGGGTTCGCGGTCCACAACCACCACCGGTACCATCCGGTGTTCGCCGTCGTGCCAGCGGATCTGGCGCTGTTCCAGGCGGAACGGCACCTTACGCTCCATCAGGTGGTGGACGAGGCTGTCCGGGCCGTCGCAGAACACGTGTAAGGTGACGCGCGCGTGGCGGCCGGCGGTGCCGTCCAGCACGGCACCCACCAGGCGGCTGCGCAGGGGCTCGAGCAACCACATGGCCTCGGCTGCCGCAGCGCGCATGCGCCCGAGGTTTTCCCGGTGGGCCTCGCCGCCGTACAGTTGCAGGTACGAATGCAGGGCTTCCTGGACTTCGAGATTCGCCGGCAGGGCCAGCCGCTCGCTGACGCCGATCCTCAAGGCTGCCTTGCGCTTGGCCGCGTGGTAGTTGTATTGCCCCTCGGTGGCGATGATGCGGGCCGCCTCGGCGGCGACTTCGCGCTTGATCTGTTTCAGCTTCCTGAGATGGCGCGGGGGAAAGGCATCAGTTGATTTCGTACGGGTTCTCTTCCGTGGCGACATCCTTCAATCCTCCTTGTGCCTGAGGTTGCGTGGGCGGCAGCCGGCCACTTTCGAATACTTCCAGAATCGCCTCATCGTTGTCCAGTGTCGCCAGCAATCCGGTCTCGGGATCGATGCGTGCCTGCGCCAGCCCTTCGGGCATGTCGGGCGGACGGTCGTCAATGCCTTCTAGCGCTACGGCCATGTACTCGATCCAGATGGGCAGCGCGGCCCGGCCGCCGACGTCGTTGCGGCCCAGTTCCTCGTGGTTGTCGAAGCCGACCCACACGGTCGTCACAAGCTCGTCGTTGTAGCCCGAGAACCAGGCATCGCGTTGCTCATTGGTGGTGCCGGTCTTGCCGGCGAGGTCGCTGCGCCCGAGCTCCATGGCGCGCTTGCCAGTGCCGCGGCGAATCACGTCCATCATCATCGAGCGCACCAGGTACGCGTTCTGCGCACTAATCGCGCGCGGAGCGTGTGGACTCAGGTTTTCGTCTGCGGTCTTGCGAGCGATGCGGGCGGCCAGCGAGACGTCCGATTTTCGATACGCGTCTTCGCCGATACTCAGTTCAAGCGGTCTGAGCTCCGGCTCGGTGCGCGCCTCTTGTTCCGGTGCTTCGGCGATCAACTCCTGCTCTTCCTCACAATCATCGCAGAGGATGAGGGGCTCGGTCCGGTAGATGGTCCTGCGGTTGGAACCTCGGATCTCGCGGATGTATTCCGGCTCGATGAGGTATCCGCCGTTGGCGAAGACTGCGTAACCGCGGGCCATGCTCAATGGCTTCAATGAGGCGCTGCCGAGCGCCATGGTGAGGTTGTTGGGCAGTTCCTCCATCTCGAAGCCGAAGCGGGAAATGTACTCGCGCGCGGACTCGATCCCGATCTCGCGAAGCAGCCTGATCGAAACCAGGTTTCGCGAATTGACCATGGCTTCGCGCAGCCGCGTCGGGCCGTAGAACTTCTGCGAGAAGTTCTCCGGTTTCCAGCTGCGCTCGAGCTCGGAGTCCTCGAACACGATCGGCGCGTCGTTGATCAGACTGGCGGTGGTGAATCCGCGCGCCAGCGAGGCTGAGTACAGGAACGGCTTGAAGCTGGAGCCAGGCTGACGGCGGCTCTGCGTGACGCGGTTGTACTTGCTGCGCGAAAACTCGTAGCCTCCCACCAGCGCCTTGATATCCCCGCTGCTGGGATCGAGGGAAACCAGCGCCGCCTCGGCCTCTGGCAATTGGGCCAGATGCCAGTGGCCATCGTCATCGAAGCGGGCGCGGACGACGTCGCCCACGTTCACCACATCGGTCACGGTTTTCGGCGGGTAACCGATCCGGTCACGGCTGATGAACGGCGCCGCCCAGCTCATGCTTTCCATGGTCAGCGCGATGGTTTGGCCCTGTTTCAGGTAAACCAGTGCGATCTCCCCGTCCGCCTCGATGACCAGCCCGGGCGCAAGGCCGGCGAGGGCCGTGAAAGGTTTGAGGACCTCGTCCCAGTCGGCGGGGCCGCTTTCCGGGCCCACATCCACCTGCGCCTCGGCACCCCGGTAGCCATGGCGCTGATCGTATTCCAGCAAACCCGTTTCCACGGCTTCCTGGGCCGCGAGCTGCAGTCGGCTGTCGATGGTGGTCAGCACCTCGAAGCCACCGGTGTAAGCTTCCGGGCCGAGCAGGTCCAGCGTGCGGGCGCGCACCATCTCCGCCACGTAGGGCGCGGATACTTCCGCGGTGGCGCCGTGGTAGAACGCCATGTCGGGCTCGGCGAGCGCGGTTTGGTATTCCTCGCGGCTGATGTAGCCAAGCTCGAACATGCGCCCGAGGACGTAGTCGCGGCGTTCCAGCGCGCGCTTCGGGTTGCTGATCGGATTGATGCGCGATGGCGCCTTGGGCAGCGCCGCCATCATGGCCGTCTGCGCCAGACTGAGTTGTTTGAGGTCTTTGCCGTAATAGACGTCTGCCGCGGCCCCCACGCCGTAAGCGCGGTAACCGAGGAAAATCTTGTTGAGGTACAGCTCGAGGATTTCGTCCTTGTCGAGTTCGCGCTCGATCTTGAGGGCGAGAAAGATCTCCTTAATCTTTCGCGTATAGGTTTTCTCCAGCGTCAGGAACACGTTTCTCGCGAGCTGCTGCGTGATGGTCGAACCGCCTACCGACTTCTCGCCGGTGGTAAGCACGGTCCAAACTGCCCTCGAAATACCCTGGTAGTCGACGCCGGGATGTTCGTAGAAGCGGGCGTCCTCGCCAGCGAGGAAGGCTTGCGTCAGGCGTTCGGGGATGTCCTCGATGGAGACCGGGATGCGGCGTTTCTCGCCGAAGATGCCCATCAGTTTGCCGTCGGCCGTGTACACCCGCAGGGGCACCTGGAGCTCCACGTCGCGAATGGATTCGACATCGGGAAGGTCGGGTGCAATCACCAGGTAGGTGATCCCGACCGCCGCGGCCGACACGAGAAAAGCCGTTCCCGTCAGGATAATCAGCCATCGAAATGCTTTTCTCACGCGATTAACCTGCTATGCTAAGGGCCGTAAAGAGGGTTTTCCTGAGTTTCGAATCGTTGGCCCGGCGCCGGGCTTTCCGCGCGGCCGACCCCAACGATACGCCATTAGGGGGTGAGCATGGAAGCTCCAAACATCATGTCCGCAAGCCAACACGAGTTCAATGGTATGGTGGCCGCTGTCGCCGCGATCGAACCTGCCATTTACCTGGGACAGGCGCCTCCTGCTTTTGGTTCAGTTGGAATGTACCGGGTTCCGGCGCGCCCTGGCGCGCGTGCCAATTTTGACGTTGGCATTGAGAAAAGACCGGGTTTCTGTTAAATATTAGTCCCAAGAAGTGTCAATAAACTATTGTCAAGCAAAGGATTGAGACAATTGAAACTCTTCGGTGCGAAGCAATCACCAGTCATCGGGCTGGACATCGGGTCCTCAAGCGTTCGCTTGTTGCAACTCTCGCGTCACGGGCCCTCCTACCGCGTCGAGCACTTTGCCATCGAGCCCCTGCCGGCCGGCGCCATCATCGAGAAATCGGTTCAGGACATCGAAGCCATCTCCGAGGCCATCAAAGCCGCGGTGAGAAATTCGGGTTCGAGCTCGAAACATTGCGCCGTCGCGGTGTCGGGCTCGGCGGTATTTACCAAGTCCATCAGCCTGCCCGCCAATCTCGCGGATGCGGACATCGAGAGTCAGGTCCAGATTGAGGCCAACCAGTATATCCCCTACCCACTGGACGAGATCAGCCTGGATTTCGAAGTGCTCGGCCCGTCGCCTCGCAATGCCGACATGATTGATATCCTGCTGGCGGCCAGCAAGAACGAAAACGTGGAAAGCCGCCAGGACGCGCTCGAAGCGCTCGGCCTGAGGTGCAGAGTGGTCGATGTGGAGTCCTTTGCGATCGCCAATGCATTCGAACTCATACGCGAGCGTGAAGGCATTCGAAACACTGAAACCGTGGGCCTGTTCGATATCGGGCACGACCTGTCGACGCTGTTGATCCTGCGCGGCGGGCGGGTCATCTACACCCGCGAACATCCCTTCGGCGCCAGCCAATTGCTCGAAGAAGTCATGCGTCGCTACGACATGACCGCGGAGCAGGCGAGCTTCTACCGCCGCGGCGAGCCGGGCCCGGACGATTTCGAGGACGAAGTGCTCGAGCCGTTCATGCTCAACGTGGTGCACCAGATCAGCAGGGCGTTACAGTTCTACAGCTCGAGCAGCGAGTTCTCCAACATCCGCACGATTTTTCTTGCCGGCGACCTGGCCGCCCTCGAAGGGTTGACCGAAGTTGTCGAGCAGGAACTCGGGGTCAAAACCCACGTAGCCGACCCCGTTACCGGGCTGGAACTGGCGCCCAGCGTCGCCGTATCCGCCCTGACCAAGAACGCGCCAAACCTGATGGTTTCGATGGGTTTGGCCTTGAGGGGATTTGACTGATGGCAAGAATCAATCTTCTGCCGTGGCGCGAGGAAGCGCGCAGGGAACGCCAGCGCCACTTCATGTATTCCCTGCTCGGCACGCTGGTGCTGGGCGCGATCCTGGTGCTCATCATCGGCTTGTTTTACGACCAGCGCATCAACATCCAGGAAGTGCGTAACGGCAAGCTGCAATCGGAGATCAACCGTTTGCAGCAGCGCATCAACCGCATCAACGAACTTGAAAAGACCCGCGACCGTCTGCTGTCACGCAAGGCGATCATCGAGGAACTGCAGGCCAGCCGTTCGCTCACCGTGGAGATGCTGGACAAAATGGCCAAGTCGATACCGGTGGGCGTCACCCTGGAAAACGTTCGACAGCAGGGCACCAATGTCACTCTGCTCGGCTCGGCCCAGTCCAACGCCCGGGTTTCGGCCTACCTGCAGAGCCTGGAGGACAACGACCTGTTCACCGGGCCGGACCTCCAATACGTGCGCGCCTCGCAGCAGCCCGCTTCGAGGACCGAGCCATACGAATTTGCGATCCGGGTCCGCCTGAACCCCAGGCGCGAGCAGGCGCCTGACGAGGACGCCGATCAGGTGGCGGGGGTGAACTGATGTTTGCCGAACTCAGAGACCTTGAATTCAACGATATCGGCAGCGCGCCGACTTCCGTTCGCTATTTCATCCTGGCGCTGCTGCTGGTCGTCATCATGGTGGTCGGCTGGTTCCTGATGATCAAGGCCAAGACCGAGCAGCTCGAGCGGGTGCAGCAGCGGGAGCTCGCCCTGCGCGTCGAGTACGAAGAAAAGGCCGACAAGGCCGCCAACCTCGAAGCCTACGAGGCGCAGCTCGAGGAAATGCAGGCCTTGCTGGAAACGATGTTCCGGCAGCTGCCCAACCGCACGGAAATGGACAAGCTGCTGGTCGACGTTTCGCAGACCGCCCTCGGGGCCGGGATCGACGTTCAGTTGTTCCAACCCAATGCCGAAACGCACCATGATTTCTACGCTGAGCGCCCTATTTCGGTTCGGATGCTGGGCGATTATCACCAGTTCGGCGAATTCGTGGGGGGCGTCGCTTCTCTGCCCAGGGTTGTGATCCTCACGATGCACGACATTTCGCTGCGGCGCGCCAATGAACGCGATATCGGCGTCACCGCGAGTGACGGGCGGCTGATTCTGGAAGGCACGGTGAAGACCTACCGTTATATCGACGAGGAAGAGGCGATAGCCAGGGCACAGGCGCAGCAAGGGAGTGCGCGATGACGGTGATCGGCAATTCAATACTCAGGGGGCTGGCGCTCATTTTGGCCGCAGCATTGCTGGCCGGCTGTGCGGGCGACCAGGATGATCTCAACCGTTATATTGCCGAGGTGAAGTCGCGGCCGCCGAGCCCGATCCCACCGATTCCACCCGTGCGGACCTACACGCCTTACGACTACGAGGGCCTGCTGGGGCGCGATCCCTTCAGGCAGTCCACCAGCGAGGGCGCCGACGAGGTTGCCGCGAACACGAGCGGTAGCGGGCCGCGGCCGGACCTGCAACGGCCCAAGGAATACCTGGAGCGCTTTGAGCTTGACACGCTGCAGATGGTGGGGACGTTCAACAAGGCGGCCAATGAATGGGCGCTCGTCAGGGATCCGGACGGCGTGGTCCACCGCATCGCGGTCGGTAATTACATAGGCAAGAATTACGGGCGGGTGCTGAGCATCCAGCCCGACGAAGTGGAACTGAGCGAGTTTATCTCCAACGGTGCGGGCGGCTGGTTGGTTCGCGAAGCCGAGATTGCGCTAGGGGGAGGTTAGGTGGGTAATTCGGGCGGCGGTTTTCAGGCTGGAACGCCTTGTGACGCCGCGGGGGAGAGCGAAGCAGCTTCAGAGGCATAGCCATGAACAAGGATAGGATGTCAATTGACCCGCAACACTGTGGGAGAGGGCGCAGCATGCGTAACCAGGGAAAGGGATTTCTGATTGGACTGGGATTGATCTTGGCGGTCGTTCCGGCGATGGTGGTTCTGGCCGATACGGCAGTCACCGGCGTCAGTCACCGAATCGCATCGGACGGCAGCATCGAGATTTCGCTGCAGACTACCGGCGACGAGCCAGAGGTCAGTGTTTTTGCGACCGAGACGCCCGCACGGATCATCCTCGATCTTGCCGACGCTGAATACAGTCAGGCCACGGACCCGGTGTCGGTGGGCGCGGGCCCCGTCCAACGCTACTCGGCCGTCGGGGCCGGTGGCCGGACCCGGCTCGTGGTCGAGCTGTCACAGCCTTCGGCCTACGACTACTCGGCCGGCCCCGGTGAGGTCGTATTGACCGTTTCTGGCGGCGCCGTCGCCAGCGCGGCCGGAGCCTCTTCGGTGGCTGCCGCGCAGACGACCAGCCGCGGCACCGGTGACTACACGGTGGCCGGTATCGATTTCCGCCGCGGCGAAGACGGCCAGGGCCGCGTGATCGTCAGCCTCGACCGTCCCGGTGCGAACATCAACATCGAGGAAGGCGCTGAAATGGTCAATCTCGATATCTTCAACGCTGATCTGCCCGATCGCCTGCGCCAGCGCCTGGACGTGACGGACTTCGCGACACCGGTCAACCTGATCGATCCCACGCGAATGAACAACGGCGTGCGCATCGCCATGAAAGTTTCGGGCGTCTATGAGCACATGGTGTACCAGACCGGCCAGGACATCGTGGTCGAGGTCAGCGCGCCGACCCGGATCACCACCGAGGTCGAACAAGAACTGAAGTTCTTCGAGGAGAAGGAGTACACGGGCGAGCGCGTGACCTTCAACTTCCAGAACATTCCGGTACGTTCGGTCCTGCAGCTCATCGCGGACGTGTCCGACCTCAACATCGTGGTCGCCGACAGCGTCGGCGGCAACCTCACGCTGCGACTGACCAACGTTCCCTGGGACCAGGCGCTCGACATCGTGATGGACGCGCGCAATCTCGACAAACGCCAGAACGGCAACGTGATCTGGATCGGCCCGACCCAGGAAATCGCCAACCGCGAGCAGCAGTTGCTCAAGGCCCAGCAGGACCGCCGGATCCTTGAGCCGTTGCAGACCGTGTTGATCCCGATGAATTACTCGAAAGCGGTCGACATGAAGCTGTTGATCGAAGAGTCGACCAACCAGGTCGACGCCGAGTACGGGCTGCTGTCGGAACGCGGATCGGTCACTGTCGACGAGCGCACGAACACGCTGTTGATCACCGATACGGCTGAGCGCATCGTGGAAATCCGCGAGCTGCTCACCGAGCTGGATTACGCCGTGCGCCAGGTGCAGATCGAATCCCGCATCGTCATCGCGAACTCCGACTTTGCACACGAACTGGGTGTCCGTTTCGGTGCGACCCTGTTGCATGACGGCAGCAACATTGGCGTGATCGCGGCCGACGGCGGCGCGGCGGATATCATCAATCCCGCCATCAATCCGCGTGACGACGGGCTGCTGGACATTCCGTCCTATCCCGGCCGTTACCAGGTCAACCTGCCGGCCTCCAACCAGAATGCCACCAGTTTGGGCCTGTCGTTCTTCACCGGAAGTCACGTGCTCCTCGATCTCGAACTGTCGGCGCTGGAGTCGGAGGGCCACGGCGAGGTGGTCTCGACGCCGCGCGTGGTGACCGCCAACCAGGCCGAAGCCTTCATCCAGCAGGGCGTGGAGATTCCGTACGAGAACTCGACCTCATCGGGCGCAACGGCCGTGAGCTTCAAGGAAGCCGTGCTCGAGCTCAAGGCGACCCCGTTGATCACGCCGGATAACCGCATCCAGCTCGATCTCGCGATCAAGCAGGACACCGTGGGCGAGATCTTCCAGACTTCGCGCGGCGGATCGGTGCCTTCCATCGACACCCGCGAGCTGAGCACCACGGTACTGGTCGAGAATGGCGACACCGTCGTGCTGGGCGGCATCTTCCAGGATGAGAAGAACAGCACGGAAGACAAGGTGCCATGGCTGGGCGACATCCCGTACATGGGGGCGCTGTTCCGCCGCCGGGCAAACGAGATCGGCAAACGCGAGTTGCTGATCTTCGTCACGCCGACTATCGTGGAAGAACGCCCGCAGCTTTGAGGGCAGAATAGTCAGGGACAAGGAAAGCCCGGATTCAATCCGGGCTTTTTCTTATGGAAACAGGCCACGTCACACTCCATGAGGGCAGGACAGCGTTGCTCATCAGCGTGCCGCACGCCGGCACCCTGATTCCTGCCGGCATCAAGGAGCGCATGCAGCCGGAGACGCTGTTCCTGCCCGACACCGACTGGTTCGTCGACAAACTGTACGGTTGGGCGCCGGTCGAAGGCGCCAGCCTGCTCACTACCCATTGGTCGCGCTTTGTCATTGACGTCAACCGTCCACCGGACGACGCGCCGCTGTACGATCGGCCGGGTACCTCCCTTGTCCCACAGACGACCTTTCAGGGAGCGCAGATTTACCGCGACGGCCAGGCACCTGATGCAGAGGAAATCGAGGAACGCAAGGAACGTTACTGGCAGCCCTACCACGATCTCCTGGCCGCAGAGCTGCATAGAATCCATGATCGCCATGGCTTTGCCGTGCTGCTCGACGGGCACTCCATCCGCAGCGCGCTGCCGAACCTGTTCGAGGGTGAACTCCCGCATCTCAACCTGGGGAGCAACGACGGCGCGAGCGCCGATCCGTCACTGGTCGACGCCGCGTGGGGCCTGCTCATGCAATCCAACTTCAGGGCCGTGCGGGACGCGCGCTTCAAGGGCGGGTACATTACGCGGCACTATGGCCGGCCCGATGACGAGGTGCACGCCATCCAACTCGAGATCGCACAGCGGGCGTACATGCCCGAGTTCCCGCCGCAATGGGACCGGGCGAGATCGCATGACCTCATCAAGTTGCTGAAGCGCCTGGTGGCCGCCTTCCAGGCCTGGCGTCCGGAACGACCAAAAAGTCTTGAGTAATCGGGGGATTTTTTGCCATCGCCTGCTAACGCCCAACGGCTGGTTGCGGGATTCCCTCGTTCGCGTCGATGCCCTGGGCCACGTCCTGTCCATCGAGGCGGGCCGCGCCAGTGAGGCGGACGAGGTTCTCCGAGGCCCGGTGATCCCCGGCATGCCCAACTGCCACAGCCACGCCTTTCAGCGCCAGATGGCCGGCTTGGCCGGCTACGCGGGTCCGGGCAAGACCGACAGCTTCTGGACCTGGCGGGACGCCATGTACCGCTTGGCGAACCGGCTCAGCCCGGACGCGCTTCAGGCCATCGCGTTGTGGCTTTATGTAGAAATGCTGGAAGCCGGCTTCACGAGTTGCGCCGAGTTCCATTACATCCATCACCGAGCGGACGGTGAACCCTACGATGCCATCGACGAGACCGGCGCAAGGCTCATCGAGGCTGCTTCCGAGGCCGGCCTCGCCCTCACGCTTCTACCCGTTCTGTACTGCAGGGCCGGCTTCGAGCGGGAGACGGTGCGGGAGGAACAACGGCGTTTCGCGAACAGCCCGGACCGGTTCCTGAGGCTCTTCGAAGCCAGCCTTGACCGGGTCGGGGATGATCCGCATCATGTGGTCGGCTTGGCTTTTCATTCCCTTCGGGCGGTTTCGAAAGAGCAGATCGAAGAAGTACTGGGTGCCGAGGGCGGCCGGGCGGCCGCCGTGCACATCCACGTGGCGGAGCAGGCGGCGGAGGTCGAGCAATGCCGGGCGGCTTACGGAGCGCGGCCCGTGGAGTGGTTGCTTTCGAACACGGCAGTCGATGACCGTTGGTGCCTGGTGCATGCCACGCACATGGAGCCTCGGGAATACGACGCCGCGGCGGCCAGCGGGGCCGTCGCCGGCCTGTGCCCGACCACGGAGGCCGACCTGGGGGACGGATTCTTCGAAGCGGAATACTGGTTGGGGCAGGGCGGGCTGATGGCGATCGGCAGCGACAGCAATCTGCGGGTCTCGCCAACCGAAGAACTGCGCCTGCTGGAGTCGGGCCTGCGACTGAGGGCCGGGCGGCGTAACATACTGTCCGGCGAGGACCGGAGCTGCGGAAGGTTTCTTTACGAGGCAGCCGCCGAAGGTGGGCGGACGGCCCTTGGCCAAGCCGTCGGAAGGATTGCCGAGGGGTTTCGCGCCGACCTCGTCGAACTCGACGAATCGCATCCCATGCTGCAAGCCGTCGAGGACGACGACATCCTGGACCGGTACGTTTTTGCAGGAGACAGAAGCATGGTTCGATCCGTGTTCGTGGCAGGGCGAAAGACGGTGAAGGAAGGTTTTCACGAAGCCAGGGACACCGCCGCCGCGGGGTTCGTGGCGGTCATGGAGGAGCTGGGCGAATGAACGATAAATTGCCATTTTCGGACGCCTGCGAGCGCAACAAGCAGCCGATTTTGGAGGTGCTGGAAAAACACCTCCCAAACCGGGGTTTTGTGCTCGAGATAGGCTCCGGCACGGGTCAGCATGTCGTTTACTTCGCCGAGAAAATGAAAAATCTCAAGTGGCAGCCGTCCGACGTCGCGGAGAACCTCCCCGGCTTGGTGGCGCGCATCGAGGCTGAGGGCGGCGACAACATCAAACCACCCATTGAGCTCGACGTCCTCAGCGAAGACGCCTCGGCATGGCCCGAGCGCGTACTGAGTGCCGCATTTTCTGCCAACACCGCCCACATCATGCCCTGGTCGACCGTGCGCGCCATGTTTGCGGGGGTCGGCAAGCGGCTGAAGGAGCGGGGCGTGTTCTGCCTCTATGGGCCGTTCAACGAGCGCGGCAAATACACCTCGGATTCGAACCGGGCTTTCGACATGCAGCTCAAGACCCAGTACACGGAGATGGGCCTGCGCGACGTGCAGTCGCTGGAAGCCCTGGCGAAAAAGAACGACATGCGGTTGATCGACCAGGTCCAGATGCCGGCCAACAACCAGACGCTGGTATTCATTCGCAATGACCGTCCTCGGAGATAAGCCGGATGAGCGGGATGCTTTCGGAGAGGGGCGACCTGGTTTCCCAGGCAGCCGCCCTGCTGGACGGCGAGCGTGACCGCATCGCCAACGCGGCCAACCTGTCCGCGCTGTTGTTTCATGCGCTGGACGAAGTCAACTGGGTGGGCTTCTATTTCGCCCGCGGCGATGAACTCATCGTCGGGCCTTTCCAGGGAAAACCGGCCTGCGTGCGGATACCCTTCGGGCGTGGCGTTTGCGGAAAGGCGGCCGCCAGCCGCGAGACCCTCCGCGTCGCCGACGTCCACGCCTTCGAGGACCACATTGCCTGCGATGCCGATTCCCGCTCGGAGATCGTGCTTTCGCTCATCAAGGACGGCGAGTTAATCGGCGTGCTCGACATCGACAGCCCACGTCGCGAGCGTTTCACCGCCGCGGACGAGGCACTGCTGGGCGAAATCACCGACCTTTACGTGAATTCGTTCGATTAACTGTGTGGGCGCCGCCGCAGCGGTTGGCACAGGGATGTGCCAACGCCCGAAGGGCGCGAGCCTTTGAAAACCGCGCTTTTCAAAGGCGAGATGCAAGTGGGCCAGGACGGCCCATCTTGCTCATTCCTGTAGGAGCGGCTTTAGCTGCGACGGTCGCGGCGGGGGCGCCGCTCCTACAAGCTCTCGCTAACGCCACCAAGTAAATTGGCACAGGGATGTGCCAACGCCCGAAGGGCGCGAGCCTTTGAAAACCGCGCTTTTCAAAGGCGAGATGCAAGTGGGCCAGGATGGCCCATCTTGCTCATTCAACAAGCTGCTTGCCGCGCACCATGTGCGCGATTTTTCCCCGGCCCTGAGCCTCAGCCCAATCCGGGTCGAGTTCGACAACCACCAGCGTGCCGGTCGCCAGGCGCTTCACGTCCTTGCTCTCCTTCGGCGAAGTGGTCTCGAACATAAGCTCTTCCAGGCCGGGGTTGTGACCCACCACCAGGGTGCTGTCGCATTCGGCGAAGGCATGATCGAGCACGTTGATCAGCGTTCGTATCGAAGCGCCGTAGAGCTGGGGAAGGAAGCGGGTGCGCTGTTCCAGCTCGGCAATGGTTTCGACCAACGGGGCCAGTGTTTCACGGGTCCTCTGGGAGGGCGAGCACAGCACCATCTCCGGACTCGCCAGGTTTTCCTGGATCCAGTCCGCGACCTCGCGGGCGTGAGCCGTGCCGTCGACGTTCAGCGGCCGCGAAAAATCGTCCGGCATGGAGCCGTAAGGAACGGCCTTCGCGTGTCTCAGAATCATCAGTGTCTGCATCAGTTTCGCTCCTTGACGGCAGCATGCCAGTCTTCCAATAGCACGTTCCCGCCGCTGACAATCAAGCCCACCCGGCGTCGGGAGAACAGGTCGGGGTAGCGGGCAATTGCGGCCAGCACCGTGGCCGACGAGGGCTCGATGACAAGGCGCAAGAGCTTCCAGGCCACGGCCTGGGCCGCGCGGATCTCCTTGTCGCTGACCGCGACCACGCGTGACACCAGCCGGCTGATCAGCGCAAAGTTTCGCACTCCGATGACGGCACGCAGTCCGTCCGCGATGGTGTCGCTTTGCCAGTCGTCCACGCGGCTACCGCGCTCGAGGCTTGCGATGGTGTCCGAAGCGCCCTCGGGCTCGACGCCGATGACGGACACGCCCTGGGTTGCGGCAGCCAGCGCGCAACCACTGATGAGCCCACCTCCGCCGACCGGCACCACCAGCATTTCGAGCCGCGGATCCTCGCCGAAGAGTTCGAGCGCGCAGGTCCCCTGGCCGGCGATGATCTCCAACCGGTCGAAGGGGTGCACAGCGATCATCCCTTTTCCGGTCAGGGCCTCCAGCCCCGCTTCCCGGCCGCGGCTGTTCGGCTCGCAGAAGTGGACAGTACCGCCGTAACCCTGCACGGATTCGACCTTGGTGACCACGGAATCCTCCGGCATGACGACGTGTGCCTGGCGCCCGCTGAGTCGCGCCGCAAGCGCCAGCGCGGCCCCGTGATTACCCGAGGAATGGGTCGCCACGGCAAGCTTTTCGGCGCCGGATCCCTCATCGTCCAGCGCTTCGTCCAGGCACAGGATGGCGTTGCTCGCGCCGCGGAACTTGAACGAGCCCGTGCGCTGGAAGTTCTCGCACTTGACGGTCAGCTTACATCCGGCCCATTCGTCCAGGTCCGGATCCCGCAGGATCGGAGTCGGTTTGATCTGGTGCTGAATTCGCGCCCGCGCTAAATGGACGTCCGTCACGTCCGGCAGGTCGAGTTTCGGGTCCGGCATCCCCATATAATAGGCGTTTTGGTCAACAGGAATAGATGAATGATGAAGGGCCCCGCCGGGAAAGCCATCCTGCGATCGGATTACACGCCCTATCCATGGGACGTGGAAAAACTGGATCTCAAGTTCCAGATCGGCGAGGACGAGACCGTCGTCAGTTCGCGGATTCGCTTCAGGCGCAAGCCGGAGGCAACAGGCGACTGCCCGATCGACCTCGACGGCCAGAACATGGACCTGCGCTCAGTGAAGCTGGAAGGCCGGGCGCTGGAGCGCGGGGAGTACGAGCTGAGCAGCGAGCGGCTGATCGTCCGCGATCCGCCCGCCCAATTCACCCTCGAAATCTGCAACGCGATCAAGCCGGCCGAGAACACGGCTTTGGAGGGGCTCTATCCCTCCGGCGGCTTCCTGCTGACCCAGTGCGAGGCCGAGGGATTTCGCAAGATCACCTACTTTCCCGACCGCCCCGACGTCATGACCTTGTACACAGTCACCATCGAGGCCGACCGGGCCCGCTACCCGGTATTGCTTTCCAACGGCAACGCCGTGGAGAGCGGCGAATCAGGCGAAGGTCGCCACTGGGTGCGCTGGGAAGATCCGTTCAGGAAGCCCTCCTACCTGTTCGCATTGGTCGCGGGCGACCTCGCCCACGTTGAAGACCGCTTCGTCACCCGCAGTGGCCGCGAGGTGACGCTGAGGGTGTACGTGGAGGAGGAAAACCTCGGGCGCTGCGAGCACGCCATGGAATCGCTCAAGCGCGCGATGAAGTGGGACGAGGACCGCTTTGGGCTTGAATACGACCTCGACGTCTACAACATCGTCGCCACCAACGACTTCAACATGGGCGCGATGGAGAACAAATCGCTCAACATCTTCAATGCGCGCTGCGTTCTGGCCTGCCCCGAATCGGCCTCCGACTACGACTACCAGATCATCGAGGGGGTGATCGGCCATGAGTATTTCCACAACTGGACGGGCAACCGGATAACCTGCCGCGACTGGTTCCAGCTCACCCTCAAGGAGGGGCTGACGGTGTTTCGCGACCAGGAATTCTCCGCGGACATGCAGTCGCGCGCGGTGAAGCGCATCCAGGACGCACGCGACTTGCGCAGCCGCCAGTTCCCCGAGGATGCGGGGCCGATGTCACATCCCATCCGGCCCGACCATTACGTCGAGATCAATAACTTCTACACCATGACGGTGTACCAGAAGGGTGCCGCCATCATTCGCATGGTGCATACGCTTCTCGGCGAAGAAGGCTTCCAGGAGGGCATGAGGCTCTATATCGAGCGCCACGACGGCGAAGCCGTGACCTGCGACGACTTCATCGCCGCCATGGCCGACGCGAACGGAAAGGATCTCTCGCAATTCGCGCGCTGGTACAGCCAGTCCGGCACACCGGTGGTGCGCGCACGAGGCGAGTACGATGAGGCGGCGCGGACCTACACGCTGCACTTCGAGCAACACACTCCACCGACGCGTGATCAAAAGGAAAAGTTGCCGCTCACCATACCGGTCGAAGTGGGACTGCTCGATCGCGACGGGCGCCCCCTCGGGCTCGAGCTTGCGGGCGACGGCGCGCAGAGGGATCAACACTCGAAGATTCTCGTGCTGGAGCAGGAACGGCACTTGTTCACGTTCGAGGGCATCGACGCTGAGCCCGTGCCTTCCCTGCTGCGTGGCTTCTCAGCGCCGGTGAAGCTGGATTACGCATACAGCGACGACGAGCTCGCCCTGCTGATGGCCCACGACGACGACAGCTTCATGCGTTGGGAGGCGGCCCAGCTGTTGGCCAAGAACGCGATTTTCGCACAGCGCGCGCGCATCGCGGACGGCCGCGACAGCGCGCTTTCCTGCGCCCTACAGGCGGCCGTGGCTTCGATGCTGGGCGACGTCGAGAGCGATCCCGCACTGCTGGGCGA
>Ga0268386_10000740_pt1 | contig 21313 bp, 13 predicted proteins | sample RVTome_15_FD_200260 | JGI IMG/M metagenome (GOLD analysis project Ga0268386, IMG submission 200260) | Soil microbial communities from uranium-contaminated site in the Upper Colorado River Basin, Wyoming, United States - RVT150D86... ...
GTAAAGCATGCAGCGAAATGTTGCGATCAGGGTGATGAACCTCGTTACTTTCGCCCGGGTCGAGAACTCGCGCACCCTGTTGGTCGCTTCTGCTGACAGCAGAACGGCGGCGTGCGCTCCCTGGTGGGCTGACTCGGCAGGGCGGTCGTGATCGCGCGGGAGTTCGAGTTCCTGGCAACCGTCGAGCTGCCGCCGCCAGAACTTTCGAAGCTCCTCAAGGTTGCTGCCCGAAAGCCATTCCCGGTACCACGCGGCATAGTCGGCGTACGAGATTGCGGGGGCGGCAAATGCAGGCGTTTCTCCGCGAGTGAAGGACTCGTAGTGCGCCGACAGTTCGCGCAGGAAGATCCCCATGGACCATCCGTCGGTCGAAAGATGGTGAGCTGCCACGATCATCACGTGATCGCTGGTTGCAAGCTTGATCATCACGGCGCGGATCAACGGCCCGTTTGCCAGATCGAATGGCGTGCGACATTCTTCGGCAGCTACGAAAAGTGCCTGTTGCTCGGCTTCTGCGACAGGAAGCGATGAAAAATTCATCCGGACGACGCGGAACTGCCCGGGCGGCAAAACGTGGAGCACCGGCACATTCTCATGCAGGCGAAAACAGGTTCGAAGCGCATCGTGACGATCGACAATGGCGGCCAGCGCCTGTTCGAACGCCTTCGCGTCGAGATTGCCGCGCAGTCTCAGGCAGCAGGGAACGTTGTAGACCCACTGCCCCGGATGCATCTGCTCCAGGAACCACATTCCCTCCTGCTGGTGGGTCAGCCGGACGGGTTCCGAACCGGTGTAGCGCCTGATACTTGCCGCAGGGTCGGATCTGATTCCCTTGTCCCGCAGCAGACTCTCGAACAAAGCCCTTTGCTGCTGCGAAAGTCCCTCTGTTCGTCGCTCGGACACGGTCAGCCCACCGTCGGGTAGTAACGCAGCGGATGCTGTCTGGCGAAGGTCGTTACTTCTTCCAGAAAGCTTGTCCGGAGGGAATCCGGCAAGCTGTAGTCCTTCTCCCCGTGCATTTCGACGGCGGAAAGAATTCGGCCGATCAGGTTCGCGCACCATGCCATATCATCGATGGCGACAGCGCGAACCGCGAGGCTGTTCGTTCCAATTCGAATCCCGCTGGAGATCGAAACCGGACGGGTGTCTCCCGGGATCCGGTTCTTGTTGACGATGATGTTGCAGGACTCGAGCGATTTCTCAGCCGCAATACCGCTGACGCCATAGCTCTCCAGCACGTTGATCAGAACGATGTGGTTGTCGGTGCCGCCCGACAACACTGTCGCTCCTTCTGCGATGAAGGCGTCGGCGATCGCCCGCGCGAGCAACATGACGCGTTCCGCATCGGCCTTGAACTCTGCCCCGGCGCACCTCGCGAGAACGCGCGCCTTCGCAACGATGGTATTGACCAGCGGGGCGCCCTGCGTGAACGGGAACAACCGTCGTTGCACCAGCTGCCACAGGGGACCTTTCTCGCCCTCGGGACAGGGCGCCTCCCAGTCCTTGCCCATCAGTATGAGCCCGCCGCGGGGCCCGTACAGCTGCTTGTGGGTGCAGGTCACCGTAAAGTGCGCGATATCTACGGGATTGGGCTGCAGCCCTGCGATGACGAGCCCCGCTATGTGCGTGATGTCTGCGAGGAGATAGGCGCCGACGGAGTCCGCGATATCGCGAAACCGTTGCCAGTCCAGGGTTCTGGGATACGCCGTCGTGCCGCTGATGATCAGTTTGGGTCTGTGTTCCCTGGCGAGCGCTTCGACCTGGTCGTAGTCGATGTACCCCCTGCTGTCCAGTCCATAGGAAACCGCGTTGTAGAACTTTCCGGACATGTTCACCTTGCTGCCATGCGACAGGTGACCGCCGCAGTCCAGGTCGAGGCCCAGCAAGGTATCGCCCGGCTTCAGGACCGCCGTCATGATGATCTGGTTGGCAGTGCTTGCCGAGTGCGGCTGCACATTCGCGTATCTGGCACCGAAGACCGCCTTTGCGCGGTCGATGGCGAGCTGCTCGAACTGATCGACGTACTTGCAGCCCGCGTGATGCCGGGCGCCGGGAAAACCCTCCGCGGTCACGTTGCTCGTGAAGGTTCCCTCGCAGGCGAGGACCGAAGGGTGCGCCGTACTGCATGAGGCCACCATCGCCAGCGAATTCATCTGCCGCGAATATTCTTCCTCGATGAGCTTGAGCAGTTCCGGGTCTTCCCTTGCCAGCATCTCCGCGCCATTGTTGTAGAACCGGACGAGAATACCCTCCAAAGGCTGTCCGGCGCGTTTCGGTACGTGACTCATCCAGCGCACTCCTCGAGTCTGGATCGGGCTTCCTGGTCCGACAAGGCAAGCACCTGGGCGTATACTTCGGCAACTTCACCAACAGCGATGCCGCTCGTCTCGCCCTGTGCAACCAGCGCGTTCCTGACATCGCGAAGACTCCCGTTCAGGCACGCTTTCATCGGAAGCTTTAGCTGAAAGATCTCCCGGACCCTGGACATGAGCTGTGTTGCCAGCAGCGAACTGCCGCCGACTGCTACAAACGGGTCCATCATCCCGAGGCGGTCGATCCCGAGGGCATCCGCCCAGATTCCCGCCAGAATCTCCTCGATGGGGTCCGACGGTGCCACGAACGGTACGTCGATCTCGGGCCGCACACTGGCCGGCTCCGGCAGCGCACGGCGATTGACCTTGCCGTTCGGCGACAGGGGAAACGAGTCCAGGAATACGAATGCAGCCGGGATCATGTAGTGCGGCAGGGAGTCTGCCAGGTGCCGCCGCAACCCGGGCGTCAGGCCGGACTGCAGTGCTTCATTTGCAGGCGTATTGAAGAACGGCGCCCATTTGACGTCGGTCCGCGGACGTGGGCAAGGCAGGTGGCGAGGCACGCGATCTGCGCGAACCAGCAACGCATCGAACAGCCGCCTGTCGTTGTTGCGCGCATACCGGCAAACGGCGCGAAAGCCATGTTCATGTGCCCAGCGCTCGAGTGTGTGCGGCGATACAAGGTTGGCATTACTCCGCAAGCGCCGAAGATGCTCGAGCAATTGCTGCCGCGATTCGTCCCCGCCCTGCCGTTCCATGTGCGCGAGCAGCTCGACCTCCGGCTGCAGCCGCTCGTTCGGTATGTTGCAGAGCTCTATCAGGTCTGCGCCGGATTGACGAAGATCGTCCAGCACGCCGGCGCGGTATTCGATCGTCGCGTCGATCGGCGGCACCGCAACTTTTCCTCCAACCGTTACGATTGCGTTGAAACGGAACTTCGTCATCTCGTCGTCGCCGCCGCCACGGCGTAGTTCGACCTCTACATGCGACACGGCAGGGAATCGCCGCTCGAGGTCGAAAAAGGCCGCGGGATCGACGATCAGCTCTTCCTGCCGCTCGATCTGTCGAACTGCGCTGGCAAGTATTTCCTTTCCGCTCCACTTGGCGGACGCGCGATGCAGCGCGATGGAGGTCTGCAACTCCCTTTCGGACGCCTTGTCGCGCATGTCGCCGAAAAACAGGATCCCACCCGGCTTCAGGAGACCCAGCGCGGCCTCGGTCACCCGGTAGAAATAGTCGGCATCCGGGAAATTCTGGGCGACCGAGTTGATCACGACCATGTCGAAGCTGCCGCGATCGAATCCGTCGAGGTGCGCCGCATCCTGTATTTCGACATGCACGTTGTCCAGGCCCGTTTTTCGCGCATGTTCCCGGACATGTTTGACCGCTACCTCCGAGGTATCGATGCCGATGTACGCCTCGCAGCGGGGTGCGATGCGGAACAGCAAGAGCCCCATGCCGCAGCCGATCTCGAACACGCGCTGCGGCGCAAACTCGAGAATCCGGTCCACCGAGTTGTCCACCCATTCGCGCATCTCTTCCGCGGAATAGGGCCTTCCCGAAAAACTCGAAATCCAGTCGCCTATGCGGAACGTGGGATCGCCGGCATGACTGGCTGTGAAGGCCGCATTGAAGACTGCAGCCCACTTGCCCACGACACCGCCTCCCGCACGGGAATCCGTGTCCGCTGCGGCAGATTCATTGCGAACGACATAGGCGACAAGGCGCTGCTCGCCGTTCGGGGCAGGTTTCGCCAGGACCACGGTTTCGCGCACATCGGGATGCGATCGCAGCGCCGTTTCGATCTCACCGAGTTCGATACGAAAGCCGCGGATTTTCACCTGGAAGTCCATGCGCCCGAGAATCTGCAGATTGCCGTCCGCTCGCCAGCGACAAAGGTCTCCCGTCCTGTAAAGACGCTCGCCAGTGACGAACGGATTCGGCACGAATTTCTCCCGGGTCAGCGCCGGTCGGTTGTTGTAGCCGCGGCCGACGCCGATGCCCCCCAGGTACAGTTCGCCCGGGACCCCTACCGGCACCGGACGCATCATGCGGTCCAGCACGTACGCGCGCTGGTTCCACATGGGAGCTCCGTACGGAATGCTCTTCCAGTGCGCATCCGTGGCCCCGATCTCGTAGATCGTGGAATCCATGGACACTTCGGTGGCACCGCCCATGCTGATGACCTGCACGGATTTCGATGCGATGCGTTTTACGCGATCCGGCAACGTTACCGGGATCCAGTCCCCGCCGAGTAACACGAGTCTCAGGGAACTGGGATAAAGTTCGAGCTTCGACTCGACTTCATCGACGACCATTTCGAGCAGCGCCGGCACCGAGTGCCACACGGTGACCTTGTGCCCGACCATCAGCTCCGCCCACGCCAACGGGTCGACGTCGCTGCCGGATTCCCCCACGATCAGTTCCGCTCCCGCTGCCAGCGTTCCGAACACATCGTAGGCGCACATGTCGAAGCTGATCGATGACAGGCCCAGCAGCCGATCTCCCGGCCCCACCGAGAATCGCCGGTTGAAGTCGCAAAAGTTGTTGACGCGTCCGCGATGATCCACCATGACGCCTTTCGGCATCCCGGTCGAGCCGGAGGTATATATAAGGTAGGCCAGGTCATCCGGCGAGACCTCGACGGCCGGGTTCTCAGAACTCCGGGAATCGAGGTCTTCGGTAGCGGCATCGAGCACGAGCTTGCAGGCACTGGATGCCGCGAACATGGATACCAGTTCCGTCTGCGTTACCAGTACCGACACTGCCGAATCATCCACCATGAATTGCAGCCGGTCCTCCGGATAATCGGGATCCAGCGGCAGGTAACCCGCCCCGGCTTTCGCGATCGCCATGAAAGCCGCTGCCACATCGATCCCGCGTCGCAACGAAACACCGACTGCCGTGTCACGTTTGACCCCGAGCTCGAGCAGGCGATGGGCGATGCGGTTCGCGCGACAGTTCAGTTCGCGATAGGTCAGTGACGTGCGGTCGAACGTCACCGCCGGCGCATCGGGTTGCCGCATAACCTGTTCTTCAAAAAGCTGGTGCAGGCACTTGTCGGAAGGAAAATCCACATCGGTTGCGTTCCATGCGAACACGACCCTGTCGTATTCATCCGGTGGCAGCAAACGAACGTCGATCAACGCATCGTGCGGGTTTTCGATCACGCTCTTCGCCAGCGTTTCCAGATGCGCAGCCATGCGCTCGATAGCGTCTTTGTCGAACCGGCGACTGTCGAACACCATCTCGAAGCCCGACTCGGCGATCCGCACTACCAGCGGTACGATAAACTCCGGCGAGCTTTCGCCGGGAGGAACCAGCAATGACTCGAACAGCCACGCAGATGCCGGGATCGCCGTAAAATCCCTGCGTATGTCGTCAACCGGCCGGTGCGGGTGCGACAGCGAACGGTCGATCCACGCGGAGAGCTTCTGCCGCCACGCGGCGAAGGGACTATCCCATTCCGATTCGGCCACGGCCGGCCACACCTGTCCATTCGCCACATGACCGAACAGCACGCGATCTTCGTTCGAATATCGCCCGAGCAACAGTGCCCAGACTGCTCGCCAGAAAGCAGCATCCGGAGTTGTTGCGACACAGTTGGACGAACGGTGGACAGATTTGACGAGCGGCGCCGAACGGGAATCCGACGGATAGTCGATCATCATCGGAGTCGGTGCATCCATGCCTGCGAGGCTTTCCGACCAGAATCGGTCCGCCGCGCCGGTATTGTCTTCAGTCATTCCGCTCATCCCGGATCATCCAGTTATTCTTGTCGCCAGGAGATGCCTCGAATGGCCTTCGCCGAGTCAACCTGACCAAGTGTACGATTTGGCGATGTGACCGGCTGCGCTCAGGCGGGCTTCCGACTGCAACCCGCCGATTTCTCGGTTGCCTGACTTTGAATTTCTGCCGCTGGACGGGTCAGGTCGACCTCCTGCCAATTGTGCTCAATTTTACCGCATCCCGACCTTCATCATGCGCCTTTTGCAATAGTGCCCCGGCGCGGCCAGCAGGCGCTGTTCATTACGTCACAGTTCAAATACCCTGCTGATACAATACTCTACGACTGCGCTATGCGCGACGAGCGGCTTCACAAAAGAAGCTGGAAATGAGTACGGAACCGAAAATCCCGAACTTGCCGATGCCGCGCCGAAGGAGTCCGTCGAGATTATCGTCGTTACAGGCCCTGGCCTCGAAAGTCTGTGTATCGGCGTTCACGGTCAGCGCCACTTCCTGAAAATCGACGAACCTCGCCACCAGCGGAAATATCGCCTTGAAGACGGCTTCTTTTGCACAGAACGTGACCCGGGTCAGCTCGTCGAATGTGACGGCGTCCACAATCGACCGCCGCTGAAGCTCCCGGGGCGTCATTATCAGTTTGCCGATTTTTGTGACGTCTGCGGTGCAGGACTCGACATCGATTCCGATAAACTCCATTGCATTGCTGCTCGCCAGCACGACAATGCAGATTCCGTTACTGTGCGATATGCTGCCGACAATTCCAGGGGGCCATAAGGGTTCGTTATGTGAGCCCCGCCCGATCGGGTGCCTCGGAATTCCGAGTTCCCGCAGGCCGTCAGCCGCCAGAACCCGCCCGGTCGAGAATTCGGCACGCCGGCGCTCTACGGCATGTGCCACGACCGATCGTTCGCAGTGGGTCAACGAGGCGAAGTGGTCGCGAACGAGTGCGCTCCGCAGGACTACCGCAGGTGGAAAAAGGGCCTCCAATAGTGCCGGGTCAACGCAGGACTCGACGTTCGCGTTTGGATTCATACTCGTCTGGCGCTCAGGCCGTTGTTTAGGATCGAGTATGATGGATAACAGAATGCAACGGAACAGCGCACACACGGGGCGTCGGGCGTAATCGGCATGGAGCCCTTTTTTTTCAGCGAACAGGGAAGGAAGCTCCTGGGCCTTTACCATCCTCCGGCAGGCTTCGCGAAGGACAGCGGTGTGTTGATCTGCCCTCCCTTGTTCGGCGAGTACATGCGCACGCATGGCTGCCTGCGGCAGCTGGCGATCGAGTTGGCGGCGCTCGGCCACCATGTGCTGCGCTTCGATTATTCCGGTACCGGCGACTCGGCGGGTGACATCCAGGATGCCTCCGTGTCCAACTGGCTGGAAGACATTTGCGCGGCAGCCAAAGAGCTGCAGGCAATCTCGGGTATCGCAAACGTCGCATTGGCCGGCGTGCGCCTCGGTGCCGCACTGGCGGTATCGGCTGCGAGTGAATGCCGCGCGGTTCGGCGCGTGGTCTTGTGGGACCCGGTCGACGACGGCACTCGATACTTGCAGGGCCTGAACGACACCTACGAGGCACTGATTGCAAGTCACGAGAATCTGACCCCCGCGGATGTCCAGGCGGCGCGCAACTCGACAACCGGATATGCACTCACCGACCCGTTGCTGCAGAGTATCGGCTCGTTGCGTATTGAAGAAGCATGTCGCGCGCACGCGAACCGCCTGTTCGTGCTCTTGACCGACAAAGCGTCGTTCGATTCCGGGTGCTGGCAGAAGCGAACCCCGAATTGCCAGTTCTTCGAATATGACTGCAACTGGCCGACATTCTCCGAGTCCGTCGTGTTCGGACGCTCGCTGATCAAAGAACTGGTCCGGCAGGTATGAGCGGAGTCAGGGCAGAACTACCGGAACGTTCCGTCCTGATCGGGACGAACAGCGTGTTTTCCATTGTCACCGAACCGGCAGCAGCCCGGCGCGGGCCCGGCGTAATCCTTTTGAACTCGGGCCTGTTGCATCGGGTCGGCCCATCCCGATTGTATGTGCATCTCGGTCGCCGACTGGGCGCCCTTGGATTCGTGACAGCCCGCATCGACGTATCCGGCAAGGGCGACACGCCCCGCCGCCAGGAGGTGACCGCGGAACAATCGCTGCTGCTGGACTACGACGACGTCTGCAGTTCGCTGGGATCGCGCTTCGGGCTGCAGCGATTCATCCTGATCGGCCTGTGTTCCGGCGCAGACGATGCTTATGCCGTGGCCTCTGTAAGGGAAAACGTGGCGGGACTCGTTTTGCTCGATGGTTACGCTGCCCGGACCGCACGCTACTATTTTCGACACTACGGATCGCGGGTGTTTCATCTCCAGCCCTGGATATCGCGATCCCGGCGAATCCTGCAGCGCCTGTCGCGTACCGTGAGACGTGCCGATGACGACGAACCGGACCTGTCGATGGCCGAAGTGCGGAATTTTCCCCGCACTCCAGAGGCACGGCGCAGATTCGAGATTATCTCGCAGCATTGTGAACGCTGCCTCTGCGTCTACACGTCCGCCTCTCAGACCTACTATAACTACGAGGGCCAGCTTCTGGACGGTTTTCCGACATTTCGGCCCCGGGGAGATGTGCGGGAAATTTACATTCCCGCCGCAAAGCATACTTACCCCCTTGCACATCATCGTCGTATTGCTATCGAAAGCATTTGCGAATGGGCAATGGATTTCAGTTAAGTCCGCCGATCGTGCAGCCTCTCTCATGGTACTTAAGACGATTGCGCGGCATGTCACCCGCCGAGGTGCTGTGGCGCGCCCGCAATCTTTCGCGCGACGCCGGCGACCTGGCCCGCTTGCGGCTCGGGATTTTTCCGCCTGAACCGAAGCTACATCCCGGTACCTCGATTGACGATACGAAACGCGGCTTCACCCTCTCCCGAGCCGCGGAACAATTCGCCCATCTCGACCGCGACCATGAGTGGCGCGCCAATCTCACGCGCAGGGCGGACGCCATCGCGGCGGGCCGCCTCGGTTTCTTCAATCTCGAAGAGCACAATATCGGTCAACCTATCGATTGGCACCGCGACCACAACTCCGGCAAGTCCTCTTCGCGCAAACCGATACAGCAGATCGATTACAGGGACTTCGCCGTCAACGGCGATTGCAAGCACGTATGGGAACCGAATCGCCATCACCAGTTCGTGGTGCTTGCCCGTGCTTATGCAGCGACCGGCGAAATGGGTTACGCGGAGACCGTACTCCGGCAGATGTCTGCCTGGATCGCAGAGAACCCCTACGGTTACGGAATGAACTGGCGCAGCCCGCTCGAACTCGGCGTGCGCGTGATCAACTGGGTATTCGCGCTGGAGCTCATCCGGAAGTCGCAACTGCCCGGCGGTGCGCGCTGGGAAGCCATCCATCGAACCATCTGGCTGCATTGCTGGGAGATATACCGGAAAACCTCCAGGGGTTCGTCCGCCAACAATCACCTCGTAGGCGAACTGGCCGGCGTTTTCGTCGCCGCCAGCTGGTTGCCGGGCTTGCCCGGCGCCGCGCGGATGATCCGTGAATGCCGCTCGGGTCTGATCCGTGAAATCGAACGCCAGACCTACGAAGACGGTTGCACCCGGGAGCAGGCTCTCGGCTATCAGTTCTTCGTAATCCAGTTTTATCTGGTAAGCGCCCTCGTCGGCCGCTGGAGCGGCAACGACTTTCCCCCGGCTTACTTTTCGCGGTTACAGGCGATGTTCGAATTCGTCGCCACACTGGCCGAGGCCGGGCCCCTGCCGATGTTCGGCGATGCGGATGACGGTTACGTCCTCGACCTGGGGGACAGCACTCACGACATCGGCGCATTGACGGCCATCGGTTGCGAGCTATTCGATATGTCCGATGCCGCGCAGAACCTCGCATCCCGGAGCGAATCGGCTTTCTGGCTGTTCGGAGATGTGAAGGACCGCGCGCCGCGCGAGCCCCGGATGCAAAGCCGGCTGAACTCGGTGGCCTTTCCGTTGAGCGGCTATTACCAGCTGCAGCGCCGTCGCGGAATCAACACCATCAGTCTGTTTTTCGACTGCGCCGAACTCGGTTACGGTGCCATTGCGGCGCACGGCCATGCCGACGCTCTCAGCTTTACCTTGCGCGCGCACAACGAGTACCTGCTCATAGATCCCGGTACCTACGATTATTTTACCTGGCCTGCGTGGCGAGACTACTTTCGCGGCACGGCAGCCCACAACACAGTGGCAATCGACGGGCTCGACCAGTCCGTTATGCAAGGGCCGTTCATGTGGGGCAAACGCGCGACGGCGCGCTGTCTCGACTGGACGACGGATGCACATCACACGAAGGTCGTTGGCGAGCATGACGGCTATATGCGTCTCGCCGACGGAGTGATCCACCGCCGGTCATTGACGTTGTCGCATGACGACTTTCACTGCGCGATCGTCGATCAATTGATCGCACGCGGCGATCACCTTGCAAAAGTCTATTTCCACCTGGGACCTCTCTGTGTGGTGCGCAACGTGCAGGCTACCGGCCTGCTAATCGACGTGAACGACCGGTTCTCATTTACCTTGCACCCCGACCCGTCGCTGGCAGTGGAAACACTGCGCGGATCCGACAAACCGATCGGCGGCTGGTACAGCCCCGGCTATCACCGCAAAGTTCCGGTTACTACGGTAATCGGTACGATGCGCACTTCCGGCGAGACGACTCTCAGACACCGCATCGAAGTCGAACGGATGAACTGATCTATGTGCGGAATCGCGGGAATCTGCCTTCGAGATCCGGCTGCAAGCGCGGATCGCGTGCTGTTGCAGCGTATGACGCGGGTCATCGCTCACCGGGGCCCGGATGGCGAGAGTCTTCATTTCGATGCCGGGGTCGGACTGGGGCACCGCAGGCTGAGTATCATCGATCTCGAAGGCGGCACCCAGCCCATCTTCAGTGCCGACAGGGCGCTGGCAATCGTCTTCAACGGCGAGATATACAACTACAAGGAGCTGAGAGCCGAGCTCATGAAAGCCGGCTATCGGTTCAGGACCCGATCGGATACGGAAGTCATTGTCCATCTCTACGACCAGCTTGGCGCCGAATGCGTTGAGAAGCTCAATGGCATGTTTGCATTCGCCATCTGGGACAACCGCACGAGAACGCTGTTCGCGGCGCGTGACAGGCTGGGAGAAAAGCCCTTTCACTATTCGCTGCTGCCCGACGGTACTTTTATTTTTGCCAGTGAAATCAAGTCGTTATTGGAATATGATATCGCAGGCAAAGCGCAACTCGACAGCGTAGCGCTCGACGATTATTTCGCCTACGGCTATGTCCCGGCGCCAAAATCCATTTACAGAGATATCCGCAAGCTCGAGGCCGCCCACACGCTGACCTGGCGCGACGGTCGGATAACAGCGCGCCGGTACTGGTCGCATCTCACGTCGCGGCAGGCGGCAACTCAGGAGGTTGCCGGTCTTCTGCAGGAAGTGGAGCATCTCGTAAGGGATTCCATCCGCTTGCGGTTGCGCAGCGATGTACCGGTCGGTGCTTTCCTGAGCGGCGGCATCGATTCGAGCCTGGTTGTTGCGCTGGCCAGCGAAGTGTCGTCTGCGCCGCTATCGACCTTTTCCGTCGGCTTCACCGAACGTGACTTCGATGAGAGCAGCTACGCGCGGGAGCTGGCGGAACGATACGGCACCCGGCATCACGAAATCATAGTCGGCGACGTCAATCTGGAGAAGTTCCCGGAACTGGTGCGGCAATTCGATGAACCCTTCGCAGATCCGTCGGCGATTCCTACCTACTACGTCACCCACGCCGCCTCCCGGCACCTGAAGGTGTGCCTGTCGGGCGACGCCGGGGACGAGTTGTTTGCAGGGTATCCACAGTATGTTCTCGAACCGGCTGAACGTTGGGTCGACAGGTTACCGCCGGCACTGCGGCGACTGTTGTTCGGCCTGCCCGCCCGGCTCATCCCCGACAGCACAAGGGGGAAAGGCTGGCTGCGGCGGATGTCGGTCGACGGTGCCGTCCGTTATCAGCGTATCATCGGCGTTCTCGACAGTATCGAACGCCGGCAGCTGCTGAGAAGCGATGCCGGCATGCACGCGGAAGTCAATGCAGCAATGCTGCGGCCATTTTTTACGCCGGACCGGTCCGCAATAGAGTCGCGGCTGCTTGCGGATCAGGCAACATTCCTCACTGACGACATCCTTGTGAAGGTCGACCGGAACTCCATGCTGAACAGCCTGGAGGTGCGCGTTCCCTTTCTCGATCATCGGCTCGTGGAACTGGCGAATTCCATCCCGCTCTCGCTGCACCTGAAGGGCGGGCAACAGAAATGGATCCTGAAGCAATTGCTGCGGAGCCGCGCGCCGTCCAGCATCGCGAATCGTGCCAAACAAGGCTTCGGAATGCCGATCCGGGACTGGATTCGCGGCAGTTATCGCGAGCTTGCACAGGACCTCCTGTTGAATACCGCGAATCGCTCGCACGACTTTGTCGATGCCGGCGCGGTCAGGAAACTGTTCGACGCACACCAGCGGGGATCTCGTGACCTCAGCGGTCGTCTTTGGAGCCTGATGTGGTTCGAACAATGGTGCAGGACCTGCGGAGCATAGGCTGAACCGATGCCTGACAGCGACAGCAAGATAACGGTCGTGATTGTTATCAGCAATCTGGAATACGGGGGCGCACAGCGGCAGGTCGTCGAGCTGGCAAACCATATCGACGCCAGCCGAACCGACCTGCATATTTGCTCGTTATCGAGATACGTGCCGCTTGCCGCATTGCTCGACCGTTCCGCATCGCATCTGCACGTCATCGAGAAGCATTTCAAGTTCGATCTGACCGTGGTGCCGCGGCTCGCGTCTCTTTTGAAGAAGCTGAAAGCGGACGTCGTTCACGGTTACCTGTTCGATGCGGAAATCGCCGTGCGGCTTGCCGGCCGCATGGCGGGCACTGCCGCGGTCGGTAACAGTGAAAGGAACACCGATTACATCTTCAAACGCCGGCAACTGTATGCGCATCGCCTGACCCGGCGCTGGGTGGACTTTTACATCGCCAATTCGAATTCCGGGGCACGATTCAGTCAACGGGCATTGAAAAACGCGCCGGAGCTGTACTATACGGTGCACAATGGCGTCGATACCCGCCGGTTCGCGCCGCGCGACGGCACGGCGATCCGCGCATCGCTCGGACTCGACGCCGCGGAATTCGTTGTCGGGATGTTTGGTAGCCTCAAGGCGCAGAAGAACCATCCGCTGCTCTTCGACGCGGCACGCCGTGTACTCGACCAGCACCCGCGCAGCCGATTTCTGCTGGTCGGGGACCAACTTGCCGGCGGGCTGCACGGTTCCGACGCTTACAAGCTACGCATGCTCGAGCTGGTCCGAACGCTCGATCTGGAGCGCCATTGCGTTTTCGCCGGCAACCGGACCGATGTCGAAGAGCTGTACGCAGCATGCGACGTAACGGTTCTGCCGTCGCTGTTCGAGGGTACGCCGAACGTCGCGCTCGAATCCATGGCGTCGGGCGTTCCGGTCGTCGCAACCGACGTCTCCGACAACGCATACGTCATCTGCGATGGCGAGAGCGGTTATCTCGTCGGCCTCGGCGACCCTGAACGCCTCGCGGACCGCCTGCTGGCCCTTGCGCTGGACCCGGAGTTGCGCGCTTCGATGGGTGCAAAGGGCCGCCGCCGGGTCGAACAGGAGTTCTCCTGTTCAAGACTGGCCGAGAAAACCGCGGCGGTATACCGGGACGTTCTAGCAGCCTGTCGGACTTAGGCGATCGTAGCGAGACGGTGGGAAATCGAGGACAGTTTGGCGATCATTTGAGGAGAATATCGGGATTATTTGACGAAAATGATCGCCAAATGGACCGATTTCCCGCCGTCGTACGACTGCAGGGATGCAGGAGGTAGAGCAACGCATGGAGCAGTTGCCGAGTAGATCAGTCCTAAGTCCGACAGGCTGCTAGGCCTGCCGGCAAATGCGGCGCACCTGAAGAGCTATTGATCCGGGTTCGGACCGTCACCGTGTTCCGGCGCCGCATGCTCGAACGCCCCCATGTCCGGCGCATCGCCCGCAAAAGCCGGATGAACGCCGTCGCCGCGCCGCCAGCTCGCGCTGCTCGCCAGGGTAAGGGTATTCGACTGGTAATCGATCGCGGTGACCGGGACCGCTGCGGACTGTCCTTCGATCCGGATATGGTCCGCGGCTTCGCCGTCGATCCGGAATCCGTCGTAGAACCACTTCGCATCGTGGACGGCCAACTCGGTTCCGGTACCGCTTTGTGACGCCTTTGCGACGAATGACCCCGCGTCAATCTGGCTGCTCTCCGGCCGCAGATTGAAGTTGCCGGCGCCGGCATCCGCGAAACCGGGGTCGTCCTTCGGCTCGGCGTTTTCGCGGAGTATGACCTGCCCGCCATTTTTGATACTCACCTGCCGGCCGCCGCGTCCGTGGCAATCGGAATTGCGATAAAGCAGGTTGTTCGTTACGCGATTGTCGAAGAACCGCCTCGACGAACCGCTCTGCCCGATGATCGCGTAGCATCGATTCTCGTAAAACGTGTTGTTGTACAAGCGATTGCCATAGACGAACAGTGACTCCTCGTCATAGTACTGATAGTTGACGCCGCCGCCGAGATTGCGCACAAATAGGTTGTACCGGACGATATTCTCCTGCCCGCCGTGCTGAATTGCGTTGAAGTAATGGCTTTGGCCGGCCGGGGCCGTGCCGCTGAAGCGGTTCCTTTCAATGAGGTTGCGCCGCGCATCGTCCGTTCGCACCGGAGCATCGCTCACGCCCTCGCAATCGAAGAGCTCCATCGCTTTCTGGTCCGGATTGTCGAAATCGTTGTCCCGGATGACGTTTTGGCTCGAACAACGGATGCTGATCGTACTGTGCGATGCGCTGCCGAAAGAGTTGCCGGTCAGCACATTTCGGTCGGAATCGTCCTGCAGCAACAAGAGATCGCTGCCATCATCGAAAGAGCTGTTCATCACCCGGTTCAGCGTGCTGCGCACGAATTTGAGCGAGCCGGTAGTGCCGCTCGCGACGGCTTTGCTGAAGCGCACGTTGTCTATGACGATTCCGGTCGAGTTCTGAAGCCTGCCGAACCCCTCGACGTCGATGACGTCGATGTCGGCTATACGGATGTCCGAACGATCGATGAGCCAGAGGGCGACCTCCCCCTCCGTCGTGACCGTGACCTGTTCACCGGCAGCGCCACGGATCTCGATCGGATCCGTTGGCGTGCCGGATACTTCAGGCTTTATCTGGCCATACTCGCCGGCGCGGAGAAGCAGCGTATCCCCGGGCCGCAGGCTTGCGAGCGCCTCGGGCAGCGTCGCAAATGCCGTTCTGTCGCCGCCCCCACAGGCGCGCGATTGCACAGAATAGTCGGCGCATTTGCCGGCTATCGTCTGGTCGACGAACAGCTCGGCGGCACGGATGGGAGATGTCACCAGGATGAAGCAACACGCCGTTACACCTGTTCTTGTTGTCATTTCAGCATCCATAGCCCAGTCGGCGCCAGGGCACATATATCACCGAGCGCGCCGCGTCAGCCAGTTCTGCGCGCTCTGCCTGCAGCGGCGTCCCGTCACGAATAATCCGGTAGTCGCTGCCGGCGGGAACGGTAAAACCCAGGCCGTCGCATGCGCGTCCGCGGTCAGGCGTGTCGAGGACGATCTCCCTGACGTCGTCGGCGTCGCGGATGGTCCACGATACGCCTTCCCGCAGTCGCACGTAATCCAGCAATCGTTCTGTGGTCGCCACGAGAATCTGCTTCGATTGCATGCGGCCCGCCAGCTTTTCCAGGGCGATGCGCGTGGCTGCCGGAAAGCCGCTGCGCGGATTTATCTGCTTGCCCAGATGGGTATACACGATGGCCTTCGCCCGGCGTTTCGCGAGGCGCTCGAGATAACCGTCGGACAGTGCAGCCGCAAGCCCCGCAGCGTTGTCGCCGGCCGATACTCCCAGCGGGTGCGGATTGCTGCGCAGGAACTCCAGGATCGGCTGCGAATCCCGCAGGACTCCGGGTTCGAGGAGCTTGTTGCGGCAATGCATGCCGTACTTCCTGCTCCCCAAAGCGGCCGCACAGATCTTCGCGGACTCTTTGCCCAGGGTCACCAGGCTGCCCACGGGCTCCCCGGGCCGCCAGATGCCGCCAACACCCGGTGGAGCATCCTGGCCGTGCATGCTCGTCACCCGGCCGCGCCACACGTACTGAACGCCGTAGCCAAGCGTAAGATCCGCATGGTAGGCGGCGTCTCCGGGCACGTCGCCAAAACCCTGCATGATGTCGGCGCCGAAATTGGTCCTCGCCACCGCATGGTCGATCCATACCCGGATCCTGCAGCCATGATCGTTCAGGTGCTCGAGCGTTTCCTCAACCTGCGAACGCCTGGTTGCCGTATCTCCATACGAATGCATGCAGTCGATGTGACCCGAACGAATGAGATCGCGAATCGCCGATCGTGCCGAGTCCGTGGTATTCCAGTACGCGAATGCGCTTTCGCCCATGTGGAAGTAGATGGTGTTCCCGACCTCTAAGTGAACGCCCTGCCCGAAGCTCGTTTTTCCATTCGTGTTCAGGTACCTGCTGGTCTCCAGGTAGCACTCGGCAGAGGGCGTTTCATCAAGGTCGCTGCAGATTGCGAGCATGGCATCGTAGGGATACGGCAGGTCGCGCAGGGCAACGGCGGCACTGGCCGGATCGGCAATCGTTTGCATCGTCCGGATTACGCCCGCACGGCGATCAACGCACGCACGATGTCGCGCCTTTGCAAAGTCAACGTGGTCACGGCGGTCAGTGCGATGCCGACGAACACCGTCACGGCACTTGCATAAGGCGAAAGGATACGCCAGGTCGTCAACACGGCGGCGATCGTCAGCAGTAAGCGGAGCGCCGGGGCCAGCGCATGCCGGAAATATTCAGAGACGCTGAGGTCCAGGTAGCGGAACCCGGCTACGAGGACAGTCACTCCCATGCCTACGCCGATCGGCAATGCAATCAGCAGCGCGGCATTGGTCAGCGACCAGCCGACCAACGTCACCGTCGCGATGCCCGCGGCCAGCAGAACTCCGGCCGAGGCCGTGGCGATCTTTGCAATACCTCCGTGAGCGTCCAGACCGACCAGGACCCGGAGCAAGGGGCCTTGCGAAATAGGTAACAGGTATCCAGCCGATAGCACCGCGCAAACCGTCCAGCTCGCATAGTCGGCGCCCATCCATACATCGACGATAAGATCGCCCGTAACAAACATCAGTACGATTGGCGGCAGAGAAATCAGCCAGCCGGCGCGTGCACTCTGCAGGGCGAACTCGCGCAACTCGGCCTGCTTCTGCTGGCTCTGCAGCGACCCGGCGGTCGGTGTCAGCACGTAGGCATACTTGCCCGTCAATGTTCCGATGTGGCGCATCAGGGCCAGGGGACGCGCGATGACCGCCAATGCGGCCGGCCCGAGGTACGCCATGATGAACAGGTTGACCGTTTGCGTCGTAACGATCGACGGCAGCGCCAGCATGATGGTCTTCAGGCCGAACCTGATCACCTTCAGGGCATCCTGCCTGTTGAAGGAGGAAGCACGAATCACCAGTTCGGGGCAGACACGCCGCGCTACGAAGTAGCGCAGAATCTCCGTCCCGAGCGTCGTTATCAGATACACGATTGCCATTTCGCGCAGTCCGCCGCCGGAGGCCAGCGTCGCGAGCATGATCAGGCAGGAAGCGGTATGCCCGCCCGCGCTGATGCCGTTGTAGTAGTCCCAACGATGACAGCCGCTCAGAACTCCGCGCCACGCGTCGAAGGCCATCTCCACCGCAAGGGCACCGCCGAGACAGGCGATGATCCAGGCCGCGGTCAACTGATACTCTCCCAGTCGATTTCCAAGCAGTTGCGGAACGAGCCATGCGAGGCCAAGTGCGGCAACGAGCACCAGGGCGGCGATCACGACCTGCACGACCACTATGGTCGAAACCGTCCTGTTCAGGGCATCCGTGTCGCCGGATGCCCGATAACGGGCAACGAAACGGTTCACCGACGAACCGATGCCCATCATGGCGAGATTCATGTAGCTGACGAAAGCCCAGCCGAAATCCCAGACGCCGAGTGCTTCCTGCCCGACGTAACCGTCGATTACGCGCGGCATCACGAAGCCGAATATTATGAAAACGAAGTGGCTCGCGTAGCTGGTGCCTATGTTACGGGCCAGCCGCGACCGTCCAGTCAGATCTTCCGTCGCCATTACTTCTCGATATCCGGCCCGCCGCGGCGGACGCTCAGTTGTAGCCGAGACTGCGGTTCAGCTTCCCGGCGACGCGGTGGAATTCCTGCAGGTCGGCCCTGGTCAGATGGGTGCGCCAGCGGTCATCGAGGCGAATTTCACTGCTGTCATCCAGCCGCATGCCGTTGCCGACAACATGGTGCGTGGCAGAACGGAAATGATTGAATGCATCGTCCTCGGGAAGGCCAAGAAATCCATGCACTGCCCTCAAGGTAGCCGGGTCAGTGCAAATACTCTCATACGATATCCTGATCTGGTCGCTGGCGGGAATCGTCCGAAGTACCTCATAGGCTTCTTCGTTGCTGCGCAGCCACTCCCTCGCCGCCTCGGTCATGGTCAGGCGCTGATGCCGTTCTTCGCCGCTGCCGCCGCCGCGCAACTGCGGATTCGCAGCATCCGCGAACTGCGACGGATCCATGTACGTCAGGGCCACGGCACGGCCGTCACGAACCAGATGGATAACCTTGATCCCGAGATCCGGAATCTTCCTCAGGTACTTCAGCCGGATCGCGATTTTGGACGAGTCCGCAACCATCCTGACTCCCGCGACCGTGGCAATGGCGCGCACCAGGGCGTGATTGCGGGCGGCCCAGTCGGGAAAATAACGTCGCCACACCGGTGAGGCCTGCAACATGAGGTCCCGTGCGAACTCCGAAGCCCCGGCCCGATGTAGCGGGCGCAGCAGCCTGGCGGCGTACCGGCTCGGAACGTCCTTCAGGCTGGTGCGGGCATGGCGGACGTCGTAATCGAAACCCAGCCGCTTCATCTCCCTGGACACGCTCCGCCAGAAGGGACAATCGCCTATCAACGTTCGACAGGAACAGCGGTATTTGTCCGCGTCACCGAGACTGGTTGCCTTCAGTTCACCGGCCGTGCAGATGTCCGGGTGAGAATTGAGCAACATCGCAGTGAGCGTCGAGCCGGAATGGCTCGCCGCAAGGATGTAAACGAGCCCGGGCTCATCCATGACGGTACTGCTGATAGGGCATCCGGTCGTCCTGCAACCCCCAGTAACTTCTGGCTGCCGCCGCGTCTCCCGACTTGCGGCGCTCCCTCTCCAGATATTGCTTTTGCACGTACACCCGCAATGCGAGGCCGATCACGCACCACATACCCACCGCGCCTTCCCGCGGATAGAAGGTCTGGCTTCCCATCGCCGCAATCAACAATGCCAGGACAAGTGACAACGTAATCCCTCCGATGGCCACGCTGTACCTGTCGCCTTGGTCCCTGAACAGCTTTATCGCCATTTTTATCACGAACCAGTAGAACAGCAGGACCGGTATCAGGCCTATGATGCCGTTGTCGAGCATCCATTCCAGGTAGGCATTGTGCGGATGCGGAAAGGATTCGCCGTACTCCGCGTACAGAAACAATGCCACACCGGTGCGCTTCATGCCTTCCCTGCCATAGCCGAACAAAGGCGCTTTGGCGATCTCGTCGACCACGAAACTCCAGGCAAACGTCCGGCCCGACGTAACCGTGTAAAGATGCGGACCGTCGCTGTCGTCATACGCCAGCGATTCTATGGAAACGTTGGTATCGATCGATTCCTCGGTGAACCCCTGCAGCATTCGTTCCTGGACCGCGGGCACGAACATGATGATCAGGGCCAGGCCGACCGGCGCCAGGATCATGATCTTCTTCCACTTGAAAACCCCGAAAACCACCGCTATCGCCGCCCAGGTGGCGAACCCCATCCGGCCTCCGGTCAGCGCCATCCCCAAAAAAACGAGCGCGCTGAAAAACACTGCCATATTGAACAGAAACTTCGAATTCGGAAGTGTGCGGGCGCAGAACAGCGCCCAGGAACCGCCGGCGAGCAGCATTGCCATATTGACGCGATGGTAGCCGATCTCGTTCAAGAGGATCTTCATGGAACGGCCTTCCAGGTCGCTGCCGCTGGTCAGCGTCGACAAGGGCATCCATCGAATTACCTGTACCGCCAGCAGGACGTACACCGCAAGAACGCAGTAGGTCGCCAGGCGAAGACGCTGTTCCGAGCGGCAGCCATCGTAAAGCAAAAAACCGGGCACCACCCATTTCACGCAATTGATCATGTGTTCGCTGAAGAGACTCAGCACCGATGGCGGCTCGGTGTTGGCAAAAGCCGCAAGCTGCTCCAATGGACCCACGTCCAACAGCAGCCTTATAAAAGAAATGACGACAATGAGAAGGTAAACAATCAGCAGGTTGCGGAAATTCGCGGGCATATCCCATTTCAGCCCCTCGCGCCCTCTTGACGCCAGCCAGGCGAAGAAGATAACGAACAACAGAATGTTCCACGGGTTGACGCCCTGCACGCCCATGACGGATTTGGGGAAATCCGGATGCTGGACCACCGCCATCAACAGGATCAGCCCGCACAACGCCTTGTACCAGTCGCGCCACGAATAGGCAGCGAGAAATGCCACCAGCATCCAGAGAAGCGTAGTGCGAATCATGACGAACGGCCTTGAAGACTCCGCCGCAAAATCAGCGGGTCCGGTAGAGCGTCTTGGCTTTCTCGGTAATCAGCAGCGTCAAAAAAACTGCATTGGTCACGAGGTACCGCTTCCACAGTCTTCGCGGTTCCTGCTTCACGCGATACAACCATTCGAGTCCCAGCCGTTGCCATGTTTCCGGCGCTCGCTCGACGAGACCGGCTACGACATCGAAAGACCCGCCAACCCCGTGTACGACAGGCACATTGATGACGTCTGCCCACCTGGCCATGAACCGCTCCTTCTTCGGCGACGTGATAGCGACAAAGAGCACGTCGGCTTTGGCTGCCTTTATCCGCTGTGCTACTGTCTTCTCCTGGCCCTCGTCGAAATAACCATGATGCCTGCCGGCGATGGTGACGCCCGGGTACGTCTCCGCAAACGTGTCGCACACCTTGTTGAGAACCTCTTCTGAAGCTCCGAGACAGAATACCCGGTAGCCCGATTCGTTTCCTTGCTTCAATATGCCTGTCATCAAATCGATGCCGGCGATAC
>Ga0268386_10000742_pt1 | contig 21269 bp, 15 predicted proteins | sample RVTome_15_FD_200260 | JGI IMG/M metagenome (GOLD analysis project Ga0268386, IMG submission 200260) | Soil microbial communities from uranium-contaminated site in the Upper Colorado River Basin, Wyoming, United States - RVT150D86... ...
TCGGGCCACGCGCCGAGGGAAGGACGCCAGGTCACTCGCCTTCCCCGCCCTCGCGGGGAGCCGGCTCGACCGGCGGTCGGCGGGGGCGCGGCGCGAGGATCATCCCCCAAGCCTACATCCGGCCCGATGGGGCATGGACACGCCGCCGGCCGGCGGCTACCGTAGCGGAGCTTTTTCGAGCGGCGTGGCTTGGGCCGGGGCCGCGCGCGAGCCGCCCGGCCGAGGAGTCCGAGTGAGACCGTCCCTGATCGTGCACGGCGGGTGCGGAGACGTCCCGCCCGAGGAGGAGGCCCCGCGCACCGAAGCCTGCGAGCGGGCGGCCGACGCCGGCTGGCGCGTGCTCGCGGGAGGGGGGGCCGCCCTCGACGCGGTCGAGGCGGCGGTGGTCGCCCTCGAGGACGCGCCGCTCCTGAACGCGGGGACCGGGTCGTACCTCCAGGCCGACGGGGTCGCCCGGGTGGACGCCAGCATCATGGCCGACGACGGCCGAGCGGGGGCGGTGGCCCAGGCCCCCGGCCTGCGCAACCCGGTGCGCCTCGCGCGCTACCTCCTCGAGCAGGACGCGCACGTCATGCTGTGCGGCCCCGAGGCCGTCCAGCTCGCGCTGCGCCTCGGCCACGAGGCGGGGGTGCTCGCCACCCCCGCCAAGGTCGACTACTGGCGGGAGCGGCTGGACGAGGCCTGCCGGCGCCTCGACTACCCGGCGATGGCCGCCGCCTGGAAGCGCGAGAACCCGCGGCTGGGGACGGTGGGCTGCGTGGCGATCGACGCCGGGGGCCGCCTCGCCGCGGGCACCTCGACCGGCGGCACCGGCCAGTGCTTTCCCGGCCGGGTGGGCGACACCCCGATCATCGGCGCCGGGACCTACTGCACGCGCCGGGTCGGCGTCTCCCTCACCGGGGTCGGCGAGCGGATCATGGCCCTCCTCTCGGCCAAGCGCCTGGCCGACCTCGTGGGCGCCGGGCGCGCCGTGCTCGAGGCCGCCCGCGAGGTGGTGGGCGAGGTCGAGGGCGCGGGCGGCGTGGCCGGCCTCGTCGCGATCGGAGCCGACGCCGAGCCGGTCGAATTCCGGAACACGCGCTTCATGGCGGTGGCCCGCCGGTCCTGAACCGCGGCCCCCTGGCAGGTTTCCGGACAGATCCCCTCCGGCCCGCGGCGGCGACTCCGCCCGCAACTCACTGCTCTGGCGCAGGATGGGCGGCGGGAGCCGGCTCGAGTCTTCATGGCACGGCCCTTGGTTCCCATCCTGGTGGGCCGGACCGCACATGCTGAATTGGTTGGGCAAGTCGAAGGCTTCGATCGACGACCTGGTCGCCCGGAAGAAGTACGCCCAGGCGGTCGAGGCCATGCGCCACCAGTTCAAGCTCAAGCCCCCGAGCGCCGCCGAACGCAACCGGTTCGCCGAGGTGCTCATCCTGGCCAACCGCTGGCAGGAGGCCGCGCCCATCCTGATCGGACTGGCCGACGAGCACATCCGCTTCGGCTTCCTCGACAAGGCCGGGGACGTCCTGCGCCGGATGAAGCTGGTCGAGCCCGGCCGGCCCGACCTCGCCGACCGGTGGGCCCGCCTGGCGGCCCGGGAGAAGGAGGCGGGCGAGAGCTCGGCGCCCGCGCCGGCCGCCGGGAGCCCCGAGCCGAGCGCCGCGGACGGCGAGCCGATTCGCGTGGCGGCCCTCCCCGCCGAGGAAGCCACGGAGTGGCACGAGGCGCTCGACGGAGACTTCGAGGAAGCGGTCGCCGTCGACTTCGAGGCGGACCTGGCGCCGGCCGCGGTGGTCGGGGCGGCGGCGACGGAGGGGCTGGGGGAAGGCGAGGCGGGCGGCGAGGAGGTGGTGGAGGCGGAGCTGCTCCTCGAGGCGGAGCCCGTCGAGGCGGTCGCGCCCGCGGCCGACGTCGACACCTCCCCGTCCGGCTACCCGGCCCTCCGTCTCGAAGCCGCCCGCACTACCTCACCGCCGCCGGCGAGCGAGCCGCCGGCCGCGGACGAGCCGGTCGAGCCCGCCGCCGACACGATCGCCGACATCGCCGCCGGCGCGATCGCGGAGGCGGTCGCCGATCCGCTCCCCACCGGACCCGGCACCCATCCCGGTCCGGCGCTCGCCGAGCCCTCGCTCCTCGACTTCGTCCGCGGCCTCGCCCGCCGGTCGGCCGAGGCCTCGGTCCGCGAGGCCCGGCCGGTCCTCGGGGCCGCGCTGTTCGACGGCCTCGACGACGACCAGCTCGACGCGCTGCTCCCCCACCTCGAGCGGCGGTCGTTCGCGGCGGGAGACGTGGTCCTGACCGAGGGCGAGCACGGCGACAGCGTGTTCGTCGTCGCGTCCGGGGGGGTCAAGGTGTTCGTCCGGAGCCCCCACGGACGGAACTTCGAGATCGCCCGGATCGACACCCTCGGCTTCTTCGGCGAGATCGGCGCCCTGTCCAGCCGGCGCCGGGAGGCGAGCATCGTCGCCGCCGCCGCCTGCACCGTGCTCGAGATCGCCAAGCCCGCCCTCGACGTCCTCGCCCTCGGGCGGGCCGCCGCCCGGCAGCTCCTCGAGGAAGCGTGCGTCGAGCGGGCCATGAGCCCGGCCGCCGCCGCCGTGCGCTCGGTCCCCGAGGACGTGGCGGTGGAGCGCGCGGCCCGGGCGCTTGCCGCCCACTTCGGCGAGAGCCGCTGGAGCCCGCGGATGCGGCTGCGGCTGGCCGACGTCCTGCTCAAGGCGGGCAACGAGAAGGATGCCCTGGCGATCCTCACCGGGGTGGCCGAGGACCTCGCGGCCGCGGGGAAGGCCGACAAGGCCATCGCCGTGCTCAAGAAGGTGGAGAGGATCGCCCGCCGCGACGTCGAGGAGTTGTGCCTGGCTCCCCTCGTGAGGGCGCACCTCGAGGAGGAGGCGGCGGCGCGCCGGAGCGCGCCCCCGGGAGCGATCCCGCCCGCCCCCGAGGAGGCGTTCCGGGGCTGGCTGCTGAACGTCCTGAGCGACCTCAAGACCGCCGCCGCCGAAGAGTCCGTCGAGGTGCGGATCGACCTGGCGCCCCTGCGCCGGCCGGAGAAGATGCACTGACGCCGCGGCCGGGCGGCTCCGCCGTTCAGCGCGGCTGGTCGGGGACCGGCCCGCCCGAGCGCGCGGCCCGGAACAGGAAGAGGCACACGAGGGCGACCGTGACGAGGGCGGCCGCCTCCCCCGCGAGGCCGGGCAGCTTCGGGTCCAGGGACCGCGGGGCGAGCCCGGCCGCCACCAGGCCGGCGACGACCACGCCGGCCAGGCCCTCCCCCGCGACGAGGCCCGACGCGGCGAGGATGCCGGGGTCGCCCTCGGCCGAGCGGGCCCGGCCCCGCTCGCTCCAGGCCCGCACGCAGCCCCCCACGTAGAGCGGGGCCATCGTCGCGAGGGGGAGGTAGACCCCGATCGAGAAGGCGAGTCCCGACACGCCGCAGAGCATGGCCGCGATCGCGAGACCGCCTCCGGTGAGGACGAGCCCCCAGGGCAGCTCGCCCGCGAGCACTCCTTCGACGATCGTCTTCATCAAGGTCGCCTGGGGGGCGGGCATCTCCGGGGAGCCGAAGGTGTAGGCGCGGCCGAGGAGCATCACCGTCGCGGCCACCGCCCAGCAGGCGAAGGCCGCCCCCACGAGCTGCCCGAGCTGCTGGCGGGCCGGGGTGGCCCCCACCAGCCAGCCCGTCTTCAGGTCCTGGGAGATGTCCCCCGCCTTGCTCGCGGCCACCGCCACGATCGTCCCCACCGTGAGCACCGCCGCCCGCGCCTCGGCCTCGACCCAGCCCGCGGCCGCGAACACCGAGGCCACCCCGAGGAGGGTCACGAGGGTGATGCCCGACGTGGGCTGGGACGAGACGCCAACGATCCCGACGATGCGCGCGGCCACCGCCACGAACAGGACGCCGAAGACGCCGACCCCGGCCGCGCACACCGCCCGGGGCAGCGGTCCCATGCCGCCGGCGAAGACGCCGGGCACGATGGCGGCCACCGCGACCACCGCCACGATCCCCCCGGCGACGAAGGGCGCGGGCAGGTCGCGCTCGGTCGAGGGCAGTGCGGCAGGGCCCGCGGCGACGGGCCCCCTCCGGCGGAGGCCGCGGGCCACCGCGAGGAAGGCCCCGGCCATCGCGGGGAGGCCGCGGAGCACGGTCAGGATCCCCGCGGTCGCCACCGCCCCCGCCCCCACGTAGCGCACGTACCGCGACCAGAGGGCGCCCGCGGACATGTCGGCCACGAGCGTGCGGGTCTCCGGGTAGAGGGGGGCGGAGAGGCCGGCGCCGATCCAGGCGATCAGCGGGGTGAGGGCGAGCGCGGAAACGATCGCCCCGGCCACGCAGACCGCCGACTGCCGGTAGCCGAGGATGTAGCCGACCCCGAGGAGGGCGGGGGCCAGCTCGAGGGCGACCTCGGCCTTCGGCAGGACCGGGAGGGCGGCCCGCAGCTCGTCGGGGAGCAGGAACAGCAGGGAGACCGCGAGCTTCACCGCCGCTCCCACCGCGATGCCTCGGAAGATCCAGGCGCTCCCGGCGGCCCCCGCGGCGGTGGCCCGGAGCACCTGGGCGCAGGCGGTGCCCTCCGGATAGGGGAGCTCGTCGTGGGCCTCCACGATCAGCATGCGGCGGAGGGGGATCATCGCGGCGATGCCGAGGACGCCCCCGAGGAAGCAGAGCGCCACCACCTGGTGGTACGGGGGCACCATCCCCCACAGGAAGAGCGCGGGGATCGTGAAGATCGTGCCGGTGGCGAGCGAGGTGGACGCCGAGCCGATCGTCTGCGAGAGGTTGGCCTCGAGGATCGTCCCGGGAGCCCGGAGCAGGCGGAAGAGGGCGACCGTCATCACCGCCGCCGGGATCGAGGCGGAGACGGTCATGCCCACCCGCAGGCCCAGGTAGGCGTTGGCCGCTCCGAAGACGAGGCCGAGGAGCACCCCGGCCGCGACCGCCTTCGCGGTCAGCTCGGGGACGGCCGGGAGGCCGACCGGAGGGGCCGCGTCCTCGCCGTCGGGGGCCACGGGGCGGGATCATAGCCCCGATCGAATCGCCCGATCACGTCCCTCGATCGGGTCCATCGACCCCGCCCCGGGGACCCCGCCTGGATCAAGGGTTTCTTGACGCCCGATCGAGCCGTCTTATAGACTCGCATGCTGGAGCGGTTCGGAGCGAAGGAAGAGGAGAGCGCAATGGCAATCCGTGTCGGGATCAACGGTTTCGGGCGGATCGGGCGGAACATCCTCCGCGCGGCCCTGCACGACAAGGAGCTGGACTTCGTCGCCGTGAACGACATCACCGACGCGAAGACGCTCGCCCACCTCCTCAAGTACGACTCGATCCTCGGGAACCTCGAGGGCGAGGTGAAGGCGGAAGGGGACGAGATCCACGTGGCCGGGCGCCGGATCAAGGTCCTGGCGATGAAGGACCCCGCCCAGCTTCCCTGGAAGGACCTGAAGGTGGACTACGTCGTGGAGTCCACCGGGCTCTTCACCGACGCCGAGAAGGCGAAGGCCCACCTCGCGGGAGGGGCGAAGAAGGTGATCATCTCCGCTCCCGCCAAGGGCGAGGACCTCACGATCGTGATGGGGGTCAACCAGGACAAGTACGACCCCAAGAAGCACCACGTGGTCTCGAACGCCTCCTGCACCACCAACTGCCTCGCCCCGGTGGCCAAGGTGCTGGTGGACAGCTTCGGGGTCGTGAAGGGGCAGATGACCACGATCCACTCCTACACGAACGACCAGAAGATCCTCGACCTGCCCCACAAGGACCTCCGGCGCGCCCGGGCGGCCGCGGTGTCGATGATCCCCACCTCGACCGGGGCGGCCAAGGCGATCTACCTGGCCGTCCCCGAGCTGAAGGGGAAGCTGGACGGGGTCGCGATCCGGGTCCCCACCCCGAACGTGTCCCTCGTGGACCTCACGGTCCAGCTCGAGAAGAGCGCGTCCGCCGAGGAGATCAATGCCGCATTCAAGAAGGCCGCCGACGGGCCGATGAAGGGCGTCCTCGCCGTGACGGACGAGCCGCTCGTCTCCATCGACTTCCGCGGCAACTCGCACTCCTCGATCGTGGACGCGCCGCTGACCAAGGTGGTGGACGGGAGCCTGGCCAAGGTCTTCTCCTGGTACGACAACGAGTGGGGCTTCTCCTGCCGGGTGAAGGACCTCCTGCAGTTCATGTCCAGGAAGGACGCCTAAGTCCACGACGCCGCCGGGGCGCGGGTCCGTTCACTCCCCCTCTGGGCCCCGGCGGCGTCGTCAGGTGAGCCATGCCCAAGCGGACGGTCCGGGATCTCGATAACCTGAGTGGTGTCCGCGTTTTCGTCCGGGTCGACTACAACGTCCCCGTCAAGGACGGCCGGATCGGGGACGAGACGCGGATCCGGGCGTCGCTGCCCACCCTGGAGCACCTGCTCGAGGCGGGGGCCCGGATCGTGCTCGCCTCCCACCTCGGCCGGCCCAGGAAGGGGCCGTCCCCCGAGCTGAGCCTCGCCCCGGTGGGGGCGCGGCTCTCCGAGCTGATCGGCCGGCCGGTGGTGATGGCCACCGAGTGCGTGGGGGCCGACGTGCAGCGGCTGGCCTCCGCCCTCGGCGACGGGGGCGTCCTCCTCCTCGAGAACGTGCGCTTCCACCCCGAGGAGGAGAAGAACGACCCGGCCTTCGCGAAGGCCCTCGTCGACTCCACCGGGGCGACCGTCTTCGTCAACGACGCGTTCGGCACCGCCCACCGCGCCCACGCCTCGACCGAGGGGGTCTCCCACCACGTGAAGACGTCGGTGGCCGGGCTCCTCATGGAGAAGGAGCTGCGCTACCTCGGGCTCGCCCTCGAGGCCCCCGAGCGGCCCTTCGTGGCCGTCCTCGGGGGAGCCAAGGTCTCGGACAAGATCCAGGTCATCGACAACCTGCTCCCCCGGGTGGACTCGCTCCTCGTGGGCGGCGGCATGGCCTACACCTTCTTCCGGGCCCAGGGCTTCCCCACCGGCAAGAGCCTGGTCGAGGAGGACAAGGTCCCCCTCGCCCGGGACCTCCTCGCGAAGGCGGCGGGCAAGATTCACCTGCCGGTGGACCACGTGGTGGCCTCGGCGTTCCAGGCGGACGCCCAGACGAAGACCTGTCCCGCCTCCGAGGTCCCCGAGGGCTGGATGGGCCTCGACGTCGGCCCGGCCACCGCCACCCTCTTCGGCGAGGAGGTGCGGAAGGCGAAGATCGTCCTCTGGAACGGGCCGATGGGCGTCTTCGAGATGAAGCCGTTCGCCGAGGGGACGCTCGCGGTCGCCCGGGCGCTGGCCGAGAGCGCGGCCACCACCATCGTGGGGGGAGGGGACAGCGTGGCCGCGGTCACCCAGATGGGCCTCGCCGACAAGATCAGCCACGTCTCGACCGGGGGCGGCGCCTCCCTCGAGTTCCTGGCCGGCGATCCCCTCCCCGGCGTCGTCTGCCTGAGGGACGCCTGATGGCCGGACGCCGCCGTCCCCTGCTCGCCGGGAACTGGAAGATGTACAAGTCCCCGGCCGAGGCCGGCCGGCTCGCCCTCGAGGTGCGGGAGGGCGCGGGCGACGCCCTGGCCAGCCGCGACGTCGTGGTCGCCCCGCCATTCACCGCGATCCCCGCGGTCGCGGAGGCCCTGCGAGGGAGCGGCATCGGCCTCGCCGCCCAGAACATGCACCCCGAGGTCGAGGGCGCCTACACCGGCGAGGTGTCGCCGGCCATGCTCCGGGAGTCCGGCTGCAGCCACGTGATCCTCGGCCACTCCGAGCGGAGACAGCTGTTCGGCGAGACCGACGAAGGCGTGGCCAGGAAGGCCCAGGCCGCCCTCGCCCACGGGCTCACCCCGATCGTCTGCGTCGGGGAGACCCTCGCCGAGCGCGAGTCGGACCGGACGATGGAGGTGGTGGAGCGGCAGACCGAGCGGGCGCTGCGGGCCCTCTCCGCCGAGCAGGTGACCGCCGCCGTGGTCGCCTACGAGCCGGTCTGGGCGATCGGCACCGGCAAGGTGGCGACCCCCGAGCAGGCCGAGGAGGTCCACGCGTTCGTGCGCCGGCTCGTGGACCGCTCCCACGGCGAGCCGGCGGCCGCCGCCCTCCGGATCCTGTACGGGGGCAGCGTCAAGCCCGACAACATCGCCGTCCTGATGGCCCAGCCCGACATCGACGGCGCCCTCGTCGGGGGAGCCTCGCTGAAGGCGGACTCCTTCCTGAAGATCGTCTTCTACGACCGGGGCTGAGGCGCCCGGTCGCCCCGCGAGAGGGCCGCTCGTCCCTCCCGTGTCCCCCGAGGGTCCCGCGACCCGTGCGCGGCCCCCGGTTCGTGAGAGGAGGCACCGTGGAACGCGGCGCCGCGCCCCCCCTTCCCGACTGGATCGCGAGGCAGCTTCCGGACGGCGTGCGGCGGACCCTCGTGGACGTGGGCGGACGGCGCATGCACGTGATGGAATGGGGGGAAGGCCGGCCGGTGCTCCTCCTCCACGGGAACCCGACCTGGGGGTTCCTCTACCGGAAGGTGGCGGCCGCGCTCGCCGGCTCGCCCCTGAACCTGATCGTCCCCGACCTGGTGGGCCTGGGCTTCTCGGACAAGCCGCGGGACGGCCGCGAGCACCGGCTCGACCGCCATGCGGAATGGCTGGGCGCGCTCCTCGACGGCCTCGCCGGGGAAGGCGGGCTCGAGGGGCTCGTCTTCGTCGCGCACGACTGGGGGGGGGCGATCGGCCTCCGGGCCCTGGCCGACCGGCCGTCGCTCCTGCGCGGCCTCGTCCTGCTGAACACCGTGGTCAGCCCGCCGCGCCCCGGCTTCCGGCCCACGTCCTTCCATCGCCTCGCCCGGCTGCCCCTCCTGAGCGACCTGCTGTTCCGGGGCTTCGCCTTCCCCCAGGCCCTCCTCCACCGGGTCCAGGGCGACCCGACGAGCATCTCGGGGGACGTCGCCCGCGCCTACCGCTTCCCCCTCGCCGGCCTTCGGAACAGCGCGGCCCCCCTCGCCCTCGCCCGCATGGTCCCCGACTCGCTCGAGCACCCGTCGGTCGTTCCCCTCCGCCGCTGCCAGGAGCTCGTCCAGGGCTTCCGCGGGCCGAGCGCGATCGTCTGGGGCGACCGGGACCCGATCCTCGGCCGGGTGCGGAGCTGGGTCCAGAAGCTGCTGCCGGGGGCCCGCGTCACCGCGACCCCGGCCGGCCACTTCCTCCAGGAGGAGGTGCCGGACGAGATCGCGGACGCGGTGCGGTTCGTCGCGGCCGCGTCCGGATAGGCCCGCCCCGCCGGGCGCCTGTCAGCGCACGGCGGTGGACGACCAGCTCCCGTAGAGGGAGTCCCGGCAGGTCGACATCGTCCGCCGGCCGTCGGTCGAGAGGGTCCCCGCGCAGCCCCCGGTCGAGACCATGCCGTTGCGGTACCGGTTCGTGTAGCGGCTCTCGAAGGACCGTCCCTCCATCGACCCGTGGCCGTTCGATTCGAAGTCCGGGTGGTGGGCGGTGAACGTGAACTCGTCGTCCTCCTGGGCGACCCGGAGGACGGTCCCGAGGCTCAGGTCGCGCCAGGTGCCGTCGAGGCTCGCCGGGAGCGGCGTCGCCCGCGGCCGGGGAGCCGGTGTCGCGACCGCGGCGGGTGCCCGCTCCGCGCGGCGAGGGGCCGGCGAGACGGCGGGGGCCGCGGGCGACGACTGCCGGGCGCGCGCGGCGGCCTGGACGACGGAGCGCCCGGCGAGCTTGTCCCAGTTCGCGATCAGCGCACTCCCCAGGACCCCGACGAGCCCGAGGAAAGCCACCGTGATGTGCGTCTTGTACCCCACCCCACCTTGCGCAGCCATGTTCCTCCTCCCGCCGTCTGGTTACGCTTCTCGTGCACCGGGGGATGGTGACGGTGGACACGAGTGACGGCGAGCACAGGTCGTGACCAGGGGCCACCGTCCCGGCCGGGCAGAGCGCCGGCTACGGTCGGGCGGCGGCCGCCGCCCTTCCTTGCACCTGAGGCTAGGCGACGATCCCCTCGGCGAAGGCGGGCATGCCGACGAGAGCCGCCGCCCCCCGGAGGCGCGGGTGCTCCTCGGCCCGCACCGCCACCAGCTCGGGGTCGGCGGCGGCCGCCACCAGGGTGCGCTCGGTCATGGCCGCGCGCACGGTGGGCTCGATGAGGTCCCAGGCGGTGGTGATCTCCCCGCTCACGTAGATGCGGGCGGGGTCGACCGCGTGGATGATCCCGGCCAGGCCGAGGCCGAGGTAGCGGGCGGTCGCGAACAGCGCGGTGGTGGCCCGGACGTCGCCCGCGCGGGCCCGGACCGCGAGCTCGTCCACCGTCAGCTCGGCCACCTCGGCCGACACCGGCTGGTGCGGCTGGAGGGGGATGCCCACGTAGCGGGAGAGGGTGGCGAGGTTCGAGACGTAGGCCTCCCAGCAGCCCTGGGCGCCGCAGGCGCAGGGGGGGCCGTCGATGCTGAAGGGCATGTGGCCGAACTCCCCGGCCACGTTGTGCCGCCCCCGGAGGACCTCGCCCCCGACCACCACCCCCACACCCACCCCGTCGGAGACGCTCACGAACACCATGTCGCTCGGCGGCTGGGAGTCGCCGCGGGCGGCCCAGATCTGGGCGAGCGCGCAGGCCTTGGCTGCGTTCTCCATCTCCACCGGCAGGCCGACCGCGGCCGAGAGGGGCTCCTTGAGGGGGACGTCGCGCCAGTCGAAGGCCGGAGCATGGACCACGATGCTGCCGGAGCGGTCCAGCATGCCGGGGACCGCGAGCCCCAGCCCCCGGCAGCGTCCCGCTTCCGGGTGGTCGGCGAGGAGGCGGCGCACCCGCCGGGCGAGCTCCCGGACGAACACGCGGGGATCGCGCTCGGTCACGAAGCTCGTGACCGGCGTCAGCTCCCGCCCGGTGAGGTCGGTGAGGACGAGGAAGGTCCGGGTGGCCCGCACGTCGGCCGCGGCCGCACAGCGGCCCCGGGAATCGAGGTGGAGCAGTGTGGGCTTGCGGCCCCGCGCGGTCTGGCCGGTCGCCCCCTCGCGCACGAGGCCTTGGGCCATCAGCTCGTTCACGAGGAGGCCCACCGCGCTGCGCTGCATGCCCATGAGCCGCGCGAGGCCGGCGCGCGAGATCGGCTGGTGCGAGTGGAGCAGGTTCAGGACGATCTGGCGGTTGATCGCCCGCGAGGTGGTGCGTGTGGCGATCCGGATGCCTCGGGGATGGAGACGCCGCATTTGGGGGCTGAGCCGAACCTCCATTTGTGCTGTTTCGTGGGCAATAGTAGGCGGGAATCCCCCGAAGTCAAGAAGCGGTACAAATCCCGGCCGCCGGTGGCGGCAGACCATGGATCGATCGATTGGGCCGGACAAGTGATTGACACGTCGCCGATTACGAAGACGCGTGTTCACTCCTGATAGCTCTTGACAAGTCTTGTGGACCGCTATATTGTTCACCGATCGTACAAATTACCCAAATCGCGATCGGTGCGGAACGGACGACAGTCAGAACCGGCGGGAGGGCCTGGAGAGGCGAAGCTCTCGCCGGTCGAAGGGAGGAGGCGCATGAAGACACTGGTCGGCCGGCCGACGGAACGCGCAGGACCGTTCGGGCCTGGGCGGATCGTCCTCTCCACCCTGGCCTTCGCCGTCGCCCTCTCGGGGATGGCCATGGCCCAGGCTGTCCGCGGTACGCTCCTCGGCAACATCGTCGACGCCCAGGGGGCCCCCGTCCCCGGCGCGACCGTGACCGCGACGGAGACCCAGACCAACATCGCCCGCACGGCGCACACCAACGCGAGCGGCAACTACGTCTTCGCCAACATGAAGGACGGCCTCTACCGCGTCGAGGCCGAGCTCGCCGGGTTCAAGAAGGTCGTCCGCGACGGCGTCGAGGTGAAGGTCAACTCCACCGTGCGCGTGGGCCTCGTCCTCGAGGTCGGCGCGATGGAGGAGACGGTCGAGGTGGCGGCGGAGACCCCCGTCCTCCAGACCGACCGCGCCGACACCGGCCGCACGATCGAGGGCCGCCAGGTGCAGGAGCTGCCGCTGAGCCAGGGGCGCAACTTCCAGGGGATGTGGGCCACCGTCCCCGGCACCGTCACCCTGTCCCGCCCCCACTCGCAGTTCTTCAACCCCCAGGACAGCCTGGAGACCAAGGTCAACGGCCAGTCGCGCCTGTCGAACAACGTGCAGGTGGACGGCCTCGACAACAACCACAAGACCGGCCTCCTCACCCTGCTCATCCCCTCCGCGGAGGCGATCGACTCGGTCAACGTGAGCACGTCCAACTTCGACGCCGAGTTCGGCCGGGCGGGCGGCTCGGTCACGACGGTGGTCATGAAGTCGGGGACCAACCAGTACAGGGGGAGCCTCTTCGCCTTCGGGAACTCCGAGGGGACCCAGGCCCGCAACTTCTTCGCGAGCGCCGCCGCGACGAAGCCCGAGACGAAGTACCAGCAGTGGGGCGGCACCCTCGGCGGTCCGATCGTCAAGGACAAGCTGTTCTTCTTCGCCGACTACCAGAGGACGGTTGACAACCTCGGCCAGCTCCGCCGGGTCGTCATTCCCCCGGCGGAGTGGCGGAACGGCGACTTGTCGAGCGCGGCGACGACGATCTACGACCCCGCCACCGGCAACCCCGACGGGACGGGCCGGACGCCGTTCCCCGGCAACGTCATCCCCGCGGACCGCATCAGCCCGGTGGCGCGCAACATCCTCGCCCTCGTGCCCCAGCCCAACGTCCCCGGCGCCTTCGGCCAGGTGAACTACGAGCTTCCCAGCAGTGACCGCGAGAAGACGACCAACGCCGTCAACGTGAAGCTGAACTACAACCCGGGCTCGAGCGACCAGCTCTCCCTCCGGTTCAGCTACCAGCGGCCGGAGATCTTCGTCCCCGGGACCTTCGGGGAGATCGGCGGCGGCGGCACCGGCTTCGCGGGGACGGGCTACCAGAGCACCTACAGCACCGCCCTCACCTGGACCCGCCTCCTCGGCTCGAGCCTCATCATGGAGTGGCGGGCCGGCTACCTCACGTACCACAACGAGGCCCTCTCCACCGGCCAGGGGCTCAACACCTCGACCGAGGTGGGGATCCCGGGGGCCAACTACGACGAGTTCTCGAGCGGGATCAGCCAGATCACGATCAACCAGGGCTACAACAACCCGGTCGTGGGCTTCGCGAACAGCCTCCCCTGGGACCGCGGGGAGGACACGGTCAGCGTGGTGGGCATGATCACCAAGCTGACCGGGAACCACACGATCAAGGTGGGGACCGAGGTCAGGCACAACGAGGACTTCCTGCTCCAGATCCAGGACGCGGGCGGGGTGCGGGGCCAGTTCACTTTCAACGGCGCCCAGACGTCCATACCGGGCGACAGCGCGGCCACCGCCGGCCTCGCGAACTCGTTCGCGGCGTTCCTCCTCGACGCGCCCGGCCAGATCCAGCGCGACGTCAAGGTCATCGACCGCCCGGGGACCAAGCACTGGGCGATCTTCGCGTTCGCCCAGGACAAGTGGCAGGTGAACCCGAAGCTCACCGTCGACCTCGGCCTCCGCTGGGAGTACTACAGCCCGCTGCGGGGGATCGCGGACCAGGGCGGCCTGTCGAACTACGATCCCTCCAACAACACGGTCCGGGTGGCCGGCTACGGGAGCGTCCCCCAGGGCATCGGGGTGAAGAGCACGTGGTCGAACTTCGCCCCCCGGCTCGGGGCGGCCTACCGCTTCGACGAGAAGACGGTCCTGCGAGCGGGCTTCGGCACCACGATCGTCCCGTTCCCCGACAACCGCTACGCCTACAACTTCCCGGTCAAGCAGACGAACCAGTTCAACGCTCCCAACTCCTTCGCCTCCGCGGGGAGCATGGCGAACGGCTTCGGCCCGCCCGACTTCTTCCCGATCCCGGACAGCGGGATCGTGGACGCGAGCATCCCGGAGCTGCGCAACGCCCAGCTCTTCCACGTCCAGCCCGACCTGAAGGAAGCCAAGCTCCACACCTGGAACGTGGCCTTCCAGCGGCAGCTCCCCTGGAACCTCGTCGGCGAGGTCGCCTACGTGGGCAACGTCGGGCGGGGCATCGTCCTGACCGACTGGAACATCAACGCGGGGATGACCCTGGGGGCGGACAACGCGGGCCGGCCGTTCAACCAGCTCTACGGCCGGACCGCGAACGTCCTCTCGTGGCTCCCGACGAACACCCACTACAACGCGCTGCAGGCCAAGCTCGACCGGCGCTTCCAGAACGGCTTCCTGCTCACCACCTCCTACACCCTCGGCCGGGCGGTCAACTACCAGGACGAGACCGCGGGGACGTTCACCCCCGCCGACATCGAGCGCTCCAAGGGGCCGGCCGGGTTCGACCGGACGCACGTCTTCGCGTCCAGCTTCATCTGGGACATGCCCTTCTTCCGGAACGACGAGACCGCCCTCGGCTGGATCCTCGGGGGATGGCAGGTGAGCGGGATCTTCACCGCCTACTCCGGCACCCCGATCGACTTCCGGGCGGACGCCGCCACGCTGCGGGCGCCCGGCAACGTCCAGCGGCCCGACGTCAGCGGCACTCCCGAGGTCTTCGGCGACATCGGACCCGGCCAGCTCTACTTCGACACGTCGGCCTTCTCGGTCCCCGCCCAGAACACCTGGGGCAACATGACGCGCAACGACTCGATCCGGGGCCCCGGCTTCTGGAACCTCGACGCCTCGCTCGTCAAGCGCCTCCGCTTCGGTGACCGGGTGTCGGCCGAGCTGCGCCTGGACGCGTTCAACGTGACCAACACCCCGCACTTCAACAACCCCAACGGGACGCTGGGCTCGTCGACGTTCGGACAGGTCACGAGCGCTTTCGGGGAGCGGCTCGTCCGCTTCGGCGCCCGGGTGATCTTCTAGACGACGGGTCACAACCGTAGGGGCGGCGGGCCGTCCCGCCGCCCCTATGGCAGGTCGCCCGGCGTGGGGCCGGGCGCCTCCGGGTCGGCCCCTTCGTGCGTGGTCCCCGGGGCCGCCCCGGCCGCCCCTCGGCGTCTTGCCCGGGCCCTGGTATACTCAGCGCTTGTCGCCGGCCCGCCGGCCGGCCCGGGAAGAGCGGAACGCCATGGTCTTCGCCTACTACGCCGTCATCGTGGTGCACATCGTCGCGTGCCTGTTCCTGATCGGGGTCGTCCTCCTGCAGCAGGGCAAGGGCCAGGACCTCGCCAGCGCCTTCGGGGGCGGGGGCAGCCAGGCCGCCTTCGGCCCCCGCGGCTCCGCGACCGTGCTCTCCCGGGCGACCGCCATCCTCGCCGGCCTGTTCATGGTCACGAGCCTCAGCCTGTCCGTGCTCCGGTACCGCGAGCCCTCGATCCTGGACAAGGTCCAGGCTCCGGCGGCCTCGCCCAGCCCGGGAGCGAGCGCCTCGCCGGCCGCGCCGGCCGGGGTGCCGTCCGCCGCTCCTACGACCGCTCCCGTTCCCCCCGCGTCGCCGGCCCCCCAGTAGCGCCGGTCCCGCGCCGTCCGTCCTCCCCCCGGTCGAAACGGGGAGGGGCCGGCGCTCAGGACGGACGGGGGGGCCGGGGAGGCGGCCGGACGCCGACCCGGCTCAGGGGAATCACCGCAACCGTGCGCTTGCCCCGGGGCCGCGAGCGCCGCCAGAGAAAGAAGGCGGCCAGCCCGACCGCCAGCGCGGCCGCCGCCTCCTGCCACACGGTTCTCAGAGCCCCCAGCCCAGGGCGCGGCCTCCCTGGTAGACGGCGAGGGTCACCACGTAGGCGAGGACGGTCATGTAGGCGAACATGAACGCGGCCCACCGCCACGAGCCCGCTTCCCGGGCCACGATGGCGAGGGTGCTCATGCACTGACAGGCCAGGACGAAGAACACCATGAGGGCCACCCCGGCGAGCGGGGTGAGGAGCCTGCGGCCGTCGGGCCAGGTCGCCCGCTGGAGGGCGTCACGCAGGGGGACGCTCGCCTCGTCGGCTTCCGCGATGTCGAAGACGATGCCGAGGGTGGAGACGAAGACCTCGCGGGCCGCGAACGCGCCGAGGATGCCCACCCCGATGCGCCAGTCGAAGCCGAGGGGGGCGAGGGCCGGCTCGATTGCGTGCCCCACCCTCCCGGCCACGCTCTCCCGGAGCCGCTCGCCGGCCTCCGCGGTGGCCAGCTCCGCCATCCGCTCGTGGAGGGCCTCCCCCCGCAGGGTCCGGGCCGCCTCGTCCCGCCTCTCCGCGAACGCCCGGGTGGTCGACTCGAGGCGGGGATACGAGAGGAGCGCCCACAGGATCACCGTGCAGGCGAGGATCACCGTCCCCGCCTCGTGGAGGAAGGCGCGCACCTGGAGCCACACGTTGACGGCCACGTTCCGGAGGAGCGGGCGCCGATAGGGGGGCAGCTCCAGGATCAAGGTGGGCGGAGGGGCCCGGAGGACGGTCCGGCGGAGGACGGCGGCCGCCCCCAGGGCGGCCGCCACCGACAGGGAGTACATGGCCAGGAGGACGAACGCCCCCGCGGAGAGCGGGCCGAACGACACGCTGCCCGCGTCGAACACCGTGGCGACCACGAGCATGTAGACGGGGAGCCGGGCGCTGCACGAGGTCAGGGGGATGACGAGCATCGTGAGGAGGCGGTCCTTCCGGCTCTCGATCGTCCGGGTGGACATGACCGCGGGCACCGCGCAGGCGAAGCCGGAGAGCATGGGCACGAACGCCTTCCCGTGAAGCCCCACCCCTCCCATTACCCGGTCGATCACGAAGGCCACCCGGGCCAGGTAGCCGGAGTCCTCGAGCAGGGAGATGAACAGGAAGAGGAGGGCGATCTGGGGGACGAAGACCACGACGTTGCCCACCCCCGCGACCACCCCCTGGCTCAGCAGCGAGGTGAAGGCGCCCGCGGGCAGGAGGGCCTCGACCTGGGCCTGGACGCCGGCCACCGCGGCCTCGATCAGGCCCATGACCGGCTCGGCCCAGGAGAAGAGGGCCTGGAAGACCACGAGCATCACGAGGGCGAATACCCCCAGCCCGACCACGGGATGGGTGAGGACGGCGTCGAGCCGGTCCCCCGCGGGCCGCTCCGCCGCCGGGCCCGTCGTCTCCCCGAGGAGGCGGTCCACGACGCGGTAGCGCGCCTCCACGATCGCCAGGTCCAGGTCCACTCCTCGCCGCGCGGTCGCTTCCCGGGCCGCCTGCGCCGCCGCCCGCACCGGGTCCGGCACGTGGCGCAGGTCGTCGTCGCCGAGGGACAGGGCCGCCCAGAGCGTCCACGCCCGGACCTCCACCTCGGAGCGCGGCCGCAGCGAGTCGCGGACCGCGGCCTCGAGGGGAGCGAGGTCCCGCGCGAGGTCGTCGTCGAGCGGAGTCGTGACCCTCGGGGGACGGGAGGGCGACGAGAGGACGCGGGCGATCGCCGCGACCAGGCGGTCCTGGCCTTCCCCGGTGGACGCCACGAGCGGCACCGCCTCGACTCCCAGCCTCTCGGCCAGGCGGAGGGCGTCGACCTCGAGGCGGGCCGCCCGGGCCTCGTCCATCATGGTCAGGGCCAGGATGGTGGGCACCCCGGTCTCGATCACCTGGAGGGCGAGGTACAGGTTCCGGGCGAGGGCGGTCGCGTCGGAGACCACCACCACCACGTCGGGCCGGCGGACGGCGCCGAGGATCGCGTCGACCGCGATCTGCTCCTCGGGCGAGCGGGCGCTGAGCGAGTAGGTGCCGGGCAGGTCGACCACGTCGACCGGCCCCCGCTCCCGGAGCTGGAGCCGCCCGGTGAGGGTCGCCACGGTCACCCCCGGGTAGTTGGCGACCTTGGCCCGGGAGCCGGTGAGCCGGTTGAACAGGGTCGTCTTGCCGGAGTTGGGGTTCCCCGCGAGCACGACGAGGGGCGCCGCCATCCTCCGCGTCCGCCCCTAGGGAACGGCCTCCACCTCGATGCGGAGCGCGTCTTCCCGCCGGAGGGACAGGCAGTAGTTCCGCAGGCGGAGCTCGAGGGGATCTCCCAGGGGAGCGACCCGGACCACCTGGACGCGGGTGCCGGGGAGGAGGCCCATCTCGAGCAGGCGACGCGTCAGGGGGCGGGGCAGGTCGAGCCGACGGATCACGGCTGCCGAGCCCACGTCCACCTGGCCCAGCCGCGTGGGCGCTCGTCTCACGGGGGAAGGGTACCACAAATGAAATCGGAATTCATTTTCGATTTACGGCCGTCGCGGCACCGCGCCCGGCTCGAGAGGCCGCCACTCAGTCGCCGGGAGGCACCGCCGCGGCCTGGGGCAGCCGCGCGGTGACCGTGAACGGCTCCCGGATCTCGAGGATCTTGCCGTCCAGCTCGTCCCGGAAGGTCATGACCATCTCGTAGCCCCCGGGGCCAGCTTCGTCGAGGGTGAACCCCAGCAGGCGCGAGAGCTTCCCGATCGACGTGGGCTTGATCTCGGTGGGAAGCATGCCGGTCACCGGGGTGCCGTCGTCCTTCCGCACGGTGTACCCCATCGTGACCCTGGGCATCCCCGACGTCTCGTCCTTGGCGGCGCCGTAGACCTCGAACTGGCAGAAGAGGGCCGAGCCCTGGGGGAACTCGCGGCGGGCGAGGACGGCGAGGCGCCCGCCTCCCTCGTCCGACGGGGCCTCCCGGGTGTCGGTGAGGATCGGGCTCGAGACCCGGAACTCGGTCAGCGGCGGGACCTCGAACTCGTGGATGACCGTCCCCACCTGTCCGGTGGCCTTGTCCCGCACCACGATCTTGGCCTGGTAGCCCCCCGGCCGCAGCTCGAACTCGCGCACGATCGGGAGCCAGGTCCGGGCGAGCCGCTCCCGGGTGGCGGGGAGGAGCTTCAGGTCGAGGGCCTGGTCGTACCGGAAGAACTCGCCGGTCTCCCGGTGGGCCACCACGAGGAGGAACTGCACGGTGGCCTGGTGCCGGCCGTCCGCCTCCTCGAAGGCGAAGCCCCGCACGTCGACCTCGGTCGCGACCATGGTCGAGGCCTTGCCGAGGAGGGTCTCCTCGCCGAGGTAGTGGGTCATGCGGAGGGGGATGTCGTCCACCGCGTACGGCGAGTCGAGGGCGGTCTGGAGGACGGGGTCCGTCCCCGGCTTGGCCTTCTTCGCGGTCCTGACGTCGGAGGGGGCGTAGTAGCCCTTGCGGGCCCGGACCTTCATCCCCTTCCTCCCCGGGACCTTCACCTGGATCTTGCGGAACTTCCCGTCCCGGGCGGTGTTCGTCGGGTTGTAGCCGACGAGGTAGTAGACGCGCGTCTCGTCGGCGATGCGCTTGATGCCGCTCGTCAGGTCGTTGGTGTTGCGGACGGTGAAGCCGCCGCTGTCCGCGGCCAGGGAGTCCGCCCCCTCGGTGGCCTCGAAACTCTCGTTGAACATGAAGCCGATGTCCTGCTCGAAGATCGGCGGGCCGAACTGGGCGGTCATGTAGACCGGCATCCCCTCGAGCCCCCGGCTGTTCACGAAGTAGATCGCGGTGTTGGACCGCCGGGACGCCTCCACGACGTCCCGGAAGTCGTCGAGGTTGGGGTCGTAGATGAACCCCTCGGAGACGAGGATGAGCGACTTGCGCCCCTTGACGTCGGCGAGGGACAGGAGCGACCGCTGGAGCACCTCGAGGGTGATGCGGTTGCGGGAGGTGGCCTGGAAGTAGACCTCGGTCGCCCGGGCGCTCACGAAGGGATCGTCGATCATCTGGGTGAGGTCCCCGCGGTTCGCGTTCTGCTGGAGGGCGGCCGCCACCCCGTAAGTCTCGAAGCGCCGCTGGACCCGGGCCACCACCATGGGATCGCGGAACATGTGGATGCGCATGGCCTCCCAGTCCGACATGCGCTCGGGGGAGGTGTCGGGGATGTAGCGGCCGTCGAGGCGCTTCACGAGATCGATCAGCTCGTCGCGCCCCGCCTCCATCCGGGTGCTCCACCAGGCCCCGCCCCCGGTGGCGACCAAGGTGACCCGGTCGCCCTCGCGGGTGCCCGTCTTCAGGAACTCCGCGACCGCCACCTTGGCTCGCTGGGCCATGTAGGGGGTGAGGTGGATGTCGTCGAACACGACGACGAACGTGCGGCCCCGGCGCTCCTCCTCGCCGGTGTTCGTGGCGACCCGCGGGCGGGGCGCCGGCTTCTCGGAGGCCGCGGCCGGCACCTCGATGGCCTCGAAGCTCACGATCGACTGGAGCTTCCCGTCCTCGAGGACCTGGAGGCCCTCCCTGGTGAGGCCGGCGATCGGGTTGCCCTTCTTGTCCGTCACCACCACGTCGACCGTGACCTGCTCGATCTGGGCCGGGAAGGTGAGGGGCGGCTCCTCGGCGGCCTGCCCGGAGGCCGGAGGGGGAGCCTCCGGGGGAGGAGCGGGCTCCTGGGCCCGGACGGGGCCGGGCACGCCCGACCCGGCGAGAGCGAGCACGACGAGAGCGCAGGCGGCGAGTCTCATGGTCATGTCTACCCCACCTCGACCAGGACCTGGCCGCCCTCGACCCGGGTCGCATAGCAGGCGACCTTCAGCTCGGCGTTCACCACGTTCGCCCCGGTCGTCACGTCATACGTCCAGTTGTGCCACGGGCAGGTCACCGTCTGCCCCTCCACGAAGCCCTGGCCGAGGGGACCGCCGCGGTGCAGGCAGACGTTGTTGATCGCGTAGAAGGCCCCCCCGACGTTGAAGACCGCCACCGGCGTGCCGGCGACGTTGACCTCGGTCGCCTGGCCGGGGGCGAGGTCGCCGGCGCTCAACGCTTTGACGAACTCGGCCATCTCAGACACCTCCGACGGGTTCAACGGGACAGTTTATATCAGGTAGACGCGGGCCCGGTCCCGGTGGTCGAGGGTCCCCCCCGCCCGCCCCGGGGCACCTCAGCCGCGCGGAGGCGCCACGGTGAGGACGGTGGCGAGGGCGTGGCAGTGGCTCGAGGTCGCGACCAGCCAGCGGCGCCGCCCCCCCGCGAGGCCGGCGAGCACCCGGTCGCGGGCGGCGTGGACGGCGGCCACCGGCACCGTGCCCACGCCGTGGACGAGGTGCAGGCAGCGGAAGACGATGCGGCCGTCGAGGTCCTCCCCCGGCCGGGCCGTCCCGAGGAGCCCCGCGAGGCTCCAGTCCTTCGGCCCGCGGGTGTGCGGGCAGAGGGCGGGCTCGATGCAGGTCGGGGGGCAGATCCAGGTCGCGTACGACAGGGCCCGGTCCCCGCCGGCGGTCGCCCGATCGACCGGCACCGGGTGCGCGGGGACCGCCCCCCCGCGGGCGGCGACCGCCCCCGCCCGCCCGGCCTGCCGCCCCAGCCACTCGACGAGCAGGTGGGGTGCCCAGTGGTAGGGGACGAGCTGGTCCTCCGGATCGAGTCCCGCGAGGTGGGCGTCGAGCCAGGCGGACCAGTCGGCCGTCGCCAGCTCCACCCGCGGGTCGGGGATGCGGGCGGC
>Ga0268386_10000743_pt1 | contig 21245 bp, 20 predicted proteins | sample RVTome_15_FD_200260 | JGI IMG/M metagenome (GOLD analysis project Ga0268386, IMG submission 200260) | Soil microbial communities from uranium-contaminated site in the Upper Colorado River Basin, Wyoming, United States - RVT150D86... ...
GTCCGCCTCACCCGTACCGCCTTCCGCCCCATCGCAGCCCGCCTGAACCGCTCGCAGAACCTTCCCAAATGGAGTGTCGTCATCCCGCCGAATGACGGGTAGATTATTTTCCCGCTGCTGCCTAAGTTTCGGCCCGATCCCTGGCTAAGAAGCAGTCGATCACGGTCCCGTTCACGTCCGGATTGATTCGCGCCGCTTCGCAGGATTCGCCCCTTGGTGTCCTTCGTTGCCTTCTGTTCCCGCTCGTTCATCCGTCAATTCCTCGCAGCCCCGCCGGCCCCCGCGATCCGCGTTCCCCCGGCGCTTGTTCAAGGCGGCGGACGAAAGCATTGACATTTCTCGACCGCCCCCCTTCAATGGGCGGCAGGGGCGGGCGGGTCGGCCCGCCGGATTGCGGGGGCGTCGCATGGCGCAGCGTTCCAATCATTACGATGCCGCCTTCGAGGAATTCCTGCGGGGCCGTCGCGCGCCGCACGTCGTCGTCGACGAGCAGCGGCGGGCGCTGCTGTGCGACGCCTCGCTGAAGTCGATGGACTTCATCGTCTACGCCCCCCGCCGCATCAACCTGCTGGTGGACGTCAAGGGGCGGCGGTTTCCCTCCGGCGGCGAGGCCGGGAGTTCCGGCAGCGGCCACAAGTGGGAGAACTGGGCCACGCAGGACGATCTGGACAGCCTCACGCAGTGGGAGCGGGTCTTCGGCCCGGGGTTCCGCGCCGCGTTCGTCTTCGCCTACCACGTCCTCGACCCCCGCTGGCTGGGGGAGCTCGACGACCCCTTCCGCTTCCGCAACCGCGTCTACGCCTTCTACGGCGTCTGGGCCGACGAATACCGGCAACGGATGCGGGAACGCTCCGCGAGCTGGGAAACCGTGTCGCTGCCCAGCGCGGAGTTCCGGCGTCTCAGGAAACCGATTGCTGAGTTTCTGTAGGCCCCCGTTCAGGCGGCGCGGCGAGTCTTCGTTGTGATTGCGCCATGGGGACCGCGGATGAGCAATTCGCTGAATGCGAACGGCCGCCTGCTGACAGAAAGATTGATGACAAGAGTATGACTCTTCCGCTCATTTCTCTGACATCTTTATGTCATCAATCTTTCTGTCAACCCATCTTCCGCTGCGTTTGGATCGCGTGTGGAGTGAGAGAATTTTTCACCCTCCAATTTATAACCCGCCCTTGACCGGAATCAGAAAGAGGCGGGTTATAAATGGGGGGGTGAAAAACTGGCTCATTTCAAAGTCTGGCTGCGGATTTGCCGCCCTGATGAAATCCGCGCGATCACCACTACCGGCGTTCGTCGCATTCCCCATTGACGAGTCGCCAGCCGCAACGGCTTCTACGCCATCGGCAGCGGCACCAGAATATCCGGGTCGATCGGGGCCGGCTGCTCGTTGGGGGCGAGGATCGTGTCGACCAGGAAGTACAGCAGCTTCCGCAGCTCGACCGGCTCGACGTCGTCCGCCAGCGCTTCCGCCCGGTCGCGGGATTTGTCGACCAGCGTCTCGGCCTTTTCGAAGACCTTGCAGCGCTCGAAAATCCGCCGCAGGCGGGCGATGCGGAAGATCGCCGCGTCGACGCCGGTGATGGCGTCTTCGATCTCGGCTTTCAATTCATCGTCCGCGTTCTGCAGCGCGAGAGCCAGCAGAACCGTGGGCCGCAGCGCGAGGGCGTCCTGGCCGGCGACCAGTTTGTTATCGTCGTCCCCCTGCCAGTCCTTCAGGTCGTTGAGGATCTGGAAGCCAACGCCAAGATGCCGGCAGAACTGTGGGATCATCTCGTCATATTGCTCGACGGAACCCGCCATCCGCAGCCCGGCATACAGCGCGGCTTCGAACGCAGGGGACGTTTTCAGGGCATAAATCTGCAACGCGTCCAGCGGCGTCACGTCGAGTCCGTTGGACGTGTTCCACGCCATCTCCGCCCCCTGGCCGTCGCAGAGCTTCACATGCGCGGCGGCCATGCGGTCGAGGATGTCGGATGAAACCTCCGCACCGAGTTCCCCGCGGCCGGAGTTGATCAGCCGGTAACCGAGGCCGATCAGATAGTCGCCGACGTTGATCGCCGTCCCCAGATCGTACCGCCGGTGCAGCGTCTGCCGGCCGTAGCGGAATTCGTCGTCGTCCTCGATGTCGTCGTGCACGAGAGACGCCTTGTGGAAGGCTTCGATGGCCATCGCCATCCGGCAGACGCTCTCGCGGAATTCCTCACCGGCTTCCCCGCCCGCGCCACCGTTGACGCCGGTCGCGCCGGTGACGGCGTCGTAAGCCGCCAGCGTGATGAACGGCCGGAAGCGCTTCCCCCCGTTCGCCAGCCAGTCGTAGGCGATGCGTTCGGTCGTTCCCAGCGGCGACGACGAGGCCTCTGGCGTTTTGCTGCGGACGCGGGGCAGCAGCCGGTCGAAGTCCTCTTCGAACAGCCGGTTCGCCTTCCGCATCAGCGGGACGTAGCTGGTCGTCTGCGGCGAGGGGAGCGGCTCGTACTTTTCGAGAACGTCCCACACCCACGATTCGTCGAGCGTGGTGTTCTTGCAGTCGCCCGAATGCAGCGGAATGGCATACGACGGCACCCCCGCGATGAGCACCTTGTCGATCGCCTTTTCCAGCACGTTCAGGCAGGCGACGCCGAGGATGCTGTCCACGTAACCGGAGACGATGATCTTCAGCACGATGGGGGAACCTTCCGCCACCAGCACCTTGTATCCAAGCTGCTCGGCCTTCACTTTGTAATCGGCGATCGAGCAGGCCCCGCATTTCTCGCAGTCGAGGCCGAACTCGTCGTAGTCGGCCGGGCAGCCCTCGGCGTGCTTCAGGCAGTGCGGCAGCAGCAGCAGCCGGCGTTCGAACGGCGTCGCCAGGAACTGCTGCTTCCAGAAGAAATTGCCGATGAGCACCATCGCGAAGCCGAGGAACTTCTCCGGCTGGTTCATTTCGGAAAGCAACTCGCGGCCGAAGCCTTCGAGTTGGTTTTTCGAGAACGGATCGGACTTGTCGATGCGTTCGGCATATTTTTCGGCGGTCGCTTTGATGCGTTCGCGGAGTTCGAGCGTTTCGGGAACGTGCTTGAGATGGCTGGTGCTGCGTTTGCTGCGCTTGCGTTTGACGGGGGCGGGGTCGTCGTCGGTGTGGCCGTTGGAGCCGTTCTGGCCGTTCGACCCGTGGCGGACGCTGCCAGCGTCCGCGCGGATGCTGGCAGCATCCGCCACGGGAGTTTGAACGTGGCCATTCCCTCCGCTGGACGTGGCGACGGCAGTCTGGTCAGGATAGGCAGACTCGGAGGGGGCAATCGTCACAAGCGGGTCCTTCGGAGTCGGAGTCGGGTGCGAGCTTAGTCAGCGGTCGGTCGTGCGGGTGGATTCTTCTGCAGGCGTCTCGGAATGCGAACTGGGTTGCGGGGCGTGGCAGGCGCGCCGCAGGGCGGCGACGGTGAAGATCATCGGATAGAGCCTTTCAAAATACCATAATCTCGCAAAATAGAAACCGATCGGAGCCGGTTCGCGCCACGATCCATCTTCCACCCGCTCGCAGAGCCATTGCAAGCCTCGTTGGACGAAATCGGCCTGCGGGTCGTCGGCGAGCAGGATTTCCACCGCGAGGGCGGTTTCTTCCACGCTCGACGGCGTTCCCCGCACGCCTCCCCAACCTCCGTCGGGGTTCTGGTTGCCCGCCAGAAACTCTAAACCCCGTCTGGCTTCGGGGGTATCGAACCGGTTGCAGTCCCGGTAGCCCGCCAGCACGCGGGCGGTGCCGTAGACGGGGTTGATATCGTCCGGGGCGCGCTGGTTGCCGAACCAGAGGGGGAGCCAGGAACCGTCGGGGTGCTGGGCCTTTTTCAGAAAGCGGAAACCGTTCAGAACCCGGTCGACCAGCCATGTAAACATCAGGTCCGGTTCGGTCTCGATCTCGTCGACGTGAAACGGCTCACCGGCGAGGGCAGAACGAACAAATTCGTCATCCCTGCCACCGAGGTACCCAGCAATTGCTCGCAGGCAATGCGCGGTGATATCCGGTGAACTGCGATCAAACGGCATCGCCGCCCATCCGCGGCAGAACGTGGGGAAGCCGCCGTCGCGGTTCTGCAGGCCGACCAGCCAGCGGACGGCGTTGGTGAGGGTCGCGGCGAGCGACGGATCGAGGCACGGTTCGAGGGAGGGATCGACGGACGGCTCGGTACTGGGTACTGGGTACTGAGTACTGAGTACTGAGTACCGAGTAGCTGAATCGCAATTCGCGCAAGGCGCTCGTTCGCTCCCGACTGACGTCGGCCCTCCGACCTCCGACCTCCGATCTCCGACCTCCGGTCGCTGACGCTCCCGGCTCGCCTGTTCGTTGCTCGCCAACTGCATCAGCGCCAGCATCGCTCCCGGCGTATCGTCCGCGTCCGGCACGCCGCCGGGCAAATCGGTCCACGCCCAACCGCCGGGGTCGGCGTTCGTGTAGGGGTGAATCTCCTTGTACTGCTGCTGCAACAACCAGTCGCGGATCGCCGGGCGGTCGGGTTCCGGCAGGTCGTCGCCGAGGGCGTTCACCGACAGCGTTGTCACCCAGGTCGCGAGGTTCGTGTCGATCGGCCAGCTTCCGTCGGGGCGGACGGAATCGATCAGGAACTGCAGTCCCTTCTGTGCGACGGGATGATCGCCCCGTCCCATGCCCGCGAGGCTCATCGTGACGAAGCTCGTCAGCGGGGCGGCTTCCAGGAATCCGCCGTTGGAAGGCTGAATGCGTTCCAGCACCCGCAGGCTCGGTTCAATCGCGAGGTGTTTGAGGAACCGCGAGATCGGGTTCCACGGTTTGCGGAAGTGAAACCCGACCTGCCCGATGGCGATCAACGCCGGCAGCGCGTAACTGACGACCGGCAGCCGCACCGTTTTGTAGGCCTTCGCCGGCAGACACGCCAGATAAAACGGCAGCGGCAGGACGTCCTTCCAGTCCACCAGCCCGGCCAGCGCGCAGTGCGTGAGGATGGGAATCGAAAACGTGCGGTCCTTGCCGTAGCGTTTGAGCACAGCATCGACGCCGCCGACGCGGTCGATGTACGCGACGGCCTTCCGCACGACGTCGGGAAAGATTGCATCGTTCCCCGTCGCATGGAAGCTCGCCCGGCAGAGCATCGACGTGGAGATGTTGGAGATGGACTTCGTCGTGTCGCCCCACCCGCCGTCGTCGTTCTGATGTTCCGCCAGCCAGCGGACGCCGTTGTGGATAATGCTGGTGAGTGGTGCAGGAGTTGAGAGTTGAGAGTTGAGAGTTGAGAGTTGAAGAGGGGCGCCCTCATTCGGCCTTTCGCCTTCCGCGCTCCGCATCAACTCCAGCGCCATGACCGCGGTGGCCGTCGAAAGGGCCGAGGTCGAGAGTTCGCCGGTCCAGTGTCCGGCGTCGTTGCGTTCGGCGAGCAGCGCATCGCGCGAGATTTCGTAGCAGCGGCGCAGGCGGGCGGGATCGACGGGCATGGCGACTGAAAATGCCTCAACTTTGCGTCGAGGGATTGAGGACCTTGCCTCGATTCCGAAGGATCTCATGGGCGGCGGCAAGCAGTTCCTGATCCTCCGCATCCCAGATGGCTTCGACCGTCGCTTCACGCGCCACATACGACAGGTTTGCAATGAGCTGCCCAAACCGCACTTGCGGCTGGTCTTCGCTGAGCGCTTCCAGCGCGATGAGAATTTCGCGACGAGTTTCGGAAATCATGGAAGCCTTGCTGTGTCGTTGGCGCTATACCGAGTTCGCCCATTCGATCAGCCTTGCGACTTCTTCGTCAACGCGGCGGGCGACCCTTTCTGCACTCTTGTAAAGCTCATACTCGAGCGTATTGTCTCCGATTGCGAAATGTTCCACGAGCGGATTGCCATCGGCGTCCCGGACGACGAAGTTGATTGTGACGTCCCGAACGCGGCGGTCTTCCCATTCGCGGACGCCCCCAAAAACCGCCGAGATTTCAATGACCCGTTCGTCCGGCTGCGCGGCCAGAAAAGTGTGCTCATCGACCGTTTGCTGCCACCTGAGTTTTCCCTCTCGCGTTTTCTGCAGCAGAATCTGCAAGAGGACTGGAATCTGGGGAGGGTCCCAGCCTTGCGTTGTCATGCGCTACTTCTCCTGTGCTTCAACTTTCTGAATCCCGGCGACCGTTTGCAGTGCCTGATTGGCTTCTCCAAAAGCGATCTGGATTCGCGCCCATCGATTCTCTGGCTTGAGCCGCGATCCGACGGCCGCTTTGCTGATGTTCTCCAATTGCAGTCTCACGAGGCCCAACATGTACTCACCGTGAGATTCCGGTCGTTGCGATGTTTTCCACTCCTCCAGGAATCGCCCCACCCTGCCTCGAATCATATCCGCTTTGGCGGCAACAAGCACCTCGTTTTTTTCGTTGATGATCGACTGCAGTTCCTGCATGTCGGCGACAAGATCGCTCACGTGAAACAACTGCCCTGTTCGAATCGCCGCATCCTTGGCTTCTTTCGCCTGCCGTTGCGCGCCCTTCGCGCTAACCGCCGCCCAGATCGCCATCGCCGTTCCCAAGAAGGTCGCGAACAACCCAATCCATTGCCAGAAATCGGGAACCGCGTTGTTCAACCACGCCATGCCCGGCGTCCTTCATGGCTGATTCTGATGTTGGTGAACTACAAATCCAACCCCTCCAGCCCGTCAATCAACTCATCCATCTCATCCCGCACCTTCCCGTTCCCGCATTGGCGTTTCGGAATGCCGACCGTCATCCCCACGGCGTCGCGGCCGTCGGCGACGAGTTCCGTGTCCCGTTCGGCGACGGCCAGTTCCAGGGCGGATTTCTGCGGCGCGCCGAAGAGCTGCGAGAGGTCGATCTTCAACCCGGCGACCGGGCCGTCGGCCCCCGCGATGGCCGGCGTCTTGTGGCCGGGGAAGATGATCGCGTTCTCCGGGCAGACGCGGCTGCACGCGGGGCAGCCTTTTTTGCAGTTGTCCTGCTGCTCGACGAGGATCGTGTCCATGCCGTCGACGCCGTACACGCCGAACAGGCAGAAATCGATGCACTCCATGCAGTTCGTGCAGCGGCTGTAATCGATGACGGGATACCAGCGGCGTTTCGTCGGTTCCGGCGCGAACGGGTCTGCGTTGCCGTTCCCGTTGCCGTTGGATTCCCCGTCGCCGTTGCCGTTCGCCGCGAGCATTTTCTCGGGATGCAGGTACCGCTCGAGCTGCTCCTGCTTCGGATTGCCTTGAATCCAGTCCAACAGGTCGAACGTCTGCACCGACTTCTCGCCGGCGATGCGTTTGATCTCGTCGAAATACGTCTTGTGATCCGGATACGCCCGCAGGTCGAGGCAATACAGCTTTCGGTCAGGAACCCGCGGCACGCCGATGCCGTGCGATTCCTTCGCTTCCTCGTCGTCGTCGAAATCCTCGTCCTCTTCTCCCTCGGCCTTCAGCAGCGTCGTCCCTTCGTGGCCGTTGACCCCCTGTCGCGAGAGGACCCACCGAGCCGCTCGCGGGAAGATCCACGACAACACGACCAGATCCCCGGGCACCGAGCGCAGAAACAGCAGCCCGGTGTGGTCGGCGTGCATGTCGTACAGGTGCGGAACGAGGGAGACGTCGATCTCCGGGTCCATGATCATCGCCGCGGCGAGTTCCTCTTCGAGGTGCCGCTTGACGGGGTTCTTGCCCTGGGCCTGGGAGATGACGACGGTGAGTTTTTTTGCGGCCATGGTGTGCCTCAATCGTAGGTCAGGCTTTCCAGCCTGACCGGAGTTGGCTTGTGCGCATTTTGTCAATCTCGTCAGGCTGGAAAGCCTGACCTACGTCAGTTGATCTGCCCCTTCAAATGCTGCTGCGTCTTCTCCCACCCAGCGTCGAGGTGCTTCACGTATTCGCCGGGGGTCAGCAGTGCTGAGTCGGTCTGGAATTCGTACAGCCAGCCTTTGCCGTAGTTGTCGGTGTTGATCGCCGAGGGATCATCCAGCAGCGCTTCGTTGAACCGCAGCACGCGGCCGTCGCACGGGGCGTAGAGCGTGGAGACGGCTTTCGAACTTTCGATCTCGCCGATCTCCTTCTTCGCCATTACGGCGCTGTCCGGGTCGATGCTCCATTCCAGGAAGTACACGTCCTGCAGCAGCCGCACGGAATACGCCGTGAACCCCACGCGGTAGTGGTCGCCGTGCTCCTGCAGCCAGAGGTGGTTTTCGGAATACGACCGGTCCCCCGGAATGCGGGCCTCGAACTTGCCCATCATGAACATGAGGTCGTCGGCCATGCGGTCGTGGGCTTTCCGCTCCATCCCGGACGCACCCTCATCGTCTCGCGAAGACCGTCTCCGCGAGTCGATGCGGCTCCGTCCAGTAGAAGTGTTTCGCGGGGATGTTGCAAGGGACGAAACGTGGCGGATGGCGTCGGCATCCGCGCGGACGCTGGCAGCGTCCGCCACGAGATCGGGCGGAATCGCGTTTCCCCCGCGATGCGGGCGTCGTACAATGAACGGGCATGTCCCCGACAGCAGGTTCGCCTTGCGGCGGCGTCTCTCACATCAACGGCGGTCCCATGCAGGACGCGACGCAGGACTTGATCAACCGCACCATCCGCGGCGACCAGCAGGCGCTGGCGGAACTGTTCTCGCAGTTCCGCCCCACCCTGTGGCGGATGGTCAATTTCCGCCTGCACCCGCAATTGCAGGGACGGATCGACGTCGACGACGTGCTGCAGGAAGCGTGGCTCAAAGCCTCCAGCCAGATCGGCCGCTTCATCACCGACGCCTCGCAGTCCCCGTTCGTCTGGTTCCGGATGATCGTCAGCCAGACGCTGGTCGACCTGCACCGCCGGCATCTGGGGGCCGCCAAACGCAGCACGGCGAAAGAGTTCTCCATCGACAGCGGCTGGTCGCCCGAGTCGACGTCGTATTCGATCGCCTATCACCTGCTGGGCAGCGTCACCTCCCCCAGCAACGCGGCTGTGCGGATGGAAATGTCCCGCCAGCTCGACACGGCCATGCAAGGCATGAACGACATCGACCGCGAGGTCCTGGCCCTGCGGCATTTCGAGGAGCTGACCAACGCGGAGACGGCCCTGGTGCTGAACATGTCCGAACAGGCCGCCAGCGCCCGCTACGTTCGCGCCATCGCCCGGCTGAAAACGGTGCTGCAGACGTTCAGCGATTTCCGCGAAGGGGCGCGCGAACAACGATGACGAAACCGTGTAGCCGCGACTCGGAGTCCTCGGAGAGGAGCGCTTCGCGTCAACGCCGCACACACGTCGCGCTCCTCTCCGCAAAGCCTCCGAGTCGCGGCTAAACACCGACGAGTCCCATGTCCCCGACTGATGCCGACAGCCCCGACACATTCGAAGCCGCGATCGACGGCTTCGCGGTCGTGTCGCGCGCCGGGCGAGGGCCGGAGACGCTGGAATCGCTGGCGACCGAATTCGCCGAGCGGACTCGGAAAGGAGCGCAGCCGGCGATCGAGGAATACGCCCGCAGGTACCCGCATCTGGCCGCCGAAATCCGCGAGTATTTTCCCACCGTCGCCATCCTGGAGCAGTGGAAGCTCGACAAGGAATCGGAATGCCTGCGACGGAATGTCCCCAGCGAGTTCAAGCTCAAGCGGCTCGGCGACTGCGAGCTGATCCGCGAGATCGGCCGCGGCGGCATGGGGATCGTCTTCGAGGCGGTCGACGAACTCGCCGGCCAACAGGTTGCCGTCCAGCATGGAGCGACGGCGACGCACCCATCCCGGGTCGCCGTCAAGGTGTTGCCGTGGCGGTTCGGCGCCTCCGTCCCCCGCTGGCGGGAGCGGTTCCTGAAGGAAGCCGAGACCGTCACCCGGCTGCGGCACGACAACATCGTCCCCATCTATCGCATTGGCGACCAGGACGACTACATCTACTACGTGATGCAACTGGTCAACGGCGTGAGCCTCGATCGCGTCGTCCAGCAACTGCGGGGACCGGCGACGACTGCGGGGGAAACGCCTTGCCCGCTGCGCAAGCGGGACTGGCTCGCCTTCGCCGGCGTCATCAACCAGGCGGCGGCGGCGTTGTGCTTCGCCCACGTGCGGGGGGTGCTGCACAACGACGTGAAGCCGGGCAACCTGCTGCTCGACGCCGACGGCCGCGTGCTGGTGACCGACTTCGGGCTCGCCAGAAGCCTCGAAGGTCCGAAGTCGGAAGTCGGAAGTCAGTCAAAGGCGGGAGGCGGAAGGCGGAAGGCGGAAAGCGGAGCTACGCCTGCGTCTCTCGGCTCTCAACGCTCAACTCCTCAACCACTCACCACTCACCACTCATCACTCACCACGTCCAGCGACGGCCTGTCGGGAACGCTGCGGTACATGGCCCCGGAACGGTTCGAAATCCACGCCGACGAACGCAGCGACGTCTACTCGCTGGGTGCGACGCTGTACGAGTTGGCGACGCTGCGGCCCGCGTTCACCGAGCCGGACCGGCAGCGGCTGGTGCAGCGCATCACGGCCGCCGACTTCATTCCCCCGGCCGACGTGGTGCCGGACATTCCAAAGCCGCTGGAGACGATGGTCCTCAAGGCGATGGCCGCCGACCCGGCGGACCGCTACCAGTCCGTCGCCGAGTTCGCCGCCGATTTGCTCCGCTTCCAGACCGGCCAGCCGATCCACGGCAAACGGCCGGGCGGGATGTGGCGGCGGTGGCGGAAATGGTTGTCGCGCTCGTAGCAGAATTCCTGTTGAGCCGCGTCTGCGGATTGCGTTCTACCTCTTGTGCGGCCGACGTCGCACAGCTCATCGGGGCCGCGGCTCACTCTGGGCCGGGATGACGCGCAACTGCCCCGTTCCCTTCACAATTCGATCCCGCGGTCACCCGTCGTCAACGGTGCGGAGACCGCGCGCGCTCGCGAAGCGGTTCGTCAACAATCTGGAGAAGCGATGATGACAACGGAGACGGCACAGGCAGCCAAAGGCGGAAGGCGGCAGGCGGAAGGCGGAAAGCGGGCACTCGTCTCCAACTTTTACCCAACTCGAATCGTCCGCCGGATTGCGATCGGCGCGACGTGCGGCCTCGCGCTCGCGGCGCTCGCTGCCGGTTCGGCATGCGCGCAAGGCTGCGCCAGCGGCGGGGGGATGTCGGGCGGAATGATGTCCGGTGGGATGGCCGGGCGGATGATGGGGGGCGGAATGGGAAGCATGGGGGGCGGGATGAACCCCTCCAGCGCCATGCAGATGGTCGCCCAGGCCCGGCAGATGCGCCAGCAGGCGATGATGGTCATGGCCTTCCGCCGTCAGCAGTATCAGCAACTCATGCTGCGGCGGCAACTGCTGCTCCGCGCCCGGCAGCAACAACTCGCGGCGCGCCGCCGGCTGACCCTTGCGACGATGAGCGAAGAGACCGGCCTGTTGGCGGACGAACTCGAAAGCATGACCCCCGCCCAGCGCCGCACCGCGCTGGCCGCCGAACGGCGACGCACGAGTCAACAACGCCGGCGGAAGAGATGAGGGCGGTGAGTGGTGGAGAGATGGAGTGATGGAGTGGTGTGAACCTCGTAGGACGCGCTCATCCCTCATCCCTCATCCCTCATCCCTTTCCGCCCAACGTACAGCGTGGCGATCCCGAACGTCAGCGGGCGGTACGTCACGTCGGTCAGGCCGCAGGTTCGCATCAGTTCGGCGAACTGCTCCCCTTGGGGGAACTCCGATACCGAGGCCGGCAGGTACCCGTAGGCCGATTGCGAATTCCGCATGAAGAGCTGTCCGACCCGCGGCAGCACGCGGCGGAAGTAGAAGGAATAGACGCCGCGGAACAGCCGGTTGGCCGGCATCGAGAATTCCAGCACGGCGACGCGCCCGCCGGGCCGGCAGACGCGGACCATTTCCCGCAGGCCGAGCTTCGTGTCGGTGACGTTCCGCAGGCCGAACGCGACGGAGACGATCTGAAACGTATCGTCCGCGAACGGCAGCCGCTGGGTGTCGGCTTCGAGGAACGACAGCGAGGCCGGGTTGCAGCGTCCGGTACGGTTGCGGGCGGCCCGGCGTCCTTTCCGCTTCGCGCGGGCCAGCATTTCGTGGGTGAAGTCGGTCCCCACGACCGGCACCCGGCCGCGGGCTTTCTTCCAGTAGGCGATCGCCAGGTCGCCGGTGCCGGTGCAGACGTCGAGAATCGGTTCGTCGCCGAGGGGCGGGACGGCCCGGATCGTCCGCCAGCGCCAGTAGCGGTCGGTTCCGCCGGAGAGGAAGTGATTCAGAAAGTCGTACTTCGGCGAAATCTCCCCGAACATGCGGCGGATGCGGCCTTCCGACTTGTCGAGGGTGGCGGGCATGAGAAGAGTCGAGAGTCGAGAGTCGAGAGTTGAGAGTGGAAGTCTTTCCGCCTTCCCTTTCCGCTTTCCGCTTTCCGCCTTCCGCCTTCCGCCTTCGGCTGCTCATCCTCCAAAACCGTACTCCCTCCACCGCCCGTCCACCAGTTCCCGCATCTGTCGCGACATCGCCAGCGGGTCGGGCCAGTCGCGGGGGTGGCCTTCCTCCGGCCATTTGCGCGTTGCGTCGAGGCCCATCTTGTGTCCCACGCCGGCTGCCGGGGCGGCGTGGTCGTCGGCGTGCGTCGGGCCTTCGCAGAAGATAACGTCGCGGCCGGGGTGCACGTTCGCGCCGGCGTGGAACCAGACGGCGGCTTCATCCCGCACGTCGACGTCGTCGTCCACGACCACCACGATCTTCTGCGTCGCGTAGCCCCGCAGGCCCCACAAGGCGTTCATCACCTTGCGGGCCTGCTGCGGGTATTCCTTGCGGATGCTGACGAACAGATAATTCCGCCCCGCGCCGACCGCCGGCCGCGACAGGTCGACGATTTCCGGCACGAACAGTCGCACGATCGGCCGCAGCAGCCGTTCTGCAACGCGGTCCCACCACGTCTGCTCGGTCGGCGGCGGGCCGGGGACGAGGGCGGGAACGACCGGATTCGAACGGTGCGTCACCGCCGTGACGTTCAGCACGGGAACGTCCCCTGGCAGGCTGTAGAACCCGCTCGGCAGCGCGACGGTGTCGGCCGGCGCGAACGGGGCCTCGGTGTCGACCAAGCCTTCCAGCACGACGTCGGCGCAGGCCGGGACCGACAGTTCCAGCGTGCGGGCCTTCACCAGCTCGACGTTTTTCTCCCGCAGAAACCCGGCCAGCAGCCAGGCATCGGCCTGCCCGGGAAGCGGCAGCGATGCGAGGAAACTCAACGCAGGGTCCCCACCGAGCACCACCGCCAGCGGCATCTGCCGTCGTTCGGCGCGATAGCCCTGGAAGTGGGCGGCGGCGGCGTCCTGCGAGTGCCAGTGAATTCCCAGCGAATCCTGCCCCTGCACCGACAGCAGGCACGACGCCACGTGCCTCTCGCCCGTTTCCGAATGCTGCGACACGAGCTGCCCGCCGGTGACCGATCCCGCTCGCTCTTTCGGAAAGCATTGCAGAAACGGCAGCTCGCGGAGGTCGATGTCGCGGCCCATGCGGACGACCTGCTGGCTGCGGCCACTCTTGACCGTCTTTGGCGGCAGTCGCGTGAGTTGCGCGAGATGTGGCAGCAGCTTCAGCGACCCCAACCAGCCCTCGGCCAGCTCGGGGCGAAGCAGTTGCTCGATGCGGGCCTCGACTTCGGCCAGCGACCCGCACCGCAGCGCGTGGCTCAGCCGGCGTTCGCCCCCCAGCAGGTTCGTGACGACCGGCATCGACCGCCCGCGGACGTTTTCGAACAGAATCGCCGGCCCGCCCCCCGGTTGGCGGCAGACGCGAGACGTGATCTCCCCGACCTCCAACACCGGGTCGACCTCCGCCCGCACGCGGACCAGCTCCCCGGCGTGCTCGGCCGCGGCAAGAAACTCGGAGAGGTCGTCGAACGGCATGGGAAACCTCTGTCGGTCAGGCTTTCCAGGCTGACACGGTGCCGGATTATAGCAGGCAGAGCGACGTTCGCCCGCCTGGTTGGTGTCCCGCCTTCAGGCGGCCCATTGTGCGTTCTGCGATCGATGCACGCACAACGAGCCGACAGAAGTCGGGACACCAGCGGGAGCATTGCGACCGGTTCGCGGCACCGCTACCGTGACGGCGTTCATTCCTGATGACGAGATGGTTCATGGTCCAGCGGTATCTGTTGCTGTGGCTGTCGTTGACATCGTTGCTCGCCTTCGGGTGGCCGGAGGTGATCGCGCAGTTCAATTCCGTCCTTCCGAACGAACCGATCGACGCGACGTCCGCCGACCCGTTTCTGAGGACCAACGAGTGGGGCCTGCTGCGGCCGGTGTTCGCGCTGGCGATGTTCTGCATCGGCGGACTGCTGCCACGGGACGAGCTTTCGCAACTCCAGCGTCGCTGGCCGACGGTGCTGGCGGGGACGTCGATTCAATACACCGTGATGCCGCTGCTGGCCTTCGCCGCCACGCGCGTGTTCGACCTGGACGACGCTCTGACGATCGGCGTGCTGCTCGTCGGGTGCGTGCCGGGGGCGATGGCGTCGAACGTGCTGACGCTGGCGGCCCGCGGGAACGTGAGCTATTCGGTGAGCCTCACGACGTCGGCGACGCTGCTCTCCCCGCTGGTGGTGCCGGTCGCGCTGAGTCTGACGCTGAACGTTGTGACGACGTTCGATCCCGTGAAGGCGTTCGTCAACCTGGCGACCGACGTCGTCGGCCCGGTAATCGCCGGCCATCTGCTGTGCCGGCGGTTCGAGCGGCTCGCGCGGTTCATGCAGTCGCACGGTTCGACCGTCGCCAACGTCGCCATCCTGTGGATCATCGCCACGGTGGTGGGACTCAATCGCGAGCGGCTGTCGCACATCACGCTCACCGTGCTGGCGGTGCTGCTGCTGATCAACCTGCTCGGTTACGCGGCCGGGTGGACCGGCGGCACGGTGATGAGACTGCCCGAAGGCATGCGGCGGGCGCTGACGCTGGAGGTCGGCATGCAGAACGCCGGCCTCGGCTCGGTGATGGCGCTGAACCTGTTCCAGAACCGCGACGCCGCCATCCCCACGGCGGCGTACACGTTCGGCTGCATGCTGACGGGGACCGTCCTCGCCCAGTGGTGGGGCCGCCGGCCGCCGCGCGACGGGGTTGCCGAAGGGGATTCTGACGCCGATGATACAGGCGTGGGAACGTAGTGTGGACTTCAGTCCACACGAGCAGCTAATGGGTTTTGTTGTGGCACAGAGAACTCGTGTGGACTGAAGTCCACACTACGGAGTGCCGACCGTGGAACTGCACGGAACCGTCGCCATCGTCACCGGCGCCGCCGTGCGTCTGGGAAAGGCGATCGCGCTGTCGCTGGCCGAGGCGGGCTGCGACGTCTGCCTGCATTACCACCGCTCGCGCGACGACGCCGAAGAGACGGCGATCGAAATCCGCGCCCGCGGCGCGCGGGCGACGACGGTCTGTGCGGACTTGTCGTCCCCGCGGCAGGCGGCCGCGAACGTGTTTGACGCCGCCGCCGAGTTGGGGCCGGTCGGAATCCTCGTCAACAGCGCGGCGATTTTCGGCGCGGGAACGCTGGCCGACACGACCGACGACGCCTGGGAGCGGCACTTCGCGATCAATCTCACGGCCCCGTTTCATCTCTGCCGCGAATTTGCAAGGCGACACGTCGCCGGAACACCGGGACAAATCGTGAACATCGCCGACTGGCGGGCGACGCGGCCGGGAACGGGGCATCTGGCCTACACGCTGACGAAATCGGCGCTGGTGACGCTGACGCGGATCCTGGCGCTGGAGCTCGCCCCGGACATCCAGGTCAACGCTGTCGCCCCGGGAGCGATTCTGCCTGGCGTTGATTCCGACGCCAAGGCGTTCGAACGGTTGGCAGAGCAGATTCCCCTGCGTCACACCGGCTCGCCGCGCGACGTGACCGACGCAGTGCTCTATCTGCTACGAGCGGATTTCGTCACGGGCGAAGTGCTGCACGTGACCGGCGGCGAGGAACTCGCGCCGTAGGTCAGGCTTTCCAGCCTGACCGGAAGCAGAGATACGAGTCCCATCCGCCCTACGCGTCGAATTCCTCATCCGGCTCGGCGGGGTCGTCGGCGGAGTTGATGGTCGCGTGGCCGGCGGGAACGCGGCGGAAGACGGCGACGATGTCTTCGACGGGGACCACGAACAGCACGTTGTCAGTCTCCAGGTCGACCGGGATCGCGTTCTTCGGGTTGAACAGCACCTTGTCGTACTTCTTCAGCGGGTAGTCTTCGTCGCCGGCGACCTGCGCGCTGACCTCGACGACGCGGCCGGTGATGTTGGGGATCTCGGTGTCGTCCGGCAGGACGATCCCCCCCTTGGTGGTGTGCCGGCTTTCGTCCTTGCGAACGAGCACCCGCATGCCCAGTGGTTCGATGAATTCGGTCAACGTCTGATTCCTGTTGTGAAGGGAATCCGGCTTTCCTTCGTAATCATAGGTCCGGGAACGCGACGGGCAATGGCGCAAAACCCCGTCCCGCGAGACAGTGGCGGCGGCGGCGGGGCCACGGTAGGATGATCGGCCCGCTGGATGCATGCGGGCCGACGCACCCATCCGCGGTCGTCCCGCTGGATGCATGCGGGCCGACGCACCCATCCGCGGTCGTCCCGCTGGATGCATGCGGGCCGACGCACCCATCCGCGGTCGGCCCGCTGCCGGCCGGCCACGGGGGTGACGCGGCCGGTATTCCTCGACAATTCAAAGTGCGACACGCGCGCGTCGAACATCCCAGGGATTTCCGAAATCCCTGGGATGTTGCGCTCGCGGCAGGAGGCGACGTTTCCGCATGGCCCGTTCCCTTTCCGACGACGTTTCCGAAACCGAAGAGCAGCTCATTCAACGCGCGCAGGCGGCCGTCAGCCGCTGCAACTGGGAAGTCGGCCGCTGCGCCCTGCAGTGGACCCGCAAGTACGCCCGCGGCCGCACCGACGCCGACTTCGCTGCTCTGGTCGGGCTGAGCGCCGACCAGGTCTACCAGCGGCGGCGAGTGGCCGAGGCGTTCGGCGACGTGTCGGAAGGATTCCCGTCGCTGAAGTGGTCGCACTTCTATGCCGCCCTCAACTGGGACGACGCGAGGGACTGCCTGCAATGGTCCGACGAGAACCAGGCCACCGTCGCGGAGATGAAGGCGTGGCGACGGGCAATTCGCGGCGAAGACCTGACGGCCGAGCCGGTCCCCGATGAATTCGCCGGCGACCCCGCGATTTTGAAGTTCTCCGGCGACCGGGCGGAAGTTCGCGACATTGGTGCAGCGAACGGCAACGGCGGACCGACGCCCCGCAACGGCGACTCGGCCGGCCGCGTCCCCACCGTTGCCGGCGCAACCCGCGGCGCGGCCGACGACGGCAGCTACGCCCCGTTCCGCAGCGGCGCCGGCAGCCCCGCCCCCGGCGAAAGTCCCGACCGCGGTCCCGCCGTCGGCGTGCAGGAGCGGCCCTCGGCGCTGCGGGTCATCAAGCGCGCGACGGCGGCCCTGGTGCGGATCAACCAGTCGCTCACCGACGACGTGCTCGATGAATTCCCGAAGCTGCCGAAGAAAGTTCGCGAGCAGTTCACGGCGGCCGTCGCGGAACTCAGCTCCAGCGCGGCAGCGCTGCTGTAGGTCCGGACGGCCCGTCCAGACTTTGCATGTAAAGTCGCGTGGATTTCAATCCACGCGGGGTTGAGCGTCCCGTTTGTCCGGGGCGACCTCTGCTTTCGCCTTGTCGACCTTTTTCCTTCGCGGGAACTTCAGCGTGCCTTTCAGCGACTCTTTCACGCCGTCAACCGTCCCTCGGACGACGCCCTTCGCGGCTCGCGCGGCGGTGTCTTCCACGTTTTTCTTGATTCCCTGTCCAATGCCTTTCAGGTTGGCCGACATTCCCTGCGCGACCAGATCGTCGTCCGTGTGGAATTCGCGGTCCGGGCCGGCCGATCGCACGGTGACCACCTCGGCGACCCCTCCCTGCGAGTAACTGACCTGAATCGCCGTGCCCCACGGGTCGGTCTCTTTGATCTCGTCTTTCTTGACCCGGAGATACACGCCGGTTTCGGTCGTGCGCTTGTCGAGATCATCCGCGATCCGGCGGACCTGGGCGTTGGCCTTGTCGATGGCGGCCTGTCTGGCGGCGCGGTCGTTGCAGCCGGTTGCCGTCAGCAGCCAGACGGCGATCAGGACAGCCGCGCCGACCCGAATGATCGGAACCGCGCCCGTGAAGCGTGTTGCCGTGGTTGCCGGTTGCATGGCGATCTCCGCTCATTGCTGGGCTTCGATCAATTGTGACGTTTCGCAATCAGCACGTCGAGTTCCTGCTTCAGCCGGCCGAGAATCTCGTCGTAGGGATACGCCCCAATCGACTCTTCCCCCCGTTTCAGATTCACGTAATTCGGCCCGCACCACAACCCGAGGTCGGCGTCGTCGGTCTCGCCGGGGCCGTTCACGCGGCAACCCATGACGGCGATCGTCACCGCGTGGTCTTTCGCGTAGGCGGTCATGTCGCGGACCTGCTCGGCCAGCTCGACGAACGCCTCGTTCTCCACCCGCGAACAGCTCGGGCAACTGATGATGTTCAGCGTCTGCAGCCCGTAATCGACGACCGACCGCACCCGGCCGTGCGCGATGTCGTCGAGAATCTGCCGGCCCGCCGCGATTTCCTCCGGCTTGCGGTCGTTCGAGACCGTCAGCGACACGCGGATCGTGTCGCCGATCCCCCGGCTGATGAGCTGCTCGAACGCGATGCGGGTCTTGATGACGCCGTCCGGCGGCATGCCGGCTTCGGTCACGCCCAGATGCAGCGGCACGTCGGGCCGGGCGTCGGCGAAGCGGCGGTTGACCTCAATCACCTGCCGCGGGTCGGAATCCTTCAGCGACACGCAGTAGCGGTGAAAGCCGAGTTCGTCGAGCCAGGCGCAGTGGTCGAGGGCGCTTTCCAGCATCGGCGAGATGGAATCGGCGGCGACGTACTTCTCCTTCTTGGCGGGATCGACCGAACCGCAGTTCACCCCCACGCGAATCGCGCAGTCGTTGTCGCGGGCGACGGCGGCGAGCCAGCGAACCTTCTCCTGCCACGGCTTCTCCCGCTCGTGGTGGTAGAGATGCCCCGGGTTGTAGCGCAGCTTGTCGACATGGGCGGCGACCGCCTCGGCCAGCCGGTAGTTCTCCTGCAGGTCGACGGAGAGGTTCGCCGCGGTCTGGCGGCGGATTTCCGCGAGCGACTCCGCGTCTTTCGTGCTGTCGACGGCCACCCGCACGACGTCGGCCCCCGCCGCGTGCAGCGCGTTAATCTGGGCGACGGTCGCGTCGACGTTGGTCGTCTTGGTAGCCGTCATGCTCTGCACGGCGACCGGCCGGCGGTCGCCGATGACGACGCTGCCGATGCGAACCGCTCGGGTGGGATTGCGGGGAAGGTCCATCGGGGGTCGAAGGTCGAAGGTTGGAACGTCGAAGGTCGGAAACCGCGTCCGGACGAATTATCGCACATCCCGCCGAAACGCACACCTCGCGACGGAACGCGGCCGGGGTCGAACGCCGGTCGGTGTATCCGCTCGACCGGCGGGGGTCAATCTCCACGGACCTCCGAAAGCACCTGCTTGACGAACGCCGACGAACGTTTCTACGCAATCATCGCGTGTGGCGGCGTTCCTCAAGCAGTGGCACGAATTCCACCCTGCTACGATTTCTGAATCGAAACACTCAGGCTGTCGCCGGTACGAGCGGCTGGCGGCGGGGGAGCGGCGGGGCGGGGGGATCGTCGTCCGTGGCGGACGTGGCTTCAAACCGGTCGTGGATCGCCAGAAACGCCTGCTCGTTTTCGATGAAGGCGTCGACGATGGTCGGGTCGAAGTGCACGCCGCTGCCGCCGACGATGATCGAGCGGGCCACGTCGTGCGAGAAGGCTTCCTTGTAGATGCGTCTGGTGCGGAGCGCGTCGTAGACGTCGGCCAGGGCGACGACTCGGCCGCACAGGGGGATTTCGTCTTCCATCAGCCCGTGGGGATAGCCGCTGCCGTCCCACCGCTCGTGGTGCGTCAGGGCGATGTCGCGGGCCATGATGAGGAACTCGGCGTCGGGGTGTTGTTCGATCGCCGCCGAGAGTGTCGCGGCGCCGATGTTGGTGTGCGTTTTCATGACGTCGAATTCGGCGGCGGTCAGCTTGCCGGGCTTCAGCAGGACCGAATCGGGGATGCCCACCTTGCCGATGTCGTGCAGCGGGCTGGTGAGGTAGATCGACTGCACGTAGTCGCCGTCGACGACGTCCTGAAACTCGCGGCGGCCGGAAAGGTGCATGGCGATGATCTTGCAGTACTCGCGAATGCGTTCGAGGTGGGCGCCGGTCTCGGGGTCCCGCGATTCGGCGAGCTTCGCGAGGGAGAAGATCAGCAGGTTGCGGCTTTCCAGCGACAGCAGCCGCTCGCCCACGCGAATGCGGTTGAGCAGTTCATCGGGGTGGAACGGCTTGGTGATGAAGTCGTCGGCGCCGGCTTCGAGCCCCTGCACCACGTACTTCTTGCTGCGGTGCGACGTAAGCAGGATGACGTAGGTGTACCCGCCGTAATGCCGGGCCCGGATGCGTCGGCAGAGTTCGAGGCCGTCCATGCCGGGCATTTCCCAGTCGGAGATGACGAGCGGGAACTCGCCGGTCCGCACGAGCTCGAGGCCTTCGTGCCCGTCGCGGGCGGCGAAGACGGTGTGGCCGGCGCGGGTCAGGGTGTTTTCCAGCAGGTCCAGCGCGATTTCGTCGTCGTCGACAATCAGGACGCGCATGGGACGGCTCCTTCGGAGGTCAGAGGTCGGAGGTCGGTCGAAGGCGGAAAGCAGAAGGCGGAAGGCGGAAGAGGGACATGCGCGTCCTTCTCTCAACTCTCGACCACTCACCACTCACCATTCACCATTCACCATTCACCATTCATCACTCAGCACTTCGCCATTTCGTTGGGGATGATCACCGTCTCGGCGACAGTGACGGCGGCGGTGACGACGGCGATGTCGCAACGCAGCCGGTCGATTTCTTCCTGCAGCGACGCGAGGCAGTCGCCGGCCTCGACGACGTCGCCGGTGCGGCCCAGCTCTTCGAGCTGGCCGGCGAGGCCGCGGACGCTGTCGGAGGCGATATTCGCAGCCGACCCTTTGACGGCGTGGGCCAGGTCGGCCGCGCGGGGGGCGTCCCCGTCGAGCAGCGCCTGCTCGATCTTGTCGAGCTCGTCGTCGACGGCGGCGTCGAATTTCTGCAGCAGCCGCCGGGCCAGCGCATCGTCGTAGAGGCAACGCTCGATCAGCTCGTCGTAGTCGAGCGACTGCAGGACGGGCACGGGAAGCGCCTCCGGCGGCGGTTCGTCGGCCGGCGAGCCGGGAGCGTCAGCGACTGGAGTGCTCC
>Ga0268386_10000744_pt1 | contig 21227 bp, 17 predicted proteins | sample RVTome_15_FD_200260 | JGI IMG/M metagenome (GOLD analysis project Ga0268386, IMG submission 200260) | Soil microbial communities from uranium-contaminated site in the Upper Colorado River Basin, Wyoming, United States - RVT150D86... ...
GCTCCTACAAACTCAAGCGGCGCTGCCAAGAGCTTGTAGGAGCGGCGCCTCGCCTCGACTATCGGATCAATCCAACTTCCCGCGCACGGCCGGGTCGGCGAGATGCCAGATCAGCGCCTGCTTCTGGCGGTAGTAGCTCGCTTCGGTTTCGTTACCCAGCGCAGTCTGGGCCTTGACCAGCCCTAAAAGCGCCGCCGTGCGTTGGCGGTTGCGCTCCAGCTCCAGCTTGTAGGCCTCGGCGGCCTCCGCGTAGTCGCCCGCGGCGATCAAAAGGTCGCCCAAAAGTTGCGCTGACGGCAGGTCGATGTACGGCGGCCCGAAGGCACGCGGCAATTCGCCTTCCATCCGGCTGGCTTCGCGGGCGTAGGCAACGGCTCTCCCATATTCGCCCTTGGCGGCTTCGATCATGGCCAGCAACTGCTGCTCCATGACATCCAGGCGCTGCAGATACATCAGGTCGGTGGGGGCCGGTTCGTCCTGCTGGCGGATGAGCCGTGACAATTCCTCGTCAAGGCGCTGGAATTGGGCCAGGTGCTCCTGGGCATTGGCGGGCAGCGAGGCCTTCGCCGAACGCACCGCCTGCACGAAGGTGAAGTTGAGATTCGGGTCGAAGGCATCGCCCAGCCTGAACGTCCAATCCACGATTTCGCCGTCCCAGTCGCCGCTCTCGATGAGGTAACGCAACCACATCTGCACCACTGAACCCACCAGGGAGTTGTCCGGGTCCAGCTCCAACGGGTCTTCGGGCGCCTGGCCGTGTTCCTCGGCTTGTGCGTATGCCGCCTCCAGGAGTTCGCGCGCCCGTTCCATCCGGCCCTGCTGCAGGTAGCCGTAAATCAACCAGAAGTTGGAGTGGCCGTAGCTGGCGGGCCCCTTGCCCTGCTGGGCGCGCATCTCGTTGCGAACCCGTACGGCCGCCTCGTTGGCCGCCACCACGTCGTCCCACATGCCCAGCGCCAGGAAGATGTGCGAAGTCATGTGCTGGGCGTGGGCGGCATCGGGCGCCATCTCAGCGAGTGCGCGCGCCGCGCGCAGGCCAAGCACGGCGTGCACCGGGTCGTCGACGCCGTGGATCAGGTAATGAGCCGCGCCCGGATGCCTGGGATTTTCGGCGAACACGGCATCGGAGATCGCCGTCGCCAGCATATAGCTGTCGGTGTCCCGAACGCCGGCGTGCACGCCCAGCACTGCCAGGGCGTAGAACAGCTGGAGTTCGTGGTCCTCGGGAAAACGAGCCGCCAGGCGCTCCATTTTGCGCAGGTAGGCGCGGTCCCGCTCCGCCTTGGGGCCATCTCCATACAGCGACTCAAGCGCATCGACTAGCAGCTTCTCACGCGCGCCCTCGGTCGCGTCCTGGCGGGACTGGGGCGTGTCGCCAAGCTTCAGCAGGGCCAAATGGGCGGCCGTTCGGTCCTGCTCGTCCCAGATCGGGTGGTTGTGGGTCATGGCCTCTCCCCAAACCGCCATGGCGAAGCCGGGCTCCAGCGCCTGGGCGCGCAGGAACAGCTCGCGCCCGAAGGGGTATTCGAAGAGGTGCAGGAGCAGCATGCCCTGGATGAAGGCCTCCTTTGCTTCCGCGGACTGCGCCGTGGTGGGGAAGCTCAGTTCCCCGAGCACGCGATCGGGCGGCGACTGTGCAAGATCTGCCTCGTCGTGGGCGGTCGCGGGCGAGGCGAGGATTGCCAGTGCAAGCGCCAACCACGCGGTGATCGCAGCTTTTATCAATTTTCCGAGGTTGCGGTTCATCTCTCCAAACCTGCTTGTGAAGTAGAATGGCGCGCGTGTCAAAGCGCAAGTTCATCGCCGTCGCCGGCAATATCGGGTCCGGCAAGTCGTCGCTGGTGCAATTCCTCACCAGCACCTACCACGTGGCTCCATTTTACGAGCCCAACGACGAAAACCCATATCTTGCCGATTTTTACTCCGACATGCGGCGCTGGGCGTTCCATTCGCAAATGTTCTTTCTTTCCAACAAATTCCGCATGCACCTGGAAGCCGACCGCGCAGCCGGTGTGGTTGTGCAGGACCGCACGATCTTCGAGGACGCCGAGATTTTCGCCACCGCCCTGCACCAGATGCGTCGGATCGACGGACGCGACTGGCAGACCTATTGGGATTTCTACCAGACCATCCTGGGCGCCATCCAGCCTCCCGACCTGCTCATTTACGTGCGGGCGTCCATTCGCACCCTGCGCAGGCGAATCCGCCTTCGCGGCCGAGCCATGGAGCAGAACATCCCCCTCGACTATCTCAAGCGCCTCGAGCGGCTGTACGAGCAATGGGTAGCTGACTACAGCCTCAGCGAAGTCCTGGTGCTGGAGTCGGACAAGCTGGACTACGTGGGCGACCTTGTCGACCGCCAGGACGTGCGCGAGCGGGTGGAGGTGCTTCTGCCGCGGTCGCTCCAGCGGGCGCGGGCATAACGCGGCGCCCTCGCCGCGGAATCTTGCCCAGCCGATATTCGTCCGCATATTGCAGTGAAATCAGAACCCGGAAACGCCCAATGATGACAAGAACTCCGCTGATCGCGCTCGTCGCAGCCCTGCTCCCCATCGCCGCCAGCGCCGAACTGCCCAGCATCAAACTGACCGTGAGCGGCGCAGACCCCGCCACCGGGACCATCGAAGCCACCCTGTTCAACTCCACGGAGGATTTTCTGCTGGAGGCGTTTTTACAGGAGTCGGGGGAAGTCGCCGAGGATGGCACCTTCAGCGCGGAGTTCGTGGGCCTGGCGGCGGGTGAATACGCCATAGTCGTGGTGCACGACGCTAACGACAACGGGGTCTACGATGCGGGCATGTTCGGATTCGGCGGCGAGTCGGTCGCTTACTCGAACGACGCTTCGAGCTGGTTGGGACGCCCCGGTTTCGATGACGCCAAGTTCACCATCGACGAGGGCGGCCAGACCATCCACATCAGCCTGGACTGATTCGCCCTCGCAATTCGCTTCTCAGCTTCTCCGCCTGCGCCAGCATCGCCTGCCGATTCGCCTCGGCGCGCGCCATCGCCTCTCCGATCAGGGCGTCCTGGGTGACAGCTTCGAAACGCGGCGGCTTGTCCGCGTCGACGAAGGCGTCCAGCGGGCGAATCTCGAGGCCGGGGTCGGCGGCCAGGAACATCACGATGCTGCGGCGCGGCCATGATGTGGTGGGCACCCTGTGAGGCGTGGCCTCGAACGCGCCGTTCGACCAGCGCTCGATCATGTCCCCGATGAGCACCGTCCACTGACCGCGCGCCACCGGCACCTGCAGCCATTCCCCGGCCGGGCTTCTCACCTCCAGCCCGGGCGCCGTCTGGTGAATCAGCGTGATGCACTCGAAATCGGTGTGGGCCGAAATGCCCCGGCTGGCTTCGTCGCCGGGCGCCTCCCGTCGCGGATAATTGAGCAGCCGCATGGTGTTGAGCGCCTGCGTTGAAGCCCGGGCGCCCAGGAAGCCAGGGCCCTGCCTGAGCAGCCGGGATACCAGTGGATAGATCCGGCCGGCGGCGCTGATCAGGGCATCCCAGTGCGCGCGAACCACGTCGCGAAAACCCGGAATCTGCGGCCAGATCGAAGGTCGGATTCCCTTCAGGAGGCCGGCCGGCAGCGTGGCCATGCGTTCACGTGACAGGACACAATCGAACGATTCCACCCAGGCAATTGTTCCCGGCTCGTACGCAGGCTCTTCCAGCATCGGCGTCCAGCCGTTGGCGCCTTGGTTGCGATTTCGATGGACCGCCTGCTTGATGGGATCGTCGTCAGGCAGGTCGAAGAAGGCGGCCAACCGCTCCAGCAGGGCATCGGTCCGGGCAGGGTCGATCCCGGCCCTGGTCACATTGAAGCAGCCGGCCGTGCGGCAAGCCGCCTCGATCTCGCGCGGGCCGGGCCGGGTGGAGAGATCGATGACCGGAATGTCCACCGCTCGCCTCCCTACCAGGTAAGATCGTGGCCGCGCGCGTGGCGAAAGGTGCCGCTGCGGGCCAGGTCGAGTTCCTGCATGCGTTCAATCAGGTTCCGCGCAGCGGTTTCCGCGGGAACATCCCCCTGGTGACGGGTCATGTCCGTGGCGACAAAGCCGGGGTGCAGCATGAACACGGCGATGCCTTCGTCACGCAGGTCCTCGCTGAGGCTCTTGAAGGCCATATTGACGGCCGCCTTCGACATGCGATAGCCGTAATAGCCGCCCGATGTGTTGTCACCGATCGAGCCCATCGCGCTGGTGATGACGAAAATCTTGGACCCCTTAGCCAGGTTGTTTCGCAAAGACGCGGATACCCGCAGCGGCCCCAGGCTGTTCACCCTGAACTGCCTTTCGATCGAATCAAAATCGAGGTCGTCGAGGGACTCGCGCGCGAGGATGCCGGCATTGTTCACCAACCAGTCCAGCCTGCGACCCTCGAGCCTGTCGGCGAGCCTGGCCACGTCTACATCCGAGCTCACATCCACCCCTTCGATGATTTCGACGCCCACGACCGAAAGCTCCGGGCTCGCTTTCCGGCAAACGGCGATGACGTTGGCGCCTTTCTCGGAAAGCTGGCGCGCCAGTTCAAGGCCGATGCCCCGGTTTGCACCGGTGATGAGAATGGTTGGTTGCGATGCGGACTCGGTCATTTGACCCTCGCTTGCTTCGACGGAACGCCTATATTGTACGGCAGTCGAATCAGCGGCCATGACTGGATTTGCTAAGATGCGATTATATTGAAAGGTGCCATGGCTTCGACTGCGATGCATATCAGGGCGCACGCCCTGACCCCGCTACTGCCTGCATTATTGGCCACGGGGCTGATGTGCGCTTGCGCCGTGGCACCCGTACATGCACCACCCGACCTCCCGCCCCTTGGATCGCACAACGTTCCGGATATCGAAATTGCCGAGCTGTCGGCCGTCAGCGAGGAAATGCAGGACTTTCTGGCCAATTACGTGCCACGCAGCATGAACATCGGCAAAAAGGCCTGGACTTTGGCCTACCTGGGCGCCGACCCCCATATTCTGGGATTCCGGTACGACCCGTCGCTCACACTTCCGCCGGCAGAGACCTTCCGCCGGCGAACGGGCAACTGCCTTTCGTTCTCGCTGATGCTGGTCGCGATGGCCCGGCACGTAGGCGTGCCCGCGAGATTCGAGGAAGCGGTGCTCGAGCCCGAGTACCGCAGCGTAAATGACACCTTCATCAACAGCCGCCACATCACGGTGCTGCTCGGACATGGGCCGCACACCTATCTCGTCGACGTCAGCGGCGGGGTGTTCGGCGACGATGTCCGTACCCAGCGGATTCGCGACCGCGACGCCGCAGCCCAGTATTACAACAATCTCGGAGTCGATGCCCTGTTGGAAAACGATCTGCCGCTGGCCTGGGCCCACTTCCGCCAGGCCTTGGAGACTGACCCGGGCCAGGCCTTCCTGTGGTCCAACCTCGGCGTGGTCTACAACCGCAGCGGCCAGGTGGACGACGCGGAATGGGCCTATCGGACGGCCCTTTCGGTCGACCGACGAGAATCGATCGCGGCCAACAATCTCTACGTGATCTACCAGCAGCAGGGCCGTCCCGACGAGGCCGCCCGCCTCGAGGATCGCGTGCGACGCCACCGCATGCGCAACCCCTATTACCTGGCGCTGCTCGCCACCGAAGCGCTGCAAAGCGAGCAGTACGACGATGCCATACAGCTCCTGCGTCGATCCATCAAGATGAACGGCGCCGAGTACCGCTTTCACGGCGCACTGGCGCAGGCTCAGTATCTCGCGGGGGAATACGAGGAGGCGCTGAGCAGCCTGGACATGGCACGCTCGCTGGCGCCGCCCGCCGCGGCCGCGGAGTTCGAGTCCCTGCCCCTGCGCACATTGCCGGATTAGGCCCTTGCGGCCACTCGTTCGCGGTCCCTCTTGAAGCGACTTTCCGCGAGTTCGTCGGCGGCCTCGCTGCTGGTGATCTCCTGTTCATTGGCGATCTCGAGAATCATCCGGCAGGTATCGTAAATGCCGCGCACTTGATCCGGCACGACTGCGGCATCGCCGCCCTTCCACTCCGCCGCACAACTAATGAGCCCGCCGCCGTTGGCCACGTAATCGGGCATGTACACGATGTCGCGGTCGGCCAGCCAGGCGCCGTGCCGCTCGTCGTCCAACTGGTTATTGGCAGCCCCCGCCACGACCCTGACTTTGAGCCTGTCGATCGTCTTGTCATTGATGATCCCCCCCATCGCGCAGGGCGCGAAAACCTCGGCCGGCACGTCGTAAATCTTGTCGGGTTCCACCACTACGACGTCCATCGCCTCGCGCACACGTTCGATCTGCTCCGGGTAGATATCGCAGATCGTCAGTTCGGCGCCGGCCTCGTGGAGTTGCTTGCAAAGGTTGAACCCGACGTTCCCCACGCCCTGCACCGCGACGTGAACACCGTCGAGCGCATCGCTGCCGAACGCCTCTTCCACGCCCGCACGGATCGCGCTGAACACCCCCAGCGCCGTCATCGGCGCGGGATCGCCGTAACCACCGTCTTCCTCGCGCAGGCAGCTCACGCAACGGGTCACACTGCGTATTTCGCGCATGTCGTCGGGGTTGGTGCCGATGTCTTCGCCGACGATGTAGCGCCCGCCGAAGCTGGCAATCGCCCGCCCCATGGCGTGCAGCAGTTCAGGCGTCTTCTCCCGGTGGGAGTCGCCGATGATCACCGATTTTCCCCCGCCCAGACCGCAATCCAGCACCGCGGCCTTGTATGTCATGCCCCGTGACAGGCGAAGGACGTCGCGGATCGCCGCTGTCTCGCTGTCGTAGGGCCACATCCTGCAACCGCCAAGCGCGGGGCCCAAGGCCGTGTTATGTATGGCGATGATCGCTTTCAGGCCACTCGCCTGATCGCTGAAGAATTGCACCTGCTCGTGGCCGTCGTACTCCGGTGCCTCGAAAATGCTCATGATGTTCACCCTTACGCGACGGATTTGGGCACGCATGATAGAACATTCTCGCCAAATTCAAAGGGGCTGCGCCCAAACGAGCGGCAATTAATCCAGCTTGGTGTTATAACTACCAGTCATGATTCAGCTCTTTCGAATTATCACGACGGTGTTCGTCATCCTGGCCGGCACGGCATGGGCTCAGAGCGGCATTACGATCCAGGGCGGTCACAGCGGCGGCTTTTACAACGCCGCTCAGTCCGGCCACGGCGTATTCGCGGAAGTCCTCGACGATTCGTCCGTGCCCACGGGGAAACGCATGGTGGTGGCCTGGTATGCCTACTTCCAGGGACGGCAGATCTGGATCCTTGCGGTCGGCAACGTGGTGCAGGAAGGGACCGGCCAAGTGGCGGTCATGGACGCTTTCATTTACGAAGGGAACGCTTTTCCTCCGGCTTACAACCCAGCCCTCACGGACGAGATCCCATGGGGCGAGATCCGCATGTATTTCATCGGCTGCGACAACGCGGTGCTCCAGTGGGATTCGGACATCAGCGGTTACGGCTCCGGCTCGATTTCGATGCAGCGCCTGACCACCATTTCCGGAACGAGTTGCGATCCCGGCCCCGGCGAGCCGTCGGCGGATGACCACGGCGACACCTGGCAAACCGCCACCGCGTTCCCGGTGAAGGCTGAATACAACGATGCCATCGAGGGACGCCACGAAAACCGCGATGATGTCGACGTCTTCGTGTTCACCCTGACGGGCGGCCAGCCGGTGGCCATCTTCACCCTCGGCAGCACGAACACCGTCGGCACCCTCTACCGCATCAACAACAACCAGGAAACCGAGATCGCCGAAGATGACGACAGCGGGATCAGCAACAATTTCCTCATCGAAGCCAACCTCACCGCAGGCACGTACAGCATCCACGTGAAACCCGCCTTCACCGGGATTTACGGCGGATACACCCTCTACCTGCTGACCGACACCGACTGAACCTCACAAGGCGCGCAGGCGCGAGGCTGCCTCGCGCAGCGTATCGTCCTCCTTGGCAAAACAGAACCGCACGACCCGCGCCTTCGGCGGAGCTTCGTAGAACACGGAGATCGGGATGGCCGCGACGCCGTGGCGAATGGTCAGCTCGCGCGCGAATTCCGAGTCCGGCGCCTCGCTGATGCGGGAATAATCGACGGTCTGGAAATAGGTTCCGGCGGCGGGCTCGAAGCCGAAACGCGAATTTTCGAGCAGCCGGCAGAACAGGTCCCGTTTTCGCTGGTAGAAACCGCCCAGTTCGTTGGCGAACTCCGGACGCTTTTTCATGAAATCCGCCAGCGCATGGCTGAGGGGGGCATTGGTGCTGAAGTTGATGAACTGGTGCACGCGCCGGAATGCCTGGGTCAGCACCGCCGGCGCAATGCAATAACCGATGCGCCAGCCGGTCACGTGGTAGGTCTTGCCGAATGATGAGATCACGAAGGCGCGTTCGGCGAGTTCCGGGTAACGCAGCAGGCTCAGGTGACTGCGCCCGTCGAAGATGATGTGCTCGTAGACCTCGTCCGAAATCAGCAACAGATCGTGCTTTCGCACCAGGCTGCGGAGCGCCTCGATATCTTCCTCGCCGAAGCAGCTACCCGTCGGGTTGTGCGGCGAATTGATCATCAGCGCCCGGGTGCGCGGGTTGACGGCGTCGGCCACGCGGTTCCAATCGACCGTAAAATTCGTGCCGCGCAACGGGATGCGGCGCGGCACGCCGCCGTTGAGCAGCACGCCGGGCGCATAGCTGTCGTAGGACGGATCGAGCATGATCACTTCGTCGCCCGGCTGCACAATGGCCGTGAGCGCACAGAAGATCGCCTCGGTGGCGCCGGGCGTGACGGTGATGTCGTGCTGCGGGTCGACGTCGTGGCGATAAAGCGCCTCGACCTTGCGGGCCACCTGCTCGCGCAGTTCGGGCACGCCCGCCAGCGGCGCGTACTGGTTGTGGCCGTGGTTGAGGTGGTGGTTGACCAGGTCGCGAAGTTCCTGGGGGCCGTCGAAGTCGGGAAAGCCCTGCGCCAGGTTGATCGCGCCGTTTTCGGCCGCGAGCTGGCTCATCACGGCGAAAATCGTGGTTCCGAATCCCGGCAGTTTGTCCGGCGCGTTGCTGTCCATCCCCTAACACTAGCATGCGACTCCAAGCCCGATTCCGGAAACTGCCTTGGAAGCCGATTCTGTTATCTTGCCCTCAAAGAACAGCGTAGCGTCGCTGACCACACCAGGTATCGCCATGCGCCAGAATTCCTTCTTCCGCCGTTGCCAATTCCTGCGCCGCCTGGGTCTGCTCAGCCTTCTCCTCTTGGCCTTCGGCGATCCGGCCAATGCAGAGGGGTCCGTCGCCCGGCAGTGGAACGAGCAGCTGCTCGGAGCCATCCGAAACGATTTCGCGCGCCCCACGGTGCATGCGCGCAACCTGTTCCACGTCTCGGCAGCCATGTGGGACGCTTGGGCCGCCTACGATCAACAGGCTCGCGGCGTGATTTACGACGCCGCAGCCTCGGCGCCCGACGTTGAAGCCGCCCGGCGCGAAACGATCAGCTACGCCGCTTATCGGCTCCTCGTGTGGCGCTTTCGGAATTCACCCGGCGCCGACGAGACCATTCATAACCTCAAGACCCAGATGCAGGCGCTGGGATACGATCCCGATTTCCAGGGCATCTCGGGCGACAGCCCGGCCGCGCTCGGCAATCGCATCGCCAACGCGTACGTTCTCTTCGGACTTCACGACGGATCCAATGAGCAGAACGGCTACGCCAATCGCCATTACAAGCCCCTCAACGAGCCATTGGTCCCGGACCTGCCAGGCAATCCCGAGATCGCCGACCCCAACCGCTGGCAGCCGCTGGCGCTTCAATTTTTTGTAGACCAGGGCGGCAATGTGATTGTGGGTGGGTTCCCGCCGTTTCTCGGTCCCGAATGGGGCCAGGTGTGGCCCTTCGCCCTGCGTTACCGGGACCTGTCGATTTACCGTCGTGACGGTTTCGACTACTGGGTCTACCACGACCCCGGCCCGCCGCCCCACCTCGGCGTGGAAAGCGAGGAGTACAAGCACACCTTCGAAACCGTGATGCTGTGGAGCGGCCTGCTCGACCCCTCAGACGGGGTGATGATCGACATCAGCCCGGCGGCGCGCGGTGACAACAAGCTGGGCACCAACGACGGCGACGGCCACGACCTCAATCCGCACACCGGGCTGCCGTACGAGAACCAATGGGTGCCCGCCGGCGATTACTACCGCGTGCTGGCGGAGTTCTGGGCCGACGGGCCCGACTCTGAAACCCCACCGGGGCATTGGTTCACGATTGCGAACTACGTGTCCGACCACCCCTCGCTGGTTAAGCGCTTGCAGGGTGGGGGCCCCCTGCTCAACGACCTCGAATGGGACGTCAAGGTCTACCTCGCCCTCGGCGGCGCCATGCACGACGTGGCGATTTCGGCCTGGGGCGTTAAAGGCTGGTACGACTTCGTCCGGCCCATTTCGGCGCTTCGTTACCTGTGCGACCAAGGCCAATCTTCCGACCCCGCCGGGCTAAGCTACCATCCCGATGGGATCACGCTGTACCCCGGCTCCATCGAAGTCATCACCGAGCAAACCGCGGCGCCGGGCGGGCGCCACTTTCCGCTCGGCGGCAACCTGGGACAACACATCGGCAAAATCGCGGTGCACGCCTGGCGCGGACCCGCCTACATCAACAATCCGGATACCGACGTCGCGGGCGTGGGCTGGATCCGTTGCGAGGACTGGTGGCCCTACCAGAGACCCACCTTCGTGACGCCGCCGTTCGCCGGCTACGTCTCCGGCCACAGCACGTACAGCCGCGCGGCGGCGCGCGTGCTGACCCTGCTGACGGGCGACGAGTTCTTCCCCGGCGGCATCGGCGAATTCGAGGCCCCGATGAACGAATTCCTGGTGTTCGAGGACGGGCCCAGTGTCAACCTCACCCTGCAATGGGCGAAATATTACGACGCCGCCGACGAATGCAGCCTGTCGCGCATCTACGGTGGCATCCATCCCCCGGCCGATGACATCCCCGGACGGCTCATGGGTGCACGAATTGGCCTCAACGCCTTCGAACTCGCAAAACTGTACTACGGCAATCCCACGCGCGGCACAGACCCCGGCGGCCCGGACCCCCGCAGCCGGAGCGGCGGCTGAGGCCTACTGGTAGCCGATCAGGACGGCGATCACCAGGCTCAGGCTGCCGGCCAGCAGCACCTGCAGGCACAACGGCCAGATGAATCGGAACCAGCGGCCGTAGGGAATCCCGCAGATGCCGAGGATGCCCATCAATACGGCATTTGTCGGCACGATCATATTCATGAAACCGTCGCCCATCTGGTAGGCCAGCACGGCCACCTGCCTGGAAACCCCCACGATGTCCGCGACCGGTGCCATCAGTGGCATGGTGACGTAAGCCTGTCCCGAGCCCGAGGGAATGAAAAAGTTCAGGATGCTCTGCATCACCAGCATCCCGACCGCTGCCAGCTCGCCGCCAACGTAGGTGAGTGGCGTCGCCAGGCCGTGCACGATGGTGTGCAGCACCTGACCGTCGCTGAGCATGAGTTCGATACCGCGCGCGAAACCGATGAGCAGCGCAGTGCCGGTAAGCTCGGCCGCTCCCAGCGTGAAAGACCGCGCGATCTGGTCGGTGGAAAGCCCGGCGACCAGCCCGGCCACGACCGCCAGCCCGACGAAAACCGCGCCGAGCTCCACCAGGTACCAGCCGTGCCGCCCGATGCCCCACACCACCAGCACCAGCGCGGCCAGCGTCAAAGCCAGCACCAGCTTGCCCCTCAGGGTCAGCGGGGCCGTCTCCGGCGGCGCCTGCGGCTGCGCTTCCGGAATGTCCGCCACCAGGGAGGCGGCGGGATCGGCGCTGACGCTTTGCGCGTAGCGGTGCACGTGCCAGAACCCGATGGCCAGGAAGGGCAGGAAGATGGCGAGCCGAAAGCCCAGCCCGGACAAGGGTTCGAGGCCGGCCACCTCCTGCGCCACGAGCAGCGTGAAGGGATTCATCGCCGCCGTTCCGTAGCCGATCCCGTATCCCGCGACCATGATGCCGACCGCCGTGACGGTGTCCATCTTCATCCCCACGCACAGCGTGATGAGGATTGCGACCAGCGGGATGTACTCCTCGGCCATCCCGATCGTGGAGGAGCCAACGGCGAATGCCAGCATGCCCATGAAGATCAGCGCGCCGGGCCTGCCGGCGAAACGCCGAAGCACACCGGCCAGCGCCGCGTCCAGCGCGCCCGTCTCGCGGATCACGGCCAGCGCGCCGCCGATCAGAAAGACGAAGAAGATGATGCCCTGCGCCGCGGCCAGGCCGCGCGGGATGACCGTGAAGACCGACCAGGCCGGCGGCGCCGCGACGTCCGGCAGGACAGCGTAGGTGCCCGGGACGACCACCTCCCGATCGTGCTCGTTCACGGTCGTTTCGAACTGGCCTGAGGACAACAGCAGCGTAAGCAGCCAGGCCAGCACGATCATGCCAAATAACAAGACCAGGGTATGGGGGACCTTGAATGCGCGCGACATTTTGTTCTCTTTATTTAGCCCGAATTGCCACCATTTTAGCCCAAGGGATTTGTTCCGCTTTCGGGAGGCAACACGACATGACGCGAATTTTCCTGTTCCTGGCCACCAACGCAGCCGTGTTGGTGCTGATATCCATCGTCTTCCAGGTGCTCGGCATCGAGGGGCTGCTGGCGGAAAACGGCGTCGACCTCAACCTCCAGGCTCTGCTGCTGTTCTCGGCCGTAATCGGATTCGGCGGCTCCTTCATCTCGCTCGCGATGTCCAAGTTCATGGCCAAGCGCGCAATGGGCGTCCAGCTGATCGACAAACCGCGCAACCAGAACGAGCAATGGCTGCTTGACACCGTCCGCCGGCAGGCGCAGCAGGCGGGCATCGAAATGCCGGAAGTGGGAATCTTCAACTCGCCCGACCCCAACGCCTTCGCCACTGGCATGCGCCGCAACGACTCGCTGGTCGCCGTCAGCACGGGGCTTTTGCAGAACATGAACGCCGACGAGGTCGAGGCGGTGCTGGGCCACGAAATCAGCCACGTCGCCAACGGCGACATGGTCACCATGGGCCTGCTTCAGGGCGTGGTGAACACCTTCGTCATCTTCCTGTCGAGGGTGGTCGGGTTCCTCGTCGATCGGCTGGTTTTCAGGACCGAGCGCGGCTTCGGCCCAGGTTACTTCATCACCTCCATCATCGCGCAGATTCTCCTCTCCATCCTGGCGACCATGGTCGTGATGTGGTTCTCCCGCCGGCGCGAGTTCCGCGCCGACCACGGCGGCGCAACCCTGGCCGGTCGTAATAAGATGATCGACGCGCTCAGGGCCCTGCAGCGCGCGTCCCGCAAGGAGGACTTGCCCGGGGGCTTTGCTTCCTTCGGAATTTCGGGCAATCGGGGGACCGGATTCAAGCGGCTGTTCCTGAGCCATCCGCCGCTCGAAGAGCGGATTGCTGCGTTGCAATCGAGCACCTAAAATGGGAAGCTTCCCAATCGTCAATGAGCCCCCGCCCGACGGGACAGCGCCATGAACCAGCGAATTGCATCGACAGGGACGTTTCTCGCGGTTCTGTTCTCAACGCTCTTGCTTCCTTTTGCCTCTGCGGCGGAATTCGGCACGATCTCCGGCCAGCAGCCAGAGGCCTCGGCGCGGTTGTCCACCGAGGGCGGAACCACTTCTTTCTCGTTCATCACCAGCCTGCTCGAAGAACTCGATCTCGCGGTCTACGGACCGGAGCGGGCCGCCGGGTCGGACATGCCGGGAGACCTGGAGTTCTCCATCCGCGGGGACTCCGCGCTGAACGTCTGGGCGCCGCAGGCGGCCTGGGACGGTTTCGCCGGGGGCCAGCTAAGCCATTCAGGTGCGCTGACCCTGGTGTGGCCAGACGGGCGGCTTGAGGTTGACGGCTTCCGCCTGCGGCCTGCATCCCCCGACGCACTGGAACTCGTGGACAAAGAAGGCCATAGCCTGTTTCGGCTCGACTACGTTCACACCATGCTCCATCCGGAAGAATCGCTCGTGACCCTGTGGAACATGGATGTAAGCCTGACGCCCTGGCTGGCGGAGCGCATGGGCTACCCCGACCTTGCCGGCATGGTGATCGCCACGGCCTATACCCGGGCCACGCTTGCCATCCCGCTTCCGGAACAACCGCAAGGGGGTTGCACCAGTCCCAACTGGCACGATGGCGTTAATTTCCTTACCGATGTCGAGCTCACCAGCCTCGGCTCGGTGCAGCAGGTGGCGAGGGAAGCCGGCGTGCGGGTCGCCATCGCCCCCTCAGCGACGCTTCGCAACGCAGGCACGGCGGACGTGCCGTGGTACGAGAAGTTCACGACCCCCGCGGGGGGCACCTACCCTCAGCCCTACGATCGCGACCAGCACCCCTTCCTCGTATGGGCCATGTACCGGATCGTGGACGGCATTCCGCAACAGATCGGCCAGTCGGCCGTGAAGCATGCTTTCTTCACGGTCAATTCCAGTTGCAGCTGCTCCGGCGGAAGCATCCTGTGGGCGGCGGCAAGTTCTCCCAATGGGCAGGCCTGCACTGACACCTACGGGGTGAGTAACAACAATACGCCGAGCCATCTCGGGATCCGCGCCGATTTGCCGGCATTTTCGGGGCAATGGGAGCAGTGCGGCTCCATGTTTGCGCCCGGCGCGACTCCGCCCGGTCCGTGCGCCCAGACGGTTTCAGGCACAACCGGTGATTTCTTCGAGCGTCGTCTCGTCGTCGAGGAATCGGAACTGCAGACCGAAGACGCCAGCTACCTGTTCGAGGGCTGGTACGTGATCCGCGACGACATCGACATCTTCAACACCATGGCCCACCGGACGGTCAACCCCAGCTTCGGGTCCACGTGGACCTTCTCGCCTCTTGGCACGCACACCCAGGGTCCCGCGATCAATTCCTGGGTGCCGCCCAATACGCGCGCGACGAACCAGGCTCATGCCGTGGAGAGCACCGCGAACGGGCATTACAGCGTGGCCGTCAAGGTCAGCGAAGCCGATGGCGGCAGCCACCGTTACGTGTATGCCCTCATGAACTACGACTTCGATCCCAAGTTCGACTCGTTCTCACTGGCGTTGCCGGAAGGCGTTTCGCTGAGCAACATCGCCTTTCTTGATGGTGACAGCAACGGCGCCAACGACTGGACGTCCAGCACCGCCGCCGGGCGACTGACATGGACGGCCCCGGCCGGCGCCGAGCTGGAATGGGGCTTCATGGCGACCTTCGTGTTCGAGGCTGACCAGGCGCCGACCGAGAGTGAAATCGAAGTCACGGGCAGTGAACTGACCATCACTCTCAACACGACGGTGCTTGGCCTCGTTCCGGGCCCATCAGTCTACAGGGACGGGTTCGAGAACTAGCCTCGGGTTAGAAAGCGCGCCAGCACGAAACCGGCGACAATCGCCGCCACCAACCACACGCCCGCGGCGGCGGGCAGGTACGGTTCCGGCCTGAAGTCGCCGCTGACGCCCGGCACGCTCCACAGGTCCCCACTGCCTTTACCCACCACCAGCTGGGCCTTCATGCCCTTTTCCATGTGCTGCGGCAGATCACAGTGCACCAGGTAGGTGCGCTCGTCGCTGGGTACGATGAAGGTGCCGGTGATGGTGGCGCTCCCGTTGGCCTCGATATGAAACATCCCGCCCGGGTAGAGGTAGCGCGGCAGCCCGTGAACCATCCACTGGTGGCGGACCTCGTCGTGGTTGTCGAAGCGCACGGTCACGCGGCTGCACGGCGGCACCTGTAATGTCTGCATGTCGTAGGCGAAGATTTCGCCCGGAAACGGCCCGGCAAACTCTGCCCCCGCCTTGATCTCAAGTCGGACCTCGGCCGAGATGGCATGGCAATCCCTCGGCAGCCGCTCGAGGTTCTCGTTCATCACCATGCCACCCTCTTCGCCGCGCGAGGCGTGGTGCGCATGGTCCATTGCGCCCTGCAAGGTCAGACCCTGCGCCGCCGCCGGAACAAGGACCAGGCCGCCGCCAGGAACATCCCGCCGAACAACGCCAGCCCCAACAGCCGCAGCAATGCCCGGAGGTCGTAGCCGGCATCGCTGAGCAAGCGCGGGGCGTACGCCTGCCAGACGGGCAGCTGCTTGCGATAGTAGTCCTCGGTGAAGTACGGCTCGAGGCTCACGCCCAATGTCCTCGGCCAGCCATTCTCGGCCAGAAACTCTTCGTACACGATGGCGCTGATGTGCCCGCCCGGCCCGATACCGTCGGTAGTGACCGCCTTCTTGCCGTGGTCGTGGAACAGCCAGATGCCAGGCCCGTACGACCCGTGGCCGTCGTTGGTCGTTGCAAGCGCCAGGTCCATCCTCTGGGCCGGCGCGATCCACACCACGTCACGCCGTTCCCGCATCTCGGGGGCCACCTCGACGCCGTCACGGTGCGTCACGGTGACCGTATGGCCGTGGGTGTGTAGGGAGATTCCCTCGCGCCCTCCGTTCAGCACTCTCATCAGCGCAGATTCATCGGGTTTCACCACCACCAGCGATTCCCGGAAGGTATACGGAAAGGAGCGCCCGTTGAGCGTGAAGTAATCGGCCGTGGCATCCGTGGCGTCGTACTCGCGGTGCATGGATCGTGTCACGGTTCGCGGGTCGTTATGCCTCTGGATGCGCTCGTTGAGTTGCTGGTCGACGTCCGCGTAATGCAGGTCGAACTCGCGGTCGTAGCGCTCGGTCACCGCCTTGGAGGGCACCCGAACCTGCCCGGCACCGGGATTCAGCGTCTGCAGCCAATTGTTCGGGCGGTTCTCCTCGATGATGAACAAGCCCTGGAGGCCCATCATGACGTGGACATGCGGCTGGACGTGGCAATGGTAGAACTTGGTGCCGCTGTTTCGTGGGGTCAGCTCGTAAGTGCGCGCGCCGCCAGGCATCACGGGCACCTCGCTGGCGATCGGCACGCCATCGTTGCCCTCGCCGGTGACGTCGAGGAAGGGATGATCGGCACCGTGAAGGTGCAGCGTATGCGGCATGTAATGCCCGTTCTCGAGCGTAATCCTAACCCGGTCGCCCTGCTCCACGCGGATGGCCGGCGACGGCAGGCGCAGCATGTCCCGCGCCTGCAGCGATTCGAAATTGACGGTCGCCATGCCCGCAAGCTTCGGCGCGAACACCCAGAATCCCGGCCGTATGCCCGGTGCGATCGCGAACTGGGTCATCAGCTCGCTGGATTCCGACGAAGCGCCGTTCAGCTCGACGATCTCCAGGCGGATGTGGATCTCGTCCGGGTCACCATCGCCGTCGAGATCTTCCCCTTTGACCACAGCATCCGGAGTGAGCCCGCTGAGCGCCAAGGTTTCCGGTGAGACACGGTTGGTGCCGCGCACGAAAGCCGCGACCGCGTGCGGGTTGTCGGCAAAGCAGCCCTCGGTCTCCCTGATCGAAACCCCCTCGATCTCCTGGGCGGCCCGCCAGGCGGCAGAACTCTCGACCGCGCCCTCGGGACAGAACGGCTCGGGGTTCACCGCGGGCATGTCCATGGAGTGAGGCGGTGAGCGGTAGGACGGCGTGCCGAACCATGAGGCCAGCCAGAGTTTCAGGCCCTGCGGGTACCAGGCGGGCGGGTAGCAGAGCAGCATGCCAGCCAGGGCCACGGCCAGCAGGATCCAAGACCAGCGGCCGTTGCGGCCGCTCATAAGGAAGCTCCCGGTCGGGAAGACGCTGCCCGCTCGCGCCGGCGCTTGATGCCGCCGCCCGAAATCCAGAAGTGAAGTTGTACCAGGACCGCCAGCAGCAAAAGCAAAGGCCAGTATCCGAGTCCCTGTCCCCCCACGTGGAATCCGAACACCGCTTTGTATTGCTTGTCGAGGGTGGGATGCTGCGTGGTCACGACGCCGATATACCAGCCTGTCTCATCGAAGTCATGGCTGGCGGTGAGTGAACCGCTCGGCTCGATCCGCCGGGGCTGGTGGAACACCGTGGCCGCCTCGAGGTCGTCGAGCGCCTCGACGTCTTCCCATCGAGCATAATTCCTGCGGTCGTTCACATCCCTGATGATACGGAAATCGACAGGCATTCGCCGCAGGCTGTCATGGAGGTAATCCATCACGAAGATGGTCTCGCCGAGATCCGGCACGTCCTCGCAGAACTCCTCGCTGGCTCGAGTCTGCGGCTGGTAGATGGTGAAATGCGCACGGAACAGGCCGATGTCGATCACGCACTCATCTTCTTCCAACACCACGCCGCCGTGTGCCAAAACGGCAGCAGGCAGCCACAGACCGTAAGCCAGCAGGGCTACGCGGGCCGAAAATACGCGCTCCTTCCTGTGACAATTTCCGGCACGGCGTTGCCAATAATCGTCAGCGAATCGCCCCGATGATTTCAATATGTTCTGCAGACACTGCATATAAGTTGTTGTTTTAGAATGCTCATTAAGCTTGAAGAAGCTCTGAAATGTATTTCCATTTCAATGGCACGCTTTATGCATTACCAAGGGGGAAAAGGACCATTCAACATCCGTCTTTGTGAATGGAAAAGGGAGTTTCCAATGAAACCACAGGTCATACGGTTAACAGAATTTCGCGAGCAAAAGCTGAGATGCATTGGGGGTGACGGTCGGGCGACTCCGTATCAGATCACCACGTCGGCTGGCAGGGTGCTCGGTACATTTGACCAGATTCTGCCTCCCGCCGATATCGTTTCGGCCAACAGTAGGATCGACCAGTCACGGCCGTCCCTGTTGCGACGTCTCGCCACGCTAATACGCTAAACCGCTCTAAAAGGTCGCACCAGCCTGTCAGGCCGCGCCTGGCAGGTTGGCACACCGACCGAACGATCCCGAAGCTGCCCATTCATTTTTCCTTCATGCCGTGGTGCTACAATGTTCCCATGGCACCACAAATCAGTTTGCGTACGTTATTAGCTGCGCCACTGGCCGCTCTATGTAGCGTGGCGATTTTGCTGACGATATTGATTGGTGCACCGCATACGGCGCATGCGCACCAGCTCACCAACGGCCACGGCGCCCTGGTTCCGCACCAGCACGTATACAAACGCGGTTCATACGGGCAGAACTTCATGGTCGGCCACGTGGCGCCGACTCGGCACGGGCACAATATGATCATATGGTCCCCGGCGCCCAGCAACAGCTTCGGTTCCGCTGTACCGCAAATGCATATCAGCAAGCCCGACCGGCAAATGCAACTACAGCAGCAGCGGGCACCGCAATCCAGCCAACAGATCCGTAATCTCAGGGAGCTCGATCCCCGCCGAGACCGGCGTTGATTCGTCGCGGCGAAGGCTCCGCTCCTACACGTTCCTTGTAACGCCGCCAAGCGTATTGGCACATGGATGTGCAAACGCCCGAAGGGCGCGAGCCTTTGAAAACCGCGCTTTTCAAAGGCGAGATGCGAGTCGGGCAGGAAGCCCGATCTCGCTCATCCATGTAAGCGGCGCCCTCGCCGCGACTTTTCGCTATGATACGGGCGTAGGCACCCGGATCCGGAATTGAACCGTCTAGGCAAAACCCTCACCCTCATCGCCAGCCTCTTCCTGATGGCCTCGGCCATCACGCAGGAACGCCCCGAAGAGCGGGAAACCGATGAGTCCGAGCGAGCGAAGTCCGGCTCATCCTTCGCGATGCTGCTCGACATCAAGGGCGCGATCGGCCCCGCCACGCGGGATTTCGTGACCCGCGCCCTCGAAGACGCAGCCGAAAACAACGCCGAGCTGCTCATCATTCGCATCGACACGCCGGGCGGGCTCGATGCCTCGACCCGCGACATCGTTCGGGCCATCCTCAATTCACCCGTTCCGGTTGCGACCTTCGTCTCGCCGGCGGGTGCGCGCGCCGCCAGCGCCGGCACATACATCCTGCTTGCCAGCCACATCGCGGCCATGAGCCCGGCCACCAATGTCGGGGCCGCCACACCGGTTTCCATCATCGGCGGCGCGGAACCCGGGGAGGGCAAACAGCCGCAACCTCAACCGGACGCTTCGGAGGAAGATAGTGAACCCCCGGCGGAAAACGGCCAGGAGGCGCAGGCGGAAGATCAACCGGACGAATCGACCGCCAAGCCCGAGGCACCCACCGACGCCATGTCCCGCAAGGTGCTCAACGACGCAGTCGCCTACATTCGCGGTCTGGCCGCCCGCCACGGGCGTAACGCCGACTGGGCAGAACGCGCGGTGCGCGAGGCCGACAGCATCACCAGCGAAAAGGCGCTCGAACTGAACGTGATCGACCTGATCGCAGCGGACGTCGTCAGCCTTCTGGCCCTGATCGACGGCCGTAAAGTGGAGCTGTCGGACGGCGAAGTCACGCTGAAAACAGAGGGCCTCCGGCTGGTCGAGCGCGAACCGGACTGGCGCAGCGAATTCCTCGCCGTCATCACCGACCCGACCATCGCCTACCTGTTGCTGCTGATCGGTTTATACGGCCTCGTGCTGGAGGGTTACCATCCGGGCGCCATCGTGCCTGGCGTGGTCGGCGCCATCAGCCTGCTGCTTGCGCTGTATGCCCTGCAGATGCTGCCGGTCAACTACGCCGGCCTGGCGCTGATCGTGCTGGGTATCATACTCATCATCGTGGAGACCATGGCGCCGAGCTTCGGCGCGCTCGGCATCGGTGGCATTATCGCGCTGGTGATCGGTTCGATCATACTGATGGATACCGACGTGCCTGGCTTCGAGGTTTCCAGGGGTGTGGTCGGCGGCATTGCGCTGGCCAGCTCGGCGCTGATGCTCGGCATCGTCATAATGGCAATGCGTGCGCGGCAACGCCCGGTGGTCGCCGGGCGCGAGCACCTGATCGGCGCGCATGGCACTGCGGCCGAGGCCTTCGATACGAACGGGCCCGTGTACGTGAGCGGCGAGATTTGGACGGCGGTCACCGAAGCCCCGCTGGCGTCCGACCAGGACGTCGAGGTGACGGGCGTTGAAGGACTGACGCTGCGGGTGCGCCCGCTGGACAAACTACTCAGGAACAAAACCTAGGAGCAAATCAATGTTCGACTATTTCATCGGCGTCCTGGTACTCGCCGTTTTCGGCATCGTCGTCAATGCCATCAAGATCCTGCGCGAATACGAGCGCGGGGTGATCTTTCAGCTCGGGCGCTTCTGGAAAGTAAAGGGCCCTGGGCTGATCATCGTCATCCCCATCATCCAGCAAATCGAGCGCGTGGACCTGCGCGTCATCGTCATGGACGTTCCCACCCAGGATGTGATCTCGCGCGACAACGTGTCCGTCAAGGTGAACGCCGTCGTCTACTTCCGTGTCATCGAGCCGGACAGGGCCATCATCGCGGTCGAAAAATACCTCGAAGCGGTCAGCC
>Ga0268386_10000745_pt1 | contig 21217 bp, 18 predicted proteins | sample RVTome_15_FD_200260 | JGI IMG/M metagenome (GOLD analysis project Ga0268386, IMG submission 200260) | Soil microbial communities from uranium-contaminated site in the Upper Colorado River Basin, Wyoming, United States - RVT150D86... ...
AGGCCATGCGCTCGCTCGTCGACGCGGGTGCGCACGAGGAGCTCGCGGCCCTCCTGGTCGCCCGCGGCGAGTCGATGCTCACGGCCGGCGACGTCGAGGCGGTCGTCCGCGCCACCGAGGCTGTCCCCCCGGAGCTCAGGAACGTCACGATCGAGCGGCTGGCGGGCCAGGCCCGGCAAATCCGCGGCGACTGGGAGGGCGCGCTCGCTTGCTTCGCGCGCGCGTCCGCGGAGGTGGAGGACCTCGAGGCGGGCATCGCGTGGCGGGCGGGTCTCATCCACCACCTGCGCGGGAATCTCGACGAGGCCGCGGCCGTCTACGCCCGCGGCCGGCTGGACGGGAGCGCGCCTCGCGACGAGGCTCTGCTGCTCGCGTGGCACGCGAGCCTCGACTGGCTGCGCGGCGATCTCGAGGCGTGCCGCGACCGGGGCTCCCAGGCGCACGAGATCGCAGCCCGCACCGGCGACTCGCAGGCTCTGGCCGCGGCCCACACGGTGCTCGCCCTCATCGCCGCCCACGAGGGGGACCGGGCGGCGAACGAGATGCACTACCTCCGCGCGCTCGATCATGCCGAGCGGGCGGGGGACGTGCTCCAGATCATCCGCGTCCGCACGAACCGCGGCTCGCGACGCATGGAGGAGGCCGACCACGCCGAGGCGATCGCCGAGCTCGACGTCGCGCTTCGCCTCGCCGATCTGGCGGGCTTCGCCTTCTTCCGGGCGCTCGCGCTCTCGAACCGCGGCGCGGCGCGCCTCCAGCTGGGGCGCTTCGAGGAGGCGATCCGCGACCTGGAGGCGGCCAAGGCCGTGTACCAGCGGATCGGGTCGCGCGAGATCTCGTATCCGCTCTGCCACCTCGGGGAGATCTACCGCGTGCGCGGCGACCTCGCCCTTGCTCGGGCGGCATTCGAGGAGGCGGCCGGGAAGGCTTCCGAGGCCGGCGACGTCCAGGCTCTCGTTCCCGCTCTTGCGGGGCTGGCCCGCGTCCTCGCGATCGAGGAGCCGGAGCGGGCCGGGGAGGTCGCGGCGGAAGCCGTCGGCCACGGGCCGGGCATGGCCTATGTCGGAGCCCTCCTCGCGGCGGCGGACGTGGAGCTGGCGCGCGGTCGGCGCGCTCGTGCGGCGGAGCTCGCCGCGCTGGCCGCTGCCGAGGCTCGCGCGCGGCGGGACCGCGCCGGTCTCGCCGAGGCGCTCGAGCTCGAGGCCGCGTCGTTCGACGATCCGGACAAGGCTCGCGGCCGCGTCGAGGAGGCGATCGCGGTCTGGCGCGAGATCGGCAGTCCGCTCGGCATCGCGCGCGCCGAGCTCCGGCTGGCGCGGCTCCTCGGCCCGGACGAGAGGAGGGCTCTCGCGGAGGACGCCGGACGGCGCCTGCGCTCGCTCGGCGCCCGCGGCCAGGCCGCCGTCGCGGCGAGGCTCGTGGCCGGGTCCGCGGCTGCGAGTGCTTCTCCGCTCGCGATCGAGTCGCTCGGGCGCTTCCGGGTCGTGCGGGACGGGGTCCCGATCCCGCTGGCCGCCTGGCAGTCGAAGAAGGCACGCGACCTGCTCAAGCTCCTCGTCGCCCGCCGCGGACGTCCGACGCCGCGCGACGTTCTCGTGGAGGCGCTCTGGCCGGACGGCGACCCGGCTCGGGTCGGAAACCGGCTCTCGGTGGCGCTCAGCACGCTCCGCTCGGTCCTCGACCCGAAGCGGCGCTCCGATCCGGACCGCTTCGTCACCGCCGGCAGAGAAGCGATCGGGCTCGAGCTCGATAACCTCGAGGTCGACGTGGAGCGCTTCCTGGCGGAGGCCACGGCCGGGCTCGAGCTCCGTCGCCGGGGCGAGGTGGATGCCGCCCGCGAGCGGCTCGCGGCGGCCGAGGCCGTCTACGCGGGCGACTTCCTCGAGGAGGATGCCTACGAGGACTGGGCCGTCGCGCTGCGCGAGGAGGCCCGTTCCATGTACATCGCCGTCGCACGCGAGCTCGCTGCGGCGGCACTCGCCCGCGGCGAGCTCGACCTGGCCGCGCGGTATCTCCTGCGCAGCCTGGAGAAGGACCCGTACGACGAGGAGGCCCATCTAACGCTCGTCGCGCTGCTCGCCTCGGGCGGACGTCACGGCGAGGCCAGGCGCGCGTACCGGGCGTACGCCGCGCGTATGGGCGAGATCTCCGTCGAGGCCGCGCCCTTCCCGCGCCCGGACGTACCTTAAGCCTACGTTAAGGGCGGCCTCAGACCGCCGTGCGATCCTCCGTCCCGATGGTCACGTTCGTTGTGCGTCTCTGGGACTCCGCGGAGCCGGCCCATGCGGCGGAGCCGGTTCGCGGAACGGCTCTCCACGTCGCGAGCGGGGAAACGGCGTCCTTCGTGGGCGTCGCGGAGCTGCTCGCGTTCTTCACCGAGGTGAACGAGCGGAGCCAGGGTCCCTGCGGCCACCCTCAGCCCCGGACGGCGCCGGCGATGTGACGACGGGGCCGGCGCGGGCGCGAGGCGGCGGCCCGTCCTCCGCGCCCGCAGCGCCGGCCCCGGCTCGAGCCGGGCGCTGGCGCCTCCGAGTGCGCCGTTCGCGAGCGTGCATGGTGTAGCGTCTCTCGCGGTGGAAGCGAAGCACGACGTCCTCATCGTCGGCGCCGGTTGTGCCGGCATGCGCGCCGCCATCGAGGCTTTCGACGCCGGCGCGGACGTCGCGCTCATCTCGAAGATCCATCCGGTCAGGAGCCATTCCGGCGCCGCCGAGGGCGGCATCAACGCGGCGCTCGGGAACGCCTCCGAGGACGATCCGGAGAAGCACGCCTTCGACACCGTCAAAGGCTCCGACTACCTCGGCGACCAGGACGCGATCGAGGTGCTCTGCGACGAGGCGCCGGACGACGTCTACCAGCTCGAGCACTGGGGCGCGGTCTTCTCGCGCACGGAGGACGGCCGCATCGCGCAGCGCCCCTTCGGCGCCGCCGGCGAGCCCCGCACGGCCTACGCCGCCGACATCACCGGCCACGTCCTCATCCACGTTCTCTACGAGCAGGTGATGAAGCGCGACCTGACCGTCTACGACGAGTGGTTCGCCTGGAAGCTCGTCGAGGACGACGGGCGCTGCCAGGGGGTCATCTGCTGGGACCTCCTGAACGGCGGCCTCAAGCTCGTCGGGGCGAAGACCGTCATCCTCGCCACGGGCGGCGCCGGCCGGCTCTACACGGGGACGACGAACGCGTACGCCTGCACAGGCGACGGCATGGCGATGGCGCTCCGGATGGGCGTGCCCCTGAAGGACATGGAGATGATGCAGTTCCATCCGACGACGCTCTCGCCGTCGGGCGTGCTCATCACGGAGGGCTGCCGCGGCGAGGGGGCGTACCTCCTGAACGGCGACGGCGAGCGCTTCCTGACGCGGTACGCGCCGAACGCGATGGAGCTCGCCAGCCGCGACGTCATCTCGCGCGCCGAGCAGACCGAGATCGACGAGGGGCGCGGCGTGGACGGCGACGTCCTCCTCGACCTGCGTCACCTCGGCGCCGAGAAGATCGTCGAGCGCCTGCACGGGACGCGCGAGCTCTCGATGGTCTTCGCCGGGGTGGACCCGATCCACGAGCCGATCCCCGTTCGCCCGGGCGCCCACTACCACATGGGCGGCGTGGAAACCGACCTCGACGGCAAGACCGCGCTCGAGGCCCTCTACGCCGCCGGCGAGTGCGCCTGCGTCTCCGTCCACGGAGCGAACCGCCTGGGCGGGAACGCGCTGATGGAGACGATCACGTTCGGCAAGCGCTCCGGCCGCGCCGCCGCGGACTGGGCGCACTCCCACACCGTCGTGGCGCCGCCCGAGTCGGCCCTCGCCGACGCGGAACGCGAGCTCCGCGCGGTGCTCGATCGCGCCCAGGGCGAGCGGCCCCATGCCATTCGGGACGAGATGGCGAGCACGATGCACGAGAACTTCGGCGTCTTCCGGCGCGAGGACCAGATGCGCGCCGAGGGCGGGATCGTCGCCGGCCTGCGCGAGCGCTACGAGCACGTCGTCGTGGACGACAAGGGCGATGTCTTCAATTCCGACCTCACGCAGGCGCTCGAGCTTGGCTTCCTGCTGGAGCTCGCCGCGTGCATGGTCGAGGCGGGGCTCGCCCGGAAGGAGAGCCGCGGAGCTCACGCGCGGCCCCACGACTACCCCGACCGGGACGATGCGAACTACATGAAGCACACGCTGGTCACCTGGGCCGACGACCGTCCTCAGCTCACGTGGGAACCTGTGCGGGTCACGAAGTGGCAGCCGCAGGAGCGCACGTACTAGGCCGTGGCGCGCCGGGGGCTTGTCGTTGCTCTCTGGGCGGCGCTGGGACTGCTCCCGCTCGCCTGCGCCGGGGACGACGAGGAGGTGCGGCGCACGGCCACTGCCACGCCTCCGACCGCAACGACGACCACCGAGCCGACCGCGACAGGAGCTCCGGAGCAGCCGGCTACGACGACGGCGGCGGCCGCCGAAGGCGAGCTCGCGGACCCCGCCGTGATCGCGGACGCCGCAGGCGCGACGGCCGAGGCCGGGAGCGCACGCGTGGCGACGAGCGTGACCGTGACCGGGCCCGGCGACTTGGAGCAGAGCTTCGGCGGCGAGGGCGCGTTCGACTTCGAGCGACGCGCCGGCCGGGTGACGCTCGATCTCGGCGACGGCGCCCAGGGCTCCTCCGTCACGACGTCCACGGTCGCCTTCGTCGACTCGGTCGTCTACTACCAGCTCCCGGCCGGCCTGATTCCGGGCGGGAAGCGTTGGCTCCAGATCGACCTGCAGAGCATCGCGAACGCGTCGTCGCTCGACTTCGGGCCGCTTCTCCAGGGCAGTCAGGCCGATCCCTCCCAGTACCTCCTCTGGCTGGCCGCGCTCGGCCCGGACGTGACGAGGCGCGGCGAGGAGGAGGTGCGCGGCGTGCCGACGAAGCGCTACCGCGCGCTGGTCGACCTCGTGCGACTCGAGGAGCAGGCTCCGCCCGGCAGGGAGGACGAGTGGCGCGCGTACGTGGAGACGCTGCAGAGCCGCCTCGGCGTCGAGGCGGTCCCCGTGGAGATCTGGGTGGACGGCGACGGGCTGATCCGCCGCCTGCATCACGAGTACGTCTTCGCCGCCGAGGGAAGCTCCACGGCGGTGACCATGGAGCTCTACGACTTCGGCGTCCAGGTGGACGCCACGGCGCCTCCTCCCGGCCAGGTGGCCGCCATCGACGATTTCATCAGACCGTGATCGGGAAAGGAGCGCATTGGACGTCGCACTGAAGATCTGGCGCTACGAACCGGAGTCGGGCGAGCGGGAGCTCAAGCACTACGAGGTCGAGGCGCCCGAGTGGGCCTGCCTGCTCGACGTCCTCGACATCGTCAAGGACCAGGTCGACGGCACCCTCTCCTACCGCAAGAGCTGCCGCATGATGATCTGCGGGTCGTGCGGGATGCGCATGGACGGGCGCGCCATCCTGGCCTGCAAGGAGCGCATGCTGCCGATCGTCGAGCGCGGCCACGTCCCCGTCATCTCGGCGATGGGGAACATGCCCGTGCTCAAGGACCTCGTCGTGGACATGCAGCCCTTCTGGACGAAGATCCGCACCATGAAGCCGTGGCTCGACACCGGCTACGAGGAGCGCCCGGAGCAAGGCGAGTTCATCCACTCCCAGGAGGAGATGAACCCGATCCACAAGGAGGCGCTCTGCATCATGTGCGGCTGCTGCGTCTCGGAGTGCAACTCGATGGAGTCCGATCCCGAGTTCTTCGGGCCCGCGGCGCTCGCCAAGGGCTTCCGCTTCGTCGGGGACCCGCGCGACCGGACGAAGGTCGAGCGGCTCGAGAGCTACAACGACGAGCACGGCATCTGGGACTGCACGCGGTGCTACTTCTGCAACGAGCGCTGCCCGAAGGGCGTCGACCCGCGCGATTCGATCGCCAAGCTCGGCGCCGAGTCGATCCGCGTCGGGATAGACCGCGACATGGGGGCGAAGCACGCGAAGTGGTTCGTGCACTCCGCGAAGACGACCGGCTGGCTGCGCGAGACGGAGCTCGTGCCGAAGACGCAGGGTGTCGTCTCGGCGATCAAGGAGACGAAGTTCGCGCTGAACCTCTTCAAGCACGGCAAGGTCCCGCTCCCCTTCCCGCCGCACGTTGCCAAGGACGTGCAGGAGGCGCGGGCGCTCCACGAGCTCGTCGGCGCGCAGGGGCGGGACGGCGCGGCCGGGATCGTCCAGGGCGAGCGCGCGCTCGCGCGCATCGAGCACACGGACGAGGGCGGAGCGCGGCGCGACGCGCCGGAGATCACGCCGGGCGAGCCGACCCCGCACGCGGAGGGCTGAGATGAAGGTCGCCTACTACAAGGGCTGTCTCGCGTCCCTCTCGGCCAAGGAGCTGGACAGCTCCACCCAGGCGCTCGCGCCGAAGCTCGGGATCGAGCTCGAGGAGCTCGAGTCGGTCACGTGCTGCGGCGCCGGCGACATCCACGAGGCCGAGCCCGACTACTACCTGCACCTGAACGCGCGCATCCTCGCCTACGCAGAGGCGACCGGCTGCGACACGCTGATGACGATCTGCAACGTCTGCACGCTCAACCTGCGCCAGGCGAACTTCCAGATCCAGAACGACGACGCCCTGCGCGTGCGCGTGAGCGAAAACCTCGAGAAGGTCGGCGCCCCGCCTTACGGCGGCACGGTCGAGGTGAAGCACCTGCTCTGGCTCATCGCGGAGGGCGACGGCTACGACAGGCTGAAGCAGGTCGCCCACAAGGGCCTCAAGGGTCTCAAGGTGGCGCCCTTCTACGGCTGCCAGATCCTGCGGCCGTCGAAGCTTCTCGGCTTCGAGGATCCCGACCGGCCGTGGTCGCTCGAGGCGATCATCGAGGCCTGTGGCGGCGAGCCGATCGACTATCCCGCGAAGATCAAGTGCTGCGGGTTCCCGATCATCCAGGCCCGGGAGGAGACCGCGCTCGGCGAGCTGATCCAGCCGATCCAGCAGTCCATCGAGGCGGGCGCGGACGCGATGGTGACGCCCTGTCCGCTCTGCCACCTCTCGCTGGACGCCTGGCAGTCGAAGCTCGAGGCCCAGACGGGACAGCGCTTCCGGATGCCGATCCTGCACCTCTCGCAACTCGTGGGCGTCGCGGCGGGCCTCGAGGATTCGGAGCTGAAGTTCAAGCGCCACGTCGTCACCGTGGAGCCCGTGCTCGAGAAGCTCGAAGCGCCCTAGCCCGAAGCCGCTCCGCCATGCCAGACCCGGCCGAGGCCGGGAGCCGCGCCCCGTGCACTTGTGTTCCACACGCACAGCTCTCGAACGGACGGGCTCGGCGCAATTGCCCGGTCCGAGGGCCCCGGCGGGGTGTTGTCAGCTTGTGACCGTGGAACACAAGTTCGCCGGGGGGCGCGAGCCACGAGCGGCACGGCGCTCGGAAGGGACGCCCCCGGACAAGGGACCGGCCCGGCTCTCCTCGGAAAGAACCGGGCCGGTAATGCCCCTCCATTTCCACAGACGCCGGACCCCGGAAAAACTTGCACGGAGATTTCGGGACAGGAGGGATTGGCGGAACGTCGTTCGGCACAACGCCCGTTTCGCCAAGCCCTCCTAGAATCCGGCCGATGGCCAGGCGCCTGATCGTCGTCGCGCTCGCGGCTGCCGGTGCGGCCGCGGCACTCTATGCGGCTCGCCGCGCATCCCTGACCGACCCCTCGAGGAACGGCGGCTCGCACGAGCGGGCCGAGCGCTTGCGGCGCGAGCTCGGCCAGGCGCGGGAGCGCCTCCGCACGGACATCGCCCGCGCCCGCGAGCAGCGGTAGATGCTCGCCCTCCCGGTCGCCGCGGCAGCGGTCGTCGCGGCGGGCCTCGGCTGGATGCTCTTCGAGGCGCAATGGGTCGAGCTGCGCGAGCTCGACGTCCCCGTCGACGGCCTGCCGGCCGAGCTCGACGGCTTCGCGGTCCTCCACCTGTCGGACTTCCACCTCGGCACGCTCTCCTTCAACGGGCGGACGCTTCGCAAGGCGGTCGACTGGGCGGCCGGCCGTGAGCTCGACCTGGTGGCGATCACCGGCGACCTCGTCAGCCGCCGCCGCGGCGAGCGGATGCTCCGAAAGGCCCTCGCGCGCCTGGACGCACGGCACGGCATCTACGCGATCATGGGGAACCACGACGTCGCCGAGACGCGCGACCCGTTCAGCCGCCCGTCCGACCTCTCGGCGCTCGCGGACGACGGCGCCCGCCTGCTGGAGCACGGGTCCGCAGGCTTCGAGGCGCGCGGCCGTCCCGTGCAGGTCGCAGGCGCCGACCCACGCCGCTTTCGGGATCCGCTTGCGCCGCTCTCCGACCCGGCCGCGGATCTGCGCGTCCTCCTCGTCCACTACCCCGATGCGATCTGGAGCCTCTCGCCCGGCGACTTCCATGTGATCCTCGCCGGCCACCTGCACGGAGGCCAAATCTGCCTTCCGACACCCCGCGGAAAGCTTCGCCTCGAGCACCTGCGGGCTCCGATCTGGGAGGGGCTCCACGAGCTGCCGGTCGGGGCCCTGCACGTCTCGCGCGGCCTGGGAACGAGCTTCGTGCCGCTCCGGCTCCTCGCCCGTCCCGAGGCGACGATTCTGAGGCTGCGCGCACGGCAGTAGACTCGGCGCGCGATGGCCTACCGCCTGGAGCCCGTCACCGGCACCACGATCCGGGGCGCGCCGGACGTCTGCGTGGGCTGCGTCTTCTGGCAGTCACGCACGGGGCGGACAGCGGCCAAGCCCCGCTGGGCCGAGCGGATCGAGGAGGACTGGGGGCCGTGGGGGACGATCTACCAGGGCGACGGGGAACGCCTGCTCGGCTTCGTGCAGTATGGGCCGTCCGGCCACTTCCCGCGCGCCTTCGAGCTTCCCGCCGGGCCGCCCTCGGCCGACGCCGTGCTGGTGACGTGCGCCTACGTCGTCGACCTCGCCACGCCGTGGGTGCTGCAGAGCCTCTTCCTGGCCGCCATCGGCGAGGCGCGCGATCGGGGCGTGAAGGCGATCGAGACGTTCGGCTACCGCTATCCCGAGGGGACGTCGAGCTACGAGCGCTTCCTCGTCCACCGGACCGTGTTCCCGTCGGACTTCCTCGCCGACTTCGGCTTCGTCGCTCTCCGCTGGGAGGCTGACGTGTGCCTGGCGCGCCTCGAGCTGGGCGGGCTCGTGCCGGTCGAGGACGGCCTCACCGCACGGACCTGGCGCAGACTGAAGGAGGCCTTCGTCCCCGCGCCGGTGCCGCAGCGGCCCTGAGCCCGTGATTTCGACTCCCAGTTCCTGGTAGACTTCCGGGCGGTTTTTGCCTCTAAGGCGAAAACCGCCCGGATCAGATGGCGGTCGAGACAGCATCTCCCTCTCAACGGCGCCTGGGCGTCGAGGAGGTGCTGCGCGAAGGCGGCTTGACGCGCTTCCACCGCAACGCCGTCCTCGTCACGGGCGCGGCCTGGACGTTCGTGGCGATGGAGATCCTCCTCGTCGGCTTCACGGTCCCGCTCTTCACGGAGATCTGGAGCCTGTCCGGCAGCTACGCCGGCTGGATCGCCGCCTCCGCTCTCGGCGGCTCTCTGGTCGGGAGCGTGGTGCTCGGCCGGCTGGCGGACCGGATCGGCCGCAGGAGGATCTTCCAGGGCGCGATCCTGTGGTACGCGGTCTTCACGGCGCTGACCGCGCTCGCGTGGGGGCCTGGCTCGCTGTCGGCGTTCCGGTTTCTCGCGGGAATCGGGCTCGGCGGCATGCTCGTCGTCGACCCGTCGATGCTGGCCGAATACCTCCCGCCGCAGAACCGGGGACGCTTCCTCGTCCTGCTCGACTTCTTCTGGCCGGTCGGCCTCCTCCTCGCCACCGGGCTCTCCTGGTTCTTCCTCGAGCAGGTGGGCGGCGAGTGGGCCTGGCGCTACCTGTTCCTCGCGGCGGCGTTCCCGGCGTTCCTCGCCTTCGCGGCGCGGCTCACGCTACCCGAGAGCCCGTACTGGCTCGCGCGGCGAGGCCGCACGGACGAGGCCGCCGGCGTCCTCAGGAGGATCACAGGCCGCCGCGTCGACCCCGAGGAGCTCGCCGCGGAGCCGCAGCCGCGCGCCTCGGTGGTCGAGCTCGTCTCGCGAAGGCTCCGCGGGACTTCCGCGATGATCGCGCTGGTCTGGATCGCCCTCAACATCTCCTACTACGGGCTCTTCCTCTGGCTGCCGTTCGTGCTGCAGGCCGAGGAGCGGCTCACGATCGACGTCTACCTCCTGCTCGCGCTCTCGGCCGTGTCTCAGTTCCCCGGCTACGCGGCCGCGATCTGGCTCGTCGAGCGGGTGGGCCGCAAGCCGACCCTCGCGGCCTTCCTGACCCTCGGCGGCGTGTCCGCGTACGCCTTCGCGATCTCCGACTCGACGCCGCAGTACGTCGCCGCCCTCTTCTTCGTCAGCTTCTTCAACCTGGGAGCCTGGGGCGCCGTCTACCCGTACACGTCGGAGCTTTTCCCCACGCGGCTGCGGGCGAGCGCCTTCGGGATGGTCGAGGGAGTCGGCAAGGGCGCCGCCATCGGGGGGCCGTACCTCTTCGGAGCGCTGATCGACTGGAGCGGGGACACGGTCTGGTCGCTGACCTTCGTCGCGCTCGTCATGGTCGCGGGCGCCCTGGTGATGCTGTTCGGCCCGGAGACGCGCGGGCGGGCGCTCGCGTAGACCGGTACGCTGAGGCTACGCGAACTAGGGAGGTCGCTGATGCCCACGACGACACGGGACCGCGTCGACGAGATCCGCGCCTTGGAGGAGCTCTGGGCCGCGCCGGCTGCTCCGGAGTCCGGGCTTCGGCCCGCCCGGCAGTGGGTCTCGTGGGCTCGCGTGTATCCCGCGGGTGTCTACCTGTTTTGGGGCTGGATCGCGTACCTCGTAGCGGTCTCGGCCTTTCAGCCCGAGCCGGAGCCCGGCATGGTCTGGCCGGCGTGGATGGTCGCCGCTTCTGTTGCGACGTACATGCTCCTCCTCGGGGCCGGGGCTCTTGCCGTCTCGCTTCCCGCGCTCGGCTACGGCGTTGCCGCCGTGACAGGGGGGCTGGGGATGGCTCTTGCCGTGGGCTGCCGTGCCGCCGAGCATCACCTCGGCAACTGGTGGCTCGCCGAGCTCGGGGCGACGGCGGCGCTCACCGGCCTTGCCGTTGTAGGCCTCGTGCAGCGGCTACGCCGCGAGTAACCGGCGCGCGAGCAGGAGCTCCGCGATCTGGACGGCGTTCAGCGCCGCGCCCTTGCGCAGGTTGTCGTTCACGACCCAGAGGGCGAGCCCGCGCTCGTCGGCCGTGTCCCGCCGGACGCGCCCGACGAGCACGGTGTCGCGGCCGGCGGCGTCGCCGGGCGTCGGAAGCTCGGCGAGCTCGATGTGCGGCGCCGCGCCGAGAGCCGCGCGGGCGTCCTCCGGCGAGAGCGGCTCCTGCGTCTCCACCCAGACCGCCTGGGCATGGCCGACGAGGACGGGCACGCGCACGCATGTCGCGTGGAGCGGCAGATCGGGCAGCTCGAGGATCTTGCGCGTCTCGGCGCGAAGCTTCCATTCCTCGCTGAACTCCTCGCCCTCCCGGTCCCAGTCCATGGAGAGGTCGCCCTCGGCGGGGGCGGTGGCGCGCAGCCGCTCGATGCCGGAATCGCCGGCGCCGGAGGCCGACTGGTAGGTGGCGAGGCGAACGCGGGCCAGGCCGGCCGCCTCGTGGAGCGGCTTCAGCGCCAGGGAGAGCTGCATCGCCGAGCAGTTCGGGTTGGCGACGATGTCGTCGCCGTTCAGTACGTGGTCGTTGACGCCCGCGACGACCAGCGGGACGCCGTCCGTCAGGCGGTAGGCGTCCGACTTGTCGACGACGACGGCGCCGCCGCGGACGGCGTGGGGGACGAGCTCGCGGCTCGCCGCCGTGCCGACCGAGAAGAAGACGAGGTCGAGCCCGCCGGAGGCGAGCGCCTCGGGCGTCGCCTCCTCGACGACGAGCTCGCGGTCGCCGTAGCGCACCTTCGAGCCCGCGGAGCGCGAGGACGCGAACGCCCTCACCTCGCCGAAGTCCCGCTCCGCCAGGAGCTCGAGCGTCACGGTCCCGACCGCCCCGGTCGCGCCGACGACACCCACGCTGATCTCCGGGCCGGTCATCCTCGTGAGGCTCTGCCGCGCGAAAAGCAAGCCGGGAAAGGACGCAGGGAGCCCGCGTACTGCACAGTACGCGGGCGACTGAGGACGCCGCCCGGCGCAGCTTTGCAGCCGCGCAGAGACCGCGAGGGATGGCCGGTCCGGAGATCCAGGTCAGGCATGCCGCCGCTCCGCCTCGGGAGAGCCGAGGTCGAACGCGTCGTGGAGGGCGCGAACCGCCTTCTCGACGTCGTCGTGCGGCAGGTAGAAGGCGATCTTGATCGGTGACGTGGCGACGAACTTCGGCTCGACGCCGACGTCCCGCACGGTGGCGAAGGTCCGCGCGGCCACACCGGGGTGGCTCTTCATGCCCGCGCCGACGATGCTCACCTTGCCGAGGCCGAGTTGCTCGGAGAAGCGGGCGCCGAGCCGGCCAAGGGCCTCCTCGGCGTGCGGCCGGTCCTCGAGCGGGGCGGAGAAGACGATGCGGGAGTCCATCTGGATGATCGTGTCGACGTTGACCTCTGCGGCCGCGAGCGCCTCGAAGAGGTCGGCCGGGCGGACGCCTTCCACCTCGTAGACCGCCTCCTCGACCGTGTGCGTCACACCCGAGATCAACGCTTTCTCCAGCATCCGCGCGTCCTCCTCCCTGACCCACGTGCCGGGCTCGTCGGTGAACGTCGAGCGCACGTGGAGCTTCACGCCGTGGTTGCGGGCGAACTCGACCGAGCGTAGCTGAAGCACCTTCGCGCCCGAGGCCGCCATCTCGAGCATCTCCTCGTAGCTGACCGCGTGGAGCTTCCGCGCCTCCGGCACGAGCCGCGGATCGGCCGTGAAGACGCCGTCCACGTCCGTGTAGATCTCGCACGCGTCGGCGCCGAGCGCCGCGGCGAGCGCGACCGCCGTCGTGTCGGAGCCGCCGCGTCCGAGGGTCGTGATGTCGAAGGCGGTCGAGACGCCCTGGAAGCCGGCCACGAGCACGATCCGATCCTCGTCGAGGGCCGTGTGGATGCGGTGCGCCTTCACCTCGACGATCTTCGCCTTCCCGTGGACGGTGTCCGTGACGATGCCTGCCTGCGAGCCGGTCAGCGAGATCGCGTCGGTGCCGAGGTCGGCGATCGCCATGGCGACGAGCGCGCAGGAGACCCTCTCCCCGACCGAGATGAGCATGTCGAGCTCGCGCGGCTTCGGCCGCGGCGAGACCTCGTGCGCGAGGGCGAGGAGCTCGTCCGTGTGGTAGCCCATCGCGGAGACGACGCCCACGACGCGGACCCCGGAACGCCGCGCCCCGACGAGCCGGGCGGCCACGCGGCGGATCTTCTCCGGATCGGCCACCGACGTCCCGCCGAACTTCATCACGAGCGTCCCGGCGCTCGCCTTCGCCTCGGCCGGCTCGACCTCGGGCAGCGTCTCGTACGCCGTCTCCATCATGGGCCGATTGTACGGACCGCCCAGGCGGCGCTACATGTCCCGGCGGCCGGCCAGCGCGCGGCCGAGCGTGACCTCGTCCGCGTACTCGAGATCGCCGCCGACGGGGAGGCCGCTCGCGAGCCGCGTCACGCGGGTGCGCCCGCGCAGGCGGTCGGCGATGTAGCCGGCCGTGGCCTCGCCGGTCATGTTCGGGTTGGTGGCGAGCACGACCTCCTCGACGCCGTTCCGGTCCACGCGCGCGAGGAGCTCGTCGATCCTGAGGTGGTGCGGCTCGACGCCGTCGAGGGGTGAGAGCGCGCCGCCGAGCACGTGGTAGAGGCCGCGGTACTCGTGCGTGCGCTCCATCGAGAGCACGTCGGCCGGCTGCTCGACCACGCAGACGAGCGAGCGGTCGCGCCGCGTGTCGAGGCAGACGACGCAGAGCTCCTCCTCGGTCAGGTTCCCGCACTCGCGGCAGAACCCGATGCGCGCCTTCACCTCCCGGATCGCGTCGGCGAGCGCGAGCGCCTCCTCCTCGGGCACGCGCAGGAGGTGGAACGTGAGGCGCTGGGCGGTACGGGTGCCGATGCCGGGAAGGCGGGAGAGCTGGGCGATGAGGTTCTCGACGAGCGGACTGAACACGTCCGCGAATTGTGCCTAGAGGCCTGGTTGGTGGTTGGCGTGCTTGTCGGGACGGGTGCGACCAAGCCGGGCGTCGTGATCGTCCGCAGCCCGTACGGGAAGTACGGGCAAGGGCGAGCCGGCGCCGCGTCGCAGCCGCCATCCGCGAGTGCGACAAGCGCCGGCCAGGCCTCTTACATGCCCGGCAGGCCCAGTCCCTTGAGGCCGCCGGAGACGTCTCCGAGCTTCGACTGCGCGAGGTCCTGCGCGTTCCGGAGCGCCTCGTTGACTCCGGCGAGCACGAGGTCCTCGAGCGTCTCGGCATCGTCGGGGTCGATGGCGTCGGGCGCGATCTTGATGCCGACGATCTCGCCGGAGCCGCTGGCGGTGACGGTGACCATCCCGCCGCCGACGGAGGCCTCGACGCGCTCGTTCGCGAGCTCCTCCTGGGCCTTCAGCATGTCGGCCTGCATCTGCTGCACCTGCTGCATCATCTTGTTCATGTCCATGGCTACTGGTCGCCTTCCTTCCCGATCTCGCGGGCGTCGAACGTCGTCTTCATGAGGGTGATGATCTCCTCCTCGGTGGCCGGCTCCTCCTCGGCCTCGGTCGCGGCGTCCTCGGGCGGCGCCTCGCCGACCTCGAATGCGACCGCGAGCCTCCGTCCGGTGACCTCGTGGAGGACGGCCGTCAGGATCTGCGCGTTCTTGGGCTCCTCGGCGAGGCCGCGGTGGAACGAGGCCGCAGGAGGGAACTCGAGCACGAGCCGCCCGCCTTCGAGCGCCGTCGGCCGCGCCTCGGTCAGCACCGAGTAGGTCGGGATCGAGCGCTCGGAGACCGCGGCGAGGATCGTCTGCCGCCAGGCCGCCTGGATCTCGCCGAGCTCGAGCGGCGGGCCCTGCTCGGACGGCTCCGCCTCGGGCTCGGCCGCGGCTTCCCCTTGCGGCGCGGCCGCGACGGGGCGCCTCTCCGCGGGTGGATGAGGCTCGCCGCGCAGGCGGTTCTCGAGCTGCTCGAGCCGGTAGGCCGTGGACTCGCGCGAGAGGTCGGCGCCCGGCCGCGTCACCTTGACGAGCGCGAGCTCGAGCGGCAGCCGAGGGTCGCCGCCCTGGCGGACGTCGTCCACGGCCAGGTGAAGGAGGTCCACGAGCCGCAGCACCTCCGCCGCGCCGAGCTGGTTCGCCTGCGAGCGGAGCCGCTCGCGCGTCTCGGGCGTGACCGGGAGCGACTCGGGGACCTCACCCATGTGCTGGACGAGGAGCAGATGGCGCAGGTGCTCCAGCAGGTCGGTGACGAGCCGCGCGAGGTCCTGGCCCTGGTCGGCGAGCTCCTCGACGAAGGCGAGCAGGCCGGCGGTGTCCCTGTCGACGACGAGGTCGCAGAGGCGGAAAAGGGCCTCCTCCTCGACCGCGCCGAGGAGCTGGAGGACGGCCTGCACGGTCACCTGCCCGTCCGTCGCTGCCGTGAGCTGATCGAGCGTCGAGACCGCGTCGCGGAAGCTCCCCCGGGCGCTGCGGGCGACGAGCGAGAGCGCCGCGTCGGGAGACTCGATTCCCTCGCCGTCGGCGACGCGCCGCAGCAGCTTCGTCAGCTCGGCGAGCCGCGGCCGGGCGAAGAGGAACGTCTGGCAGCGCGAGCGGACCGTCGGGAGCATCTTCCCGAGGTCGGTCGTGCAGAAGATGAAGACGAGGTGCGGCGGCGGCTCCTCGATCAGCTTGAGGAGCGCGTTGAACGCCGCGTCCGTGAGCTGGTGCGCCTCGTCGAGGATGTAGACCTTGAAGCGCCCCTCGACCGGCTGGAGGACGACGTGCTCGCGGATCTCGCGCACGTCGTCGATCCCGCGCTGGCTCGCGGCGTCCATCTCGACCACGTCGAGCGAGGTGCCGCTCGCGATTGTGACGCACGAGTTGCAGGTCTTGTCCGGCGTCGCCGTCGGGCCCTGCTCGCAGTTGAGCGCCTTCGCGAGGATGCGCGCCAGCGACGTCTTCCCGGTGCCGCGCGGGCCCGCGAAGAGGTAGGCCTGGCGCACCTGGTCGTGCCCGATCGCGTTGCGAAGCGTGCGCACGACCGCTTCCTGGCCGACGACCTCGTCGAAGTCCTGCGGCCGGTACTTGCGGTAGAGCGCGGTCACCTCGGCCATCGTATAGAGGAGGGGCGGCGGGACCCAGGGTGATATGCCCGGTCACGCACCTCTCGTCGAAGGCCGCTCTCGAGGCGGTGCCTGCGGCGCTCGCTCGGGCCAGGTTGCCCCGCGGCACCCGGGAGAGACTGCTTAGCGCTGCTTCCTCCCGGATCTGACGCGGTTCACAGGCTCCCGGTGCGCGGAACCTGGCCGTCAACACTCGCGCGCGCGAGCCCTGACCTCGATTGCCACCCCCTCGGAGAGGAGTTCAGCCCCGCTGGAGCGGATTGCGGGTTCAGGGAACCGCTAGCTCCCCGCCTAGCGCGACCGGGCAAGGCCGATGGTAGCAACGGGCCGGCGCTAGACTTCGGCCCTCGGGGCGCATAGCTCAGCGGGAGAGCGCCCGCTTCACACGCGGGAGGTCCCTGGTTCGATCCCAGGTGCGCCCACTGACCTTGGCGCCGCGCTCAGACGCCGTCCGACGTGCAGACCGTTCGAGGCGCGGTCCTAGGGGGCTTTCCGCGTGCCGGTCCGCGCGCTCCAGACGACCGCGTTCAGCTCCGCGGCCCAGACGACGCCGCGGCCGACCAGGAAGAACGAGAACAGCGCAGTGGTCGCGAGGCCGAGCGCCCCGTAGACCTGCGATGCGTTCGCGAGCTTCGCCTGCAGAAAGTAGGCAGCGAAGACGTGCAGCGCCTGGAGCCCCACCCCGAAGATCACGGCGCCGGGCACGAACGCGACCCAGGGGACGTCAGGCGAGGGAAGCCGCATGGAGATCCAGAGCCAGACGGCCCCGAAGCACACTCCGATTGCAAGCGTCGCAACGAGCCCGAGCAGGTCATCTGTGTTCGCCCTCACCCAGCCCGCTGCCGTCGTGGAGGCAACGAGCGCGAGTGGCAGGGCTGCCAGGAATCCGACGGCCCTCGGTGCGTTCCGTAGCGGCGGTGGGGTGATTCGCCAGGCCGCCGCGTGCACGAGATGGAGCGCGCGCAGCAGCCCGTAGCTCGACCAGAGGACGAGGACGAGGCCCGTCAGGAGGAGCCACCAACGTCCGGTCTCGGACTGCTCGGCTGCGTTCCCCACCGTCGAGGCCAGCGAGCTCGTCACCCCGACCTCGCGTGAGGCGGTCGTGACGTTGCTTCCGGAGGCGGAGGCAAAGCCGAGCCCGCCGGCGAGGAGAACGGTGAACGCGAGCGTCCAGAAGAAGAAGCGGTACGCGAGCCCTCCGCCGAGCACGCCGCCCGCGATCTCCTTGTCGCGCTGGAGCCAGCGGAATCCGGCCTCGACGGAGACGTGATGCGGTCGCTGCTCCTCGAGCTCGGCCCTGAATGCGATGCCGCGCGCGCGCGCCGCCTCGCCGCGGGCGCGGAGCGACCGCTTCGGCGCTTCATCCGTGACGGGGTCGGTGCTCGGCAGGAGATGAGCTCCTCTCGGTGAACCGTAATCTGCCATGGCCTCCGCGGGGCCGTCCCTTCCAGTCGCTGCCAGCCGGCCCAATCGCCGGTTTTTCGCCGCGGCCACGCTGATCGTCGTCTCGGTCGTGCTCGCGGTCTGCGCCTTCCTGATCGGGCTCTGGCTCGTCCGCGAGACGATCGTCTGGCTGATCGCCGCCGGCTTCCTGGCGTTCTCGATCGAGCCGCTCATCCGGATCTTCGTGCGTCGCGGCCTCGGGCGGGGCATGGCCACAACGTGCGCATTCCTCCTCATCGCGGGCGCCATCCTCGTCTTCGCGATCGCGCTCGTTCCCGAGATCGTGGACGGCGCGCGCGAGCTCGAGGAGGAGATTCCCGCCTACGTCGACCAGCTGCAAGACACCGGCGCCTCGGACTCGCTCAACGCGGACGACGCGATCCAGACCGCGGGCAACGCGGCCGAGGGGGCCGCGGGCTTCTTCGAATCGAGCGGCAAGGTCCTCAGCCTCGTGGGCGGCATCGCGAGCGCCGGCTTCGCCGCGTTCATGATCTTCACGTTCACGCTGTACTTCCTGGTCTACGGGCGAGAGCTCGTCGACCGGCTGAGCGGGCTCATGCCGCCGACCTATCGAGTCCCGTTCGTGGACGCGGTCCGCCGTGTCTACACCGTGAACAAGGGCTATTGGTACGGCAAGTTCCTCATCGCCCTGATCGCCGCGCTCACGACGTTCCTGACAATGAAGCTCCTCGGGCTGCCGTTCGCCGCGCCGCTCGCTCTCTTCGTCGGGATCACCGACCTCATCCCGAACATCGGGGCGACGCTCGGGACGATCCCGGTCGTCGTCGTCGGCCTCCTCGAGGAGCCCTGGAAGGGCGTCGTGGTGGGCGCCGTGCTCATCCTCTACCAGCAGGTCGAGAACAACCTCGTCACCCCGAAGGTCTTCAAATCGACCGTCGAGATCCACCCGTTCGTATCGGTCGTCGCCGTGATCGTCTTCACGTCGCTCTTCGGGATCGTCGGTGCGCTCATCGCCGTCCCGGTGACGAAGGGGATCGAGATCCTGGTCGCGGCCGTGCGCGAGGGAAGGGAGGCAGCGTTGCTCGAGCCTCCTCTCCCGGCCGCGGAGCGCGGCGACTAGCCCGGCAGAGAGCGGCGCAGCGGCAGCCCCGCCGGCGGCCGCGTGTTGACTACGTCCGCCGTCGTCGCCCACCCACGCCGCGCTGTGGCGATCGCCAGGCGCATGTTTCTCAGGCCTCGGATGGAGTGGGCGTCCGTCGAGGCGACGATCGGGACGCCCGCCTCGATCGCCAGGCGGATCTCCGGGCCCGAGAGGTCGAGGCGGTCCGGGAGGCCGTTCGTCTCCAGGGCGACACCCGTCTCCAGCGCCACCTCGAACACCGCCTCCAGGTCGAGGGCGTTCGGCGGCCGGTGGTTGATGATCCGGCCCTTCGGATGGCTGAGGCACGTCACCGCCGGGTGGCGCATCGCCTCCGTCACCTTCCGGGTGAGCCGCTCCCGCGCCTCGCGCTGGCCCGCGTGCAGGCTGAGCTGCACCCAGTCGAGCTCCTCGAGGACGTCGTCGGGAAGGTCGAGCTCGCCGTCGCTGCGGATGTCCACCTCGGTGCCGCGCAGGACGCGAAACGGCGCAAGCTGCTCGTTGGCGGCGGCGATCTCCTCGCCCTGGCGGCGCAGGTCGTCGGCGTCGAGGCCCGGGACGACCCGGACGTTCCGGGTGTGGTCGCAGATCGCCACGTACTTGTAGCCGAGGTCCCGCGCGGCGGTCGCCATCTCGAGGACGGACGCCTTGCCGTCCGACCACGTCGTGTGGCAGTGGAGATCGCCGCGCACGTCGCCCAGCTCGACGAGCGGCGGCGGCGTCCCGCGGAACGGTTCCTCGCGCAGCTCGGGCGGGCACCACGGCACGCCGAGCGCCGCGTAGACGCCCTCCTCGTCGGCGGCGGCCGGCAGCGGCTCGAGCGCCTCGACGTAGGCCGGCGTCCCGGTGGCGCGGAGGAGCTCCGTCCCGAAGCTCCCGGGCTCCGCGACGACGAGCTCCACCGGCAGCCCTTCGACGGTGACGCCGAGGGCGCGGCGCTCCTCGCGCTCGACGACGGCGACGATCGCCGGCAGGCGTTCGAACGCGTCGAGGACGGCCTGCGGCCGCGCCGCCGCCACCACGACGGCGAGCTCGAACGACGCGTCGGCCCAGCGGCGGGGGTCGCCTGCGACCTCGCCGCCGAGCGCGCCCGCGATCTCCTCCACGAGCCCTCTCGCACGGTTCAGGAGCAGCCCCCGCCTCCGCGGCCGCTCGGGGCTCTCGAGCCCCGCCAGCACGCGCTCCTCGGTCTTCGGCCCGATGCCCGGCACGTCCCTGAGCCGTCCCTCGCGCGCGGCCCGGCGGAGCTCGTCGGCCGTGCTCACGTCGAGCGCGCGCCCGAGCTCGACCATCCGCTGCGGCCCGATCCCGAGGAGGCGGCCGAGGCCGACGAGCTCCGGCCGCACCTCGCGGTCCAGCTCGTCCAGCTCCGCGATCCTGCCGGTCTCGACCAGCTCGCGGAGTCGCCCGGCGATGCCCGGCCCGATGCCGCGCAGCTCCTGCACCCGGCCCTCGCGCACCAGCGCCGCGACGGGCGCCTTCGTCTCGCGGATCGTCTCCGCAGCGCGGCGGTATGCCCGGGCCGTGTAGTACCCGGAGCCCGCGAGCTCGAGCAGCGCGGCGAACGCTTCCAGGCGGTCGGCGATCGCGGCGTTGTCGGGTGCGGCGTGGACGTCCTCGCTCATCCGTTCGGGATCGTACGGACCGGCAAGATGTGGCCGTGCACCACGCCCAGGCGCTTACAGACGGCGGTTCGGGGAACGCTGACCCGGTGACCGCGATTGCGCCGCCCGACACGCTGGCCGGCGGGCTGGCCGCGCTGCGCGACGAGCTGAGGACGCTCCGTCTCGACCTCGACGTCCCCGGCGCCGAGCGCGCACGTCTCGAACGCGACGAGCTCGCCGGCCAGATCGATGACTACCTTTTGCCGCGACTCTCGGCGCTCGACGCCCCGCTCCTCATGGTGGTCGGGGGCTCGACCGGGGCAGGAAAGTCGACCCTCGTTAACAGCCTCGTCGGCTCGGTGGTCAGTCCCGCGGGCGTCCTCCGCCCGACGACGCGCGCCCCCGTGCTTGCCTGCCATCCTGCGGACCTGCGGTGGTTCGAGGACGACCGCGTCCTCGCGGGGCTGGCCCGGACGAGCGGCGGGCCGGCCGCTCCCGGCGGCCTCCAGCTCGTCCCGACCGGCTCGCTGCCCGAGGGCCTCGCGCTTTTAGACGCTCCGGACATCGACTCCGTCCTCGCCGAGAACCGGGCGCTCGCTACCCAGCTCCTCGCCGCGGCCGACTCCTGGCTCTTCGTGACGACGGCGGCCCGCTACGCCGACGCAGTTCCCTGGGACTTCCTCCGCACCGCCCGCGAGCGCGGCACCTCGCTGAGCGTCGTCCTCAACCGGGTGCCGTCCGATGCAGGCGGCGAGGTGAGGGCCCACCTGGAGGCGATGCTCGCCGAGCAGGGACTGGCGGGCACCGAGCTGCTCGTCGTCCCCGAGACCCGGCTCGAGGACGAGCT
>Ga0268386_10000746_pt1 | contig 21201 bp, 15 predicted proteins | sample RVTome_15_FD_200260 | JGI IMG/M metagenome (GOLD analysis project Ga0268386, IMG submission 200260) | Soil microbial communities from uranium-contaminated site in the Upper Colorado River Basin, Wyoming, United States - RVT150D86... ...
CATCCGCGTTCGAGGAAATCACCGTAACCGCGCGGCGTCGTGACGAGAGCCTGCTCGACGTGCCGATTGCGATGTCGGCGTTTTCCGCCGACCGGATCGAGAACTCCGGCGTGCTCGACATCACCTGGTTGCAGCAGGCGACGCCGAACCTGACCCTGCAGGTGGCGCGCGGCTCGAACTCCACCCTGATCGCCTTTATCCGCGGCGTGGGTCAGCAGGACCCGCTGTGGGGGTTCGAGCCGGGTGTGGGGCTCTATGTCGACGACGTCTACATCGCGCGGCCCCAGGGTGCCGTGCTCGACATCTACGACGTCGAGCGGATCGAGGTCCTGCGCGGCCCCCAGGGCACGCTCTACGGCCGCAACACCATCGGCGGCGCGATCAAGTACGTGACGAAGCCGCTCACCGACACGCCGAGCGTCGACGCGAAGCTCAATCTCGGCTCCTACGGCCAGACCGACGCGATCCTGTCCGGGTCGATGCCACTCGGCGACACATTCTCGATCGGCGGTGCGGCGGCCATCTACCGCCGCGACGGTTACGGCGAGAACGTGATCACGGGCGCCGAGCACTATGACAAGGACGTGGACGCCTTCCGGGTCTCGGCCGAGTGGCGTCCGAGCGATGTGCTCTCGTTCCGGCTCGCGGGCGACTACGTCGACGACAACTCGAATGCCAAGCACGGGCACCGCGAAGCGCTCGGCGAAGGTCTCGCGACCGGTGACCCCGAACCGTCCGACGTCTACGACACGGCGGCGGGGATCGGCAGCGACAACAGCGTCGAGAACCGGGGCGTATCGCTCACCGCGAACTGGGCGATCAACGACGTCCTGACGTTCAAGTCGATCACCGCCTATCGCGAGGGCGAGACCGACACCGTGATCGACTTCGACATGGGCCCGTCCCCGGCGCTCGACATCCCGGCGCACTACGAGGACGACCAGACCACGCAGGAGTTCCAGCTGCTGTTCGAGGGCGAGCGAGTGCAGGGCGTGGCGGGCCTTTACTACCTCGACGCGAGAGCAGCCGGCGCCTTCGACACGATCGTGGGCCTCCTCAACCTCACCATCGCGACGGCCGGCGAAGTGAACACGAAGAGCTACGCGGCCTTCGCCGACGTGAGCTTCGACATCACCGATGTGCTTTCCGCGTCGCTCGGCGCCCGCTGGACGCGCGACGAACGCGAGGGCACGGTGTTTCGTCAGAACTTCACCGGGCTCGGCTCGCCGCTGTTCGGCGACAGCGCCTCTGTTCCCGGGCTGGTGCGCTCCGACTACACCAATGAGCGGGATTTCGAGGAATTCACCCCGCGCGTGAGCGTGAGCTACGAGTTCTCCGACGACCTGATGGCCTACGCCGCCTACTCAGAGGGCTTCAAGTCGGGGGGGTTCGACATGCGCGGCGACGTTGCTTTGACGCCGGACACCGTCAACGGTTACGACCCGGAGTACGTCGATTCGTACGAGCTCGGCCTGAAGGGCAACGTGCTCGACGACCGGCTCACGTTCACCGCGGCAGTCTTCCGTGCGGAGTACGAGGGGCAGCAGGTCACGCGGCAGGAACCGACCGTTACGGGCGCGATCGCGAGCTTCGTGGACAACGCTGCCAGCTCCACCATCCAGGGAGCCGAGCTCGAGGGCGTGATCAGCTTTACCGACGCGCTGACCGCGACCTTCGGCATCGGCTATACCGATGCCGAGTTCGACGAGTTCCGATCGAACACCGTCGTGCCGAACCCGGCGCCGCCGCCGGACACGATCACGGTGCCGATCGACCTGTCGGACAGCGCAGTGTTCCAGAACACGCCGGAGTGGAACGGGAACCTCTCGCTGAGCTACCGCCATGAGCTGGTCTCTGGCGGGTCCCTGCTCGGGACGGTCACCGGTTCGTATCGCAGCGAGTACTCGATGTTCGAGTTCGAGCAGCCGCTGCTCGACCAGACCGAGTCCTACACGCTGTACGACGCGGACATCGTCTGGGCGCTGGCGGACGAACGTACCCGCATCGCCCTGCACGGCCGCAACCTGACGGACGAGGAATACAAGGTCGGCGGCTACTTCTTCCCCGGCGCGCTGTTCGGCAACGTGGTGAACAGCTTCTACGGGCCGCCGCGGACCTACGGGCTCAGCGTCAGCTATAGCTTCGACTGAGGCATTCGAAGCGAAGCACATGGGCGCTTTCGATGCGCCGCGTCCGCTGATCCCGGACGCGATCGCACAGCACGGTCATTGGCTGGCGGAAAAGCCGGCGCTTCTCTGCGGGGAGCGCCGGCTGACCTGGCGCGATTTCGACCAGTCCACCAACCAGGTCGCACACGGGCTGGCGGCGCTCGGGCTCGAGCGGGGCTCGCGCGTCGCGGTGCTGATGGGCAACGGTGTCGAAATGGTGCAGCTGCTGCTCGGCGCCGGTAAGGCCGCGGTGACGGTCGTGCCGCTCAATCTCTCGGTCAACGATACCGCGGTCGCGGCAATGATCGCCGACAGCGGCGCCCGCGCCGTGGCCGCGTCCGGCGAGCAGTGCCGGCGCATCGACGCGCTCATCGCGTCCGGCGCCCTCCCGACGACCCTCGTCAGGATCGGCATTGATGCGCCAGACGGCGACTGGATCGACTTCGACGGTTGGCGTGCCGCCGCGCCGACCCGGCCGCCCGACTACGGGCCTCACCCCGACACCGAGTGCAACATCATCTACAGCTCGGGGACGACCGGGCTGCCGAAAGGCATCGTGCACACGCACGGCTGCCGCATGAACTGGGCCACCGACCTCGCGGTCGCGCTGCGCTACCACAGCGGCGCGGTGACGCTGTGTTCGCTCGGGCTCTATTCCAACATCAGCTGGGTCGCGATGCTCTCCACGATCCTGGCCGGCGGCACGCTGGTGGTCATGCCGTCGTTCACCGCCGAAGGCCTGGTCGATCATGTCGAGCGATACGGCATCACGCATGGCAGTTTCGTGCCCGTGCAGTTCCAGCGACTGCTGGAGCTGCCGGACGTGGACCCGCGCCGGTTCGCAACGCTGCAGGCGATCATGTGCTGCGGCTCGCCGCTCGCGCCCGAGCTCAAGCGCGCCACCCGCGACCTGGTCGATTGCGCGCTGATCGAGCTCTATGGCCTGACCGAAGGCATCATCACGACGCTAGCGCCGGAGGACTTCGACCGCAAGATCGAGTCGGTGGGCAAGCCGATCCCGGGCCAGCACCTGAAGCTCGTGGGTGACGATGATCGCGAGGTCGGTGTCGGAGAATCCGGCGAGATCGTGGGCTACGGCCGGCTCGTCATGGAGGGCTATCACAACCGTCCGGACGCGACGCTCGAGGCGACCTGGACGGATCCCGACGGGCGTCGCTGGCTGCGAACCGGCGACATCGGTCGCCTCGACGACGAGGGCTTTCTGTACATCGTCGACCGCAAGAAGGACATGATCCTGTCCGGTGGCCAGAACATCTATCCCGCGGACATTGAATCGGTGATGCTCGGTCATCCCGAGGTGCTCGAAGTGGCGGTGATCGGCGTCCCGGACCCGTGCTGGGGCGAAACCCCGCTTGCAGTCGTGGTGGCACGAGACGGCGTACGGCTCGAGCCGCACACGCTCGTGGCGTGGACCAATGAGCGCGTCGGTCGGCAGCAGCGCATCAGCGGGGTCCGCCTGCACGATGCACTGCCGCGTAATCCGAACGGCAAGGTCCTGAAGCGCGAGCTGCGCCGGACATTGGCCGGCTGATGAGTCGCGCGCGGCTGCCACGATGAGCGATGCCTGGCAGGACCGCTATTTCGCCTCCGCGGACCGGCTCCGCCTGTATTACCGGGACTACCCGTCTCCCGGCTCTCGCCGCCTGCCCGTACTCTGCCTGCCGGGGCTGACACGAAACAGCCGCGACTTCGAGGCCCTTGCTCGGCATCTGCAGGCCGGGCAACGTGTACTCAGCCCCGACCTGCGCGGCCGGGGCCGTTCGCAGCACGACCCGAACTGGCGCAACTATCATCCGGGCACCTACCTCGCCGACGTTGGGGGGTTGTTGGCCGATGCCGGCGCCGGGCCCGTCGTGCTCATCGGCACTTCGCTGGGCGGCATTCTCGGCATGCTCATCGCGGCAACGCAGCCGCAGCTGCTGGCTGCGCTGGTGTTGAACGACATCGGCCCGGAGGTCGATGGCGAGGGGCTGCGGCGCATCACCGGCTACGTCGGTCGCAATTCGACCGCGTCGACCTGGGCGGAGGCCGCGGCGCGCGCTCGTGAAGTCAATGGTTCCGCGTTCCCGGAGCTCACCGAGGCGCAGTGGCTGGCCTTCGCACGCCGCACATGGACACAGGCCGATGACGCGGTGAGGCTCGACATGGACCCGATGATCGGCGAAGCCATCCGCGCGGCCCCCTCCGGCACCACCCCCGACCTGTGGCCGGCGTTCCGGGCCTTCGCCGAGCTGCCGATGCTGGTGATCCGCGGCGCGGCGTCCGACATCCTGTCGGAGGCGACGTTCGATCGCATGCAGCGCGAGAAGCCGGATTTGCGGCGCCTGACCGTGGCGGGCCGCGGACACGCGCCGATGCTCGACGAACCTGGCTGCGTGGAGGCGATCGACGCGTTTCTTGCGGCGTTGGACCAGGGGAGCCGATGAGCTTCCTCGTAGTGCTCGCGGCGCTGCTGCTGCTGATGTTCGTGGCCTACCGCGGCTACAGCGTCATCCTGTTCGCGCCGCTCGTGGCCATGCTGGCGGTGCTGGCGACGGACCCGGGCGCCGTGCCGGCCGTATTCACCGGGATCTTCATGGAACGGGTCGCCGGCTTCCTCAAGCTCTATTTCCCTGTGTTCCTGCTCGGCGCGGTGTTCGGCAAGCTCATCGAGCTGTCGGGCTTCTCTCAATCCATCGCCTCCACCGTCATCCGGCTCGTCGGGCAGGAGCGCGCGATCCTCGCGATCGTGCTCGTCTGCGCGCTCCTGACCTACGGCGGCGTGTCGCTGTTCGTCGTCGTGTTCGCCGTCTATCCATTCGCGGCGGAGCTCTTCCGTCGCGGCAACATTCCCAAGCGCCTCGTCCCGGGAACCATCGCGCTCGGCGCGTTCACGTTCACGATGGATGCGCTGCCGGGCTCCCCGCAGATTCAGAACATCATTCCGACGACGTTCTTCGGGACCGACACCTGGGCGGCACCGACGCTGGGCGTGATCGGGGCGATATTCATCCTCGCGACCGGCCTGACGTACCTGGAATGGCGGCGACGGCAGGCGGTCACGACCGGCGAGGGCTACGGCAGCGGACACGTCCTCGAGCCTGAATCGCCCGCCCTGGCACGTGAGAGTGGCGCGATCGTGGCGGTCCTGCCGCTCGTGGTCGTGGGGATTGCCAACCTGGCGCTGACGCGGCTGATCCCGCGCTGGAACGACGCGACGATCACCACCGATCTGCAGGGCCTCGCGCAGCCGCTGGTCACCCAACTCTCGTCCGTTACGGCCATCTGGGCGGTCCAGGGGGCGTTGCTGGCCGGCATCGCCACGGTGCTCCTGTTCGCATTCCGGCCGGTGATCCGGCGTTTCATCGAGGGGACGAAGGCCGCGGTCGGCGGCGCGATGCTCGCCGCGCTCAACACGGCCTCGGAATACGGATTCGGCGCCGTCATCGCCGCGTTGCCGGGGTTTCTGTTCGTCAAGGAAGCCCTGATGGCGATCCCCAACCCGCTGGTGAACGAGGCGATCACCGTGACCACGCTGGCGGGCATCACGGGATCGGCATCGGGCGGAATGAGCATCGCGCTGGCGGCGATGTCGGAGCAGTTCATCGCGGCCGCGAACAGCGCAGGGATCCCCCTCGAGGTGCTGCACCGTGTGGCATCTATGGCGAGCGGCGGCATGGATACGCTCCCGCACAATGGCGCCGTGATCACGCTTTTAGCGGTCACCGGACTCACGCACCGGCAGTCGTATCGGGACATCTTTGCCATCACCTGCATAAAAACGCTCGCCGTCTTCGTGGTGATCGCGACCTACTACGCGACCGGACTCGTCTGACGGCGCCGGTGCGCGCGGCGCCAGCGTGGTGAACGTGCAGCGGACGTGAGATCCTCCGGCGAGCGCATGCGATTACCGCCAGGCAAAGGGGAGCGGGCTTCAGGGTTGGCGCGGCTGGCCATGCTGGCACTGGGCGGCCTGGGCGTTGCGTCGGTCGCCGCATGGATGGCATCCCTCGGCTGGCCATTCGAGCTTTTCGTCCATTTCCAGCCGCAGTACGGCGTCGCTGCCGCGCTGCTTACGATCGCATTCCTGGTTCTGCGCCGCCCGAGCTTCGCGGTCCTCGCGACGCTGATCGCCGCGATGCACCTGTGGCCGGCCGGTTCAGGCCCGCAGGCGTTGGCGTCTGGGGCGCCCTGCCGCGGTGATGCGCTTACGGTCGTAACCGCGAACCTGAGTTACCGCAACGCGGATCCGCGACCGTTAGTCGATTGGCTGACACGGGAACCGGCCGACCTCGTGCTGCTTCAGGAGCTGACGCCGGAGTGGGCGGCGGCGATCGAAGCGGTCCCCGGCTACCCGCATCGCCGGCTCCTCGTGCGCACCGACCCCTACGGCCTGGGCGTGCTTTCGCGCTGGCCGACCGATCGTCTCGTCGGTCTTGATCTTGCCGGAGACGGCCTGCCATCGCTCGTCGGGCCGCTGCAAGCCGGCCACGAGCCTCTGATGCTCGCGGTCGTGCACACTCACTGGCCGCTGCTGCCGGGACTGATGAGCCGCCGCGATCAGGCGGTCTCGAGGCTCGCGCAGCAGGTCCGGCGGCATCCCGGCCACTGGATCGTCGGCGGCGACTTCAACCTGACGCCGTACTCGCCGGTGTTCCGGCGCCTGCTCGAAGAAACAGGCCTGCAGGAAACGCGGCCCCGCGGCACCTGGGCGCCGAGCTGGCGTGCCGATTTGTGGCCGTTCGCGATGCGGATCGATCATGTGCTGGTGACACGTGAGCTATGCGCGGAGCCGAGCCAGGTGGGACCCGAGATCGGCTCCGATCATCGCCCGGTCCGCGTGCGTCTGCGCCTGCCCGTGGCAGGTTGAGTCAGTCCGCCGGCAGCATCTCACCGGTGGGCGGTGCGAACTCCCGGCAGCACTCCGAGAGCCACGCGCGAAAGCGCACCACCTTGGGCAGCGCGAACGCGTCGGGTGGCGCTGCGAGAAACCAGGCGTGATGCTGGTGGACCGCGAGCGGCATCGGGCGCGCGAGGCGCCCGGCGGCGAGATCGGACGCGACCAGCGACCAGCGCGCGAGCGCTACTCCCTTGCCCTGCTCGACGGCGGCGAGCGTCGTCGCTGCATCCTCGGCCTCCGGTGCGTGGTCGGCCCGGGTCGTATCGCCACCCGCGCGCCGCAGCCAGTCCGCCCAGGGCTCCGACTGGCTGTGTATCAGCGGGTAGCGCGCGAAGTCCGCTACCGTGTCGATCGGGCCCAGGCGATCGAGGAGAGCCGGGCTTCCGACGGGAAAGACCCACTCGTCGAGCAAGCGCTCGGTGCGGATACCCGGCCAGTTGCCGGACCCGTAGACGATCGCGACGTGAAAATCGTCGCGGCTGAAATCCAGCGTGGGACGCCCGGGGCCGAAGCGCACCTCGACCTCGGGGTGTCGGCGCGTGAACTCGGACATGCGCGGCAGCAGCCAGCGCTGCAGGAACTCGTTTGGCACGCTGAGATTGAGCAGCCCGCCGACGCGCTCGCGACGGATGCGATCGACGGCGCGACGCAGCTCGTCGAGACCGCGGCGCACGCCGGGCAGAAGCTCGGCGCCTTCCTGGGTGAGCGCGACGGCGCGCGTGTGGCGCCGGAAGAGAGCCACACCGATCTCCCCCTCGAGCGACTTGACCTGCGCGCTGACCGCGGCGGTCGTGACGCCGAGCTCGTTCGCGGCGGCGGTGAAGCTGAGATGAGAGGCGACGGCCTCGAAGACCTTCAGTGCGTTGAGCGGCAGGCGTTCGAGGTCTCTCGCCATGTAGGGCTCGTGTACAGGTCGACTTAACAATACGAATACGCGATGCGAGGCGCAAGCACAATCGCACGCTTCGCACCTGAGATTGTGAAGAAAAGCCATGTGCACAGTCGCCTGGCGGCGCGTCCGCGCGGAGCGCATGCGCACTGCAGGCCGGGCGCCGGCTCCGGTACGATGCAGCGGCTGCGGACGGTACTGCGGCGTCTCACGGGAAAAGGAGCAACAACATGTCAGTCGCCAAGATCAGCGAGATCACCTCGACCTCGAAGAAGAGCTTTGACGATGCCATCGAGTCGGGCGTCAAGCGCGCCTCGAAGACGCTGCGCGGGCTGCAGACCGCGTGGGTGGCGGATCAGGAGGTGTACGTGAAGGGCGGCAGGATTACCGAGTACCGCGTGCGCCTCAAGATCACGTTCCTGATGGACGCGTGACGCGAGTCGAGGGCATGCTCAGCGACACAGGGCCTGATCGAGGTCGGCGGTGAGGTCGTCGACGTGCTCGAGCCCCACCGACAGCCGGACCAGGTTGGGTGGGGTCGTGCTCTCGGGGCCCTCGATCGACGCCCGGTGCTCGATCAGGCTCTCGAGTCCGCCGAGGCTCGTCGCCCGGGTGAAGACGCTCGTGTGTGCGACGACGCCGAGCGCCTGCACCGCGCCGCCCGCGACCGTGAACGACACGACGGCGCCGTAACCGCCGCGCATCTGACGGCTGGCCAGCGCGTGGGCGGGATGACGCGCGAGCCCGGGGTAATGCACGTCCTGCACGTTCGGGTGCGCGGCCAGAAAGTCGGCCACCGCCTGCGCGTTGGCGGCCTGTGCGCGCACCCGCAGCGGCAGCGTCGCGAGACTCCGGAGCAGCAGCCAGCAGTCGAAGGGCGAGGGCACGCCGCCGCCGCACGCCTGGAATTCCCTCAGGCGAGGGAGCGACTCGGGGTCGCGCACCACGAGTACCCCGCCCAGCACGTCACTGTGGCCCCCCAGGTATTTCGTGCTGCTGTGCATGACGAGATCGGCGCCCAGCTCGAGCGGCCGCTGCAGCACCGGCGTCGCGAACGTATTGTCGCAGCCGAGCAGCGCGCCGCCGCCGTGCGCAAGCTCGGCCAGCGCCGCGATGTCGCTCACCTTGAGCAGCGGATTCGAGGGCGTCTCGAGCCAGAGCAGGCTCGCGGGCCGGGCCAACGCGGCGCGCACCGCGTCGAGATCGGTCGTGTCGACGAGTTCCACCGAGACGCCCCAGCGCGGGAGGAGTTCGCGGAGCTGCCGCAGCGAGCCGTGATAGGCGTCGGCCGAACTCACGATCCGGCCGCCGGGGGTCGCGAGGGAGAACGCGGCGAGCGTGGCCGCGGTGCCGGATGAGTAGGCCACCGCCGCGCCGCCGCCTTCGAGCGCCGCGACCGCCGTCTCGAGCGATGCGCGGTTAGGGTTGCCGGCGCGCGTATAACTGTAACCGTGCGGATAGCTGCCGTCCGCCGCGCGCTCGAACGTGGTCGACAGGTGGATGGGCTCGCGCACTGCGCCCGTGGCGGGATCCGGCGCGCGGCCGGCGTGGATGGCGAGCGTTTCTATTTTCATCTGGGCGGCACGTATTCCTGCAGGCCGACTACGAGCATGCCGGGCCCGCCGTGCGCGCCGAGCGCGCTGCCGAGCGGCACGACGCGGCCCCAGGCGACATTGTCGCCGCGCAGCCGCTCGAGCAGCCAGTGTCCGTCGGCTTCGCGGTTCGCATGCCCGATCAGAATTCGGTAGCTCCGGTCATCGGACATGCGGCGTTCGACGAAACGAGCGAACTTCTCGCGCAGCTTGCTCCTGCCCACCAGGACGCCAACCGGGCGCACGCGGCCCGCGGCGTCGTTGCCGAGCACCGGCATCAGCCGCAGCGTGTCGGCGACTCCCTTGACCCAGCGCGGGACGCGGCCGCCGCGGACCGCGTACTCGAGCGAGCCCATGAGGCCGAAGGTGTAGGTGGCGGGCAGGATGGCGCGTGCCGCCGCCGCGACTTCGGCCAGCCCTGCGCCCGTTTCCGCGCATTCGGCCGCGTGGAGGACGACGAGCCCCTGGCCCGCCGAGGCGTTCAGGCTGTCGATGACCTGCACCACGCCGTGGGTGCTGGTGCGCGCGGCCGCGGATTCCGCCGCGGCGAGGGTGCCGCTCACCCGGCGCGTGAGGTTGATCGACAGCACCGAGTCGTAATGCGAGGCGAGGAACTCGAAGCGCCGCCGGAAATCGCCGGGCGGAGGCTGCGAGGTCTTCGGGTGATGCGAGCCGCGCTCGATCGCGCCGAAGAACTCTTCCGCCGTGATACCGACCTTGTCGAGGTAGCTGCGATCGCCAAAATGCACCCGCGCCGGCACCATGTGGATGTCGAGCCGGTCCATCTCGCCCTCGGGGATGTCGGCGGCCGAATCGGTAACGATCGCGACACGCCGGTTCTTCGCATGCGCCGCCCGTTGTTGACGCTGCATGTCGTCGGCCTTCTCGCCCGACACCTGCCCGAACTGCCCGGCGATCCGGAACACCTCGGCCGGATCGTTGGCGTGGATGTGCACCCGCGCCTTGTGCGCGAGTCCGGCGACCACCAGGCTGCCCCCGAGGACCGAGAGGGCTTCGCGCAGCCGGCGGCGGTCGACGCTCTCCCCGCTGACGACGCACTCGGTGCACCAGCGGTACTCGAGATCCAGCTCGCTGCCAGCGGTCTCGATCGTGCTCGCGTCGGCTACGGCGGCTCCGTGGACCTCGGGCTCGGCGTCGCTTCCGCTCGCGATGTAATCGGTCAGGCCGCTCGCGAGCTCCACGAACCCCTGCGCGCCGGCGTCGACCACGTTGGCCCTGCGCAGTGCCTCGAGTTGCGTTGTCGTGCGCGCGAGCGAGGCGCGTGCTGCGGCAACGGAGCGCTCGAGCATCGGACCGAACGCGGTCGCGTCCCTGGCAGCAGCATGCGCCGCACGCGCGAAATCGGTCAGCACCGAGAGAATCGTGCCCTCGCGCGGTTCGGACAGGCTTTCGCGCGCGTAGGTCGCGCCCCCGACCGCACCGTCGGCCAGGTCGGCTGGACTCAATCGCGCGAGGTGGCCCAGCTTGTCGCCCAGCCCGAGCAGGAACTGCGCGAGGATCGCGCCCGAATTCCCGCGTGCGCCGTCGAGCGCGGCGTCTGCGATCCGGGTGAGCGTGTTGCCGGCATGCGCGTCCGGCGCGCGTTGCAGGACGCCGAGCACGGCGCCCATGGTAATCGCGAGGTTGGTGCCCGTGTCGCCGTCGGGCACCGGAAACACGTTGATCTTGTTCAGGTGCTCCTGCCGCGAGACCAGCTGCAGGATGCCCGCTCTGAACGCGCGGTTGAGACGCAGGCCGTCGAGGCTCTCCGGGTCGATCGCGGCGGCGCTCAGTGCGGACACGTGCCGCGTTACTGGCGGGGCAGGATGAAGCGCCGTCCCTGCTGGCTCAGTACAACGCCGTTGCGGGTGATCTCCTCGACGCGCGGCCCTTCCTGGAGCGTCTCGCCCTCGCGGTACTTACGCTTGTTGACGAACACGAACCGGTCCTGCGGGTTGGTCGCGTACACGTGCAGATCGATGTGCATCTCCGGCACGCCGCCCTGCAGCGCGACGTCGTCGATCGTGGGCAGGTCGGGAGCCGCTTCGGCGGCCCGGGGCAGGGTCTCGTAGACCACCGAGCCCGGCCGCGTCGAGTACTCGGACACCGCTGGCGGTCCAGCGGGCACCGATGCGCTGCGCTCGGCTAGCACCGGGTCGGGCGGCATCGCGCCGCCTGCGACCTCGTACTCGAGCGGGTTACGGGTGCCAGCGCCCGGCGCCGGCGCATCCGCCGGTTGCAGCATCGGCGGCAGGTCCGCAGCCTGCTCGCGCGGGGCCGGCGATGTCGTAGCGGGCGCCGATGTGGTCGTCGGCGAAGTCTCCGCGGCCGCGCTTGCGGCCGGAGCGTCTGCCTGCGCGACGGCGGGCGCTTGCGACGCGGTCGGTGACCGGGAGGTGGTGGCGATGCTCGCCGCATCCGCGGCATCCGGCGCCCGCCCGCGCCGCAGCATCAGCACGCCGACCGCGATCAGGTTTGCGACCAGCAGTACTACGGCCGCCGTGGCCCAGACGCTGGTCTTCGTCTTCGGGGCCGCGACCGCCACCTCGGCCAAGCCGGGCCCGCCCTGACGCTGTCGTGCGTGCTCGGACTTGCGCAGCGCGTCCAGAATGAAAGACATCCTCAGCCTCCCGAGATCTGCGCCACGATCGTGGGCGAGCCAGTCGCGTTCACCACCGTGTCCAGCACGATCTGCGTCTGCACACCGGCCACGCCGTCGATGTTGAGCCGGTGCTGACGCTGGAAATCCTGGACCAGACGCGCGAGGTCCTCGTCGTAGAAGTCGCTGCCGGCCGGAGCGGCCGGCAATCCCTGCGCGACCCTCAGGTTCTCCCGCAGCCAGCGCACGTCGGCGCCGCGCATGCCGGGCGCGAGCGCCTTCGCGACGGCGAGCGGCGGCCGCCACAGGAGCAGGAAATCGCCGAACCAGTAACGCGACATGCCGGCGATCGGCACGGCGCGTGCTTCACCGCCCAGGTCTATGGTCGCGGTATCGTCGCCGAGCCTGGTCAGGAGCACCTGGTGGGTTCGGCCGATGTCGTCGGTGAGCGTGAGTATCGCCGGACGGTTGAGGGTTCGCAGCTGCGCCCACGAACCCTTCTGGAACAGGCATTCCAGCCCTTGTCGCGCGGCCTGGTCGCAACCGCGGCCGCCGCTCGCATCGTAGGTGGCGCCCCAGGAGGCAAAGAGCTTGCCGAGCGCGGCTTCGGTCGTCGTGTCGTTGCCATGCCGGGCAAGCAACTCGTCGAAGGAGGGGGGTGCCGGCGGAGGTGCGCTCGCAGTGTTGGCCTGCGCGAGCTGGTTCGAAGCCGCCGGAGCCGCGGCGGCGGTCGCCTCGGTCGGGGTCCCAGGCCGGCTCGCAAGGAGCGACCAGAGACCCACGGCCACGAGCGCCAGCGCCCCCGCGATCGCACCCGCGATCGCCCAGCGCAGCCAGGGCGCCGGCATCGGCCGACCGTAGACCTGCGTCGCCGCCTCTCGCACGAGCTTGCCGCTCACGCGATGGTCCTCGTGCGTGAATGCACCGAGCAGCGCGCGATCGCAGATCACGTTGATGATTCGCGGCACGCCGCCCGAGAGCCGGTGAACTTCCCGCAGCGAAGCGGGCGTGAACGCCTCGGCGGTGGCGCCGGCCACGCGCATGCGGTGCTTGACGTAGCCCGCGGTCTCCTCGGAGGAGAGCGGGTTCAGGTGGTAGCGCGCGGTGATGCGCTGGGCGAGCTGGCGCAGCTCCGGCCGCCCGAGGAGATCACGCAGCTCCGGTTGCCCGATCAGGATGATCTGCAGCAGCTTGGTCGTCGCCGTCTCGAGATTGGTGAGCAGCCGCACCTGTTCGAGCGTGTGCGCACTCAGGTTCTGCGCCTCGTCGACGATCAGTACGACGCGCCGTCCGCGCGCGTGGGTGTCGAGCAGCCGGCGACCGATCAGGTCCATCAGGAGCTTGACGCTGCCACGCCCGGGCTCGGGCACCGGGATCCGCAGCTCCTCGCAGATGGTGAGCAGGAACTCCGCGGGCGTGACGCGCGGGTTCAGGATCAGCGCGACGTCGGCGTGCGCCGGGAGTTGCTCCAGGAGACTGCGGATGATCGTCGTCTTGCCCGTGCCCACCTCGCCGGTGAGCTGGATGAAGCCGCCGGCCTCGTTGATGCCGTAGAGCAGGTGCGCGAGCGCTTCCGCATGTCGCTCGCTCAGGTAGAGGTAGCGCGGATCCGGGGTGATCGCGAAAGGCTTTTCCTGCAGGCCGAAAAAGCTCGTGTACATGCGGGTTTAGATGACGATCCGGGCCTCGTTTCGGGGCCCAATGATGCCCTTCCGGACCCCGCGTGGCCAGCGTGCGTGCCGGTCAGTTCCTGGGTTTTCGCGGATGCTCGTCGTCCGCATGTACCTCGCTCGCGTCCGGCAACGAGCTCGCCCGCGCCACCGCGAACCTTCCGAAACGGCCGCTGATGTGGTCCAGCGTGCGATCGAGGTGCTGGTTCCGCGCCGATTCGGGCGCGGTGAAGAGGTCGAGCTGTACGACGTGGTCGAGCTCGCTCACCGCGACGCCTAGCAGGCGCAGTGCGGATGTGGGCCGGGTCGCGAGCCAGGCGTCGAGCAGTTCGACCGCGACGCGGGCGATCACCCGTGTTTCCGGCGTCGGCGGCTCGATGTGCCGCTGGCGGGTGTAGGTGGTGAAATCCGCGCGCCGGATCTTGACCGTCACGCACGAGGCGGCAAAACCGCGCTCGCGCAGCCGGGCGCCGCTGCGATCCGCGAGCCGGAACAGTTCCGATCGCAGCTGCGCGTGGTCGTCGATGTCCGTATCGAAGGTCTCCTCGGTGCTGATCTGCACTTCCTCGAGATCGGGGACGACGGGACGATCGTCGATCCCCGCGGCACGCTGCTGTACGCGCTCGGCATGGCGCCCGAAGACAGGCCGCAGCACGTCCGCCTTCGCACGCCGGAGCTCGCCCAGCGTGCGGACGCCGAGCGCCTCCACCCGCGGCGCGGTCTTGGGTCCCAGGCCGAACAGCCTGCGAAGCGGCAGCGGATCGAGCAACGCGTTAACCTCGCCCGGCCGCACGATCACGAGCCCGTCTGGCTTCTCGAGCTCGGAGGCGATCTTGGCCACGAGCTTGTTCGGCGCCACGCCGACCGAGCAGGTGAGCCGCGTACGTTCGAGAATGCCGCGCTTGATCGCGGCGGCAATGTCCGGCGCCGAGCCGAAGGCGGCGATGCTCGCCGTGACGTCGAGAAAGGCCTCGTCGAGTGACAGCCCCTCGACCAGGGGCGTGTACTCGGCGAACACGGCGAAGATCTGCCGCGACACCGACTGGTAGTGCGTCATGCGCGGACGGATGCAGACCGCATCCGGACAGCGGCGTAATGCCTCGCGCATCGGCATGGCCGAGCGCACGCCGAATTTCCGCACCTCGTAGCTCGCGGCGGCGACGACGCCGCGCGGCCCGGTGCCGCCTACGATCACGGGCTGGCCCCGGATCGAGGGGTCATCGCGCTGCTCGACCGACGCGTAGAAAGCGTCCATGTCGACGTGCAGTATCCAGCGCGTCTCCCGCCGCGGCACCATACGTGTGCCTCGCGCGCTAGCGTTGCGGGTTACAAAACCGCATGCGGAATCGCCTGTACGCTCGAATCATCTGCCACCCTCGTCGACGTCCGGTACCGAGCTCGTCGGACGGTCCGGATGCCTCATGTCCTTGAACAGCTCTCCATTTGCCTCGGTCTTGCCGATTCCGCAACCGAAAGCGATCAGCGCCACGACGCAGGGGCCCAGTCGAACGTAGGGGATACCACCTTCGATTCCGAACCGCCTCGGTTCCGGGTCCCAGAGAAATTCGGAAGCGTCCTTCCGGCACTTCGGCCCCAGCGAGCCGGGCCTCGGGGCTTCGTCGCAGTCGGCTCTTGCAGGCGGCATCGCCCGGGCAGCGGCTTCGCGCGCCACGATCTCCGCTTCACGATACCAGTCAATGGGGGGTCTCATGGGAAGCGCCTGGATCGCTGTGTCGAGCACAGGCGGCGAGGCGGGCTGCACACGCGGCGCCGTCACGACGGCACCCGCGTGTTCGGGCTCTGCCGCGGATGGCTGTTCCAGCAACGGCCGCAATTCCAGCACGACCAGAGTGCCGCGACTCGGCACACTCGATGCGGCGTCGTTGAAGCGTCGAGGATGGCTGCTCGAGAACAGCACGATGAGCAGTACGTGGCCCCCTATCACCACCACCGCCGCGACGCATCGCGCGAGAGATTCCCGGCGCACGGTCAGCATTACCGTCCCTGATGGCACCCGCCCTGGCTACGCGCGCCTGGACGTATGAGCGCTCGTCGTTCTTATCGCCGTTCGACCGGCGGGGTCGATGTTCGTTCCGTGTGGTGCCCCGCGCGGGCGGCGGCCGGCCGCTACAGCGTGAGCGCGGTGTAGAAGAGCAGGCCGACGCCGGTGAGCGCCAGGCAGACCAGATAGGCGATGACGAGCGCAGTGAACTTGGTGGCCGTCCAGATCCGACCCTGCCCGTAGACGCGGCGCATCGCGAGAAAGAGATAGATCGGCACGTAGATCGTCAGCACCGTTCCAAAAACCGCCTCCGCCGAGTTGACGAAGTTCGCCGCCGCACCGGTGGTCGTTGCGCCGATCCAGTCGAGCATCAGCACGACGATGCCGGCGAGGAAGAAGAACGCATGGTAGTGCAGGAAGAACAGCAGGTGCTCGACGTAGTATCGCCCGGAGCCCAGGTACAGGACGGCCATCACCAGCGCGATCAGCGGCAGGAACATGAACATCATCTTCGGCAGGTTTTCCCACAGCGCCCGGCCGAAGGACTGCGTATCCGAGACGATCTTGTTGCAGGCCTGACGCAGCCGCGGCTCGTATTTGTCGAGACCTCCGACGTCTATCCGGAAATTCTCCTCGTTGCACGGATCCGCGATGACCTCCTGCGCCCTTGCGAGCTGCTCCGGCGAGATCTCCGCCAGCTCCTTGCCGAGCTCGGCGCGAGCCGCGGCGCGCTCGCCTTCGGGCAGCCGGCGCACGATGTTCTCGATCAGCTTGCCACGCGCGGAATCGACCGAACGTGCCGCCTGCACTCCGGCTGCGACGTCAGGGTTCGCGACCGGTGCATTCGGCGGCGGCGGTGGATCGACGGGCTCCGGTGCGTCCTCCGGCGGCGCTTCGACAGGCGCGCCGGCGGAGGCTTCGCGGCGCGCTGCCGCGGTACTCTGCGTCGCTGCGTCGTCGTTGATCGTCAGCGCCGCGCCGCCGTCGCCGAAGTTGAATGCGATGTCCTTGCCCGGATCGAAGATCGACGCCATCAGGAAGAACACGACGCTCAGGATCAGGTACATCCGGAACGGCGGCGTGTAGTGGGCGCGGCGTCCGCGCAGGTACTCCTGGGTCAGCAACCCCGGGCGGAACGCGAGCGGCCGCAGCGTGCGCCAGACGCGAGAATCCCAGTCGAAGACATCGCCCAGGAAATCCTTGACCAGGCCCCAGAGCGAGATCACCTGCACCTTTGCGCGCTGTCCGCAATGCGAGCAGTGCTGGCCGGTCAGGACTTCGCCGCAGTTGGGGCAGTTCTCGGTCGAGACCGCGCCGGTGATGAAGTCTTCGCGATGCGCGAGGACGCGACGCTCCGCCGTGTAGCGATCGCCGAAGAGCTCGACGCCCCGCGCCCGCATCCGCGGCGCGTGAAGCGCGAGATAGGCGTCGAGCGACGCCTGGTCGGCGAGCCGGTACTGGACCGTCCGGCGGATCCTGCCGGAGGGCGCTGATCGGTCATCCAGGATCTCGGCCGCGCGGAAGCCCGGCAGCTGAAGCATGTCCGCGATGTGATCGCGCAGCCATGTGTCGAACGCGGCCTCGATCGCGGCATCCGCCTCGAGGTTCACCTCGTAGATGAGCCCTGCGTTCTCGGTGAGCCGCACCACGGCGGCAAGAGTACCGCCTGGCCCGGATCACCGTAAGTGAGCCGCGCTAGGCAATCTGCCGCCAGGACGGGTGCGTCGCTTCCGTGTGCGATTCCGCAGCGAGCTCGGCCGCGTCGAAATCGTCCACGTGGATGAGCTCCATCACCTTGCGGTCGTAGTCGCGCAGCAGCCCGGCTTCGCTCGCATTCAGCAGACCGATTGCGAGCGCTTCCTCTATCTGCGCCGGAAAGTCCGTCGCCGTGATCCGTCCCGTCTTGACGCCTTCGACGCGGATGCGCTTCTCGAGCGGCTCGGCGCTCTGTGCGAGCACCAGCGCCTCCTGCAGCAGGCCCACCGGGTTCGAAGGCTCGATCGTCTTGTAGATTCCGGCGGCGAGCCGCTCGCGCGCCTCGCTCGGCATCATCAGCCGTTCCACGATCGCCCGCCCGAGCCGGTCGCTGGGCGCGAAATACGTACGCCCGCGCGGAAAGATCACGATCCGCATCAGCGCCGCGACCCAGCGGTTCGGGAAGTTGCGCAGGAATCCGTGCATCTGCTCCTGTGCGCGGTACAGGAGCGAGCGGCAGCTCCATTCGACGAGCGGCAGGTCGGCCTCGGGCCGCCCCTGGTTCTGGTAGTGCTTGAGCACCATCGACGCCAGGTACAGCGCCGACAGTACGTCGCCCAGCCGCGCCGACAGGTGCTCCTTCTGCTTGAGATAGCCGCCCAGCGTGAGCATCGCCATGTCGGTGGCGAAGGCGAACTGAGCGCTGAACTTGTTGATGTGCTGGTAGTAACGCCGCGTGGATCCAGACTCGGGTACCGCCGAGAACCGCGCGAGCGTCGCGGCCATCACCAGGGAGCGCGCCGCGTTCGACAGCGTGTAGCCGATGTGGCCGAAGAGCGCGTCGTCGAACTCGTCCAGGCTCTTCGACTTGTCCTTGAGCCTCGCCGCGTTCATCTCGCGAAGCACGAACGGATGACAGCGGATCGCGCCCTGCCCGAAGATGATCAGGCTGCGCGTCAGGATGTTGGCGCCTTCAACGGTGATCGCCACGGGCACGATCTGGTAGCCACGGCCGAGATAGTTCTTCGGCCCGAGCATGATGCCCTTGCCGCCGTGCACGTCCATCGCGTCGTTTGCGACCTGGCGGCCGAGCTCGGTGCAGTGGTACTTGAGGATCGCGGCCGGTACCGCCGGCCGCTCGCCGATGTCGATGGCGGCGGTCGTGACCGAGCGCGCCGCGTCCATGATGTAGGTCGAGCCGGCCATCCGCGCGAGCGCCGCCTCGACACCCTCGAAGCGTCCGACCGGCTGGTTGAACTGCCGGCGGATCCGGGCATACGCGCTCGAGGCATAGACGCCGGCCTTTGAGCCACCGGTCGAGTTCGACGGCAGCGAGATGCAACGGCCGACCGAGAGCTGCTCGACCAGCATGCGCCAGCCTTGGCCGGCCATCTGCGGGCCGCCGATGATGCTGTCGAGCGGCACGAACACGTCCTTGCCCGACACCGGACCGTTCTGGAACGGTACGTTGAGCGGGAAATGACGCCGACCGACCGTAACACCGGGCGTGGTGCGCGGGATCAGCGCACAGGTGATCCCGTAATCCGTCTGCTCACCACCCAGCAGCTTCTCGGGGTCCTGCAGCCGGAACGCAAGGCCGATCACCGTCGCGACCGGCGCGAGCGTGATGTAGCGCTTCGAGAAATTGAGCCTGAGCCCGATGATCTCCCGGCCCTCGTAATTGCCGCGGCAGACGACGCCGGTGTCGGGAATGGACGCGGCGTCCGATCCGGCGCGCGGACCGGTGAGCGCAAAGCACGGTATGTCTTCGCCGCGGGCGAGTCGCGGCAGGTAGTGGTTCTTCTGCTCCTCCGTGCCGTAATGCAGCAGCAATTCCCCCGGGCCGAGCGAATTCGGCACGGCGACGGTGGAGGAGGCGACGCCGCTGCGGCTCGCGATTTTCACCAGCACGCAGGAATGCGCGTACGCGGAGAACTCGAGCCCGCCGTACTTCGTCGGGATGATCATCGCGAAGAAGCCTTTCTTCTTCAGGAACTCCCAGACCGCCGGCGGCAGGTCGGCTCGGACGTGGGTGATGTCCCAGTCGTCGAGCATCCGGCACAGCTCCTCGCAGGGGCCGTCGAGGAAGGCCTGTTCCTCAGGCGATAGACGCGGCGGCGGCGCGCCCGCGAGCTTCGACCAGTCGGGCTCGCCGGTGAAGAGCTCGCCGTCCCACCACACCGTGCCGGCTTCGAGCGCCTCGCGCTCGGTGTCGGACATCACGGGCAGCAGGCGGCGGTAGGTGCGGAGGAAGGGGCGGGTGATCCATCGCTTGCGGAGCACTTCGACGTTGAGCGCGACCAGGCCGGCAAAGCCAACCCAGAGCAGGAGCACCCAGCCAAGCGGCCCGTTGCCGAGCAGGCTGTAGGCGGCAAGCGCCGCGCCGGCGGCGATGGTCGCGGTCCGGAGCGACACTCTTTGATACGCGAGTACGAGCGCGCCTGCGGCGACGAGCAGAATCCAGAGCAATGCCATCACTGGGTAGCCCTCGCGGTCGATGGGGCTCTTGGACCCCGATCCAAATCGACTATACCGCAGTATTGCTGCGGTGCGTCAAAAGGTGCGGCGCAGCCGACGGGAGGGGACGCCCCCTTTTCACGCCTGAGAAGGCGAGCGTCCCCTAAAGCAGCTCCCTGACGCCGTCCCGCTCCTCCGCGAGCTCGCGATGCGTCGCATCCATGCGGCCGCGGCTGAACTCGCTGACTGCCAGCCCCTGCACGATCTGGTAACGCCCGTTTGCACAGGTAACGGGGTATCCGTAGATGACGCCGGCCGGGATGCCGTAGCTGCCGTCTGACGGCACCGCCATGCTGACCCAGTCGCCGTCGGACGTACCCAGGACCCAGTCGCGGACGTGGTCGATCGCGGAGGAGGCTGCCGAGGCTGCGGAAGAGGCGCCGCGTGCCTTGATTATCGCCGCGCCGCGCTGCTGCACGACAGGGATAAATTGATCGCGATACCAGCTTTCCTCGACCACCGACAGCGCGGGTTTGCCGTCCACGGTCGCGTGGTGCAGATCCGGGTACTGCGTCGATGAGTGATTCCCCCAGATCGTCATCCGCCTGAGCTTAGTCACATGCGTGCCGGTCTTCTCGGCCAGCTGTGAGAGCGCCCGGTTGTGATCGAGCCGCACCATGGCTGTGAAGTTGCCGGTGTCGAGACGCGGGGCGTTCTTCATCGCGATCAGTGCGTTCGTGTTGGCGGGATTGCCGACCACGAGCACGCGTACGCCGCGGTCCGCGACGGCATCGAGCGCCTTGCCCTGGGCGGAAAAGATCTGCGCATTGGCCAGCAGCAGGTCCTTGCGCTCCATCCCGGGCCCCCGCGGCCGCGCGCCGACCAGCAGCGCGACGTGGCAGTCCTTGAACGCCGCCTTGGCATCGTCGGTCGCGACGACCCGGCCCAGGGTCGGAAAGGCGCAGTCGTTCAGCTCCATTACGACGCCCGAGAGCGCGCCCAGCGCTGGGGTGATCTCGAGCAGGTGCAGGTTGACCGGCTGGTCGGGGCCGAGCATCTGGCCCGAGGCCACGCGGAAGGCGAGTGCATAGCCGATCTGGCCCGCCGCACCGGTGATCGCGACGTTGACGGCGGTTTTCATGGTTTTCTCCGAGGACCGGTTGTCCGGGCGACCCACCGGGGCCGACTCCAGTCCGGGCGAGGCGCAGATACTAGCAGCGCGTCGGCCG
>Ga0268386_10000747_pt1 | contig 21184 bp, 20 predicted proteins | sample RVTome_15_FD_200260 | JGI IMG/M metagenome (GOLD analysis project Ga0268386, IMG submission 200260) | Soil microbial communities from uranium-contaminated site in the Upper Colorado River Basin, Wyoming, United States - RVT150D86... ...
TGCCCCGACGGCTCGTAGTAGCGATTGCCCGAGAAGCGGGCCGGCAGGTACTCCTGCTCGACCCGATGCCCGGGATAGTCGTGCGGGTACTTGTACCCCTTGCCGAACCCGAGCTTCCTCAGCCCCGGGTGCCCCGGCTCCTTCAGGTGGAGCGGGACGGGATCCGCCGAGGCGGCGTCCTTCTGCGCACGCCCGAGCGCCGCGACTACGCTGTTGGACTTCGGGGCACGCGCGAGGTAGATCGCGGCTTCCGCGAGGTTGAGCTGAGCTTCGGGGAGCCCGACGTACTCGACGGCCTGTGCGGCGGCCACCGCGATCATCAGCGCCCGTGGGTCGGCGAGCCCGATGTCCTCGCTCGCGTGCACGACCATCCGCCGAGCGACATAGCGAGCGTCCTCGCCCGCCTCGAGCATCCGAGCCAGCCAGAAGAGCGCGGCATCCGGGTCCGAGCCCCGGATGCTCTTGATGAACGCGGAGATCACGTCGTAGTGGGCGTCGCCCTGACGGTCGTACACGATCGCCTTCTTCTGGACCGCGTCGGCTGCCCGTTCGAGCGTGACCGTCCCCTCGCCCGCCGAGCGCGCCGCCAGGACCGCCGCCTCCAGTCCCGTGAGCGCGACACGAGCGTCGCCGCCGGCGATGTCGACGAGGTGTTCGAACGCCTCGTCCGAGACCTCGACGCCCTGCTTGGCCAGACCTCGATCCTCGTCGGCCAGGGCGTGCTCGAGGAGCGTCCGTATCTCGTCGGCTGAGAGCGGCTCGAGCGGGAGGAGGATGCACCGCGAGAGCAGCGGGGTGACGAGCGAGAAGTACGGGTTCTCGGTGGTGGCCCCGATCAGGGTCACGGTCCCCTCCTCGACGGCGGGGAGCAGGACGTCCTGTTGCGCCTTCGACCATCGGTGGACCTCGTCGACGAACAGCACCGTCCGGAAGAGCCCGCCCCTGGCTTGGTCGATCACCTTCCGGGCGTCGGCGACGCCCGAGGAGACCGCCGAGAGCTGCACGAGCTGGGCTCCGACCGCGTCGGCGAGCAGGTAGGCGAGCGTCGTCTTGCCCGTTCCCGCAGGGCCCCAAAGGACGATCGAGGGGAGGTGGCCTCCTTCGAGGAGACGGCTGAGGGCCTTTCCCGGGCCGATGAGGTGCGACTGGCCGACGAACTCCTCGAACGTCGTCGGCCGCATCCGAGCAGCGAGGGGGACGTCGGCCACGGTCGCTCAATCCTTGTAGCGGATGACGCGCCTGGGTCGGATCTTCAGGATCTCGCGCACCTGGCCCGGTGTGTACGAGTACCCGTGGCCGTCGTACCGGTGCGAGAGCTCGTCGATGTGCCGCTCGGCGTGCTCGCCGGTCTCGAACGCCACGACCGTCCCCGTGATCGAGATCCAGTCGTAGGCGTCACCGTCCTTCATGACGGTGATCGCCACGTTGGGGTTCGCCACGCAATTCCTGTGTTTGATGCGCCCCTCCGCCGTGTTCACGAAGACCTGCCCGTCGGCGGCGTCGACCCACGTGATCGTGGCGTGGGGCGAGCCGTCGGGATTCATAGTGACGAACGTCGCGTAGTTCGGACCCGTCAGCAGCGCGAGGTCGGATGCCGTCAGCTCAACCATCGGCCTCTACCTCCTTCTGCGCGTCTGGAACCTGCGCATCCGGGGCGATCACGGCGATCCCGAGCTCGCGCAGCTGCCCGTCGGACGCGGGCGCCGGCGCGCCGGTGAGCGGGTCCGCTCCGGACTGCGCCTTGGGGAACGCCGTAACGTCCCGGATCGTGTCCTTCCCCGCCATCAGCATCACCAACCGGTCGATCCCCATCGCGATCCCGCCGTGCGGCGGCACCCCGTAGCGGAAAGCCCGCAGGAGGTGGCCGAACTGCTCCTCGGTCTGCTCGGGCGTCAGCCCGAGGACCTCGAAGACGCGTCGCTGGACGTCCGGGCGGTGGATCCGGATGCTCCCTCCCCCGAGCTCGAACCCGTTCAGCGTGAGGTCGTAGGCGCGCGACTTGGCCGTCTCGGGGGTCAGGTCGTCGGTCAGCGGCGACGTGAACGGATGGTGATTCGACACCCACTTGCCCTCCTCGTCCGACCAGTCGAACAGCGGAGGCTCGGAGTACCAACAGAACCGCCAGGCATCCGCCGGGATCAGCCCGAGCCGATCGGCGAGATGGCGGCGGAGCCCGTCGAGCGCGACGTTCGTCCGGTCGGGCTTGTCCGCTACGATCAGGATGAGGTCGCCGGGACCTGCTCCGGTCGCCCGTCGCACGAGGTCGATCTCGTCGGGCGACAGGTGCTTCTCGACCGGCGAGCGGATCCCGTCGCTCTCCACGACGATCCAGACCAGGCCGGCGGCGCCCCTCGACTTCGCGACCTGGACCAGGCCGTCGAGCTCCTTTCGGGAGAGCTCCGCTCCACCGGGAGCCGAGAGGGCCTTGATGAGGCCACCGGCCTCCAACACCGACCCGAACGCCCGGAACCCGGTCCCCACGAACACGTCCCCGACGTCCGTGAGCTCCATCCCGTACCGAAGGTCGGGCTTGTCCGAGCCGTACCGGTCCATCATCTCGTCGAAGGTCATCCGGGGGAACGGCGTGGCCACCTCGACGCCCTGGATCTCGCGCACGATGCGCGCATACAGGGGTTCGATCACCGCGAGCACGTCCTCCTCGTCGACGAAGGACATCTCGACGTCGAGCTGCGTGAACTCGAAGCTGCGGTCGGCCCGAGTCTGCTCGTCGCGCAGGCACCGTACGATCTGGTAGTAACGATCCTGGCCGGCGACCATGAGCAGCTGCTTCAGCTGCTGTGGCGATTGCGGCAGGGCGTAGAACGTGCCCGGCCACAGACGCGAGGGAACAAGGAAGTCACGGGCGCCCTCGGGCGTGCTCCGGCCGAGCAGCGGCGTCTCGACCTCGAGGAAACCGCGCGCCTCCATCTCGTCCCGGATGATCCGGTTGATCGCGAATCGCAACGCGAGCACCTTCGTCATCTCCGGGCGACGCAGGTCGAGGTAGCGGTAGCGGAGCCGGAGCTCCTCCGAGGCCTCGATCCGGTCCTCGATCACGAACGGAGGCGTCTCGGCCTCGGCCAGCACCTCGATCGCCGAGACGACCACCTCGACCTCACCCGTCGGCAGCTCGGGGTTCACGGTTCCCTGGGGGCGCGCCCTGACCTCGCCTTCGACGCGGACGACCGACTCCGAGCCCAGGTGCTGGGCGGCCGCGTGGGCGTCCGGCGAATCCTCGGGGTGGAACACGAGCTGGACGAGCCCCTCCCGGTCCCGCAGGTCGACGAACGTCACGCCGCCGTGATCACGTCTGCGCCACACCCACCCACACAGCGCGACTCGTTCGCCGGCGTGCTCCGCTCGGAGCTCCCCGCACGCGTGCGTCCGCATCGCCGTCTTGAGGTCGCTCGTCACGTCGTCCGTCCACTCATCGCTCTGCAGCCCAGTCCGTTCGGGAGAGCCAGTTCACCACATCGCCGATCGGGACCTGTTCCTGCTCGCCGTCCGAGAGGCGCTTCAAGATCGCGGTCGAGGCCGCGACCTCTCGTTCGCCCACGATCGCCGCGTATGAGGCGCCGGAGCGGTCCGCCATCCTGAGTTGCGCCTTCAACGGTCGCTCCTCGAACGCGATCACGGCAGGGATGCCCGCGTTCCGGAGATCGCCGACCAGACGAGCCCCGACCTCCCCGGCTTCCGGACCGATCGTCACGACGAAGCACGCCGGCCCGAGCGCTCCCGGGAGCGAGGCTCCCTCCTCGCGCAGGGCGACGAGCAGACGATCCAACCCCAACGCGAAGCCCACCCCGGGCGTGGGCGGTCCGCCCAGCACCTCGGCGAGCCCGTCGTACCGCCCGCCTCCGCCGAGCGCAGCCTGCGCCTGGGCGAGCGCCCCCGACACGAACTCGAACGCCGTCCGTGTGTAGTAGTCCAACCCGCGTACCAGCCGCGGGTCGTGCAGGAAGGCGATCCCCGCCGCGTCGAGTCCGTTGCGCACCGCCGCGAAGTGCTCGGCGCACGGCTGACACAGGTTGTCGGAGATGACCGGGGCGCCGAGCACGAGCGGCGTCTTCCCGTCGACCTTGCAGTCGAACACGCGGAGCGGGTTGGTCCGCAGCCGCGTCCGGCAGTCCTCGTCGAGCTCGGCCTCGTGCGGCTCGAGGTACGCGATCAGCTTCTCGCGGTAGGCCGGACGGCATTCGCCATCGCCGATCGAGTTCACCCGGAGCTCGACCTTCGCGAGCCCTCGGCCTCGCAGGAACCGGTCGCCCACCGCGAGCACCTCGACGTCCACGGCGGGGGCGGCCGCCCCGATCGTCTCGATCCCGAACTGCCGGAACTCGCGCAGCCGACCCGCCTGCGGTCGGTCGTAACGGAACTGCGGGGACACGTGGTAGCCCTTGAACGGCGTCGGGAGGTCGTGGGCGTTCGCCAGGTACGCGCGGACGATGCTCGCCGTCTGTTCGGGACGCAGGGTGAGCGATCTCCCACCCTTGTCCTCGAACGTGTACATCTCTTTTGTCACGACATCGGAGGTCTCTCCGGACGTTCGGGCGAACAGCTCCGTGTGCTCGAACGTCGGCGTCTCGACGTAGCGGAACCCGTACAGACGCGCCGTCCGGTGGGCCGCCTCGTACAGCCCCAGCATCGCGTCGGAGATCGGCGGCAGGAGATCGTCGGTCCCCCGCGGTGGCTTGAGCTCCACTCAGCGTCCCTGCAGGAATGGGTTGTGCTCGCGCTCGCGCCCGACGGTGGTCCTCGGACCGTGGCCCGGAAGCACGTCGGTCCGATCCGGGAGCTGGAGGAACCGGTCCAACGAGCGCTCCATGTCGACCGGCGACGAGTTGGGGAAGTCGCTCCGGCCGATCGCGCCGGCGAACACGAGGTCACCCGAGAGCAGGGTCGCGTCCGTCCGGAAGCACACGCTGCCGGGTGTGTGACCCGGCGTGTGGACGACCTCGATCTCGAACCCGGCGAAGGTGAGCACGTCACCGTCCACCACCGTCCGAACGTCCTTCACCGGAACGGGCGGTGTCCGGATCCCGGCGCCCCATCCCTGAGGGTCCGTGAGCGCGGCCACGTCGGCCTCGTGGATGTAAAAGGGCACTTCGTCCCCGCAGAACTCGGCCGCCGAACCGGTGTGATCGAAGTGGCCGTGTGTGGCGAACGCGGCAACCGGGCGCTTGCCCTCGGTTTCGAGCATCGCGTGGACGCGTTGGGGCGAGAACCCCGGATCGACGACCACGGCCTCGTCGGTTCCTTCGGCCCCGAGCAGCCAGCAATTGGTCTCGAACGAGTTGTCGGAGAAGACGTCCAAGTACATCGGACCGAGAGTCTATCGACCAACCCGCGCACGGCTTCACCGGGTTCGCCGGTCGAGCGGAGGTCCGAGGATCAGAGCTGGGTCTGGCCTCTGAGCACCCGCCGAGCGCGGATGGCAGGCGGTTCGGCGGGGTGTTCCACGAGCGCGACGACCCGGTCTGCCATGAACCGCCCGCTCCGAACCGGTTCGCCGTTCCGAGTGACCTCGGTGACCTCGATGACGCCCCGGGAGGTCGCCACTTCGACGCGCCGGCCGGCCTTGGTCGCCTCGATCTCGTACGTGAGGACGCCGGCACCCGAGTCGACGACGATCTCCACCCGGTCGCCTCTCATGCGTTGCTCCTATGTCAAGCCGCCACCGCCGTCAAGCGGTCGGTCGGCTGTTCTATCGAGATCAGCGTCTTGAAAACCACCCTGGTGATGTGGCGCTTGAGAGCCCGGATCGCCTCGGTCTTGGTCTTGCCCTCGGCGCGCTTCTTCGCGAGGTAGTCCCTTGCAGGTGGGTGGATCCGGATCTGGGTGACGGCGATCCGGTGCACCGCCGTGTTGAGCTGCCGGTTGCCCCGGCGGTTGAACCGTTGGCGGTGCCGCGCCCCGGAGGACGCCGGGATGGGGGCCGTGCCCGCGTAGCGGGCGAAGTGCCCCTCGGTCGGGAACCGGCCCACCTGAGCGGTCTCGGCCACGATCTTGGCGGCGGTGAGCGCCGCGCACCCCGGGATCTGCAGCAGCGCGGGAGCGTGGGAGCGCATGAGCGAGGTGATCCGTCGCTCGAGCTCGTTCGCGCGGGTGGTGATCTCCGTGCATCGAGCGATCAGATCCAGGCAGATCTCGACCTCGACGGAGGCATCCATCGCCTCGAGCACCTGCGCGAGCCGACGAAGCGTCACGAACCGGCCCAGGCTGCGGGGTGCCGGAGCAAGGTCCGGATCGATGTCGTGCAGCAGCCAGCGCAGCTTGCAGATCTTGTCGGCGCGCTCACGCACCAGCGACTCTCGGTGCGCCACGAGCAGACCGATCTCCCGCTCGCGACCGGCGAGGGTCGCTTCGGGAAGATCTGGGTGAGCGAGCGCCGCGCGGGCCACGGCTGTCGCGTCCACCGGGTCGGACTTGCCCCGGAGGCGGTCGGTCCGCCGGGACTCACCCATCATCCGGGGCGGCACGCGGATCGAGCGCTCGCCGCGGGTGATCAGGTGACGCTCCAGATGACCGGAGACGTGCCGGCCGTCCTCTACCGCGAACAGTCGCTCAGCATCCAGGTCCCGTGCCCAGGTGAGCAGGCGTTCGAACCCTGGGTTGCGGGCGCGCACCGTGAGCTCGGCGAGCACCCGACCCGTCGCGGCGTCGATCGCAACCGCCGTGTGGGTCTGTTTGTGCGGGTCGATCCCCACTACGATCACCTCTGGTCCCCCTTCCTGGACGCACACACCGGGTGGTGAGACCGCCGGCGGACACGTCTCAGTGGGGCTGAAGCAAGCTCCTATGAAGTCACGCCGGCAGGCCTTCGCCGGCGGCGGGCGGCACAACGCATGGAGGTCATCCCGCTCGCGGGGTGACACGGAGCCTATGAGCCAGCCCGCCGTCGGTCGGAGGCTATCCCGATGCTCGATCGGGATCTCACTGCTCGGTCACCCTGACACTGAGTCCGAGCCTACTCCTCGGGCAGGACACCGGGTCCCTGGTGCCCCGCGTGTCCTGCCGCCCACCGATCTCACCGGACGACCGTGTCGATCCACAGGGTCACCGGGCCGTCGTTCACGAGCTCGACCTTCATGTGCTCGCGGAACGCTCCGCGTCGCACGATCGCGCCTCGCGCCTCGAGCGCCTTCGCGAAGGCCTCGACCCGATCCTCGGCGATCTCCGGCGGCGCGGCCCCGTCCCACGAAGGCCGTCGACCTTTCTGGATGTCCCCGTAGAGCGTGAACTGAGGCACGACGAGGACGTCCCCTGCGACCTCGGACAGCGAGCGGTTCATCTTGCCCTGCTCGTCCTCGAACACCCGGAGGTGGAACACCTTCTCGGCCAGCCGGTCGTACTCGCCGAACCCGTCGTCCTTGCCGACGCCCACGAACAAGAGGAGTCCCGGCCCGATCCGGGAGACGAGCTCGCCTCGGACCGCGACCGAGGCTCGGGAGACGCGCTGGAGCAGGATCCTCAACGGGGCACGACGCGGAAGGCTTCGTAGACGTTCTCGACCTTTTTCACCGCACCGAGGATCTCGGCCAGGTGCGTGATGTCGCCGAGCTCGAACGTGAACCGGAGCATCGTGGTCCTGTCGCGCCCGACCGCGGAGGTGGCCGAGAGGATGTTCACGTGATGGTCGGAGAGCACCGTCGCGACGTCGGAGAGCAGGCGCGTGCGATCGAGCGCCTCCACCTGGACCGCCACGACGAACGAGGTCGGCTTGCCGGCCCGCCACGTGACGTCGATCAACCGTTCGGGCTGGCCCAAGAGCGACTTCGCGTTCGGGCAGTCGGTCCGGTGGACCGAGACGCCCTGCCCGCGGGTGACGAAGCCGAGGATGTCGTCCCCCGGTACCGGCGTGCAGCAGCGCGCCAACCGAACCCACACGTCCTCCGAGCCCGGCACCACGACCCCGGACGTGACGTCGGTCGAGCTCGGCTGCCCGAGGTGCACCGGCCGGGCGAGCGGGACCTCGGTGACGTCCTCCTCGGTGGAACCCTGCACGCTGCGCGCGAGACGTGCGACGATCGACTGCGGCGAGACCTGGCCCTCGCCGACCGCGACGAACAGCGACTCGAGGCTCGGGAACTTCATCTCGTCGGCGAGCTGCTCGAGCGCGTCCTCGGTCGCGAGCCGCTTCAACGGGACGTTCTGCTTGCGCATCAGTCGTTGGAGCTGCTCCCGCCCGTCCTCAAGGGCATCCTCGCGGCGTTCGCGGCTGAACCATTGGCGGATCTTGTTGCGGGCACGAGGTGTCTTCACCCATCGCAGCCAGTCCTGCGAGGGTCCCTCTCCCTGGGCCTTCGAGGTCAAGATGTCGACCGTGTCGCCGGTCCGGAGCTCGTAGTCCAGCGGGACGAGCTTCCCGTTCACCTTCGCGCCGATCGTGCGGTGCCCGACCTCGGTGTGGATCGCGTACGCGAAGTCGACGGGAGTCGCGCCGGCCGGCAGGTTCATCACGTCGCCCTTGGGGGTGAAGCAGAAGACCTGCCCGCCGTACAGGTCGATCTTCAGTCCCTCCATGAACTCGCGGGGGTCGGCCATGTCCTTCAGCCACTCGAGCATCTGGCCGAGCCAGGCGAGGTCGGCGGCTTCCTTGGCCTTCTTGCCGTCCCGGCCTTCCTTGTAGCGCCAGTGGGCGGCGATCCCGAATTCGGCGGTTCGGTGCATCTCCCTGGTCCTGATCTGGACCTCGATCGGCCGGCCCTGTGGCCCGACGACCGTCGTGTGCAGCGATTGGTACATGTTCGACTTGGGCATCGCGATGTAGTCCTTGAAGCGCCCGGGTACGGGTTTCCACAACGAGTGGATGGCGCCGAGGGCGGCGTACACGTCCCGCACCGAGTCGACGAGAACCCGGATGCCGGCGAGGTCGTAGATCTCGTTGAACTCCTTGCCGGCGACCACCATCTTCTCGTAGATCGAGTAGAGGTGCTTCGGCCGGCCGTCCACGTCGGCCTTCAGCCCCGCCTCGCGGATGCGCGTGGTCGCCGCCTCGAGCACGCCTTCGACGTACTGCTGGCGCTCGCCTCGGCGCTTGTCCACCAGGCTCGCGATCTCGTGGTACGGCCCGGGGTGCAGCGTCTTGAAGGAGAGGTCCTCGAGCTCCCACTTCACCTGTTGCACGCCGAGCCGGTGAGCGAGCGGCGCGTAGATCTCGAGCGTCGCGGTCGCGATCCGTCGCTGCTTGTCCTTCGCCAGCGCGGAGAGCGTGCGCATGTTGTGGAGCCGGTCGGCGAGCTTGATCAATAGGACCCGGATGTCGCCGGCCATCGCCACGATCATCTTGCGGACGTTCTCGGCCTGTTCCTGCTCCCGGCTGTGGAACGAGATCGCGTCGAGCTTGGTGAGGCCGTCCACGATGCGTGAGACCTCGGGCCCGAACCCAGCCTCCAGCTCGGCCACGCTGACGTCGGTGTCCTCGACCGTGTCGTGCAGGAGCGCGGCCTGCAGCGTGGTCGTATCGAGCCCCAGGTCGGCGAGGATCTGGGCGACCGCCAGCGGGTGCTCGATGAAGTCCTCGCCCGAGAGCCGCTTCTGGCCCTCGTGGTGCTCGGCGGCGAACCGGTAGGCCCGCTCGATCTCCTTCAGGTCGGCCTTGGCGTTGTAGCCCTTGACCGTCCGGACCAGTCCCTCGATGCCGTCGAGCGCCTCGGGCTCGCCCGAACGCAGGCGGGACAGGATGCCGCCTCGCCGTTCGGTCCTGACCTCTTCGCCCGTATCCACGCTCGCCGCCCTCTGGCCCCGAGCATCAAGTCTACGCCGCGCCTGCACGCGGATCGCGCCTGCGCGACCCCGGACCGCGGGCGGCGGCGCGCCGGCGCGCGAGAGGAGACCTAGTACCGAAGCAGGGTGTACAGGTCGTAGCCCTCGAGCTTCTCGCGACCGTGCAGGAACTCGAGCTCGATCAGGCAGGCGATGCCCACGACCTTGCCGCCGATCCGCTCGACGAGCTCGGCCGTCGCCCTGGAGGTCCCGCCCGTGGCGAGGACGTCATCGACCACCAGCACCCGCTCGCCCGGGGCGACGGCGTCGCGATGAATCTCGAGGGTGGCGCTCCCGTACTCGAGCTCGTACTCGGCCGCCTCGGTCTCCCAGGGCAGCTTGTCCGCCTTGCGGACGGGGACGAACCCCGCGCCGAAGTGGTACGCGACCGGCGACGCGAGGATGAACCCCCGCGCCTCGATCCCGACCACCTTGTCGATGTTGCCGCGTCCGAAGTGCACGACGATGAGGTCGATCACCGTCGAGAAGGCGAGCTCGTCGGCCAGGAGCGGCGTGATGTCCTTGAACAGGACGCCCTCCTGTGGGAAGTCGGGCACGTCCCGGACGAGCGCCTTCAGCTGATCGAGATCCATGGGTTCACCTCCGCCGTCGTTTGGCGGGCGGGCGCCGCTTGCTCTTGGGGCGCGGGCGCGACGAGGTCTGCCCGGTTCGCTGCGAGCCTCCCGCCGCGGCAATGGCGGCCGGAGCCGCCTCCGGCTCCTCCTCCGCGGTCTCCCGGACCGGTGTCGGGACGGCGCGCAGGCGGCGGTCGCCCTGCCGGCTCTCCAGGCGCGCTCGCAGCTGCTGGTACTTGGGCTCGCGCTCCTTCAGCACCACGAGGATCGGCGTGGCCACGAAGATCGACGAGTACGCACCCGTCGCCACACCGACCAGCATCGCGAACGCGAAGTCCTTCAACGTGTCGCCGCCGAACAACAGGAGCGACAGGATCGGCAGGACGACCACGAGCGATGTGTTCACCGAGCGCATGAGGACCTGGTTCATCGAGTAGTTGGCGACGCCTTCGTACGTGTCCTTGCCGAGCAGCGCCGTCGACTCGGTGTTCTCCTTGACCTTGTCGAAGATGACGACCGTGTCGTAGAGAGAGAACCCGAGGATCGTGAGGATCGCGATGACCGTCGGGGGCGACACCTCGCGTCCTGTGAGCGAGTAGACGCCGGCCGTGATCAGGACGTCGTGCATCATCGCGAGCATCGCCCCGATGGCCATCTTCCATTCGAACCGGAGCGTGATGTAGAGCGTGATCGCGAGCAGGACCACGACGAGACCGATCACCGCCTGCCGGGAGATCTGCTCCCCCCACGTGGGCCCCACCACCTGCGCGCTGATGTCGTCGGGGCTGATACCGGCCTGCTCCGCGAGCGCCTCGAACAGCTGGGTGCGTTCGCCGGCGGTGAGATCGGTGAGGGCCGACGTCCGGATCGACACCTGATCGCCGCCCACGATCTGGAGCTCGGCGCTCTCGCGTGCGTACGGGTCCTGCCCGAGGAGGTCGCGCACCTGCTCGACGCTCACGTCGTTCGAGACCTGGTACTCGATCAGCGTTCCGCCGGTGAAGTCGATCGAGTAGTTCAGCCCCAGGAACACGAGCGCGATGATCGACACGAGGATCGCCGAGCCCGACAGGACGAACCACCTGCGGCGCCGCTGGATGATGTTGAACTCGGGGTGGCGGTATCCGCGGAATGTGTCGAAGGCGCGCCGCACGCTCATCCCGAACCTCCCGCGATCGCCGGCGTCGGTTCGGGGACGGCGACCTCACGGTCGGCGGCGAGCCCGGCCTTCACACCCATGACCCGCCAGTTGACGATGCGGTCGTTGCGCGTGAGCAGCGACACGGCCGGCCGCTTGAAGTAGTAGACGACGAACAGGTCCAGCAGCACGGCGACGCCCAACGTCAGCGCGAACCCTCGGACCGAGGAGATCGCCGTGATGTACAGGACCGCGGCAGCGATCGCGGTCACCAGGTCGGCGGCCACGATGGTCCGGAAGGATCGTTGGAACGCGGGAGCCACCGCGGCCCGCGGCGAGCGGCCCGCGTGGACCTCGTCCTTGAGGCGTTCGAAGAACACGATGTACGAGTCGGCAGTGACACCCAGGGAGATGACGAGACCCGCCACGCCGGCCAGCGTCAGGTTGTACCCGATCGTCCGACCGGCGAGCGCGATCAACCCGAGCGCGAGGAGGGCCCAGACCATCATGCCGATCCATGCCACGACCGCGAGCACCCGGTAGTAGAAGAGGAGGTACCCCGCAAGCAGCACGAGCCCGGCGATCCCCGCGATCAGACCCTGTTCCAGGGACTCGTCGCCCAGGGTCGGGCTCACGGTGAGGACCTGCTGGGTCGTGAGCTCGACGGGGAGGGCTCCGGCGTTCAGCTGGGTGGCGAGATCTTTCGCTTGGCGCTCGGTGAAGTTGCCGGTGATCTCGCCTGTGCCGGTGGTGATCGGTTCCTGCACCGTCGGTGCCGAGATCACCCGGTCGTCGACCACGATGGCCAGCTGGCGGCCCTCAAGGCGCGTCGTCACATCCGCGACGATGTCAGTGCCAGGTCCGGTCAGGTCGAAGTTGATCCGCCACCCCTGCCCGACGGTCGTCGACGACCCCGCGTTGTAGACGGCCGACGCGCGATCGATCGCGTCGCCGGTGAACTCGACGGGCCCGAGCTGGTACTTCGTCTCGTCGTCCCGATCCTTGAAGACGACGTTCTGGTCCTTCAACGCTTCGAACGAGCACTCCTGCGTCGCCTGCTCCGCGACGGTGCCACACGTGAACGGGGTCGAGGCGTAGCTCGGATCCGAAGGCGGTAGGACCCCGAGTACCTCTCGCTGCTCGAGGCGCGCCGTCTCACCGATCACCTGGAGCAGTCGCTCCTGGCCGGTCTCCTGGAGCCTGGCTTCCGCGGATTCGCGATCGAGGAAGCACCCGAGGTTCTCCCCCGCCGAGCTCACGACGCAGAACTCCGTGTCCGAGCTCCGGATCGTCATGCCGTCGAGCAGGGTCGTCGCCTCGTCCTCCGTCGGGGTGCACGCCGCCCCGAGGTGGCTCGCCAACGCCTGGTCCCCCGTGCCCGTGACGCAGAAGGACTGCGTCACGTCGGTCCCGATGGTGTCGAGTGCTGCTTCGGCGTCGGCGCGGGTGGCGAAGTCGCACGGATCGTCGGCCAGTCCCGTACCGGTCAGGCAGAACTGCTGCTGCTGCTTGCTCACGGTGATCGCCTCGATCGCCGCGTCGGCATCCTTCTGCGAGCCGTAGCACGGAGCGGAGTCGCCCCAGAGGTCGCCCGTCAGGCACACGGACGAGACCACGGGCTGCACGCTCGCGGCTTCGAGCTCGGCTTCCGCGGCGTCCCGCTCGTCGAAGCACGTGTAGGTGTTGCCCTCGTCATCAGCGATGCAGAACTGCACCTTCGGTCGTTCGTCGACCGTGCCGCGCGCGAGCCCGGGGATCTGGACCTCGATCGTGTTGCCGGTCACGAAGAGCAGCGGCTCGGCCGTCCCGAACGCGTCGATGCGGTTCCGGATGTTCTCCAGCGCCTGGTTCATGACGGTTTCGGGGGTCCCGTCCGGCGCCGACAGGATGACCGAGACGCCGCCCTCGAGGTCGAGCCCGAGGACCGGACGCGTGCCGGTGGCGAACAGCGCCACCGAGCCCAGGGCGAGCGCTCCCACGAGCGCCAGCGACACCCAGAGCGTCCGTTGCTTCTTCCTCATCGGGATCCTTCCGCGTCGCTCATGCGAGCTCGGCGCCGTTGATCAGGAGTTTGAACCTGCAGTCCAGCACCTCGGCCGCGAGGCGGCACAGCTGCATGCGCCCGAGGAAGATCTCGAAGTACTCCATGACCTGGCTGATCTGCGTGTCGATCGTCAGCTCGAGGCTCACGGTCTTCGCCGCCGAGTCTACCCGCAGGAACGACTGCTCGGCAGCGAAGTTCACGCGGTCGTGGATGTCGAACTCGATCTGCCCGGACTTGCGGACCCTGCTGCGATGCACGTCGGATTTGTCGGCCAGGATGACCGCCGCCGACACGGGAGACACGGCGTAGCCGTTGTCCTCCTCGTGGTTGGCGATCGCCGCGACGATCTGCGCGAGGTCGGTCGCCGGCACGCGGTCATGCAGGGCCTGGTAGACGAGGACCCCACCCGTCTGCCCGTGCGCGTAGCGGCTGATCATGTTCCCGACGTCGTGCAGGTAGCCGGCGACGCACGCGAGGTTCGCCGTGTGCGTTTCGAACCCGACCCTGCTGAGGACGTTGAAGGCGATCCGCGCCGTGAGGTTCGCGTGGCGGAACCCGTGCTCGGTGTAGCCGAGCCCCTCCATCACCCGGTCGGCCGCCGAGATGAACGAGGAGAGCTCCTCGTCCTGCTGGACGAACTCGAGGGTGATGTCTTCGGTCCGGCTGGCCGGTTCGGCCGGCCCCGCCGAACCCTCGGCCGGTGCCGGTTCGACGCTCACGGCTCTCGGTCGGTCCCCTCGTCGGCCCTCTCGTCCCCATCGTCGCCCTCGTACTCGTCCTCGACGAACCGCTGGGAGATGCCTTGACGGAGCATCCGGATCCGTGTGCCGGGTGCGATCTCGACGGTGACGGTGCCCTCGTCGTCGTCGATATCGACGATCGTGCCGAAGATGCCGCCGCTGGTCATCACGTCGTCACCGACCTCGAGAGATGCGACGAGCGCCTGCTGGGCCCGCTGCCGGTTGCGCTGTGGACGGATCAGCAGGAAATAGAAGCCCACGATCAGAAGCACCGGCAGCGCGAGACCGACGAGCGAGCTTCCCTGTCCACTTTCTTGAGCGAGGATCCCGAGCAACATGGGTCGAACAGCCTCCTAGGGGGTGACCAGGCAGCATACAGGCTACGGCTCGGTTCGCCGCCCGGAGGAACGGGGTTCAGGTGCCGACGGGCTCAGGCGAGCGGGAGGACCCCGTCCGGCGAGACGCCGAGGTGGCGGTAGGCACGCTCGGTGGCCACACGGCCCCTCGGCGTGCGCTGGAGCAGCCCCAGCTGGAGGAGGTAGGGCTCGACCACGTCCTCGATCGTGTCGGTCTCCTCGCCCACCGCCGCAGACAGGGTGGACAACCCGACCGGTCCCCCACCGAACTTCTCCACCACCGTCGACAGGATCGACAGGTCGAGCTTGTCCAGGCCTTGCTCGTCGACCTCGAACAGCTCGAGTCCGGCCCTCGCGACGTCCGAGGTGACGTTCCCGTCGTGGCGGACCTCGGCGAAGTCGCGCACCCGGCGTAAGAGCCGGTTCGCTACCCGCGGCGTGCCTCGGGACCGTCGGGCGATCTCGTGGGTGCCATCCTCCTCGATCATCACGCCGAGGATCCCGGCCGAACGGTGGACGATCGCCCGCAGATCCTCCACCGAGTAGTAATCCAGCCGCGGGGAGAACCCGAACCGCTCTCTGAGCGGCAGCGTGATCCGCCCCGGACGCGTGGTCGCGCCGACCAGCGTGAACCTCGGGAGGTCGAGCCGGATGCTCCGGGCGCTTGGGCCCTTCCCGAGCACCACGTCGAGCTTGAAGTCCTCGAGCGCGGGATACAGCACCTCTTCGACCGCGCGTGGCATGCGGTGGATCTCGTCCACGAACAGGACGTCGCCCTCCTCGAGGTTGGTCAGGATCGCCGCGAGGTCGCCCGGGCGGTCGAGCGCGGGTCCGGACGTCGGCTGGAAGCCCACGCCGAGCTCGTTGGACACGATGCCGGCGAGCGTGGTCTTACCGAGCCCCGGCGGCCCGGAGAACAGCAGGTGGTCGACGGTCTCCCCGCGAGCACGAGCACCGTCGACCAAGAGCGCGAGCTGTTCCTTGATCCGATCCTGCCCGACGAACTCGTCGATCCGGCGTGGGCGCAGCGCGGCGTCGAACTCGCGCTCTTCCTCCGGAACCTCCGGGTCGACGATCCGTTCGTCCTGAGTCACGTCGGGCATCACCCTACCCCCGGCCCAGGTGCTGGAGCGCCTCACGGAGCAGGTCCTCGACGGGCGCGTCGTGGTTCAGAGCGAGGCCGTTCATCGCCTCGCTCGCCTCCTGTTGGGAGAGCCCGAGCCCCAGCAGCGCTTCGCGAACGTCGGCCAGCGGACCGTCGACGATCACGAGGTCCTCGTCGCCGAGCTTGTCCTTAAGGTCGAGCACGACGCGCTGTGCGACCTTCTTCCCGGCGCCCGGGACCACGGTGAGCGCGCCGACGTCGCCGGACGAGACGGCCCGGCGGAACGCGTCCGGGGAGAGCACCGACAGGAAGCTGAGCGCGACTTTCGGGCCGATACCGCTCACGGTGACGAGAAGGTCGAACAGCTCGCGCTCGTCGGCGTTCGCGAACCCGAACAGCGTCATGGCGTCGTCCCGCACGACCATCCGCGTATAGATGCGGACCGGTCGACCCACCGGAGGGAGCTTCCCGAGCGTCGAGGCGGGGACCAGCACGTCGTAGCCCACGCCACCCACCGAGATCACCACGCGTCCCCCCGAACGTTCGGCGACGTCGCCCTCGAGGAACGAGATCATCGCGCAGCGACCTTTCGCAACCGCGCCTGCGTGAGATGACAGAGCGCGATGGCGGTAGCGTCGACCGCATCCGGTTGATCGGGCAGACCCTCCAGGCCGTGGAAGCGCTCGAGGGCCATCCGCACCTGCGCCTTGTCGGCGTTGCCCTGCCCGGTCACCGCCATCTTGACCTCGAGCGAGCCGTACTCCTCGACCTCGAGGCCCGCCTCGGCGGCTGCGAGCAGGATCACGCCGGTCGCTCTCGCCACGATCATCGCGCTGACCTGGTTCTTGTTCCACGCGATCCGCTCGATCGCGACGGACCCGGGGCGATGCGTCGAGATCGCCTCGGCGACCGCCTCGTGGAGCAGCCGCAGCCGCTCGGCGTCGGGCAGGTCAGACGCCGTCCGAACGGTCTCGGCGAACACCAACACGGGTTTCCGATCGTGCTTGCCGACGGCCGCCAAGCCGAGCGCCGACACACCGGGATCCACACCGAGTACGCAGGAATCGAACACCTGTTCAGTCTCGGTGAGCGAGAGTGCTCGGTCAACAACCTCCACTCGATGCTGGATGGCCTTCGACCAGTGGCCGATACCGTTCGCGAGATGTCCGGGGGAGATGTGATGCGCAATCGAACATTGTGGCTCGTGATCGGCATCTGCCTGGTCGTCCTTATCGTGGTGATACCGATCGCGGCTCCGGACCACCGGATCGATGTACAGCGTCTGGCCATTTGGGGAGGCGCGGTGAGCACCCTGTGCGGAGCCCTCGGCGCGGTAATCTGGATCGCGAAGTCCGATGGGCGCCCTTTCGGATCTCGCGACCTGGAGCTGGACAGATCGTCCCCCTACCTTCGAGAGAGCCGACGATGGGCCGTGCTCGCTGGCATCGGGATGCTCACAACGGGTATTGCCGCGAGCGTATTTGCTGTCTCTTGGTACCCCAATCCGCATCCGGACGTCGGTCGGACGGAGACGCCCGAGGAGTACCGCTCGGCATCTTGGTCGGCGCTTGGTTCATGTTGCTTCTCGGGACCTACTGGTTGGTCTTGGAGGTCTATTGGTCCCGCGTGCTCGTCAGGGATCGAAGGAAGTAGGGAGCTCGCAGGCGATCAGGCTCAGCCGAGCTCGGCCATCACCGATTCGGGGATGTCGAAGTTCGCGTAGACGTTCTGGACGTCATCGAGCTCCTCGAGCGCCTCCAGCAACGCGAGCACCTGTTTGGCCTGGCCGCCCTCGACGGGGATCGTGCTCTGGGGCAGCATCGTGAGCTCGGCCGAGAGCATCGGGATCCCGGCGGCCTCGATCGCGTCGCGGACGGCGGCGAACGATGCCGGGTCGCTCGTGATCTCCCAGGTGCTCTCGGAGTCGTTCAGGTCCTCGGCGCCGGCCTCGAGGGCGATCTCGAGAAGCTTCTCCTCGTCCGGCGCCGCGTCCTTCTCCACTTGGATCGATCCCTTCCGCGAGAACATCCACGCGGTGCTCCCGTTCTCGCCGAGGTTCCCGCCGCTGTGGGTGAACGCGTGCCGGACGTCCTGGGTGGTTCGGTTCCGGTTGTCGGTCAGCGTCTCGACGAACATCGCGACGCCGCCCGGCCCGTAGCCCTCGTAGGTGACCTCCTCGTACCGAGCGCCGCCCTCGAGGTCGCCGCTCCCCCGCTTGATCGCCCGCTCGATGTTGTCGACCGGCACCGAGGAGCTCCGGGCCTTGTCGACCGCCGACGCGAGCGTCATGTTCGCCTTGACGTCCCCGCTCCCCCCCTCGCGCGCCGCGACCTCTACGGCTCGCAGCAGCTTCGCGAACTGGTTGCTGCGCTTGGCGTCGGCCGCGCCCTTCTTGCGTTTGATCGTCGCCCACTTCGAATGGCCCGACACGTCACACGTTCCCCAGCACGTACCCGTGGAGGCCGGTCTCGCCCACGAGCTCGGGGTGGAAGGAAGCCACGACGAGGTTCCCCTGCTCCAGGACGACCGGGCGATCCTCGTGCTCCGCGAGCACCCGAACACCCACGCCGATCTGCTCGACGATCGGGGCGCGGATGAAGACCCCTCGAACGGGATGCTCCACGCCCTCGACGTCGAGGTCGGCTTCGAACGAGTCGACCTGGCGCCCGTAGGCGTTCCTTCGGACGGTGATGTCGACGAGCGACAGCAACGGCTCGAGCCCGTCGACCCGCTCGGCCATCACGATCATGCCGGCGCAGGTCCCGAGGATCGGCATGCCGGCGTTCGCGCGCTCGACGATCGGCTCGACGAGGCCGGCGCTCCTCGCGAGCTTGGAGATCGTCGTGGACTCGCCACCGGGGATGGCCAGCACGTCGACGCGGGCGAGATCGTCGGGGGTTCGGACCTCGACGGGCGAGGCACCGAGATCGCCGAACACGCGGGCGTGTTCGCGGAAGTCTCCTTGCAGCGCGAGGACCCCGGCCTTCACCGGAAGGTCACCACCCGCGGGTCTGGAGCAGACCCTCCTCGCCGAGCTCCTTGATGTCGAGCCCGGGCATCGGCTCGCCGAGGCCTCTCGAAACCTTCGCGAGCGCGTCGGGATCCTGGAAGTGCGTGGTGGCCTCGACGATCGCACGCGCCCTCGGCGCCGGGTCCTCGGACTTGAAGATGCCCGAGCCGACGAACACGCCGTCGACGCCGAGCTGCATCATGAGCGCCGCGTCCGCCGGCGTGGCCAGCCCACCGGCGGCGAAGTTCACGAGCGGCATCTTGCCCGTCTCGGAGACCATGCGGACGAGGTCCACCGGTGCGCCGAGGTCCTTGGCGGCCGCCACGAGCTGTTCGGGACGCAGGCTCTGCAGCCATCCGATCTCTCGAAGCATCGTCCGCTGGTGGCGGACGGCCTCGACCACGTTGCCCGTCCCGGCCTCGCCCTTGGTGCGGATCATCGCGGCGCCCTCGGCGACCCGTCGCAGCGCCTCGCCGAGGTTCCGAGCGCCGCACACGAACGGGACGGTGAAGGCCCACTTGTCGATGTGGTGCTCCTCGTCGGCCGGCGTGAGGACCTCCGACTCGTCGACGTAGTCGACCCCGAGCGCCTGGAGGATCTGCGCCTCGACGAAGTGCCCGATGCGGGCCTTCGCCATCACCGGGACCGAGACGGCGTTCATGATCTCCTCGACCTTGGTGGCGTCGGCCATGCGCGCGACCCCACCCTCGGCGCGGATGTCGGCGGGGACGCGCTCGAGCGCCATCACGGCGCACGCACCAGCGTCCTCGGCGATCTTGGCCTGGTCGGCGTTGGTGACGTCCATGATGACGCCGCCCTTGAGCATCTCGGCCAGGCCGGACTTCACTCGGAAGGTGCCGGTCTCGCGGTCCACCCGGGAGTCCCTCCTTCGCGCGGGCTGTGGTGGCTTCCGACGCCCCGAGTGTACCGCCGGACCTGTCCCGTTCGATCGGGGTCGGCCCGTGAAGGGATACCGATCAGCGCCGGGTGAGCCCGACCGCGACCCAGCTCGGGAGCAGCTCGACCCACGTTCTGCCGGGCGCGAGCTCGATCTCGGTCCCGTCCTTGGAGACGAACGTCGTCACGTCCTTGAGCGACTCGCGCTCCCATCGGCCCCGGATCACGGTCCCGTCGCGGAGCACGTACGCCTTGCCCGAGCCGGTGAGCTCGACCTCCGGCGAGGGGTTGCCGGCGGAGTCGAGGAAGTCGCTGTCGGTCACCGTCACGACCTGGATCACGACGTTGGCGGCCGAGACCCGCTCGTTGCCCTCGAGCACGTGCGGGACATCACCGTGGGAGCGCAGCCATGCGCCCTTGCCGCCGTTCCACTGCCAGTACACGTCGGAGACGCCGGAGAACGGCAGGTGGGCGGACCTGATCCGTTTCGCTGCGCCGCCCTCCCATTCGGCCGCGTAGGCGAAGAGCGGATCGGGGGCCCCGTCCTTCGACCGCGCCGCCCGCCAGAGCGCATCGGTCGTCGTGTAGAGGTCGTGCGGCGCCGCGCGAGCCTCGTCCCGCTCGTACGCGTCCGCCGCGATGATGTAGTTCACGTCGACGAGCCCGACCGCCGGGACTTCTTGCGTCACGTCCTTGCGGGCGCCGGCGTACCCGAACACCGCCGGCCCGAGCTGACGGAGGTAGTCGGGGTCGGTCGTGCGACCGCTCCGGACGGGGCCGACGCGGCTCGAGTCTGCGCACTGGAAGACCGCGATGAACCGCGTGTACCCGCCCTCGACGGGCTCTTCCACGACGACGTCGGCCTCGTTCAGGGCGGCCTGAGGCCGGGCCTCGGGGGCGTTCTCGATCTTGATCGCGAGCGCCGGGCGGTCCGGGACCTCGCTCCCGGGGACCGGCTCACCGGTCAGCGGACAGGTGGCCTCGGGTGCTCCGGCATCCGGACCCGCCAGACCGACGCTCTGCAGCGTCTCGCGGACGAAAGCGGGCGCCGTCTGCGGGAACAGGGCGAAGTAGCCGAGGGTGACGCCCGCGACGACGGCAACGGTCGCGCCGGCGGCGATGAGCTTGCCGCGGCGCGTGAGGGACCGACGCGTTCCGGGCGAACGGTTGCGATGGGTTCCGGACATCGAGGACTCCCGTGAGGGTAGCGGGTATGGGGGATGTCGACCGGCTCCGTATCGACCTGGGCCGGTTCTCCAGACAGCGGGGGCAGATGCTACCGGCCGATCGGGGGCGCCTCAACGACCCAGACCGATCTGTTCCGGATCGTCACATCTCCTCGAGCCGCCGGATCCTCTCCTCGATCGGCGGATGCGTGTTGAACAGCTTCTCGAGCGGGCCCATGCCCTCGCCCTGGATCCGCGACGGCTGGTTGAGCCACAGGTGCGCCGTCGCGTTGTTCGCCGAATGCATCGGGATCCCCGACGCGGCCCCGATCTTGCGGAGCGCGCTCGCGAGCCCCGGGGGGTATCGCGTCAGCAACGCCCCCTGCGC